>JAABUU010003073.1_pt1 | contig 21962 bp, 29 predicted proteins | sample 5559301 | NCBI WGS metagenome assembly JAABUU01 (sample SAMN10711884, study PRJNA513360) | rock metagenome | isolation source: Antarctica rocks | place: Antarctica: Victoria Land, Richard Nunatak white | reverse complement strand
GCCACCGCCGGTGGGTTCGGTGCTCCCGGTCGGACCACCACCCCCACCGCTACCACTGCCGCCGCCACCACCACTGCCGCCGCCCCCTGAGGAGGCGGACATCGCCCCCGATGCACCACCACTACCACCACCGCCCGCACCCGCACCTGCGCCAGCACCGGCACCACCCGCACCGGCACCAGCACCACCCGCAGCGGCACCGGCGCCCATCGTCACCGCGGCCGCACCCACCGCCACCGCGGCACCCATCACCGCAGCCCCGCTCATCGCACCCGAACCGGCCGCGGCCGCCGGGGCCACGAACCGCAGCAACGCCGGGAGCGACAACCCCGCGACCGCGAGGATCGCCATTCCCGTCAACGACGCCATCAGTGCCGACACCCCGGGGTCGGTGGTTTGAAAACCGTGACCGTCTTTCAGCAGCAAGAATCCGGCGGAGTAGATGATCGACGCCACCGGCTTCAGCAACACGAACGCAATCAAATACGCGTTGATCTTCTTGTACCACTGCATGCCCTGCTCGGTCCCGGTCAACGATGTCGCCAACGGCCACACCCCAATCAAAATGATCAGCAACGCACCGCGCAGAATCATGAAGATCACCATTGCCCCGGCACCGAACACCGCGAAAATCGCGACGATGATCGTCAACAGCGGGGTCAGCGCCAGCAGACCCTCATTCGTCAGCAAGCTCGGCGCCGACTGATCGAACGGTGCCCCCGTCGCCGTTTTAATGATCCACGGCGAAAACTCGTCACCCCCCTTGATCAAAATAGCCACGACCCCGGCCCCGGCCGCGGTCACCGCGATCAGCCGCACCAGCATCTTCACCGCCTCCACACCGGGTTCGGAGCGGGCGGTGATCCCCAACTTGGCACCGCACAAAATCAATCCGACCACCGCGGCCAGGATCGTCAGATACCCCAGATTGCCCTGCAAGAAACCCGCCGGGCCGCCCGCAGAGCCGTCCGGGTTCGCCACATTCGGCGAGGGAATGTTCAACCAAAACGTCCCCAACGTCTTCAGAATCGACACCGTCATATCGGCAGCCGACTTCCGTATCTCCTCCAAAAAACTATTCGTCACCTTCGACGCCACAGCGCCCGCGGCGCTATGGAAATAGCACCCGAAATCCCCAAAGCTACACATCAGGACACCCCCGCCCAGGGAACGAACCCGGCGAGAGAGGGAGCGGAGGACCCTGTTACCACCAACGTCGGCCCGGGCTGGGGGACAGCGCGCCAATCACCCGCATACCACTGCATCGCTATGGTCAGCTGCGGGTAGCTGTCGGTTCGGCCGTCCACGCTCGCTGTCAGCGCAACGCTGGCCTGATCGGGGGAGTAGGAGATGATGCGAAACCCGGCGAGCTGCACCCCGGTACCGCTCTGATCAGCGGCCGTAGCCGGTGTCTTCGCTACCTGCGCGGAGTACTCGTTGGGGACCACGGACAACTTGAGCATCGAGTCCTGCTTTTCTTGTGGTGTGCCGGTGCCGCGGCCAAGGTTCGACGCGGCGAGCAACGCCCCGAGGGGGGTGTGGGAATAGCAGTAAGCCACCCCGGCAGCACCGTGCAGCGTCGGGCCATCAGCGGGGGAGGAAGGCACGGCGAACCCGCCCGTCAGTGTCCAGGTCACCCCGGCCGGTGGTGAAGTGGGCACGGTTTGCTCGGTGCCGGTGGTGGAGCAGCCCGCGGGGCGACCTTCCTGACCCGCAGGCGGTGCTGCGGTGCCCCCACCGGAAGTCGGGGTGCTCCCTCCTGGCGGGGACACCCCGGGGGACGCACCAGGTGACGCCGCGACGGGGGTCGCCGGTGTGGGGCTGCCGGTGGCGGCGTGGATCAGCACGAAGACGAGGGCGGCGGCGACCAGGGCCAGCAACACCGCTGAGCCCATCCACGCCGGTGACGGGCCACCAGTCGTTTCCCGCTCCCGGCGGTCGCGACGACGTTTCGAAGCCATGGGTTTCTCCCCTTTATCAGGTCGTGAGGTTCAGGACGAGCTCGGTGATGCACGCCGCGCCACCGAGCGCACAGACGCTCAGCGCCTGCGCCGCGCGGCGGGACAGGTTGCACTCGGAGCGGTGCCTCTCGTACACGCACAGCCCCATCAGGTAGGTGCTGGCACACCAACACGCCCAGACCACCACCCACACCCCAGCGGCGTCACTCATTCAGACCACCAACCCGAAAAGGATGCTGACGACGCCGAGGATCGTGTAGCCGAGGAAGAACACAGCCAGGGATGCCGGGGCCGCGGGCGGTTCGCCACCACCCGGCTCCACCGCGACACCGTGCCCGCGATGGTGCTTCACGACCATCGCGGCCGCGGCCACGATGGTCCCGACGAGGCACACGGCGCACGTTGCCCACCCGATGAGGTGGACGACCGTGAGCACACCACCGGGCGGCGGCGGCGGCGGGACCGGCGCGTAGAGGGCGTCGTCGGCGAGGACGGCACCTGCGGTGGCGTTCATTTAGGTGACTGATCCGACGATGGCTCCGGCGGCGCCGATGAGGACGGTGCCGAGCAGGGAGAAGCCGAGGCCCTTCATGGAGGCGGCTTCGTCGCCGCGGTGGTGCTTCCAGGCCATGGTGGCGGCGGCGACGACGAACCCGACGAGGCAGGCGGCGAACGCCCCCCAGGCCACGTAGTTGACGACGGTGAGGATGCCTTGGGTGCCGGGGGGTTGGGTGGAGTTGATGTTGATGCCGGAACCGGGGCCGGCGAGGATCAGGTCGGTGTGCAGTGCATTCATGGTGGGTGTGCCTTTCTTCTTTTAGGAGGCCGCGGTGCGGCCTCGGGGAAACTCATGGGGGTCCTGCTGCGGGGCCGCGTCGACCCCGGGTTCGTGGGCGCGGGCGGTTTCCGCCGCCCGCCGGATCTGGGTGATGGAGCGGCGGGTGCGCCGGGGCACGGTGGCCAGGTCCAGGTCCAGGGTGGTGCGCCAGGCCTCCACCCAGGGCAGGTGCCACAGGGTGGGGACCATCCCGGCGACCCGTTTGATCTCGGCGACCAGCACCGGGGGCAGCCGGGGTGCGTCGTCGAGGACGACCAGGCCGAGCAGGTGTATCCCGGTGTGCCCGGTCGCCCAGTGCGCGGCCATCCACCCGGCGTAGTGCAGCCCGGTGGCGTGAGTACGGGCCACGAGCAGCACCCGTGGTGGCGGGGTGCCGTCCGGGGTCAGCGGCAGGCGCTGCGGCAGCTCCAGGGCGTCTTCCCCGCACAGTGCTGCCACGGTGGAGGCCCCGGCACCGCCGTGCACCCCGACGACCCACAGCAACGGGTCCGCGGTGACCTGTTCGGTGGGCAGGCCGGCACCGGTCGGTGCCGCCACGTTCGTCAACGGCTCCTGCGGCCCGAACCGAGCCGCCAGGTCGCCGCCGAGGACCGGTGAGTCCTCCACCTGCTCCGGAGGAGGAGGCGGGGGTGGCGCGGTGGGCAACAACGGATTCGGCACGGAAGTCCTTTCAGGGGTACGTCGGGGCAGGGTGGCGCCACTACCGGGGCGGTTCGTCCCGCTCACCGGGGCACCGCCGCTGCAACCGCGGGTGCGGGTGGGCCAGGCACCGGTGCCGGTGGCGCGGGTGCCGCGGCTGGTGGTGGGGCCGGTGCCGCGGTGGTGGTGGTGGGTGTGGGGGCCGGGCTGGGCACCGGGTTGGGTGCGGGTTGCCCCGCCGCGGCGGACACCGGCACCGACGGTGTGGGCAGCACCGGACCCGACGCCACGGGCAACCCGTAGACGGTGTCGGTCCCGGCGACACTGGAGGTCACCACCGCCCGCGTCCCGGACACCCCGATCGGGGTCACCCCCGAACCGGTGGGTGTTTCCCGCCCGTCGGCGGTGACCATGTACCGATCGGAGTTCCGGGTGCCGTAGGCGGCGGTGTCGGTGACCGAGGTGGTGCTCCACCCGGTGGGCAGGGCGTGCAGCACCCCGTCGCGGGCGTCGAGCAGGACCGGACCCAGGGTGGACAGCAGGTGGTGCGGGGAGAGCTGCCCACCCCCCGAGCCGAACGACGTGGCAGGCACCCGCAGCGGTGTGCCCACGGCAGTGTCGGTGAGCGGGTCGACGAGCCCGACGAGCTGGGTCGCCGAGTCGGTGGTGTACCAGGAGGCCACCAGCAGCTCCGGGTGCGCCACCGTCATGTTGGCGGACACACCGGTGTAGCCGGTGATCGAGGCCACCGCACCGGCACCGGCCGGGGTGGGCACCGTCACCGGTGGTGGTGGGGCTTCGGCGGTGCCCGCCCCCAGGCGCCACACCTGTCCTACCGAGTTCGCGGCGACGATCGTCGCCCCGGTGGCGCCGAGCGCGACCGACCCTGCGGGCACCGCCCGCTCCACCAGGCTTCCCCCGGTGATGGTGGCCGCTCGCTGCCCCGGCTCGCTCACCAACGGGGAGTCCCCGGCGAAGGACACCGACGCCCCGCTCGGCAGGGACACCGACCCCGCGGTGTGCTCCCCGTCCAGTGCCCACCAGTGCACCGTGCTGCTGGCGGTCACCGCCACCACGGGGTGCCCGTCGATGCGGGACAGGTGCAGGCCACCGCCGGAGCTGGTGCTCGCTGCGGCGCGGGGCAGCTCCGCCGACCACACCGGGGCCCCGGTGGCCGGATCGAGCACCGCCAGGACGGGGGACCCCGCCGTCCCGGTGACCGTGACGATCCTGCCGTCCGCGGTGAGCACGGGGACACTGCCCGCCGCGATCGGGGCCGACCAGTCCGCCTGCCCGCCGTACCCGGGCGGGGGCAGCGATGGGTAGGGCGTCGGGGTGCCCGACGGTGGTGGGGGTGCTGCGGCGGCCACCGCAGGCGGGGGAGTCCGGTTGGAGGCCACCACCACCACGGTGGCCACGGCCAGCAGCGCGGTCACCGCGAGCCCCACCGCCAGCAGCCGCCACCGACCCCACCCCGACCGGGCGGCGCCCGGGGCGGGGGTGGCGTCGAACAACTCACCATCACCGGTGACGATGGCCTGCCACACCACATCGGAATCGGCGGCCCGCACCGTCGCCCGGATCGCCCCCTGCTGCCCCCGCAGGCGCCGCGCTTGGGCCACCAACACCGCGGTCGCCGCGGCCCGCGGGTCCTGCTCACTGTCACCGGTCGGGACCGGTTTCCCGTCGATCTCGGCGTGCTCCGCGCCCAGCACCACCACCGGGCAGGGGAAGGTCGGCACCTCCCACAGCTGCCCGTCCGGGGACACGAACCCGTTTCCACCGCGGCGTGGCGCGGTGCGTGGTGTGCTCATGACCCACCGCTGAACGACACCCGCGCCACCTGCCACGGTGTGGTGGTGCCGGTCCGGGTCAGGAACACATACATGGTCTGGGAGTCCAGCGGTGCGGTCCACCCGGCATCGCCGTGCCCGGTGACCGTGATGGTGTACCCCCGGGCCGCGGCGCCCAACTGATCCGGTGGGCGGCCGTCGTCGTGGTTCACGGCCAACGCCACCGTGGTGTACCCGTGGTGGGCGGCCAGGGTGTTCCACTGCGCGCCACCACCCTGTTGCAGGGGCTGTTTCAGCACGACCGCGAATCCCGGGGTGGCGTACACCGCGGACCGCACCTGCGCGTCGAAGGGGGAGCGGTCCAGGGCGGTGTCGTAGGTGAATGTGGTCGCCGCGAACGCCGCCGCCACCGCATCCGGGGACTGCCCATCCACCGGGCCGCCCGCCTGGCCGCGGGGTTGTCCCGGTGTGCCCGCGGGGATCGGCGGATTCGAGGGCACCGGCGCCGCCGTCGAGCGCGGCGGGACCGAACCGGGCGCAGCAGAGGAGGGTGCAGCAGAAAAGGGTGCAGCAGCACTCGGGTCCGTGGGGGAGGACACCGACGTCCCGGCCGCCGGTGCGGGGGCTGGAGCGGGTCCACCGCACCCGGCGCACACGGCGACCGCCACGGCGGCACCCGCACCCCAGCGGCCCGCGTTCCCGAGCCGCCTCACGACTGCTCTCCCGCACCGTCACGGGACGCCGCGGTGAGAAGTGCCGCCGTGGTGCGCCGCTCCCGCCGGGCGATGTACCACCCCGCCGCGACCACGAGCCCCGCCACGGTGCCCAGGGTGAGCAGGCCCAGGCCCGGGCTGGCCGCCCAGGCGGCCAGCGAGGCACCCGTCACGAAGGACACCACCAGCAGCGGCGGCACCGCCAACGCCGCCCGGGGCGGCCCGCAGCTATCACGGCGGCTCGAGAACGCCACCACGACCATGGCGGCGCACGCGAGCACCAACGACAGCTCAAGCAGCGCCCACACCAGCTCGTGCAGCACAGTGACGAACCCGTCGAAAGAGGCGAAGACGTACGGCGGGCCATCAGCTCCGGTCGTGGTGGTCATTGGGGTGCTCCTGCCGGTGTGCCGAGGGGTCGGGTCGCGCCGAAGAAATCGGAGTGATAGATCGGTTTGATGTTCAGCGGCTCCCCGAACGTGGACGCTTGGATCAGCTGGCCCCCGCCGATGGCCATCGCGACGTGGTGAATGTTGTCGGCGGTGCCGTAGAACAACAGGTCCCCGGCCTGGTAGGACGCGGGGTCGAACCCGCCCGGTAGCCGGGTTCCGGCGGTGGCCGCGTACTGCGCTTGGGCGGTGCGGGCGCCGTGAAACACATCCGAGCCCGCCTGGTGATAGGCGTACAACGTCAGACCGGAGCAGTCGAACCCTCCGCCGGTGGGACCGTTCTGATCGCCCCCTCCCCAGATGTAGGTCGCGCCGAGTTGGGTTTTCGCCGCGCTCACCGCCAGCTGCGCCACGGGACCACCACCCCCACCGCCACCGGCCGCGGCCGGTGGGGGTGGTGGGGTGAAGTGCAGTGACGCGTCGAGGAAGTCCAGGGACGGGCCGTTGGCTTGGGCGGTGTAGCCGTTGGCGTGCACCGTGCCCGGGAACACCAGGGTCTTCGACGCGGCGCCGACCCGGTCCAGGGCGGTGGTCATCTCCCCGACCTGTGCCACCGGGACCAACTCGTGATCGGAGTTCACCAGCATCGTCGGTGGGGCGCCCGGGGTCACTGACAACGCCGGGGACGCTTGGCGCCACAGATCCGGGCACAGCGCCATCGGGCAGCCGAGGAACAAACTGGGATCGACCACGGCCGACGCCTGCTGATAGGTGTCGCCGGGGGTTGCCTGCGCCAACAGCGAAGTGAAATCGGCGGGTCCACTCCACGAAACCACGGCTTGCACCCCGTGGTGATCACCGAGTAGCCCGGCATCCAATACCAACCCGGCCCCGGCCGAGTCCCCCAGCAACGCCACCCTGCCCGGGTCGATGCCCTGCCCGGTGCCCTGAGCCCGCACGTAGTCGACAGCCGCGTCCACCTGCTGCACCTGCCGCGGCCACCGCGGCGCACTCAGGTCGTAGGAAATGTTCAGTACTTCATAACCGTGGGCGGCGGCGGCTTTCGCCGCATCACCCAGCTCGGAGCGGTCCCCAGCCACGTAACCACCGCCATGGACCATCACAATGATCGGCCGCGGTGGGGTTCCCGGCCCGGCCCCGGCCGGGACGTACAGGTCCGCGGGCTGCGTCCCGCCCCCGGGGACGGGGTAGTCCACCTGGTGCACCGCCACCTGCCCACCCACACCGCCGCACCCACCGGCGGCCTGAGTCCCGGTACCCCCAGCGGCGGCGAGCGGTGGTGGTGTGCCCCCGGGCGCGGTGATCGTCCCGGCGTCGGAGAACGTCGTCCGCGCTAGGGTCATGATCCGCGGCACGTACGCCATCGTCTGCGAGTTCTGCGGAATCCCCCCCGACCCCACCACTGCCGCAAATCCGGCATTGTACCCACCGAGGGCCATTTCGGTCACCGACGCGGAGGAATGAATCTGCCCCGCAGCCTGCGCCTGCTTCACCTGCCCGGCCAACGCGGCGTCGAACCGGGCTTGGGCGTCGATGGCATCCGAGGGGTTGTGCACGTCGGCGTAACCCTTACCCGTGGTGTCCTTGCCCCATGTTTGCCATGTGCCCGGTTCGAATTGCGCCGGGCCCTGCGCCCCCGTCGAGGACGTCGGGTCGGAGAACCCGGACTCCTGGGACAGTTGCGCGGCGAGCACCGGGGCCGGGAACTCCGGGGACACCGTGCCCGCCTTCTGAATGAGGGGCACGTAGTTGGCGGGGATTCCGGCGACCTTCAACGCCCCCACCCCCGGCGAGGAGCCACCCACACCGCCCGCCCCGCACGGTGCGGGTGGTGGTGTGGCACCCCCACCCAGCACGATCAGCAACAACACGACGAGGAACACCGGGGCACCCACCAGCGCCATTCCGATCAGCAGCGGTGAACCGCTCTTCTCCTCCTCAGCCACGACGGCCACCTCGCCGCGGCGGGCGCGGCGCTGCCGCCATCCCGGTCAACCATGGGGACGCGCTCAGGGCCGCGAAGGCGGCCACCGAAAAGCACTCCATAGCAGCCCTGATGAAGGACCACAGCACGGCCACAAACGGCGTACTCGCCAGCCCGTGAGGGGCGCCGAGCAGCAGCAACCCGGCACCGCCGCCGACGCCGTTGACCGCCCCCGCCACGGTCATGCCGTAGAACGTGGCGATCACCGCCCGCTCGCCGCGGGTCAACTCAGCCCCGCCCGCCTCCTCCCCACCGAAGCAGGCGAGCCTGTGGGTCCGGTAGATGCACAGACACAGCAGCCCACCCGCCAGTGCTTGCGCAATCCAGAACACGGCGGTCGCATTCGTGGTCATCGGCGGCCTTGCTGGGCGTGGCGGCCCGCGGCCTCGGGGAAGTCGTCGGCCACCACCGCGGCCAGCTCCATGAACGCCTCCCGGGTTCCGGGAGCGAGCCGCTGCAAGTCCACCTCGGAGCCCTCCGCCAGATGCATGTCGAAGGGGATGACCTGCACCACCCGCACCCGGGCGTCGAAGTGGGCCACCAGCTGGTCTACGTTCACCGTGGACGCCCCCGGACGGGCCACGGAAATCACCACCACCGTGCGGTCCACCAGGTGCCCGAAGCCCTGGGCCTCCAACCAGTTCAGCGTTGCATCCGCGCTCTGCGCACCGTCGAGCGCCGGGCTGCACACCAGCACCAACGAGTCCGCGGTTCCCAACACACCCCGCATCGCCGAGTGCGTCAACCCGGTGCCGCAGTCGGTCAAGATCAGGTTGTAGAACCCCTCCAACACCGACAGGGCGCCACGGTAGTCCATCTCGGAGAACGCCTCCGCCCTGTGCGGGTCACGCTCGGAGGCCAGAACCTCCAACCGGGACGGGGCTTGCGAGGTGAACGCACGAACGTCGGAGTACCGGTGAATAGACGCCACATCGTCGAGCAAATCCCGCACCGTCGCCGCGGTCTGCGTCGGTATCCGGGCACCCAACGTTCCCCGATCGGGGTTCGCGTCCGCCGCCACCACATGATCGCCACGCAACGACGCGAACGTCGAGCCCAAGCCCACGGTGGTGGTGGTTTTCCCGACACCGCCCTTCATGCTCAGCATCGCGATCTTGTAATCACCGCGGATGGGTTGGTTCACCCGCGCGACCAGCTGGGCTCGGCGCACCTCTGCCGGGGACTCCCCCATATTCAGCAACCCGAACGTCACCACCCACACCCACCGCCGCCACCCCGACCGCGGCCGCTGCGTCGCCGGGCGCCGCAACACCTCACGACCAATCTCACCGTGACGATCCGGCCCCACAGGCGGTGCAGGCGGTGAAGTCCTCGGTGATGCGGCGGCGTCGCCGGGCTCAACGGAGTCAGACTCACCCGCTGGTCGGCTGGTTGGCACCGGTGGTGTCGGCACCGGCAACGAGGGTGCGGCGCCATCCGTCCCGGCCTCGGCTCTCGCCCGCTCCCCCTGTGGACCCGCCACCACCGCAGGCGGCTGCGATCGGCCCTCGGCCTCCGCCACCCGCAACGGTGCCCGCTCCACCACCCGCTCCGGACTCGGCGGCGGGAGTGGACTCACAGCAGGACTCGGTGCTCGCGTCTCCGCCGCCACAGCAGGTGCCCACGATGGACCCCGACGGGCCACCCGATTGTTGTCATCACTGGTCACGACTTTGCCTCCGGCTTCGTTGCGTCTGCGACGAGACCGGTGGCACGCAGGCGCACCGTTCTACCCGCGAGCGTTGACATGACATCTGTTGAGAGGGCGGACCCGGCGTGGCCACCGAAGGGCATCCGGCGGCCACCGCGGTGGCCGCGCCGGCGCCAGGAGCCCCCACCGACCGGCGCCGAGAGTGCACCAACAAGACGAAAGAACAAGCGGAACACCCCAATCCGACCACGGCAGAGGACACACCCCTCCCGGGGTGTCCTGGCACTATCCGCAGTCGGTCGCCTCGTGTCGTCAGGGGCGCCGATCCCACACCACCAACAGTGATGAGGGGCACACTCACCGTACGAGACCCCAGGGTGGCGAGTCAACTGTTGAACGTTCATGGGCTCTTCCCCGCCCTCGCGCGCGGACGCACTGGATCACTCGCCAGCGGACCTGCATTTACACCTCGGGTTTACATCCATAAGCTACACCACACGGTGCGGTAATTGTCCAGGGCGAGGAGACACAATGTGCAGGTCTGATCCGTATGAACACCTAGGAGAGTGCATGCCGCGCAAGGGTGTCCGGGGGTTTTCGCCAGCCGCACTCCGACGACTGCGCGCCGCCGCTCAACTCTCCCTCGAAGACCTTGGCGACCTGGCTGGCGTCAGCCCCCAATCGATCTCCAAGTGGGAAACCGGACAGATCAAACCGTCTCCCGGGCCGCTGGCGGCGCTGGCCGCAGTACTGAGAGTCTCGGTCGGCGACCTCGCCCCAATCCCAGAAGCCGACCTACAGCTCAGCGATCTGCGGTTCCAGGCAGGTCTCAGGCAAGCCGACGTCGCCGCCGCCCTCAACCTCAGCGCCACACGCATCAGCGATCTCGAACGGGGACGGCGAACGGTCGACGACAAGTCCGTGGATGAAATTGCCGCGCTCTACGGAGTCACTCCAGACCTACTGCGCACGGTGGGGCAGCGGACCGTAGAAGCCCGCGCGACACGCCTAGGGTCTCGTACCTAAACCCCGTAAATATATCTTGAGACGGCGTGGCGCCGCATTATTTGCCGACGAACGGGATTCAATACGGGTATGCCCAGCAGGTACAGAGCAGCAGCCACACCGAAAGAAGGCATCTGCGCTCGGATCCGCCCTGATCTCGGTGCCGAGGTCAGGCAACAAGCCGGGGCGCGCGGTGTCCATCAGTGGTGGGTGTTGGAGAATGCGCTGCGCCTGGGTCTGCCGCTGCTCCCTCCACCGGGGCAGGAGACCCTTTTCGCCCAGTCCGATGAGGGTGCCGGGCGGCTCGACGTCACTGGTATGAGTCGTAAGACCCGATGGCGTGGCCGACCGCACGTTTCGCTCTTCGCTCAAGTGGACCCTCAGCTGGTCCGCAAGCTTGCCCGGGAAGTGAGCGCTCGCGATGCCCATCAGTGGTGGGTGTTGGAGAACGCGGTGCGCCTGGGTCTGCCGCTGCTTCCCGAACCGGAGCAGGAGGTGATGCTGCGCAGCGCCTGATGTGCGCGGTCGACGGCCGCTTGTCGACAACTACACACCATGCACTAAGTAGCCCCTAGAACGCCGAAAACCCTCCCCGGGAAGGGAGGGCTCGGACTGTTCGACTAGGGCCGTTGAGTTAACGCTCAACGACTTCGTGCTCTTCCCCGAAGGGACTTGGCTTGCTCGCCTTGTCTGAGGGTACCGCTTACCCTGAAACAGTTCTATATGCATCCCCCCCGCGTGTCGCTGAGCGGGGGAAACGGCCCCTTCGCGGCCGCACTTCCGTCTCTCGGCCGCAGGGCCGCCGGGACGCTTCCGGTCCGGTGCCGCCGCGGCCTTTGCTGCGCCGCCCGGTCTCGCCGGGCGCGTATGCCCGTGTGCCGTGCTGGTGTTCGGCCCGGCGGTGGATCGAGCACGTCGAGCGGGTCTACCGCAGGCATTACCTGCTGGTGCGCCACCAGCTCGTCGCCACGACCGGTGGCGGTATCTCGTTGCCTGCTGTCCTGGCGGTGGCCACCGCGCACGCGGCCGCGGCCGACTTCACCACCGGCCGCAACAGCGGGCCCCTGCTCGGGCAGTCCGGCGCCGAGCGGGGCATGACCGCGACCACCGGGCGCGGTGAGCGCACCATCAGCCGGGCCAGAACCTTCCTCCGGCTCGTCGGGCTCGCCACCGAAGTCCAAGCAGGGCGCCAACGCACCCTGCTGGAACGGTTGGACTCCGCCGAACGCGGCGACAAAAACCGTGGTTGGACCGCCGTGTACGCCCTGCACCACACCCGCACCCACCCTGTGGATAACGCGGTGCGCATCACCGCAGGTCAATCACCAGATGGCACCCCTCCACGCAGTGGTCTTGTTTCTGGTTCCTCTCTCGGGGAGAGGGTGGTTTCTACCGGTGCAGAACACCCTTCGGGATCAGCGGACGGCGCTCCGCGCCGCGCATCGACACGGGCAGGGGTTCGGGCGGGGGGGTGCGACCCTGGTGGGGTGGGGTTGGCGCTGAGCAAAGCGCTGCGGGCACATCCGGAGTGTCCCGGGTGGATTCGGCGGTATTCCCCGCACGCCTACACGGCGGCACTGTCGCGTTGGGCTCAGGCCGGGTGGACGGCCCGCGACGTCATCCAACACCTCGACGACGTGACCACCACCGGGTTCCGGGTTTATGACACCCCCCGCAACCCCGTCAAATACCTGCTCGCCCTGCTGCACCGCGGTGACATCGGGGAACGCCCCACCCTGTGGCGCGACGCGCACGCCGCCGCAGCCGCCCAGCGCAACGCCGCGGTACCCGCACAGCTCGCCGCCGCCACCGAAGCCCGCGAGGTCGGCCGGGCTGCGCTCGACGGGGCAGGGCGTGCCCAGGTCCGGGCAATCCTCACCGACCGACGCGGGCGCCGGCGGTGACGGGGGTGCGCGGCGGCTCAGCGTGGAGCACGCCACATACCCCACACCCGGGGCCCGCCGTGGGGAACGTCGAGGGGGTCGGTGCGGGTGAAGCCGAACGTTTCGTAGAACCCGATCAGCGTGTGCTGGGTGGCTTCCAGGTAAGCCGGTGTCCCGGTTTTGTCACAGTGGCACAGCTGGGCACTGAGCAGGGCCGAGGCCAAACCCTGCCCCCGGGCCGCCGGCGCGGTGCCGAGCTTGTTCAGGTACCAGTGCGGCTCGGCGGGGTGCGCGCGGTCCAGGGCACCCCGCAGCGTCAGTGCCGCAGGCATCCGGGTCCGCAGCGCTACGACGACACCCGCGGCCATCGCCACCTGCTCCCGTCGTCTTGTTCGCGACCCGGTGGTGTCCGGTGGTTTCCACATGGCCGCCGCCAGGGGTTGCCCGGCATGATCGCCGATCATCTGTACCCCACCGGCGGGCAAATACTCCTCGGACAACTGCACCACAAACAACCGCCGCAGCATCGCCGCGCGGCGCGCACGGACCGGCTGCATCCAGGCCATCACCGGATCGTCGAGGAACGCCTGCGCCAGCATGGTGCCCACCACCCCGGCGTGCTGGGGTCCGCAAGGCCGAACGGTGCGCTCCACACCCCCAGTCTCGCAGCACGACGGGGCCTGCCCGGCGCACCGTGCACGCTCACACAGGGTCACGAGCTCCCTACACTGGGACAACGATCCAACACTCGATTCGAGCCCGGTCGAAGACCCAGCGTGAGGCGACGATGACCACGGAACGCGCCACCGGCGTACCGGGCACCTCGCTGCTCATCGAAACCCTGCTCCCCGGGCACCCACCCACCGTGCTCGCCGATCACGGTGGCCCACGGGCGTGGGCGCCGCTGCCCCGCATCGGGGGCACCCGCACTATCGCCGCCCGGGTCCGGGAGGTCATCACCACCGCCTACGACTCCGCCCGCCCGCTCAACGTCATCGTCGGACCCCGCGACACCCATCGCTTCCGCGTCACCGCCACACCCGTGATCGGCTCCTCCGGGGCCGTGCACGCGGTGCAGCTGTGGACCGGTCCCCCGGACGCGGACCCGCCGCGACCGCCGAACGTGGCCGCCATCGAGTGGTCAGCTACCTCGCGGCTCATCGAACTCAACGTCGAAACCCGCGACCCCGACGAGGACTCCCCCTTCACCGGGCGAGTGAGTCTCACCGCACCAGAAGCCTTCCGCCACGTCGCCCGATTCGATGCGGCCATGAACCTCATCAGCAAAGTGCTCGCACCGGTGCCCGAGGACCGCTGGGAGGGCACGGCCACCGTCCACGGGCCGCGCAGTCTGCGCACCGTGCACCTGGCGATGCGCAGCATGCCCGCACCCCACCAGCACGCCTGGCGGGGCATCATCCATGACGTCACCGACACCGTGACGCCCGCAGAACCCACCCTCGCCTCGGTCGCCCTCGCGGCCGCGATGGCCGGGCGGGCACCCACCGCGGTCGCGCTGATGGACGTCGAACAGGCCCGGCTCATCCACTGGTTCACCGATCCGGTCCCCGGCATCCAGTGGAAAGGCGCCCACGACGCCCGGGACACCCCGCACCCCGATGACGTCCTCCGCATCTTCCAGACCATGCGACGTCTCCGCAACGGTGGCGAGAAGACCGCCATCATTCCCGGTGTGCGCCTACGACGCCTGCACGGTGGCTGGACCGTCGTCGACGGCCGCATCACCGTCATCCCGACCCCCGGGCCGATGATGGTCCTCGCCGAGATGACCCCCGTCGACAACATCCCCTAACGCTCAGGACGTAACCCGGGGCCTTCGGCAGCCCCGGACCCCCGCCGCCTCTGATGAGACTGGGGGTGGGTGGGGATGGGTGCGTTGGGTGGTGGGCTGGGTAGTCGGTGTTCTCATCGACTACGGGCAGTTGCCTACCGGGGCACCCACCAGGGCCGCAAGCGGTAAGACGTTGCTTGCCCCCCTGCCGGGTGCCCCGGTCGAGACGGCACCCGCCGACGATGAGAACACCGACCCAGCCCCTGCATGGTCGGCAGCAAAATCAACAACTCCGGCTCTGCCCAAGCAAAAACAGTCCGCCTAACAACGCAATGATGAACAGATGATGAGCTGCAGACCTGGCACCAAAATAACTCGACAACCGTATAGCATTGATTGACCAGATCGACTAGACTGGGAGTATCAGCACACCACGGAAAGGCTGCCCCTCATGACCACGAACACCGCCCGCACCGAGACCGGCGACACGCAGACGTTGGGCGCGGTGTCGGCGCGCTACGCCAGTGCTCTGATGACCGCCGTGATGCAGGCCGGGGCACCCGGGCGGGTCTTCCGCGCTCGGCATGCCCCCGGCAGCGAGTCCGCGCAGGAGGGGCCACACACCTGCTGGTCGTTCGTCTGCCTGCGTGTCAGCGCCCATCAGGTGCGCGTGTTCTGCATGCCCACCAGTCAGGGTGTCGTGCTGGTCATCGGCACGACGGATGGCACCTGCCGGTGCCTGCCCACGTGGGGTGCCCCGGCTGAGGCGTTCGGTGCGAGCACCGTCGCCATCGCCCGTCAGCTCTGCGGCCACCCGGTACAGAGCTGAGCACACCCCCACCGCCGAGGGAGGAGACCACCACCATGAGCACCCTGACCCGAGAGCATCGCCAAGCCCTGGCCGACATCGGCGGCTGGTCCATCTCCGGATGCCTGCACAACCCGGACACCGCAATCCCCCACCTGCGGTGCTCCATGCAGGGCGGCACCCACCTGGGCGAGCGCTGGCCGCGCGGCACCGGCTACCAGTGCGGGCCGCGTGGCATTCGGGTGGGCACCCCCACCCCCCGGGACGCGGGGTTCCTCATCGCTTGGACCGGGCTGCACGCCTACGCCACCACGATCAGCCGGTCGGTACGCGAAGCACTGCGCGACGTCGACGCGCAGGCCCGCCGTCACCAGGCGGACGCACCGCCCTGGCTGCGCGATGAACCCGAATGGGTCTGCGCAGCCTGGCACCGCGACGTGTACCAGCCGTGGGTCAGCGATGCCGCCGCGCTGCGCGAGCAGCGCACCCGACTGTTGAGCACTGCGCTCGGACTGGATTACGACGAGCCCGAAGACCTGCTCGAACTCCTGGCCGCCACCAGCTCCTAAGGCGCCATAGTTTCAACTGCACAGACACGCAACATCGAACAGGCAACTACCTGCCGAAACGACGAGGAATCGCCGTACGAGCAACTAGCCTGAATTGAACAGCAAGACTAGACTCGGAGTATCAGCACAGTACCGAAAGGACCCCGACATGACCGCAGTGCAGCACCAGAACCCGCGCAGCGATGCGGAGAGCGCGGTGTACGCGTGGATCATCACCCACGATCACACCGACCCGAACCCGGCGAGCAACGCCGAGGGCATCTCGGGACCCGTCACCGCCCCGACCGTCCTCCTGGAAGCGCTCGACACGCCGGGGCTGGGGCACCGCTTCCGCCTGTACGACGACGACGGCACCCTTTACTACAGCGGCCTCGCAGCGTGGAACGCCGAAGCCGAGGGCAGCGAGGACGTCTGTTACGCCCCGCTCGCGGAGTTCGGGTGCGGCTACGCCGGAGCCACCGAGGTCCGGTGGGACGGACACCCGGAGTGGGACTGCGGGTAATGAGAACCAGCAAAGGACACACCCAGTGACTGTGTACACCGTCGCTCTCCCCAAGGGGGGCAGCACCAAGACCACCACCGCCGCCGAGCTGGCGCACTACCTGGCTCAGCAGGGCCGCCGGGTGCTGGCCATCGACCTGGACCAGCAGGGCAACCTGACCACCCGGCTGGGCATCACCCACGACACGGAAATCGGGGCGGCCACCGCCGACGTGCTGATGGGGGAGGCCGCCGCCGACGAGGCCGCCGCCCCAGCCCCCACCGCGCCCGGGGTGAGCGTGCTGGTGGGAACCCACGACCTCTCGGCCGTGGAGGCGACACCACCACCGGATCTGGTGACCAGCCTGCGCGATCACCTCCCCACCGTCCGGGAACACTACGACGACGTGGTGATCGACACCCCACCCAGTCTGACCGGGCTCACCCTCGCCGGGCTCGCCGCCGCGGACGTCGTGATCGCGCCGGTCTCGGCGGCGGTGGAGTCCTACGACCAGGTGGGCCGCCTGGCCGGCGTCATCGCCCACACCCTGGAGAAAAGGGTGCGACCGGGACTGCGCATCCACTGGATCGTGCCCACCCGCTACGACGCTCGGCGCACCCTGGACCGGGAAGTCCTGGAAATGCTGACCACGACCTACCCCGGGCAGGTCACCAGCCCCATCCGGGAGGCGGTCGCCGTGCGCGACTCCTACACCGCAGGACAGACCATCAGCGTCTACCGACCCACCTCAGCCGTCGCCCAGGACTACCGGACCGCGCTGGCCAGCATCTACCAGACCAAGAAAGCGAGCCGATGAGCACCAAACGCCGCAGCCTGCGCGACCGGGAAACCCAAGCCATCACCGGGAAACCGACCCACCCCGACCCGACCGCCGCCGCCGGGGCCACCACCCGGCTGGGCACCTACTGGCAACGGGGCACCTTCGAGACCGCGAAAAGCGCCTACCTCGTGGACCTGGACACCGCACCCGAGGCACCCAGCGGCTTCGCCCACTGGATCAACCGAGTCATCGACAAACACGCCCGCCTGTCCCCGCAGCGCCGCGCCAAGATCGCCCACACGCTCGGACCCGAACCCAAGGACGGCACGGGAGTGTCCCGCAGCTTCACCGTGGCGGCGGCCACCGTGGCGGCGATGGAGACCGCCATCGTCGCCGACCGCAAAACCCTCGCCCGGATGACCAGCCGCACCGAGTTCGTCGCCGAAGCCGTCCGCGCCGCCATCAACGAAACCCGTAAGCGGTACGGCAGCCATCAGCTGCCCCCCGCACCCGCACGACTACCCAACAAACCCCCGCGAGGATGAGCCCACTCCACAGCCCTTCGTTGTCAACGCAAGTCACGCAACCCCAACCATAATGAATAGTGCTCGTAGTGGAGCAATGATGATAAATCGTGCGTTACATCAGATAGCACTAATTGACTAGTACGACTAGGATAGGGGTAGTCGGCCACTACCGGCACCGAAGGAGACACCATGAGCATCTGCGCACCCTGCCAGGTCCCCCACACCGCTGAGGACTGCGAGGACACCCTCACGGGCCGGGTCGGGACGGCACGAGCCTGCTTCTGCCAGCACAAGCCCTACAGCGCGGCCGTACCCAGGCAATCTGCGGGCAGCGGGGAGGGGGCGTCGGGACCGGAATGCGACGTACCGGAGACCCGCACGGACACCAAGGCGGCCGGGGGTGGCGAGGAGACTGCCCACCAGCAGGGGAAGGGCAACACCATGAGTTCGACGACCTGTTCGCGGGCAGAGGTGGATCAGGGCAACCGGGGGAGGAGGGGATGAGCACTGAGGGCACCTACGAGTACGCCACGCACGACGTCGAGGAGCCGATCGAGGTCGGGGACCTCCTCGATGACCCCCGCACCGATGTCGAGGCCCTGTGTCTGTGTGCCCTGTTGTGGTCCCCGGCCGACACCGCCAGCGACGTGAGCGACCTGGTGCGCAGCACCGACTTCGACCGGGGTGTCTACGCCGAGCTGTTCGAGGTGATCACCGCCCAGGTCCAGACCGGCGCCCCGCACGATCCGGCGAGCATCGCCTCCACCCTCACCCAGTCCGGGCGTACCGGTGGGCACCGGGGCGCCCAACTCACCCGAGCACTGTCATCCGTCACGGTCGCCGGTGCCGTCCCGGAAACGGTGGGGCACTACGCGACGGCTGTGCTGTCGGCCGGCTACCGACGCAGCTTTCACCGTGCGGCCCGGTCCATGGCCGCCGCCGCCGAGCAACTGCCCCAAGACCTGCTGTTCGACCACCTGTTACGCATCGGAAAAGCGCAACGCGACGCCACCGAACGACTGAACCACGCGTCGACAACGTTGTCGCCAGCCCAACGTGTCAGCCATTCACGGCACACCGAACCCAGCACCGAGGGGAGCACCACACCATGACCATCAACGACCTCAGCGGCGATGAGTTGCGTGCGGCTTTGCTGCGCACCGCATCCGGGGTGTACGCCACCGAAGCCGCGATACGACTCCTGCTGGCCCACGGGAGTTGGCCTCTTCGCCTCGACGGTGCAGGGCTCCTCACAGTCTCGGAGGCGACGACGGCCGCCGGGTCGGCTTCGTGCTACGCAGAGGTGCTCTGGGAGGAGGTGAGCGCGAACATCGACGCAGGCCATCTGTTGATCGGCAGCGGCAGTGAGATCCGCGTGTTGCGCATCGCCGCCAGCCTCGCCGCCGGCATCCCGGTGGACCTGGCCGACGCGGTCACCGGGCTGGACCGCCACAACCTCGCCCTGGTGCTGGCCGCTCTGTCCCACGCCAACGGCTCGCACGAGCACAAGGACTACGCCGTCGAGCGTCCCGGGGACGGCCGCCCAGTCGTCATCACCGCCGACGCCCCCGTCCTCGAGCTGGGACCGGTCTTCGGGTGGCCGCAATGAGGGAGCCAAGCGGCGCTGCGCTTGTGCGGGTTCGCATTGATTGTGCGCCGCATGGATGCTCACAATGATGAGTCACCGACCGGGCTCCGCGGCGGGCAAGCCAGGGATGCCGCCGCCGTTGGTGCCAGATGGTTTACGCACCACGGTCGGTGGGTTGTGGGCAGTGGCCGACCGGGCCACCCGGGCGTTCGGTTCCCCCAGGGTCGACAACTGGTGGTGGCGGGTGCCTGCCGCGGCAGGGCAATGGTGTGCCGTCCTCGTGTATCGGCGGGGGATCGCCGCTTCACGGCATGCGCATGTGCAGGTCGCTGCGGTGCGCGGAACCAAGGGGACCGGGCGGGGAGTCACCCCCCTCGGGTTGGCGGCCGCGGTCGCCGTGGCTGCCGCCGCCGGGGTGCTGCTCGGGATCGTCGTCTCGGTGGTGCTGTTTGCCTTGACCCGTCTGGGTGTGAATGGCTACGTCGCCCTCGGGGCCGAAATGCTGGCGGTGGTGGCGTTTTTCGTTCCGCTGGGCTTGGAGCTGAGGTGCATCAAGACGCAGGGCGCAGGCCGCGGAGGCCGACTCGGCGACGGTGTCCGACGGGTAAGGGAAGCAGGCCACCGCGGTTCCGTGGCCATCGCCTCGAACTTCGCGGCGCACCCACAGAAGCACGGCCACGGCGGCGAGGTGATGCGAGCCTGGCTGGCGCACGCTGACGCTCACCGCATCGCGGTCGTCGCCGACGCCCGCGACGAAGGTCTCGCGAAGGTGTACATCAAGTACTACGGCTTTCGGTTCGCCGAGAGCGCCGACCGCCGATTGGTCGTGCGGCTTCCCGCGCAGGCTCGGGAGGACGTCTGATGTACGCCCGGCACGAGTCGGCCCGGGCACGGCCGAACGCGGCCGTGGGGTGCTGCCACTAACCTCCGAGTCATCGGCTCGGGGACGCGAGCTGACTGGCGCGCTGATAGGACACGTCGAGTAGCGAACCAATATCGCGCACGGGCACCTTGGCTGCGGCCAGTTCACGCGCCAACTCCCGCGACAACTCGGACGCGGCGGCCTCGGCTTGCTCGGCTTTCACACGGTCGGTCTTTATTCGTTGCGCACGTTCCGCTAGGTCGCTGCCGTCCTCAGAGAGTTGGACGTGCACCGTTACGGCCACGTCTGCCAGCGCAGCGCCTGTCTCTAGGGCGATCAATTCACGTGCCATCTGCTCGGCGTCGCTGAGTCTGCGAGCTTGCGTGAGACCGTCGATCGCCGGAACGGCAACCATCCACCACTTGCCCTCGCGGGTCACTGTCGCGTCGTACGTCTTACTCATCGGGTCGCCTCCTCGATTGCCTTGCGCACCTTCCGGTACACCCCCGGTGACACCGTGCGGTGTCCATCCGGGACGCTCACGTGCACGTCGCCGGATACCCACGTGGTGTGAGACCCGACCGTCCGCGCCGGGGCAAACCCTGCGGCCTTCAATTCCTTGACGACTTTCCGCGTCGGCTGCTCCGTGACCATGATTGTAGTCTACCACACTAGACGGTTTCTAGTCTACCACTATAGACTTTTAAGCATGGGTCACGGCAGGCAGGTGAATCCGGACTGGGGTCCGGTGATGTGGGCGGTGCCGTCCGTCGTTCTCCCCATAGTGATCGGCATCTTGATTACAGCGCTGACGCCAAGGTGGCCAGTATGGGCGGCTGTTCGGCCGTCGCCGGATCATGCGCGGGCACGGGGGTCGCTCGTCTCGCGGCTCGGTCACGTCCTGATCCTGTCGCGCGCGCCGCCAGCCAGCGCCTGAGCGCGGCACGGGTGGGTAGCGCAGAGACCTCAGTGTGTCCTGATCACCGGACACACTGAGCACACCAGTGGACAGCAGGAGAGGAGCAGGGAAATGCAGACATACACGTTTCGCGCGGTGAGTTGGGACGACGAGGTTGGTGCTGCGCTGGATGATGCGTTGGGGCAGATCGAGGCCAAGGCCCGCGCGGCGGGTGCCGTCCTGACCTCATTGAGCCACCAGGTCACCCTCACCCCGCCGGAACCGCCGCTGCCGAAGACCTGGTCGGGCAGCACGTTCACCGTCAGCGTCACGGCCATCGTGAGTGCGCCATGACCGCGGTCCACCACAGAGGACGGAGAGGGTTGTGAGCGACAACCCGCCGTATGAGCCGGGCGCTGCTGTGGCGGCCGCGAGTGAGGTTCTGCGCCAGGCGGTGCGGGAGACCACCGCAGCGATGCAGTCCCCGGACACGGAGGACCTTTACACCCTGGGGGCCACCTTGGACGAGTTGACCCGGGCGCTGGCCACGCTCGTCACCACCTGCTCCACGCAGGTCGCCGGGCTGGCTGGCGGGGCGGTGCTGCGCGATGACAGCGGCACCCGCGACCCGGCCGCACGGTGCGCCGAAGCCGCCGATCACCTGCACCAGGTGGCTCAGCACCTCGACGCCGCCAACCAGGCCGCCCGCCAGTACCACAGCGCCATCAGCCACATCGGCGTCGAGGTGCCGTGGTGAACGGGCTGCCGGTGACCCCCAC
>JAABUU010003069.1_pt1 | contig 21991 bp, 21 predicted proteins | sample 5559301 | NCBI WGS metagenome assembly JAABUU01 (sample SAMN10711884, study PRJNA513360) | rock metagenome | isolation source: Antarctica rocks | place: Antarctica: Victoria Land, Richard Nunatak white | reverse complement strand
AACCCAACACACGCCTCGCGACCCGAGTCATAGATCGCCTCAGCTTCGGATCGCTCCACGCCAACAAGATTCGGCGCCCGCCCTCGCGAACCTTGTTATGGAAAGCCCGGAGGACTGAACGGCTACGGCTTTTCGCGTGTGATGAGGGAGTTTGGGGTCATCCTCGAGGAGTTGTTTATGCGTTTGGGGACCACTTTTGGGGACCACCGGCCAGTTTGGCCGTCCCGCGAGAGCGCTTTGACGCACTTTCGGGGCTTAGAGCCGACATCTTCTCGCGCGCCTCGGCTGGAACGCCGGGACCGCTGAGATCGCTCTCTGCCAGGAGCGCCTCGAAGGCGCGTTTGACCTGCGGGCGGCTGAGCCGCTTCTGCACTATCGCGTAGATCTCGAGGGTCGTCTTCGAGTCCTCGTGACCGACCTGGTCCATCACGTAGTGCAGTGGCGCTCCAGCCTCGAGCATCAGGCTGATGTACGTCCTACGCAGCGTGTGGGGCACGACGGCGGCAGAGCCGCCTGCCCGCGAGCCTTGCGTTGCTCGTTGGCCCGGGCGACTACTCGTGAGAGCACCGTGCGGACGTTGTCTTTGTTCCTCGGCTTTCCACTCGCCGTGTCGAAGACGAATCCGTCCAGTTCGACCGGGCCTCGCTCGGCCCGCCACGAATTGATCTCATCGATCACATCGAGCGTCAGATCGACCTGACGGACACCGGCATCTGTCTTCGCCTGCTCGATGATGAGCCGCTCGTGGTGGACGTCAACCGCCCGCCAGCGGAGCTGACAAAGCTCCGTCACACGCAGCCCCGTCTTCGCCATCACCGCGATCATCGGTCGGCGCCCGATCTGTCGGTCTCGCCTCAGGTGCCGGTCCATCTGACCCGCAACGGCGAGAAGCTCCACTAGGTCATCGGGCTCAAGGACCCTCCGTGCGGGACGCTGTGCCTTGAGCCTGCGGCGCTTGCCGCGCGCCGGGTTGGTCTCCAGTCCTCCTCGCTCAACGGCGCTGTCGAGGACGTTCGCGAGCATCACGAGAGTCTTGTTGATGCTCTCGTTGCTCATCGCGACCCTCCGCTGACCGCGCTTGTCGAGCAGCGGGCTGCCGACCGCGGTCGCACGACGAACTTGCTCGCGCTCCATCACCTTCTCCTCGCGATACCGGTCAACAGCGTCGACATCAATCTCCGAGATCAACATCTCGGCGAAGTACGGGAGCAGGTGCTTGCGCAACCGCCACTCGTAGTCGAGCTGGGTGTTCGGTCTCAGCTCGCCCTTCCGCGCCACCCACCATCGCGACGCGATGAATGAAACGTGAGATCGCTGACCTTTTCCAGGCGTTCCTCGGCCTCAGGCTTCCAGACGCCCGCACGCACCTGCTCGAGGACGTCCTCGAGCTTGCGCTCGGCCTTTCGGTGTGTCCATCCATCTAGATCCGTCCCGAGGCTCAAGCTGTGTCGCTTGCCGTCGACGCGGAACCTGATCGTGTAGGTGAGTAGACCGTTGACACGCTCGCGCACGCGGATCTCGCCGCGCGCTCGTTTCTCCATCTGAACCTCCTGATCTCGGAGTGATGCCCGGCGCGCTATACGGGCGCCCGAGCCCGACGCGGCGAGTCTATGGCCGGCCTGAGTCATGGCTCTCGGTCGAAGTCGAGCAGCTCGTAGCGAGCTCGGCCCGGTCGCGGACGATGGTTCTGCCGTGGAGTCGATCGACGGCGCGCCGACGCGGGCTCCGGCGACGTGAGGCCTAGACGCGCGCATCGTTCACGAACGATCTCGGGATCGAAACGGAGCCTAGGCCGGCCGCCACCGAGGCGCATGCAGCCAAGCTCCTCGGCGTGCTGGTAAACGAAGCGAACCGTCACGTCGTAATGCGCCGCGACCCGGCCCGCGGTCCATAGCCCGTCGTCTGGGGTCATCACTTTCTCGGCGTTCGTCGCCGATCCGTCTACGCGGCTGAGCCGAGCGGGCCCTTGGGATTCGCCGGCTTCGGCGATCTCGACGAGTTGAGACGCGAGACGGATGGCGAGCCGATCTGCGATCCCGTCGGCGAGCGCACCCATCAGAAGCGCAGCCGGATCCTTCGATCCATGGTTCCGCATCCCGGCTCCCTCTACCTCGACGACCCGTAGTCGGCCAGATAGTCGTCGTCCCACCCGACAGTGCCTTTGACGAGATGCTGCACGCTCATGGTGCTGCCTCCTGTGTGTTGCGGGCGCGTGCAGCCGCCCAGTTGTGGTGGGCGGATGGGACCGGGCGCAGAAGTGATGCGACCGTCCGGACACTAGGCGGACTGGATTGCGTCCGTCGGAGCTCGAGGACGCGGTCCGTGAGGTCGTAGCCGTCGTGCCGCTCCGGCCAGAGGTCGATGACCTCGACGTCGATGGCGGCGGCCGTGAGACTTGTGGCGATCCTGTCGGCCGCCAGGCGCCCGGGCGCGTCGCAGTCCAGGACGACCGTGACGTGCCTTCCCGTGAGCAGCTCTACCCAAGGCGGCTGCCAGGCGCTGGTCCCCGGAATGGCGATCGCGGGCAGGCCGCACGAGCGCGCGGCGATCATGTCCGGCGGCCCCTCGACGAGGATGATGCGGTCTGAGGCATCCCGTGCCGGATGTGGGACGAGACCAAGCCGCGTCCCGGGAACAGCGAGCATCTTCGGTCCACTTCGTCCGTACGGGTCGTAGCGGAGTGCCCCTCGGAGTGAACCGTGCCCATCTCGGATCGGGATCGTGATCCGGGCGCCGTCGAACCCAAGCTGGAGCTCACGGATGACGCGCGAGCCCCACGCCCGTTTGACCGCGAGACGCCTGATCAGCCGACCATCGGCGTCGAGCTTCGCTGCCCAGAGCCGGATGTCGTCCTCATCGGCAGCGAGCGGTGCGGCCGGAGGCTCTGAGTCCCGTTTGCTGAAATCCGATCCTGGCCTCGCGACCCGGAGTTCGGTTCGGCGTACGGTGCCGAGGTGCTTGGGGCTCGGCAAGGCTGTGGGCGACCAGCAGGTCCATCGCCGAGCGCGGCGAGCGGCCGAGGGCGAGTGCGGCGTCGTAAGCGCCGCCACGCGCGCCGCAGCCGTGGCAGTTCCACGCGCCCGACGCGAGGTTGACCGAGCACGATGGCGAGCGGTCGCCGTGGTTGTGGGCATCGGGCCTGGCGAAGCAGCGCGCAGGCGCCTCCCGCGTGGACCACGCTGGGAGCCCGACGCCGAGCGCCGAGTAGAACGCGCGGACGGTCATTCGCAGACCTCGGGTATGTACGCGGCGATGAACTCGAACTCGCCGTTGATGATCGGCACCTGCCGTGGATGGCGGGCCGCCCACGCGCAGCACTGCTCCATCGTCAGGTCGCCGCGGCGCATCGCAGCGATGCGCTCGCTCGGCGTCATCCGCCAGAGCGCCGCGAGCCGCGCGCCGCGCTCGACGGTTATCCGTGTGAGTAGCTGGGTGAGGGCTTCGGAGGTCATTGATTCAGGGGCCAGGTGGTGGCTGACCGGCTCGGAGCGCCGGCTCAGCGCCGGCGCTCCGATGCGTGGCTCGGTCAGGCCGCGACCGCCTGCGGGACCTCGGACTCGGTCTCGGAGGGCTGATCGCCGTTCGAGCGACCACCGCCGCCGAACTGGACGCGTCCGAGGACGTAGTGCTTGGAGTGGCGGGTGCCGTCGTCGGCCTCCCACTCCCGGTAGGCGAGCCGGCCGGTGACCGCGATCGCCCGCCCCTTGGCCAGGTACTTGGCGCACGCCTCCGCCTGGCTGCCGAAGGTGGCGACGTCGATGAACATCGGGGGCTGGTCCTTCTGGTCGTTGACCGCGAGCCGCAGGTTGCAGACCTTGCGGTCCTCGGAGAGCTGCTTGATCACGGGATCGGCGGTCAGGTTGCCGACGAACGTGATTACTTGGAATTGAGGCGGAGCGGGTTCAGCGACAGTGAGAGTGGTCATGACGGGTTGCTTTCGACGGCGTGGCGGGTCGGTGGAAGCGGTGGCGCCGGCGGTGTTGGCCGCCGGCGCCGGTGTCGGTCAGAACGCAGCGACCTCCTCGGGGGTGTCCGCGGTGTCGGCGGGCTGTTCGTCGGGCTTGCCGCCGAACTGGACGCGGCCGACGATGTGGTGGCGGCTGCGGCGGGTGCCGTTGTCGTCCCACTCGCGGTAGACGAGGCGGCCGGTGACCGCGACCGCGCGGCCCTTGGCCAGATACTTCGCGCAGGCGTCGGCCTGAGCGCCGAAGGTGGCGACGTCGATGAACATCGGCTTGTCCTTCTGGTCGTTGACGGCAACGCGCAGGTTGCAGACCTGGCGGTCGTCGTCGAGCTGCTTGAGGACCGGGTCGGCGGTCAAGTTTCCGACCAACGTGACCTGGTTGACTGCGGGAGCTGTTGCGCTCATCTTTTGGTTCCCTCCTTGTGGGGATCCGGTGGTTGACAAAGCCCGAAATGCCGGCCGGCGGCCGGACGCGGAACCGAGCCCGCGGGCGAGGGGAAGGGAGACGCAGGTCAACCTTGAAGCCGTCCGGCCGACGGTCGGCGAAACTCGGCGAAGGCAATCCACCGGATTCGCGGCAAGGCAACGGGCAGCCGGTGAGCTGCCATGGCTGCCTGCGGTTCAGGAGGCCGCATGCGGGCTCCTGTTCTGCTGAAGGACCTCAAGCGGCACGGGCGACGGGGTCGTGGCGCTGCTGAGCTCTCGGGGGGTCGGGCCTGACGGGGTCGGCGTGTCGATCAGGCGGTCAAGTAGACGGTCGACGGCCTGGTGATCGTTCTCGGTCGCGGCGCGCTCCTCGTCAGTGAGCGGGATCTCGAGCAGCATCCGCTGCAACCCGTCCTTGGCCTCGAGCAGCTGCGCCTGGCTGGACGGTTTGGGGATGTAGAAGTCGCAGCGGGCGCAGGCCATCCGGTGCGGGCATTGCTCGAAGAAGCTGTAGGAGCAGTAGCCGTGTCCGAGGTCGTAGAACTCGAACGGACCTCCCTCGGTGCCGGCCCGGCCGCTGGTGATCGCGTCTCGGTCGAGGAGCACCTCGATCGTGCGGACGTTCCGGGCGAAGTAGCCGGCGTCCGTGTAGGCCTTCGTGAGGGTGACCGGGGTGATCCGGGCGTAGTGCTGGGTCGAACTTGGTGAGCTGTGCCCGAGCCAGGCCTGCAGCTCAAACAGGGTCATCGGGTCCTAGGCGTTGTAGAGCTGGGTCGCGATCGTCGCGCGGGCGCGATGCCCGGTGATCGCGCCGCGGACGTCCGCACCCCGGGGGACGCCGGCCTTGCGGCACAGCAGCGGGACCAGCACCCGGTTGAGGTAGATCGAGCTGAGCGTCTGACCGCGGAAGCAGAACAGCAGGTCGACCAGCTCGCCGGTCTTGCGGTCAGTGAACTTCGGGTGCGCAGGTCGAGCCGCCTCCCAGGTCTCGATCGCGTCGCCAACGAGCGGGTCGACCGGCTTGGTGAACGCGGTCGAGGTCTTGTTCGTCGGGACGTCGAGCAAGCAGACCCGCTTCGCCTCGCCCGGATCGTCGGGCTGGTCTTGCCATCGGATCGCGCCGACTCGTAGGCGCATGATCTCGTCGGTCCGCAGCCCGGAGAACAGCCACATCATCGTGATTGCGCGGACGAGCTCGATCGGATACCACGGCGTCCCAGTCCCGCCCCGGTTGGCATGCAGCGGCAGGTCCTCGGTGGTGAGGTTCAGCCCGGCCCACATCAGCTTGGCCCAGACCTCGTCGGCGATCACGCGCGGCGCGGGCCCGATCAGCGCCTTGATCGAGCGGGGCAGCGCGAACGCTCTGCGTGCGTCAAACCGCCGGTCGATCCACTCCCATTCCTGCAGGTCGTTGAAGTAGCGCCGCGGCGCCCACATCAGGTGCGCCTTGGTCCGCGGCAGCAGCTGCCCGCCGGAGCGGCTGCGCATGTAGTCGGTGTTCGGCGCGCGGGAGTACTCGCCGACCAGCATCTGATCGACCCGCGCGACCCACGCCGCGGCGAGCTGCCGATCCCACGAGGCGGGATCCGCCCGATCGGGCTGTTCTTCGGCGAGCCAGCGGCCGATCTTGATCAACGCGAAATAGGTCTGCGTGCGGCTCGAGCGCGACAGCGTCGAGGTCAGGAACCACCGTTGCGCCGAGTCCAGCCACAGCTCGGGAACGTCGAGCGCGCCAGCGCGGCTGCGAGCCAGCCACTCCTCCCGGCTCGGCACCGCCCCGAACGGCGCCGCGCCGAGCACGCCCATGTCGACGAGCGTCCGGGCGAGCTGCTCCACCCCCGCTCGCCTCGCGTTGTGCTGCTCGCGCGCGCGCAGCGCGACGAGCAACTCGGGCCGGCCGGCGAGGTCCTCGAGCAGGGGGCTGCGGGCGGCGAGCATCAGCTCGCACAGCGCGCGCTGAAGGTTCGGTCGCTGCAACTGCGCGGCGTAGCCGAGCGTGTCCAAGTGTGTCTGCACGCGATCGACGGTCTCCTCCAGCGCCGCCGCCCCGAAGATGCGGCGGCAGAACAGCCGGCACTTGAAGCCGCGGATCTCCCAATGCAGATCCTCCAGGCCACACAGCTGGTAGGCGACCGCGATCACCAGCTGGCGGACGTTGATGTTCGTCCCCGCAACCGTCCGCTCCCACTGTTCGCGATCCCAGCCCCAGAACGCCGAGCGTTCCCGGCCCATCGCGGCCAGCAGGTCCCCGCGCGTGAACAGGCCAGCCCACGACCCCGGCGTCAGACCCGCGACCGCGAGCACGTCATTGATCGGCGCGATCAACCGCGAGAGCGCCTGCGCGACACCGGCCGGCCACCGCCCCGGGCGATCCTTGATCAGCGCCAGCGCCCGACGTTCCTCCCGACTCAGCTCGCCACGCCGGTCGTAGGCCGCCGGCGAGATCAACGGCGTCGACCGTGGCGCCGGCTCGGCGATCGCCCCGGACGCTTGCAACGCCGTCACGCGATCACCTCCAACGCGCTAGAGCGAACCACCGACCCGACTATGCTGTTGACAGCATATGCGCTTGAGGGTATGGTATTCGGGTGTGGGACGTCGAGTTCACCGACCAGTTCGAAGCGTGGTGGGACACGTTGAGCCCCGAGGAGCAGCAGAGCATCGATGCCGCCGTCAGGCTGCTCGAGCAGCGCGGACCTGGTCTCGGCAGGCCGCTGGTCGACTCGATCGAGGGCTCGCGGCACGCGAACATGAAGGAGCTGCGCGCCGGCACGATCCGGGTGCTGTTCGCGTTCGACCCCAGGCGCTCGGCGATCCTGTTGATCGGCGGCGACAAGCGCGACCGCTGGCAGGAGTTCTACGAACGGACGATCCCGCTCGCCGACCAACTGTTCGACGAGCACCTCGCGGCGCTTGAGCGCGAAGGAGAACCCTGAATGGCTGCCAAGACCCGAAACTTCAATGAGCTGCGCCAGCGGGCGCGTCAGCGCGACCCCGACTGGGAGAAGAACGTCGCCGAGCGCCAGCAGGCGATGCAGGACGCGCTCGCGCTCGCGGAGCTGCGCCAGTCCCGGCACATCACCCAGGTCCAGCTCGCCGACACGCTCGGGATCTCCCAGGGCAACGTCTCGCGGCTCGAAGGGCGCAGCGACGTGTACCTCTCGACGCTGCGTTCGTATGTCGAGGCGCTCGGCGGTCACCTCGAGCTCGCCGCCGTGTTCCCCGACGAGCGCGTCCCGGTCGAGCTCGAGCCCGCCAGCAGCAAGTAGCGCGCTCACGAGAGAGCCTCGCTGATCTGCGCGACCCGCTGCGCATGGATCTGCGTCATCCCGCGCTCCAGCCGGTCGGCGAGATCGCGGCCCGACAGGTGGATGTAGCGCTGCGTCGTGTCCGTCTTCTGGTGCCCGGCGAACGTCGCGATCTGGTGCAGTTCCCAGCCTGAGCGCGCGAGATCGGTCAAGCACAGATGCCGCAGGGTGTGCGTGCTGAACGCCTCAACCCCCGCCCGCACGGCAATCGAGCGCACCACCTTCGACCACGTCCACGGCGACACCCCGGCCGCCCGGTTGCGCGGCGATTCGGACACGAACAACGCCCCGCGCGCGGTCGTGATCGTCCGCCGGTGTGCGAGATAGCCGGCGAGCAGCTGGCCCGCGACGACCGAGTAGGGCACGACCCGGCCCCGGCGCGTCTTCGTCGTCTCCGCTCGCACCGTGATCGTCCGGTGCGCCGGGTCGAGATCATCGGTCTGGAGCAGGCACAGCTCCTCGCGCCGCAACGCGGCGTCATAGGCCAGCGCCAGCATCAACCGGTTCCGCAGCGATTCACCCGCCGCGACCTCGAGCACCGCGCGCCACTGCGCGTCGGTCGGGATCCACGGCAGCGAGGAGACCCTGGGCACCAGCCCACGCCGACCCCCCGACCCGCCGCTCGCACGGTAACCGCGGCCGACCGGGTTGCGATCACGAACGCGCTCCTCGACCAGGAAGTCGTAGAACAACCGGACGACCGTGACCCGCAGCTGCAGCGTCGCGTTCGCCAGCCCCGCCCCGGAATCAAGCGCGACCACGTTCCCCCCATGCCGGCCAGGCCGCTCGCGCAGGTCCCGCACATATCGTGCGATCTCTGCCCGGCCGGCGTCGACGACGTCGACGTGCTGGCGCTTGCAGAACCGGAGGTAGTCGACGATCGAGCGGGCGTAGGCCTCGATCGTCCGCGGCGAGCGGCCAAGATCCTGCTGCAGCACCAACCACCGGGCTGCCAGCGGACACGACCCGAGCGCCGGCCAGCGCGTCAAGAGCACCGCCTGAGCCGCGGCATACTGACCCTGATGGCCATCGAGCTGCCCGTCATCCACTCCGCCCCCGCGCCGCAGCACGGCCCGGAGAGCGATCCCGAGCGCGACCGGCTCGTTGCCCGCGCCCGCCTGCTCGCCCGCGGCGGCCTGGTCTGGCACGGGATCGAGGCGGCCATCGCGATCGCCGCCGGCGCCGTCGCCGGATCGATCGCACTGATCGCCTTCGGCGCCGACTCGCTGATCGAAGCGCTCGCCGGGATCATCCTGCTCTGGCGCTTCGCCGCCACCCGCGTCGACTCCGAGACCGCCGAACGCCGTGCTCAACAGCTCATCGCGATCACCTTCTGGCTGCTCGCCGCATACGTCACCGTCGACGCGACCATCACGCTCGCCAGCGGCGACCATCCCGGCACCAGCCCGGTCGGGATCGGCCTCTCGATCGTCACCCTGATCGCGATGCCCGTCCTCGCGAACGCCAAGGCCAGCGTCGCGCGCCGGCTCGACTCTCGCGCAGGACACAGCGAGAGCCGGCAGAACCTGCTCTGCGCCTACCTCTCCGCCGCACTGCTCGTCGGGCTCACGCTCAACGCAGCCTTTGGCTGGTGGTGGGCCGATCCGGCCACCGCGCTGATCATCGCCGCCGTCGCCGCCCGCGAGGGACGGGAGAGCTGGCGCGGCGAGAGCTGCTGCACCACCGACGGCTGCTGCTAACCCACCCCCGGTGGCGGCGCGCCCGCGCCCACGCGCGGCGCTCCTCGCCTGCGGCTCGTCGCTTCGCGCGCTGGCGCGGTCCTCAGGATCCAAGCCCATCCCAACCTCCTCGGTATCTGCGGTGATCACCACCGGCATCTATCCGAGTCCGCAGTCCAAACCGAGCAGCCGAGCCCGACGGAGTGCGCTATCTGGAGGGAATTCCAAATAACACACACCGAATTGACTGCGGGTGCTGATGCGCTCATCTTTGGTTCCCTCCTTGTGGGGATCCGGTGGTTGACAAAGCCCGAACTGCCGGCCGGCGGCCGGATGCGGAACCGAGCCCGCGGGCGAGGGGAAGGGAGGCGCTCGACGACCTTGAAGCTGTCCGGCCGCCGGTCGGCAACACTGGGCGACGGCAACCCGCGGGTTCCCGCCTTGGCGGGAAGCAGAGCCGTCTTGCGCAGGTCGCTTCTCACGGACGCGGCTCCCGTGTCGCCTCGGAGTTCGCGCTGGTCCGGCGACTTGACCGGTCGTTGCGACCTTCATGGCGCTGCTGGGCGGGGCCGGCCTTCCGCGATGCGGCGTCGTGACGGGCACGCAGGGTGATCCAGGCGGGCGCGAGCCGGCCGTAGACCAGCAGGCTGGTGGAGCGTTCGGCCTGGCGAACGCGGTGCGGGGTGGCGAGCGGCCGGTGCTCGGTGCTCCGAGTCTTCCCTCCTGGGACGATGCCGCGATGCTGGGTGGAGATGCGGGCGATCTCCTCCTCCCCGAGGGTGCCCTTGAGGTAGTCCAGGGTGGCGCGGTCGCCGATGCCTGAGCAGAACAGCCGGGCGCGGTGGTTGGCGATGATCGTCTCCGCGCGATCCCGACCCCAGCGGTCGTAACCCTGGGAGATGTTCTGCAGCACGCAGAGCAGATGCACGCCCTGCCCTGGGCCGGTGGAGGCGATCTCGTCCAGGTTCGGGAGCGGCGCGATGTTGCAGACCTCGTCGAGCGTGAGCAGCAGCGCGGGGTCGATTGGACGGCCGGTCCTGACGCTGCGTTCATACGCGCCAGCGACGATGTGCGCGACGAGCGCCGCGAACAGTCCGCTGAGCCGTCGCTGGTCGTTGATCGGCGCGACGATGTACAGCGTGTTGGGACCGCCCAACAGCCAGTCGGCGCTGATCCGCGACTCGCCCATGGTCGCCCCTGCGACCTGCGGTTCCTGCCAAGCGTCAAGCGCGGTTGCGATCGTCTGCAGCAGGCTCGAGACGAAACGTTGGTCAGCGCCCTTGACAGACTGGATGGAGTGATCGCCGGCGAGGTGCCGCTCGGGCCGACGTCGTCGAGCAGCTTTGTCGGCTCATCGAAGTCCGACATGGCGATCCAGTGCAGGACGTCGGCCATCGTCAGGTCGGTGGCCTTGGTGGCCGCGAACAGGAGCGCCGCGAGGTACCGGGCTCCCGCCGGGCGCCAGAACGCGTCGTCAGCGGATTGGCCCTGGCGGTGTTCTCCGACGCCGAGGAGTGCCGCCGCGGTACGTCGCGCTCCGGTCCACGTCGTGGATGCGCTGAGCGGCGACCAGACGGCATGCCCGAGCGACGTCACCTGCGTGGGATCGAAGATGCGCGCTTCCCCTAGCCTTGAGCGCGCCGCGAGCGTCTGGGCGAGCACGTCGGACTTGACCGAGGTTGAGAGAACGGGCCCGTCCCATTCGCTCATGGCCGGCACCACTAATCCCGTCGTCTTGCCCGACTGGGTTGGTCCGACGACCATCACCGACGCACGTTCCTCCGCGGCGATCAGACCACGGCCGTGGTGGCCGAGCGTGATCCGACTCCGCTGCGGGCGGCGGACCTCCTCGTTCTGCACGATCCGATAGCGCTCTCCGACGATCCCGAGCACGGTGCGGGTGTCCTGGCGGACGGTCGCGTAGAAGCCGGGGATCTCCTCGCACCGCGGCTCCCACCAGTCACTCACGGTCGCGGCATCGCCGCGGTCGACCGCGATCGGCTCGCGCTCGACCTGCCAGCCCAGGCCAGAAGCCTGGATCGCCTCCGCGATCGTCGCCGGCGGTTGGTCTAGCACCGCTCCGAGGCCGTGCCACGGCGTCTCGCGGACCGAGAACATTGAATCGCTGCTGGATATTCCTGCGGGCATGAATGCCTTCCCTTCTGGTTGTGGCCCGCTCGATGCGGGGCCGGTCGCGGCGAGGGCCGCACGCCCGGATGGCGTGCAAACCTTGCCCCGCCCGTCGGCACCCGCCTCGTGCTGGCATGCACACCTACGAAGGTGGGCATCGGCTCACGCGTCGACCTCGTCGTCCAGCTCAGCTTCCGCGCCCGCCAGGGCCCGCCACATCAGCGGCGGGTCGGCCCGACGCCGGATGAGGCACACTTCATTCGCCTCGGTCAGCTATATGGCTTGCGGACCGACTCGCTCTAGAGCGTCAAAAGCGCTGTCGCCAGACACGTTCACGCCAGCGCAATGGCCCAGATCAGAGAGGATCTCGATGAGCCGCTGAGCGTGCTCGTACGCGCAGGCTCGCGGCGCGAATGTGGGCTCGAGATGATCCTCGTCGGCCGCTGTGATCGACGGTTCGTGACCTGGAGATCCCAATCTGAGATGGACGACGTGCGTCGGGAGTCCGGGGTGCCCGACGAAGGTCGAATGAAGTTCGAGCGCAAGGTCCGACCGCGGGACGACGGTGTGGACAGTAAGGACGTGCGCTCCGGCCCAGGTGCATGTTGTCTCGCTCTCAGTGGGCTCGCCGGCGATCGTTAGTCGCAGATCGATCGGCGGCCGCGCACGCACGCCTGCACCGTATCGCTTGCCGAGGTCGCCGCCGCTAGCTGATGAGCCAGGACGGTACGTCTCAGCTGGACCCGAGATCTGGTGGGTGACTCCGAAAGGCTCGGTCACGATGCGGACCGTCTGGGACGATGGGACCGGCGGCGATTTGTGCTTCTCGACCGCCTCCCGCACCTCGGTCCCGGAGGCCGTCGCATTCCACCTGACCACCTCGAATTCGCGGGTCAGCGGACGACTTCGCCCTCGCGCAGGCGCACCTGCACGCCGGCCTTGCAGTAGACGAAGACGACCTCGCGGACGGGGAGCCCGGTTGCGGAGGCGAGCGCATGCGCGTAGATCTCGGCTTGTCCCGAGTGCTTCTGCAGGGCGTGTTCCTCCGCTGTCTCGGCGGTGACGTCCTTGTCTGTTTTGTAGTCGATCACCACCAGTTCGCCGCCGTCGTCGGTGACGAGGTCGACCCGTCCGGTGGCTAGCGGTGCCCGGTCCGCGTCGGCCGTGTCGGCCGCGAGGTTAAGCATGAACGGAACCTCGCGCCACCAGCGCCCGGCGGCGAGCGCGTCCTGAACGCAGTGCGCCTGCAGGCACGCCCGACACATCGTGACAACGTCGGCCGTCTGAGTGGCGATGCCTCCTTCTTTGCAGACGTCGTCCGCGATCGCCTCGAGGTCGGCGGCCCCGGGCAGCGTTACCCGCTCCATCACCATATGGACGGCGTCGCCGACTGGAAGCGGCGGCGCGTCGCTGAGGAGCAGCGCAGCCCCGAAGGTTGAGACCTCGGCGGCGAGTGGACCGAGCGCGCGCTCGCGGCTTGACGCGATCTCGATCTCGCGTTCATGGTGGCTGTTCGCTTTCAGGGCTTTGCGGCCGGCGAGCCACTCGGCGCGCTCCGCGACGGCGGTCGCGACCTGGTCCTCGCTCACCGGACTGGCGCCCTCGCGGTCAAGCGCGGGCGCGGTGATCTGATCGGCGTCGATGATCGTGACTAGCGCAGGATCCTGGGGCAGCGCCCGCACGAGCGTGCCGAGCAGGTTCTTCGCTTGCAGCGCCCCGACTACGCAAGGGATCAGCAGGTGCTCGCGCGCGCGGGTGGCTGCGACGTAGAGCAGCCGGAGCCGCTCGGCCTGGATGTAGGTCTTCTCCGAGTCCCAAGCTGTTTCATAGTTCGGGGTGGCGAAGTGCCCGCTGCGGCCGAGCGATCCGGCACCGACGCGGAAGTGCAGGAACGATTCGTCCTCGCGCGGAACGGGCGCGTGCTGCGCGCTGCTCTGGCTCCCGAGGTTCGCGAGCGCCACGATCGGATACTCGAGGCCCTTGGCGCCATGCATGGTCATGATCCGCACGACGTCGTCGGTCTCCTCGGCAACGGTGGCTTCGATCTCGATCGCCTCCTGCTCCATCGAGTCGCGCAGATGCCGAATAAACGGTCGGAGGCCGCCGCCGCCGGCGGCTGAGAACAGTCGGGCGTCGTCGACGATCGCCAGGAGATTGGCCGCGCCCTGCTCGCCGTCCTCGCGGGTCAGCGCGAACTCGACCAGCCGGGTGCGGTCGACGACGCGACGGACGACCTCGGCCAGGGAGACGCTGCGGCGCATTCGGTGAAGGTCGTTCAACTCTGCCAGCGCCTCGTTGACCAGTTCACTCGCTCCCTCCTTGAGCGAGCGGTAGGACAAACCGCCAGCGCTGGCGGCGTGGATCACAAGCTCCTCGTCGCTGACGGCGAACGCGCTTGACCTGAGCGCACCGACGAGCGCGACGCGATCGGTCGGGTCATCGATCGTCGAGAGCACCCAGATCAGGTCGCGGACCTCGTCGCGTTGGAAGAAGTCCCGCGAGCCTTCGTGCCGGTACGGGATCCCCGCTTGGGCGAGCGCCTCCTCGTAGAGCTCGAGCCCGGTCCGTGCGGGCAGCAGGAGCGCCATGTCACCCCAGCGACACGCCCGCCAGCGGTCCTCGTCGCGCCGGTCGCGGATCTCCCAGCCTTCTGTGTGGGCGGTGTGCAGCAGCGCCGCGATCACGCGCGCCTCCTCGCGCCGCACGCCCTCGGCGTCGTCCTCGAGCGTTCCCTCGGCCAACACGATCGGGGGGCGTCGGGCCGGCGCGGCGTCGTGCGGGGACTCGAGCGGCACGTTGCCGGGCTGGACGCCTGGCTCGGCCGTGAGGATATCGTCAAACGCCGAGTTCAGGGCGCGCAGTAGCTCCGGGTTGGAGCGGAAGTTGGTTGAGATCTGCTCGCCCCCGGATTGAAGCGAGCCGGTCTTGACCTGGTCATAGACGGCGATGTCGGCGCGGCGAAAGCGGTAGATCGACTGCTTCGGATCGCCGACGACCGTCAGGCGCCCGGAACCGGGCCGCAGCGTCCGCCAATCCTCACCGGGTTCCTGGTCGCTGGTCAGCAGCAGCGCGAGTTCGGCCTGCACCGGATCGGTGTCCTGGAACTCGTCGATCAGCACTGCCCGGAACCGCTGACGGAAGTACTCGCGCGCCGGGCGGCTATCGCGTAAGAGATCGCGCGCCCAGAACAGGAGGTCGTCGAAGTCGGCGCGCCCGGCGCGTTTTCGCTCTGCGGCGTAGTCGGTAACGAACCGCTCGGCGTGTGGCAGTAGGCCGAGCAGCGCGTTCGATCGCAGCGCTCCCTGAGTCAGCTTGGAGTGTTCGCAATAGTCATCTTGGAGCTCTTTGATCCGTGGCTTGGCTCCTCCCCAGTTGCCGGCTTTGCCAGCGTTCAGGTGTGTGTGAGCGGGGCGGCCGAACAGTAGGCCGCGCTCGCGCTCATCCGGCGGTCGCGCCTCGAGGCGTGTCACCCAGTCGTCGATCCCCTCGATGATCGCGATCGCCTTGTCCTCGCCGGGCGGCTTGTGTTGACGCAGCAGCCCCATCAGCTCGTCGGCGATCGCGCGGAAGCGCCCGATGGCCGCGTTGACGTCGTCGTCGCTCTCGGCCGGGACCGACAACGGCAGCAGGTAGCGGTGCTCGTGTACGCGCTCGCACGCTTCGCGCAGCTCCGCGAGCCCGAGCCCTCGGCGCAGCGCCCGCTCCACCTCCGGACGCGGCTGTGACAACAGGCCGTCCTGGAAACGCTCGTAGGCCGCGTCGAACTCCAGCCCGGCGGCGAGCCGCTCGAGGACCTCAAACAGCGGATCGATTCCGGCCTCGACCGGTCGCTCGCGCAAGAGGCCGGTCGCGAAGCTGTGAATCGTCTCGATGTGCGCGCGGTACAGGTCACGGGCGGCGGTGAGCAGCCGCAGGTGCTCATCCCCGGAGGCCTCGCGGGCGCGTGACTCGAGCACGTCACGCACCCGCGTGGCGAGCTCAGCTGCCGCCTTCTCGGTGAACGTGATCACGACCAGCTGATCGACGTTCACGCTCCCAGCGGCGAGTAGGTTAACCACCCGGTTGACCAGCACGGTCGTCTTGCCGGTGCCGGCGGCCGCTTCAACACACAGGTTCGCGCCGAGGTCGTTCGCGATCCGCGCTCGAGCGGCTTGGTCACCCGGCATCCGGCCGCTCACGGCACGCTCCGGATCTGATCGCTGAAATGCGCGAGGCGATCGTCGCCAGCTTTGCGCTTCACATATGCCCCGCGGGGTCGTGGGCAGATCGCGTTGAAGTCGCAGTACGTGCAGGCGCTGCTGTCGTTCCATGGCGCGACCATGAAGTCCCCACGGGCGATCCCGTCGAGCACCGTACCGAGCACCGCGAGCACCTCGCCGTGGCGCTCGGCGAGGTGCTCACCGGTCCAGTCGACCGTTTTGAACTTGCCGCGGCGGGTCGGGTACGCGTATGCCGCCTCGCCGCCGAGCGGGTCGGCGCCGAGCAGTTCGGCGCCGGCGAGCACGTACAGCGGTAGCTGCAGCATCCGCCCGCCCTGTAGCTGCGCGGACTTCTCATCGCGAACCTTGCCGGTCTTGTAATCGACCACCCGGAAACGAGTTCGCGCTGGGTCCCAGGTGATCCGATCGATCCGACCGGACAGCAGCAGCTCCCGGCCGTCGAGCCCGATCGAGATCGGCTGATCGCGCGAGAGGTCGCCGACGTCCTCACCGGGATGCCGGCGCCCGAAGCGCGCCTCGCAGGCGCCAAGCGGCAGCTGCCGCGTGACCGGGTCGAGCCGCTCGACCTCGAGCCACTGCAGGCAGTCATCGATCACCTCAAGCCGGTCCGCAGCCCACATCGCCGGATACCCCGTCTCGCCGCGCGCCTGCGCCGCGTCGCACTCCTCACCCGCAAGCGCCCGCATCCGCTCGGATGCGACCGGCGCTAGCGGTGCCGCTCCATCTCCGTCCCATTCGGAGTGGAATCGCTCGAGGATCCGGTGGAACAGGCTGCCTCGCCGCAGCGCGTCGATCCGCACCGTCCGCTCGGGTTCCTCGACGCCACGGACCCGCAGGACGTCGCCCATCAGGAACCGTTGCGGGCACTGGCAGTAGTTCTCGAGCGAGGTCGGCGAGAACGTTCGATCGGTCGGCACCAGCGACGCGATCGCCTCAAGCGCCCGCTCGCCGAGTGCGCCGTCCCACTCCGAGTAGCTGCCAGACCAGCGAGCGCGTGACGCGGCGAGCGCGCGAGCGAACGCCGGCGCGGCCCGCTCGAACGTCGCGATCGCCCACGGCTGCGTGACGCTCGCCTGCAGATAGGTGCGATCGCGCTCGGACTCCGAGATCGCCCCGGCGGCCGCAACGCTGACCACCTCCGGATCGGTCGCGTAGCGCCCGCCCGGAATCGGCGCGCCGATCGCATCACCCGGGATCCTTTGCACATCCGGACGTCGAAGCAGCGGCGCCCGCTCGGCCGAGACTCGCTCTCCCACCAGCTGCGAGGCGATCTCGCGGAAGAACACCGACGGCAGCCGCGGTCGACTCTCCCCCGTCGCACGACGCGCATACGAGACAACCAAACGCTCGCGCGCGGCCTCGCAAGCCAGCGCGAACTGCAGGGCCTCCTCGGTTCCCCGCGTCGCACGCGGCGCCAGCTCCATGCCCATGCGCTGTGACACCAGCGCGCGCTCGCCATCGAGCAGGATCGGATCCTGACGCGCTGGCGGCGGGAACGCCCGCTCCGTCGCTCCGAGCATCCACACCCGTGCGAACTCGATCCCCGGCAGCGAGTTGACCGCCACAACATTCACCCCGCGGCCGAACGCGCCCGCGCGCCCCTCCAGCACATCCTCTGAGCGCAACGTCCCAACAGCCCGCCGAACGACGTCGAGGAACCGGTCGAAATCGACCTTCTGCTCGAGCGCCGTAAACCGCTCCAGGCCGCGCAGCGCGTCTATCACCTCCTGCGCTCCCCGCACGTACCGAGACAGAACGCGGGCCAGAAACACCAGGTGCGCTTCCCACGGTGCCCGTCCCGGGTGGCCGTGAAGGCGCGCGTGCAGGTCAGCGATGAACCGGGCGAGCTCGCCGGCGTCAGCGGCACGCTCCGCCACCCACGCGGGCGCGTCGTCCTGGTCGCCATCCCCGAGCAGCTCCCGGCGCAGCGTCTGCAGTCGCTGCGCCCACTGCTCGGCGCCCGCGACGATCCCGGCTTGACGGGAGACCGAATCCCACCGGGACGCCGGCGCGCCACCGAACTGATCGCGCAGCTCTTTCGGCAGCTGCGCGTCGGTGAGGAAGTCCATCACCGACCGGCGTGAGAAATCGCTCTCGTAGAGGTCAAGCAGGGCGAGCGTTTGACGGCCGAGGGGCCGCTCGGCAAGGGGCGATCCCTCGTGCAGATACACCGGGATCCCGGCCTCGATGAACACGGCCTCCACCAGCGGCCGATACGCCTCGCCGTGACGGTAGGCGACCGCCATCTCCCAGAAACCCACACCCTCCTGCGCCCACTGGAGACATGCGCGCGCTGCGGCTCGCACCTCACGCGCCGGATCCGGTGCGGACACCAGCCGGATCGTCTCGTCGGGCTCGATCGCCGGCTTCGCCGGGGGAGTGAACAGGACGTCGCGGACCTCGTCGAGCACTGCTCCAGATCCCGCCAGGGCGGGCGCGACGACCTCCACGGCCCCTCCGGACATCAACCGTCTCCGAAGCTCCCCGAGCGGGGCGTCCGCCGCCGCGGGAACTTCGGGCAGGAACACGTCGACGGGCATCCGGGCCGAAATCGAGGTCAGCAGCCGCACGAGCGCTGGAGCGATGTCGAGCATCCCCCACACGAGCAGGCCGAGCCCGTCCATCCGCTCGGGATCAGCCGCCAGCAAAGCGTCGTCGGGACCGTAGAAGCCGGCGCGCCGCGTCTCAAACGCGGCCAATATCTCAGCCAGCGAGCTTGCCTTCTCCGGCGCGTCGGTCGCGCCTTCGAGCACGGCGCCGAGATCCGCGACGTCGTAGCCGGCGCCCTTCAGTTCCCGCACCAACCGATACAGCGCCTCAGCGAACCCCGGCGTCTCAGTGACCGGCGCGAAATAGCCAGGATGCGAGCGCGCGACCTCCGCAAGCAGCACCCGGTCGGCCAAAGGCGGCAACGCCCGGCGGCCGCCGGCCACGAGCGAGGGCGCACCGAGATACAGCGCCAGATCGCCGGGCATCAGGACCCGCACGCTCGCGTGCGCCCCGAGCTGCGCGGCCAGCCAACGCGCCAGCCAGGGGCGCTGCAAGGACGTGCCCACCAGCACCGTGATCGGCTCGAGCGGATCGTGGGCACGAAGCTCCGCGACCCGAGCAGCGATCGCCGCCCCGAGCGCCGTCGGCCGGCCGCTGACCACTCGCATCCCGTTCACAGTCCGAGAATCCTCCCCGATCGCTGTTGAGCCGACAACCGCACCCCTAGGTCACTGATCACAAGGTCGCGAACCAAGGGCGGTACCTGACAGGTCGGCCGCGCGCCGTGCGACCTCGTAGCGCGTCGGCAACTCAGACGCTGTCGTTAGTCCCTACCCCTGGATAGTTCGCGCGCAGCCAGGCGGTCCAGTACGCGATCAGCGCATAGCTCGCGGCGTGGGAACGGTTGAACGCGAAATCGGTCGAGCGGACCATAAGCCCCCAGATTCGATCTGCGACCAAAGCCTGCGTTCCAGACGCGACGCAGCCCTCCAGGAACTCGAGCTTGAACTCGGCCATCCTCTCGCGGTGCTTCTTGCCGAGCGCTCTGCGAAGCTCGTCGGCGCCGCCAGCCGTTAAGCCAGCGAACTCCGTCGCGGTCAACATGATCTGCTCCTGATAAAGCAAGAGTCCCTTGGTGACGCTGAGTATCGGCTGCAGCCGCTCATCCGGATAGCTGATCGACCCCGGATCCCGCTTGTGGCGAGCGTAGGTCTGGATCTGATCCATCGCGCCGGGCCGATACAGCGCCTCAAGCGCAACGAGGTCGTCGAACTCGGTCGGCTGCACCTCCCTGAGCGCCTCACGCATGCCCTTCGAATCGAACGCGAACACCCCAGCCGACTCGCCCCGCGCGAGCATCTGGTACGTGCGCTCGTCATCAAGCGGCAGTGTCGCCATATCAGGCCGCTCACCATCCACGCGCTCGATTTCGTCAAGCGCCTGCTCGAGCGCGTCGAGGTTCCACAGCCCAAGGAGGTCCATTTTCAACAGCCCGATCCTTTCAACCGACCTCATCGAGAACTGGGTGACCGTTCCCCACTGCTCTCCGCCCTGCTCATCGGCGCTGTGGAGCCGCATGAGCTGCAGCGGCACGATGTCGGTCAGCGGACGGTCACCGATTACGACCGCTGCCACGTGAACAGATGATTCGCGAATGATGCCCTCCCATCCGCGGGCGATTTCGACGGTCTCGCGCGCAACCCGGTCGCGATCGACTGCCGCGCGGAGCGGCTGCCCAGGCGCAAGGCACGCCTCGAACGTCGGCGGCCGTCCCCAGACGGGATCCGGGATCAGCTTCGCGAGCTTGTCACCCACCTCGCTTCCCCCGCCAAGAACCCGAGCGGCCTCGCGCGTGGCTGTCCGCGGGTACATCTTGCCGAAGGTGATCACCTGGGCCACCGACTCCTTGCCGTACTTCTCCATCACGTACCGGATCACGTCACCCCGGCCCCGAACCGAGAAATCGATGTCGATGTCCGGCATCGACCTCCGCTCGGGGTTCAGGAACCGCTCGAACAGCAGGTCGTGACGCAGCGGATCGATTTCCGTGATCCGCAGGCAGTAGTTGACGATCGACCCCGCCGCCGAGCCACGTCCCGGGCCGACCGCGATCCGACGAGTCTTCGCGTACTTCACGTAGTCCCAGACGATCAGGAAGTAGGCGCTGAAGCCCATCCGATCGATCACCTCAAGCTCATGCTCCGCCCGCTCCAGCGCGGCCGCCGGCATCGGATCGCCGTACCGGCCAGCGAGGCCGTCCAAGACGCGCTCGCGCAGGTAGGTCCGCTCCGCCATCCCGTCCGGGCACGCGTAGCTTGGAATCAGCTGCCGCCCCAGCTCGAGCTCGACGTCGCAGCGCTCGGCGATCTCAATCGTCGAGGCGATCGCCTCCGGCCACTCTGCAAATGCCTCGCGCATCTCCTCCGTCGAGCGCAGGTAAAACTCGTTGGTTGCGAAGGCGATCTTCGGGTGCGCCACGGTCGACTTCGTCTGCGCACACAGGAAGGCGGCGTGGCTGGCGTAGTCCTCACGGCCGAGGTAGTGCACGTCCCCAGTCGCGACCAGCGGCCGGCCGATCTCCCGGGCGATCCTGACGATCCCCTCATTGGCCTTGTCCTGGTCGGCGAGGCCGTTCTTCTGCACCTCGAAGTACACGTTCTCCAGCCCGAACACTTGGATCAACTCACCGGCATGGCGTCTCGCCTCGCTCGTGCGGCCCTGCACGATGCGCTGGCAGAAAAGTGACGTGAGGCAGCCCGTGAAGACGATCAGACCCTCGGCATGAGCGGCCAACAGATCCATATCGACTGACGGCTTGCCGCGGTGGAAACCTTCCAGGAACCCAGCCGAGCAGACGCGCATCAGGTTCCGATAACCGACTGGAGTCTCAGCCAGGATCGTGAGGTGGTGACGCTCGAGCCTGCCTTGAGAACGGGCCAAGCGATCGTCAACGAGATAGACCTCACAGCCCTGGATCGGCTTGATCCCGTGCTTACGGCAGGCCATGAACAACTCCACCGCTCCGTTCATTACGCCATGGTCGGTCAGAGCTAGAGCTGGTTGGTCGAACGCCGCGGCGCGGCTCGCCAGCGCTTCGATCCGACAGGTGGAATCCAACAGCGAGTACTCGGAATGGACGTGGAGATGAGCAAACTCGGACACCAGCAACTCCTTCGTGGGGCGGGATCTGGACAGCACGGGCGCAAGGCGGCGCCGATCGCAGCGAGCGGTTGACGCGACACTGGGTCACGGCGCGTGGATCGTCGGGCGCCGGACGCTCATCTCGTGCAAGTCGAGCCAGATGGGTTGCTCCTGACACGGATGCAGGACCCTCCCGCCGCCAGAATCAAATAGGTTCGTCACATCCGGAAGCGCTTACCGGATCTTCCCCGATGCCAGCCGAATTCCCGATCCGCAGCCGCAGCGGCGGCCATGCGATTCGCAACATCCTCGATTGGGAGCATTTCGCCGGACCTGTCTCGGGCGACCAATGGGCGGACGGCTACAGCGCGCTCGAGCTCGCACGCTGCTGGCTCGAGAACGAGCCGATCAATGATCTTCGGTCAATCCTGGACCTCGTGCCCGAGCTGTCGACGTTCACGCCCGAGCTTGGGGTCCCGGAGGCCAAGAGCAGCTTTGACGCGTATCGCGTAGGAGTGACGGCTTCGCTTGGCTCCACCGCGACGGCTTGAAGTGGCCCCGCTTCGCGATGGTTGATGCTGTGTCTGGATATTGCCTGATGATCGGCTTGGAGGGCAAGGTCGCGGCTGTCGT
>JAABUU010003068.1_pt1 | contig 21992 bp, 21 predicted proteins | sample 5559301 | NCBI WGS metagenome assembly JAABUU01 (sample SAMN10711884, study PRJNA513360) | rock metagenome | isolation source: Antarctica rocks | place: Antarctica: Victoria Land, Richard Nunatak white | reverse complement strand
GATGTGCCTTAGCGTTCTCATCCGGATCGGCAGCTACTGCAACAATTTTACAATCCCTTGCCCAAGGCTCCCATGTGGTCTCCGTCTCGGACGTCTACGGCGGTACACACCGATATTTCACCAAAGTTGCAGCTGCGCATGGCGTTCAGGTTACATTTTCGCCGAGCCTCGAAGTCGACATTGCCGAGCTGATACGGCCAGACGAAACAAAATTGATCTGGATCGAAAGCCCTAGCAACCCTACGCTTAGCTTGGTCGACATCAGGAATGTTGCTAGCGTGGCCCATACACACGGAGTAATGGTCGTTGTAGACAATACCTTCTTGAGTCCCTATATTCAGAATCCCTTGGACCATGGCGCAGACATTGTCGTTCACTCAGTGACGAAATATATCAATGGGCACTCTGTGGGTCTTAACTCTCGGATGAAACAGCACCGGTGCTAATTCCCAGAACAGGACGTTCTGATGGGTGCTGCCGCTTTCAACTCCGAAACCCTCAAAGACCGGTTGACCTTTTTGCAAAATGCCATTGGTGCTGTTCCTTCCGCATTCGACTGCTGGCTCGCTCATCGGGGCTTGAAAACTCTACATTTACGTGCCCGAGAAGTAACATTGAATGCTACTGCCGTCGCTCAAGCTCTTGAAGCGTCACCGAACGTCTTCGCGGTCAACTACCCTGGCCTGAAGTCACATCCACATCGATACATTGCGGTTAAGCAGCACCGAAATGGAATGGGCGGTGGGATGCTCAGCTTCCGCATCAAGGGTGGCAAGGAGGCTGCAGAGCGCTTCTGCCAAAGCACGCAGATCTTCACACTCGCGGAGAGCCTGGGAGGGGTCGAGAGTTTGGTGGAGGTGCCGAGTAGTATGACACATGCGGGAATCCCAAAAGAGCAAAGGGAAGCTGCGGGTGTGTTCGACGATCTGGTGCGGGTAAGCTGTGGCATCGAAGATGCCGATGACCTCAGGGCGGATGTGCTGCAGGCGTTAGAGAAGGCTGTGGTGAGGCCAAAGATCAATATGTCCAATGGGGTCAATGGGCATACATGATTCACAGCCATTATTCGGTCACGAACAGTCATGTGGCGTTTGGGAGAGGCAATAGATTTCTGTACATATGGCTGTGCTTAGACACTGGCGGTTTGTTCATACATTTTCATCGAAATCCGATGGTAGTAAAGCTCCATTGCATGATAATCTCCAAGCGCAAAAAAGTACAATTGCATCTTGGAGTTGCTGCTAGGTAAACTTTGAAGTGCCCAGCTTGTGGCGAGTTGTTCCCCTAAAGGGGCCGATAGATAATCCGAGCCATCTTACATCTCTTTCGCGAGACACACTCCTTGGCCGGTTATCAGCACGTCACAATGTCACAGACTTTCAATTTTAGCTTTTCAGGAGATGATATTGACAATGATTTCAATGGCACAGAGTTCAATGTACCGAACGGTGAACCTCCAGAAACGACTCCTTCGACAGCTCGGCTTATTGAACCTCAACTTCATACTTTGGAGAAAATGGCAAGTAGATTCAAATCTCCTTGTTCATCAAAGGTGTGCTGTCTGTTCAATGTCACATGCTCTTGCGTTTCGAATTTCAAGTCTCTGTCTGTGCGTATTATCATTCCAAAAATAAGGGGGAAAATCAAGAAAGACTAGAAGCAGCTTTGGGTTTTTCTAAGCCAACGCTGGCACTGTCTCCAAGGCATCCTGGAGATTGGCCTTAAAGGTTGGAATTTCCGTATCCCTGAGAGCAGGAATGGAATATTCGCCACGGAACTCCGAGATCGCTCAATTTGAGAAGCTCTACTTTGGCTGCCGGATCCCAGGACTTTCGACCGCAAGAGTGTGGCAGACAGGCCAGGTGATACGCGGAAAACTTACGCTGAGGTATCCCACCTTTACTAGGGATACATCTGGTACAGTCAAGATAATCCTTGGCGGAGAAGGCAGTTTGAAGGATGCGTGCTTGCGCACTATGGTCCGGATCTCTTCTCGGTTTGGTACAAAATGATCACTCGATCAGACTAGTACGCCGAACCTCAAGGACCATACTTCTGCGAGCAGGCCAAGGGCATACAAGGTCGACAGGCTGCGCGTGTTGCAGGTTTATGCCTTCTTGGTCATGGTGTTATCCATTGGATAATGGGATCTGAAAAGAGTTGACAGTGAGCTACTGGTGGTGACCTGAGCTCACTAATCCACTTCAGGCATCGTGTGTCGTGGGCTTCCTGTTGCATTGAATTGTCTATCTTGCCATCCCCGCAGTGGATTCACTGCAAGCAGCTGGCTGTCATCCTCGTCTATAAGTACTCCTATCCCCACCCCAGATTTCTTCTTTCCTACATCTCTCTAGGAGCACACTAAACAGTACCAACACTCCGACGCTTTTAGTCTTTCTCCCATACTTTACCACTGTCCTTTGACGACCATCGAAGTCACCCATTATCTGCATCATCATGTATCTACTCCTCTCAGCACAAGTCTTATCGATCATACCTGATACTCTCACCTTCGATCAACTCCATTACGTCAACTCATCGCGCAACAGCCCAATGATATTCATCTTTTTCATCCTTGCTACCGTTGGACCAGCGGTCATACTCATTATCAAGCAAGCCCTCAGTCATTCTCAGTGTTGGATTCCTTTAAGTGTGCGCAGAGACGTTCTATAGCTCTATCACATACATATTCATTATACTCACCTTGCTTCACTCTAATTTGTTAATCAATTGCCCTCCTCTGGAAGATGTGAGCTGTCCTCGGTCTCATGCCGAATACGCAGTCACAGCAAACGTCTAATGCCACCATCTACAATACTTATGGAAAGAATCGAGACCTGGATCGTGCATCAAGTGTGACATTAACCAGATGTGCTAGAATTTTGGGTCAGTGCGCACTTACGATGGAAAAATCTGCTGTGCTTGATGGCCACGCGTGCCCGTCCACACCGCATTCTGGCGTGATCGTTGCGCGGCGTCAAGGATCACCGTCGCTTGCGGGGCCTAAGTGTACATTACCTCTCCCTATTCATAAAGAAGCAATACTATCAAAAGAGTTATACGCAGCGCATCAAAGCAACAGTGTCTGAACCATCTCTGCAACACCAGGGCGAAATATTCTTACGACTAAAGCGCCAGCCAACTTCAGCAACGAAGAATACACACGGCATAGTGTTTGCTAGTCATGAAGCCAGTGGCGGGGCCTTTCAATGAAGAGGCTTACGCACGCAATCACTGAGGCTACACCAGACTCGCGTACGCTGAGCTGTGGTCTGCGAAGACCCTATAACCCTCCACTATCTCACTTATACTATAAGCCTACACTCATCTCGTCACTTCGCGTGATCGGCTCATCGCAACTCTCTGATTGCATACATGCAGGCTGGAAAAGCATGCCTCATCGGGTGTGAAGCGCATATCCTTTCAGCATCCTTTACCTGTCTATGTTAATGGACCAATGCGGCTTCAACGCAACAAAGCTAGCACAGCACCGTCTGATTGATGAAAGCTTGCCCAACCACTCATTTCTGCCTATACGACAGCCAACCCGAGTTCACGAGTCACTCTTGATCCTAGCCAGGCCAAAAACAACAGGGTCAAGCGAATGTCAACAACCCTCTATCCTCGAGGTGCTTGACGCCAATAAACCAGGCAAGGGTTATTTCAGCTCGCTCAGCTTGTAACTGAAGCATCAGCTTCTCTCTTAGATTCTCACGACACCATCTCTGCTATTGGGACCCTTACACAAAGTACAACTCTCCGGTTCTATTTAGAAACCTTACATTTACACTTTCTCTAGATCGATGGTAACAATCATACGAGACTATGCCCGCAGCATCTTGTCCCTACTAATGGGTGATAAGCTTCGATCATGTCAGCGGGTCCCACCAGGCTCCGAGTTCATCATAGAGGACTGGACTTAAATCCGCACTGGCGGACCAAACCACTGCAGGACACGCGGCGTTGAATAACGATCTCTATCGCAGTATTTGCTACGTTTCTGTTGTGTCTCATTATTGCGCTTCTTTCGTCTTGCTTGTGTGTATTATCTCACATTTGCAGAGCCTGCAAGAGTAACCATAACGAATAGTATTAGGATCGATTGGCTAATCATGATACTCCATTAGATGTCAACGCTGCCCTCTAAGATCTCGTACAGCACAGTTCACATTAGCCAAGGTACCGGTAACGAGATCAGCATACCTCGCCGCGAGCTCTTCGACATCCGGGCTCAGCTAATGGCAGAGGACTCGCAAGACGACCAGCAACTGCTCATCGGGATCGACCAGGATGACATCAAGGCCAACGTCTACGAAGGTGGCCTTAAGACCTGGGAATGTTCGGTGGACTTGGCAAAGTATGTCGCCGCGATCCCTGCAGGAGGAAACGGGGAGGGAGACCAAAAAAGACAATACATCGAAGTACGTGTGGCTCAATGACTGAGCACATGTTTGCAGCTTAGCTAAGTCGATACAGCTCGGCTGTGGCACAGCACTCCCCGCCATAGCCCTCTTCCAAGCCTGCCTTACTTCACAGTCACGTCATCCCACCCGCATTACCTTAGCTGACTATAACTACGACGTTCTCCGTCTCGCTACTCTTCCGAATTTTCTACTCTCCTGGGCAAAGACCATCAAAGGAAGGTCCAGCTTCCCCTTTGAGGATGATTTGGAGATCACGCCGACAGTGCTCGGTGATTTTCTAGGCGACATGCAACAACGCCAAATACACATTGACTTCATATCCGGCGCCTGGAGTGAGCACTTCCTCCACCTTCTAAACTACCGCCCTCAAGACAGCTACACCCTCATCCTCGCTAGCGAAACTATCTACTCCCCGACTACCTTACGTCCATTCACCACCTTGCTCATGCACCTCCTCATGTACATTGGTTCAGGAAGGAGCAACAGCAGAGCCTTGATAGCAGCAAAGAAGATGTACTTCGGCGTTGGAGGTGGTGTGGATGAGTTCTTGCAACTAGTTGCTTCTATGGGTGGCGAAGCAAGGGAAGTATTTGCTGCTGGTAAAGAGGGGCAGGGCGTCGCGCGGGTTGTGCTCGAGGTTTTGAGGAGTCAGGATTCATGATCCCCACAAGATTAAGATGGCCAAAGCTAGTACGGTGTATGGCTGGGTGTGATATGAGAAAGGCCGTCTTCGAGCAGTGAGAATTCCAATCAGCCCTTGTACCAGAAGACATAATGACTAAAGAAAACCATCTCCGGGTCATGTGTACGGAGAAGAAATTAGCCTATCATTTGGGCTCCCCTCAAAGCCCGTTATTGTTGTTCATAGAAGGTTACCATTGTGAATCTGGGCTGGGACAAGCACTGTATACTACTTGAAAGCCCAACACTGAGACCGCAGAGGCAGGAGGAGAAGCGGAGAACGGTGCACATGTCTACTCTCTCTTCCTCATGGAATGAAGACTAGTCGTGCCCTAGGCTTATGCCTTCGTACTTGAGCTGGGGTTATTATGTTTTCTTGGCAGCCTCAGGTGGGAGGGTCATGGATGCCCACCCTACCTTCGCTCTCGTCAGTTCGGGCTTGTGTTATGTGGTGCTTTCCCGCTTGGACAAGGATACGCCGTCATTCCCTGGAGATCACTCCACGCATCTCGAGGTCAGCGTCCGTTAGAACCGCTCGGGAGCTGCGATGCTTTCGCTGTCGCGACTGCTTGCAGCTGGTGGACTTTCTTCACCTTTCCCCACTCAAGCTGGGGTTACAATCTCGCAACGTACAAGATCAGCGACCGAAATGGTAACATACCGGTCACAACAATGTTGCCCGTGGTAATGGTGGCCATTGGAACTCTGTGCAATTGCCTGCCCCCGATCCATATCCTTGGGCTGGGGTTACAACGCCCCCACATACAAGATCGGCGCTCATGGTCAGAGAAGTACTCACATCAGAGAAAACTCAAGAAGTGCACTTCATTGCAAATGTGTATTTTCGGCAAAAACAAGGTGCCACCTCGAGTGACCATTTAACCCTTTGCTCTTGTTACTGAGGGCCGTCAAACGCCATTCGCTGTGGTAAAGGATATAACCACTGTATGGTGTGAAAAAAGAGACGTTTGATTTCGGAGACACAAGCCCACCATCCTGGTCGCTCGTATGATGACTTCCATCCGCCACCTTCATACCACAGCTCCCATTGCTGCTGCAAGATTCTTAATCACAGTGTTTCAAATTGAAGACACTCCTGTGTCAAATGAAATTCTGGAACTGTCACAACTAGCGTCACGTGGATAAATCGGGAAAATACGACGATCGGCTCAAGGCCAAAGCTTCCAGATCCTTTGGTAAAGAACTCGACATAGACGCAGAGCGTTTCAAACAGAGTGGCGTCAGCTTGGGAAAAAGTGGGACTGACTACCAAGATGTGTGCGTTATTTGAAGTGCCTCTTCCCTCACTAAACATGAGATAACCGGGAGATGGGGGAACATGGAAGATTCCTGATAAAACCTCCGGGCCGGGGTCGACACTCCCAAAGCCTGCAGCGACATGACGGATGACATGAACGTCTCTGGAACCCTCTTGATCAAGTATGGCGCTGTCAGTGGTTCTCAAGGGGGTGCGTTCATCGCCTCGAACAAATGCAATCCAAGAGATCAAGATGAAGAGATCAAGCAGTTTCAGACATTGCTCAAATCAAGGCTTGTTACCTATTGCCTGTCTTAAGGCTGCGGAGGTTGTGTTGTGTTTTGGTACCATAGTGTGATCAAACTATTCCTATTTGCAATCTCATCATCGTGTGGTCCAACTCATTCAACATCCAACTCATTCAGCGTCCAACTCATCCAACAATGGCATTGAAGATTGAAACGATTGAAAATAGGCTGAATGCTAAGAGCTACTCCTGCAGATAAGAAAGCAGGAGCTCCATGCGTATGATCATTGCCAAAAAGTTCGGCAGTGAAAAATCACCATATACGGGCTCAGTATGATACTGGAAGCGGACGATCGGCCAATGAGGGTCAAAGTTCCTCCTCAGCACTCCTTTGCCGACTTTGGCGACTATGCTACCACAATTGATTACACCACCATCGGAGAGCATGAGCTGAATGTTATCAAAGTCAAAGAGATTGAAGAGAAGATCTTTTCACTGCAAATTATGTCTACTCCTGGATGTCTAGACCAATGTTATTTCGCATTCCTCGAACTTTCTCTAGACTTCAAATGAAAGCTGAAGGTGGACAACAGTCTAGCAGTGTGCCTGAAATTGAAGACAGACATTTGTGAGGATGACTGGTCGGCCAGTGTTGTAACATCTCTACCCTTTGCCAAACTAAATGATGTTACCATGCTGCTACGAAGACGTTACCTCAAAGAGGAAGAACGATATGACGACATCGTTCTTCCAGTCACTCTATAATGTCAACAGGCTTCTCAGTTCTCAGCGATGGAGGGACTGCGACTTTCAGTCTCCTTTTTGGACATTTATTCTTACTCTGCCGTCGGAGTTGGTGGTGCCATTCTGCTGCGAACATTATCTAAGATCGGAGCTCATCCGAAGGGCTCTCTGCCCTAAGCCGTACACTACGCGGTCCAGATGCAGAAACTCAGCGACCAGATGGCGAAAGTGACCGGAGACTTGGTGAAAACCTTGGGCGCTGTTGCCACCGGGCCACTCGATGGAGGAGGACTGGCTGTATGGGGATTGGCTCTGTAAGGAGCTGGGAACAAATTGAATAAGCTAGGAGAGATTTTTTGCTGTCCCTGGAAATCCAACATGGTATAACAATATTCCGGATTCCTTGCCGGACACTCCTCGAGGAAGTCCATCACAATTTTTTTCAGCAGTTCCTGTGCGTCGTATTAATACTCAACATGACGAAACGCACCGTTAAAGCAACCCCTAAGCCAATCAAACACGCGCTATGGACCGGTGAACCTCCAGGCAAAGTGGTTGACAACCACGGCCAAAGCAATATCCCGCAAACTATTTGGGCAGAATGGAAGTTGTACTGCGGTATACCGGACTACCCGAACGAGCCCTCACCGCATAGAGTAAGGCTAGACGACGCAAACGTATACTCAGCCGGTCTTGACAGCTTCCCAACCTCGCCATTTTGGTCAAACTCAGAGTGTAGGACGCTAAACCTCATACCCTATTTTGGGTCTGTTTGGAGAAATAAGCCGGAAATGAAAGGGATTACAAGATCGAACTAGTTTCAGAGGCACTTCCAGGTCCTGCTGCTAGAAAACTTTCCAGCTGAATAACAGATGCCGTGGCAAACAGTACTGCCCACATCACTCAATCTACAGATTCCCGTGCGCTCAAGGTACTTCGGTTACAAGATATTCCTGTTCTGTGAGTGGATTGCGTTACGTGTGTTGCGATGGACTTGGGTGGCTTCCTTGCATGCTATGATCCAGTGCTTGTTATGGCTGGAAGTGACCGCAAGGGTCGCAGTCACTCTCCTAGAGTTTCGATGGAGAGGGAATATATGAGTCTGACTCATGTCAGCACCGGCTGTTTGGACATTCTGCTAGTGACGAGTTTCTTAGAATACTAAATCTATCCTTTGAGTGCGTCGCACAACGCTTATCAAACCATGGTATCCCGTATGATTGATATCCACACTCTCATGCCAATAGCATTGATACAAAAGAGTACTACCGACTGGTGAAGCTGTCCAAATCCTCCCCTACCAAGCCCTCTCCTTCCACGGCAGTTCGTCCTCACGGATATCGACGCAGGTAAGGGGTGCGCTCAGGATTCCACTACCTCTAGCAAGGATAGCATGCCTCATGGTCGACGAACATGACACCAGACACTGTACGAACGGCAGCGCTTGAGAGAAGCAGTCCAAGACTGCACCACAGAAAGCCTGCAGCGACACGTTCTCAGGGCGCCCTGCTTTTTCAAGGAATGTCTGGAACTTCTTGATGCTCGGGACTTTGCGTCGAGAGATGCGTCGATAGACCTTTGCGTAACCGGGGCGCAGGCTCGAACCCTGCTTCCGTAGCTTATGGGTGAACCAGTCGCGGAAGTAAGCTCGAGCCAAGACATGGACCAGGGTATCCTCACCCTTGGGGTAGCCGACGAGGAGGAGGAGTTGCTGGTCGACTTTCGCCATTTTCTGCAGGAGATCGCTCCGCTTCATCTCGATCAACCACGAAACATCGACGGTCTCGCTGATTTCGTTGGGGGACCGCAAGTCGCTAACCGCGTGGATCATCGTCTCCCTGAACATCCAGGCCGACCTGAGTTTCGTCGAAAAGTCTAGCATCCCGGGGATATTCCTGTAACACTCGATAAGGACGTCGATGTTGGTTTTGAAATTCGACAGGTGGTTCTCCATATGTGTTACGGCGAGGCTCGAGCAGCCGTACATGTCCGCGAGAGTCATGATCGATTCCAGCGGGCCCTTGACGTTGGTGAAGTTCACCCTTGTCAGCGCCAATGGCTTGTGATAGATGAGGCCGAACAGATGAATGTGTGCGTCGATGCAGTTGCGACGTGCTTTCGCCAAGGTGGTCGCCGCGTCGTCGTCATACTCGACCAGGCTGGGAGGCCCAACCGCGTCTGAGTCTTCCAAAGGCGAAATGTGGGCCGAGTCCGTATGATCCTACAGTTGCTCCATGGTCAGCATGTCCCAAGAGCCTAGTCGAGTATCCGCCTGTACCTTTCTAACGCAGATACCCTCAGCCTGGCCATCCTTGAACCTAAGCTCATATCTCCACAATATAGGATCACTAGACGACGCTGCGTCTGGATCACCTGCCCAGCGTTTGCTTAAGCTGGCCTTGAAGAAAGGCGAATGTAAACCCAATACTAAGCTGTGTACTTGATATGTATGTTTAACATTAGTTGAGAGCCGGATCTCAACATCCCCGTCGTCGAAGCTAGGGAAGGGTTTAGATTTGGGAGGGTCCTGCATTGTTGATCGTTTAGCAAAGACCTCAGCTATAAGAGAAGATAGCTTCAGTAGCATACGTCAGCCAGAGCAGCGATCAACTGATCGAAGCGAGACTCCTCGAAGCATGGATAAGTCATTTTTGGAGTGGAAATGGGATAATGAGCTGAGCTTGGCTTTCTGATTATGCCCGGTGGCATTTTATATTGAGCTCTTGTGTTTATGAGTTGTGTTAAGATAACTGGTGTGTGCATTAACTGCTTGAAGGTCACGGAAGGTGGTGTTAGCCGGTTCGCTCTTGCAAAGGTCCTCTGTGGTCGACTATGAGCCCTCACATGATTCTCAGTCATTGCGAACTAACACTAAAGTCGATCAGGCAGGAGTAGATATTAATCCGGAAGCGCCACAAAAGGTGCACTCCGTGTACCCACCTGCTGAAAGACCAGGATAGCTCGGAGCGGTTTCGTAGGCAGCTTTTCGTGAATATTTGGTCAGCAAGCCATATTGTATAATGAAAGATCTTGGGAAGTTAACGATTCGATCATCGGAAAGAAATTGGATTCATGTGCTTGATACCTGCAACATTAGTTCGGTCAACCTAGGGAGAAGAGTTAAGAGGACGGCAGGCTCGTGTTCCAGAAGTAGCATCGAAGTCGACTGATTAGAAGGGCAGAGCACGTCACATCGAGCGCAACAAGGATACGCTTGCAATTCAATTGCGTTGTTCGTAGGAGGTACAATTGCTATTCCACTATATCATGCAACAGAGCTACCTTCAAACAAACACCCCGACTCTGAGCTCTATTTCAATGGAATAAACCGAGATGAATGCGTGGCACCGATACCTGGTCTTCCGTGCTTGACTGGCTTGCTGCGCGCGGTATCAGCACAGTTTCAATCCATACCACTCTCATCCGAGTAAACTTACTAAGATATCGAGAATTCTCCAAGGTAATGTCCCACCATTTCCGGCTTGATCTCCACCTGGTTGAACTCCTTGCCCGAGTAGATGCCAATAACACTTCCAATCATCTCCGGAACCACAATCATGTCTCTGAGATGAGTCTTGACGAGGTCAGGCTTTTCGTTCGGCTTCGCCTCCTGCTTGGCTTTGCGCAGTTTCTTGATGAGACCCATCGGCTTCCGTTTGAGGCCACGGTTGAACCGACGGCGAGCACGGGCATGGACGAGATCCCGGAGTTCTTCGGATGTAAGGTCGAGCAGTCTATCATATGCCATCGATTATAAACCTATCGCTCCGAGGCTTATCGGGAGGACAAGAACGTACTGGTCGAGGTCAACGCCACGGTAAGAGAACTTCCGGAATGCTCTCTTCTTCTTCAACTCTGTTTGCGATCGCTGCATTAGCCTCCGGATGTCTTATGGTGCATCGTGTATCCCAGAAACGCCATTGTCCACCTCCGTAGCTGTCCTACAATTACAGAAGTTCCACGACGGCACGATCGATAAAGACGGGATATGCATACCAGCAGCCTCCTCGGCGTTCTAGGACAGAATTAGTCAGATCGGATATGTAACAACGCAGCCCAGAGCAAGGTGTTGCCGTCTACTCACATAGTTTTCGTCCGCCATGATCACGGTTTGCTGTGGAGACTCGTTTCTGATGAATGTCGAGACGTAGAGAAGTGTCGTCGCTGGGCTTGTGGGTCGTTCGACGTTCTCTTAGCGCTTTACGGTCATCGCTTCTCTAAGCGAGCCGTGGGTTGCGCTAAGGGCGCCCAACCCTATAAACTCTTATCGATACGGACTTGACACATACTGCCAACTTTTATACAGCTTTCTACCTGGCAATGTCTCAGAACGACCATGAGAACATCATTGCGGAGCCAAGCACATTCTATATAGAGCGGGAGAACAGGGACTTGGGATCTTCAATACAGCCGAGAGCTGACTACACGACTACTTCCCTTGACTGATCAATGCCGTAAATATCGCCTTCAGTCCTAACAAACATCTCCACCGGCCCGGCCACTCAGATGCAACTGTCTTGGTTCTTAAAGCAGGGAAGAAGACTTCATTCTCTGTAAAGATCCAATGCTCAAGCTGCTTAGTCGAACAGACCGAAGCCCATATCCTCGTCCGACTCCTCCTTCTCTTCTTCCTTCTTCTCCTCGGCTTTGGCCTCCTCCGCAGGAGCAGCACCACCGGCACCACCAGCCGGAGCCGCAGCGCCTCCACCAGAGCCACCTGACGGAACCGATGCAAGCTTCGTGGTACCCTCAGCAATCAACTAGCACCGCTCTGTCAGCTTTCATTCTTCTCCAGCAATAGGCGTGCGATCCGCGATCCATTTTCGTACCTCTGCCAAATCCTTGCCCTCGAGCTCAGAGATCAGCTTGTCCAACCGCTCATCGTCCGCCTCGATGCCAACGGATTCGAGAACGCCTTTAACGTCGGCAGCGGATGGGGAGGTGTTGCCACCAAGACCCAGGAGAAGGTATGCTGCGAGATGCTTCATTTTGAAGGTAGCTGCAACACAATGTTAGCGGCCATTGCTCGCAGTCGTCCGTGTCTCAGAGGTCAAAGTTGTGCAGTAATGCCTGGAGTGCTTACTTTGGTCTTTTGGTTTGTGGCGAACAAGAGATTCAATCGATTTAACCGCGAGTTGGGCGGAGACTGAAACGTCAAGCTCTCAAATGTTGGATAGTTTGCTGTTTCTGAGATTCTGTGATTTATTCGCCAACAAGTTGAGTTGTGTGTGGGATTGTCGTAGCCTAACCCAATTCGGCTCGCTTCATTCAGCGGCTTCCTGTTACGGTTAAGCCTAGTTCTGTCTCATGCTATCGACACAGACAACCATTAACACGCCGTCATAACTCGCCCTTTACCACTCTCTATTCACTGGCAGCCGGCACACTACAAACATAGTGACAATGCGTTCCTCTACCCTCTCACACTCTTGTTGAACATGCCAATGGTATGCTCAAATCATGACTTCTCATCTATCAACAAACCATTGCCGGTGACAGCAGAACTGCCCGAACGTCCTACCCAACGCACAATATACGCACAATGAGTGTATGTCGTGTCTTCTGCCTTGGAAATGGCTTTGAAAGCTGATCAGGGTCCAAAGTTCCTAAACTCAGTACTCTCTTCTATCGGCGGAGGCGGCGAGTATGTACCACCCTCTACGCCTCGCACGCCAGCGCCACCCCTTCCAAAACCCGCAAGGCAGCCAATACCCAGCACGTACAACCGCAACGGCGTCTCTACAACAGAAGTTGGAGCTGGTCAGGGACAGAAACGGAAAGCACAAGAGCAGTTACCGGGTCCGTACAACAAGCTGCCAAGGCGAGACGCACTGTTACCGCCGACAACACCTAAAAAGACGCCCACAACCAACCTCCCTCCGAAAGTCTCATCTACCAAAACCCCAGCCGCATCGAGCGCCGGTAAATACGGCGGGACCGCCAAAGCCCCCAACGCAACCCCCATACCCGCCACCGCATCCAACAAGGCCGCGCCGAAGAAAGGCTCCTACGCCGAAATCCTCGCTCGCGCCAAAGTCGCCCAAACCGCATCCGCGCACGTCGGCGTTATCAAGCACAAGCCGAAAGAGACGTTAAGCAAGAAAGAGCGACTAGCCCTGCAAGCCGAAGCGTCCGGAAAGTCCAGAGCCAGCGCCAAAATCAGCGCCATCGACGGGCGCATCAAGATGCTGGACAGCAAAGGCAGCAGCAGCTCTGCACCCTCCACCATACCTGGCCGGATGAACCGAGACGTCGCGTCGCTGAAGTCGAGGAAGGCTCCGGTGGAAGCGGGCTACAAGGGCACGGCACGGCCCCTCCCGGAGTCGGGCTACAAAGGCACCATAAACCGCTCCGTTACCACCGCCTCGAGCACCGTCCGCCGCAGAGAGCCCGACGACCGCAACTACGACCGCAGTCGCAGCACCTCCGTCACGCGGCCTTTGACGAAGTCGCGGCGGTATGCCGACTACTCTGATGACGAGGACGAGGACGGGGACGTAGACGAGGAAGAAGAAGGAGGAGCGGACTACGAATCTGATTTATCGGACATGGAGGCCGGTGCGTTCGACGTCGAGGAAGAAGAGCAGATTTCCTCGAAGGTGGCGAGAAGGGAGGATGAGGAGGAGTTGAGGAAGGAGGTGGAGTTGAAGAGGCAGAAGGAGGCCATGAGGAGGAAGTTGACGCAGATGGCGGCAGCTAGGAGGCGTCGCTAGAGAGTTTATTGTTTCTGATCAGTCGTCGGGTGTGCGGGTTCAGAGCTTGCGGTGAGCGTTCAGGTTGATGCATTCTTTAGCGGGTGTTAGGCCGGGTCAGAGGGGTTTTCATTCCTTTTCTGCCTGTTGATGGTTCTCGTCTAAGACCCAGGCTGTGTCATCAGATAGGAAGGGTTGCAACACGACTTATTTACGACAGAGTTCGTACAGTCGTTATTTGATGTGTACACATGATCGTTCCTCCGGACCCTCATACTCCGGATCCATCTACAACTTCGCCGTCTCCTTCTCCCCGATCAAAGTCTTGAAAGCGATCGGCACCTCCTCCGTCAAATCGCTTGCCTGCAAGCTCCGCCCTTGCTTCTTGAACGCCAGCCGCGAGCACTCCCGCGTGATACTACTGCCGCCAAACGCCGCCAACAACAACAACTCGGGCCCCTTCAGATCATTCTCGTGGTCCCAGATGCGATCCATATACGCCTTCCGATAAGCCAACAGCGTCCCCAGACTCCCCGTCAGCGTATCCCCCTGCCCCCCACTCCTCTTCAAACCCCCCTCCAGATCGCTCACGAGCGTCTCCTCCCCATTACTGATATAGTCCAACGCGCCCTTCTGAATGATCGTCACGCCCCCGAACGCCCGGGCCAGCCTCGCACACACCTGCGTCTGATCGCCATCCTGCACATCGACGCCCTTGCTCTTGGCCAGCCGGCCGAACTCGACCACGTTCGGCGTCAGGATGCACTCCTTGTAGCCCTGCACCAGCTCTGGCCGCGTCTGCGCCAGGTACAGCCCGTCGGCGTCGAGCACGAAGGGCATGTTCTGCTTCTTGGCTTCGGTGATGACGCGCGCGCACGTCTCGTGCATCAGCGCGTCGCGGCCGAGGCCCGGGCCGATGACCATGACGTTGACGCGCGGGAGCATGTCGATGACGTTCTGGAAGATTTGCTCGTGCGTTTCTTTGGGGTGCACCTTGTGCGTTTGCCGCATGTAGGGGTGCACCATGAGGTTGGGCGAGTAGGTTTTGATGACCTGGTTCGTCGCGGAGGAGGGCGTGGGTCAGCGGTTGGGAGTTTGACGGGGATGGGAGGGGGAAGGGTGAGGGACGTACTTGGGCTGCCTCTGGTTCGCAGATTACGTGGCTCTATCGGTTGGCCGGGGGTTAGCGGAGCCGGTGCTGATATTTGCACGGTGTAGGGAAGTCGTTACCATGTCCGCACCTATGCGATGCGTTAGTCAATGAGATATAAGCTGTCTATTGGCAATTGCAGATCCATACCGAGACGTGCAGAAGCCATAGCTGAGAAGTATGGAGCTCCAGTATAACTGCGATGCGGCGTTGTTCAGCTCTTGCCATTCCTACCCGTAAAGCCATCAGGTGTCTCAAACGCACTCTTGACTGCCTCCGATGACTGCCACTCTACCCAATTGGCCTGAAAAACGAGAACCATCAACCTCTGTCGCCTCGACTCGGCGGGTGCGGGGCAATTAGCGACTAATCACCTTTGTGGAATTTCTCCAACATGGGGGGCACCATCTTGTGCACTTTGGCAAGGAGCTCTCGTGTTGTTTTAGACATTTTGAGCTCTTCTGACATTGCGGTCGGGATCAATGGAGTGAGTGGAGAGGAAGCGGAGTATCAAGGCGTTGTGTCAACGCTAGGTACGGACGGTACGTAGTTGACTTGAAAGAGCCGCACTACTGTCGACCTTACAGTAGGTTTGAATATTCTCCCTGTCTGCAATTCCAGAGCCTCCCCTTCAAAGGATGAAGCCTCCCCTAAAAGAGAGCCTGTCAAAATCTTTGCAAAATCGTCCTGTCCTTCTAGGTAAGGTAGATACAAACGCTCAAGCTATCGAGCACAGCATCCTGACTTGCCTCACCCATACCTGTGAAAACGCCGAGCAAGTTTGCAGGCCAAGAATCTCTTGAATTTGAAAACGTGGGCTTTTATTCACCTTGAATATTCTCTTCAATCTTGCCTTCATGTAGCGTTAAAGATGCCAATCAAGCCCTAAGTTACTGTATACATATAAGGTGTTGACGCTGCGAGAATGCAAGAATCCTGCAATCTCAACCCGAGAATCTTCTAGATAATCCTTTCCTGCATGCGGTTGAAGAATTACAGAATTACAGAATAATGCAGCGACTCTTGTTCAACATATGCTTCTTTACCTAAGGTATTCATTGCACTTCCAACTGCATGCCGGAACATGGATACCTGTAGATATAGGTAAGCAAGCGACAAAAGTAATGCTCTGATGCTGATGTTGATGTTGATATTCATATCACAGCTTCGTATTACTACTCTCGTATTCGGTCCAAGTATGTCCCGAGCTCCTATTTTTAACTTCAAGGTACTGTACCTTACCGTACCGCTGTGGGGCCATCAGGTATCGGGCTTATCCCTTTAAGGAATAGCCTGACCCTTTCTTTGCTTCGCCCCGGCCGCCGCTACATTCTGCCGCTCGGACCATCTCATTTCACTTTCCACTACTCCAATACATCTGACCCCCGTCTTCTCCTTCTTCGCACGTAACCGTTACTGTACCCACGGCCCACATTCGTTTGAAGAAACCGTTTTCGTTGCGTGCGTCCCCTTTCAACCACTTCTTACTTCTTACACTCGTTACTCAACCCTTTCTCTGCTTCAGAAACTAAATAGCCTCAAAAACTCGACTTCCAGCCTCTTTATCTACCTAATTCCCAGAAGTCGCAATATCAAAATGCATTTCCTCAAGACTCTGTTCGTCAGTGCCGCCATGGCCACCATGGCCATCGCGCAAACCCAGCAGCTTGCTTTCACCTCTACTCCCGCCTCGGTTACCGCTGGGAAGCCAGTCACCATCACTTACGCTGGTGGAGACACGACTGTAGGTTATATTCAAACGATCCTCCACTGGAAAGAGAAGTGCTCACCACTGACATCAATAGCCTGCAACAATCACCCTGAGGAAGGGCAACCCGAACAACCTGCAGACCATCAATGTCCTCACTAGTGAGTGCCAAAACGAACCTCTCCATCTCTCCTGTAACTAACCAAGCTCGCGTTCCAGCCAGCGCAACCGGAGGCTCCTTCACCTGGACCCCTGACGCGTCTCTCGCCGACGGAAACGACTACGCTCTTCAAATCACTCAAGGCCTGACTTCGATCAACTACTCCGGCCAATTCGCCGTGACCGGTGGGTCTGCATCGGCACAGGCCTCCGCCTCCGCCACCAGCTCCATGTCCATGGCCAGCGCCTCCGTCAGCTCCGCCATCGCCTCGCTCAACAACACCGTCAGCTCCATTGTCGCCAGCTTGAACGGCACCATGGCAGCAGCAACAACCACCACCGTGATCGGCACCGCCGCCTCCGCTGGCACCGGCACCGCCATGGCCCGCAACACCACCATGAGTATGGCGACTCTCACCAGCACCGCCGGCTCGGCCGCATCCACGACGACTGACTCGGGCGCTTCCTCCACCTCCGGCTCCGGCTCGACTGGCGCCTCCTCTGGCACCGGCGCCGGCACGGCGGGCAGCTCCTCCACCTCGGCGCCCAAGAACTCGAACGACGCAGCCGGCTTCTCAAGCTCGTTGGGCTTCATGTTCAGCGTCATTGCCGCCGTCGTCTACCTAAACTAGATCTGTCTCTTCGACGTCTTTGTATATGAGATTCTCTAGTTCTTGTTTGCTGGGGGCGGCTTTCGCTTGCGTTCGTGTCGTCTGACTTCATACCCCTGTGTAATGCGTGTGGGAGTGGCGGGAGAGGGGCCGGCATACTCGGCGTCCGCAAGGCATCATTTAGCCCGCAATCTGTGCAATGCATCGCATCTTTTCCGCAGCGGATCAAGAGCGGAGCGACAATCAAAACTCTTGGGTGTTGTGTACATTAGATCTCATAACTAATATAAGAGAGCATCGAGGTGTCTTCTTGGCCGTCATCATTGACGCATGAGTCGCTGAGGACTTCCATCCACACTTGATGTCGTGACCATAAATACCAATCATCTACCATCGCGTCACCGCTGACCGCTAGACTAGGTACACCTACTTCAGCACTTGAGTCAGAGTTATTGCTCAAGACTGGCAAGCAGGTACTCAAGTTGTATTTAGGCAGTATATATACTCACTGTCAGAGATGGTTTATGCTTTGTCGAAAGAATCCTCCTTGTCAATCTCTGAATAGGCATATAACATCATATTTCATGACACAAATATCCTAAGGCGCTATTCTGAACTCCACCCGTACGCCCAGCACACCAGGCAAAGCCGAATGCAAACACAAACCAGCAGGCCCCAACGTAACGCCCCCCTCTATCTACCTCCACCACCTTCCCCCTTTCCCCCATTCCATCCCACCCCCATCTTCGTTCCCCTCCTCACCTTTCCACAGTGCGCGACCCCTTACTCCCGCACAGCATACGTATTAAACCCATCATCAGTTGGATTCAAGGCTTGACTCTTGACCGCCGGCGTCGGCGTCGGCGGAAGCGGCTGAGCAGAAGCAGAGGGCAGGGCCGATTGGGCTTGGACCCAGGACATACTATCCTCGACCTTCTTGGGGTCGGCTCGTCGCGGTAGACGTCGCCGGAGCCGTCGTCGAGCTCCTTGCACTTCGCCCACATGGCGGCTTCGGTGATTTTCGAGAGGTCCTGTTTTCGAAGTGTCAGATTCTCAGTTCATGGTAGTTAGAGGGGAAGGAGGGGGAGTGGAGGAAGCTCGGACGGGGTTTGGACCGACCTCGTTCCAACCATCGACGATGTTCTTGGTCGATTCGCCGAGGACCTGGTCCTGGGTTTGCCTGGGCAGAGTGCGGACGGCGTTGGACGGCATTGGAGGTGACGAGGAAAGCTTGCACTTGGGCCGTGTAGCTTTCCGTCGCGAAGATGCTCATCTCGAGGTTTTTGATTTCGTGGCGGCGGCAGAAAAGCTCCAGATACCTCTGTGAGAGCCGAGTCGACTTGTCAGTAACGGCACGGGAAGGCCGGGTTGTTGGCGTCAGCGGCGACTCATGTCTCACTTTTCGAGTTCATCCTTCTGCGTGGCGCCTTCGATGGCTTCGTAGATCAGGATGATGCCGTCGAGCACGACGCCCAGTACGGGGAGGGCGGCGGCTGCCGTGCGTAAGACTTGTGCGAAGCGAGCGGTTGAGATCGTAGCCGGGGCGGAATGCGGCGCTCATCGTTGTGAGGCCCGTTTCGTCGCCTTGAGAGTGACAAGATTAACGTACGGAAGAGGATCGGTTGGAGGTGACAGGACAGACCAGACAAGAACAGTTGGAAGCCTCTACCGAGAAGATCGAGACGCCGCAAGTGCTCCGGTCTTGATCAGAACTGTCAATGGTCTCACTATTGTAAGGGTCCAATCAAGTAACTTGACGGCGTTCGTATGAGGACAAAGTCTACCAGCGAGACCCCTTTGTACCAGCAATGACGGTCATCATGAAGGAGGCATCAAGGATCTTGTTGGTGTTTCGTCCTGGTCTCGGATGTGCTTGACACTCGCTTCGTAAGCAGCTTTTTGTTGTGGTGTCAGGAGGCCCATGAGCTTGTTCTTCACTTCTTCGAGGCTTTGTAGCCAGTGTGCGGTGGGAACGAGGTCCATCTGTTCCTTGATGTGGCCATTTCTGGTATCGATCAAGTCCAGGCTGTCTATGACTTCGGATTGGAACTGCCCAATGTTGCTGGCCAGTAGAACGACACGGTTGCCACGCTTCTCGCTGTGTGTGATCAAGCTGCGTGTCAATATGTGAATCGGTCCGTAGAAAGTTGTTCCTATTCATTTACACTATGTAGAGTATATATAGGAAATGATGACTAAGACATAAATAGAGACACTTAATAAGAGATGAGTAAGCAACAATATCACATTCTTTTCTACTGCACAGTCACAACAGTTCACTGATGTAAGTGCAGAGATTTGCTTAACATTCTGTAAAATTTCTGTCTGTAGTTCACATTCACATTGTTTTATCTCACTTCACATCACTATTGTTGTTTGAAAGTGACTAGAAATGTAAGTTGTTGTTGTCATAATGATGAGATAAATTATTCACTATTTATTTTATCTATCTATATTATTAATTATGACATTCTCAAAAAAAAAAGTTCTTTTCTTCTCTTTTAAGTTTTTAATCACACTTTAACTTCTGTTCACTTTTCTTATTGTACTTATCAATTTTTATTTGCTTTACTATTATGTAAGCTTTTCATAATTAATTTATAGTGCATCATTAATGATTCATAGATCTATCTTTTAAGTCTGTAATCTATATAATTTCATTATCACTGCTTTGTCATTAAATACAGATAACAACAATTCAAATCATTACAAATCTGCTTTTAATCATTCTTATAAGATTACTGAACAGTTCTATTGTAAAAAAAATGCAAAAACTTTCTTTTACAATATGTTATTATCTCTGTTTCAGTTTAAAAGCTAACAGATTATAACATTAATTGAGTTCTTTACTTTTAGTGTTGCTTCTTTTTTCTTTATTATTGATTTTAATAATGTCATCATCATCATCATTATTAACAATACTCTTATTAACACTACAATCAATATTTTGCTTTCAAATTATCTTAATGCTGCTCTTAATATGCTGTTAATTATTCAGCAAATTACTTCTTATATCTTGCTTATAGAAAATTAATTTAAAGATTATTTCTTGTATATTGCTGCTGCTGCAATTTACATTTGTGATGAAGTCATCTCAGAAGAATGTAAGCATTATGTGTAGAAATTAAAGTTATTTACATTATGTGTATAGATTAAGTATTGTAATCAGTCATTATTATTAAGATTGTGTACAAATTGTTATTGAGACAATTAGAGCAATCATTGTATTCTATATTAATGTTATTTTATATTTATGTAAAAGCTTACTAATTATTCTAGATTATACTGAGTCTCTATTTTCTTCATCTATTAATTTAACAACATCTTATCATTAATAAGCTACTGTTTTATTTACTGTCTCTGTTGTCATCATTGATGACATTATGCTTCTTATTAACTACAATTACTCATCAATAAAGAATGATTTGAGTGCTGTAGATAAGTTAAAGATGATTGTTAAAATTCTTTATCATTAAGCTGAAAAGCTTAATGTTAATGTGCTTGTTACTTTGCTTACATTGCTGTCTTATTTATATCAGTTGTGTTTCTGCTCATCATTGCATCATTGCAGTGAATAGTAATTTTGCTTTAATTTATGACTTTTTTTTTAATAGATAAATAGTTAATGAACTTGCTTTACTTCTAATATTATCATTATCTAGTCTATAAGAGTCTTTTTTTTAAGTCTCTTATATAGATTATATGAGCTCATATTTCTTTCACAGATCATCATCAAATCACTATTAATTATTATTGAAGTTAAGACTTTTTAATTTTTCTTTTTAGCTTTACTACTTATTTGCTTCAACTTTAACTCATTATGTCATTATTGTAAGTCTTTACTAAATCATTTTTAATTATCTGATTTTTCTCTAATATCATATAATGCTGAGACTTTCACTCTCTTTCAGTTATATCTTTCTTCTATTATAAATGTTAAAATCAAATCATCAATATCTCTTTAGCTTTCAATAATTTTCTGTAATGTATTCATTACATTATTTATTTCAGTCAAGATTAGTTCAGAAGAAGCAACACTTTAATGTGCTTTTGAAATGTTCTGTAATAAGAATATAAATAAATTTATTTATTCATAACATTTTTATATTTTATAAATTGTCTTCTAAAAGAGATCTTCTCTTTTCTTTATTAAAAGCTTATATAGCTCTTTCTTTTGTCTGCAATCTCATTCAGCTCAAGATATGATTAAGAGTTCTTTATAAAAAGATAATGATGATTCTTTCTGTTTAAGAATCTCATTAACTTTGAAACTTAATTGCTGCATAGATAGTTTAGCTCATTTTAAACTGCTTTGCAG
>JAABUU010003065.1_pt1 | contig 22006 bp, 20 predicted proteins | sample 5559301 | NCBI WGS metagenome assembly JAABUU01 (sample SAMN10711884, study PRJNA513360) | rock metagenome | isolation source: Antarctica rocks | place: Antarctica: Victoria Land, Richard Nunatak white | reverse complement strand
GGTGCTGAACCGGGCCGCCCTTCGCTGGACGCGGTGCTGCTGGCCGCGACGACGTACGTGGGGCAGGCGACCTTCGGGGTCGGCGAAGAACAGGCGCTTCGCGAGCTCGATGAGGACCAGGTAGGCCACGACCATGCCGACCAGGGCGAGGAAGAAGCCGAGCGGCAGGCGGGCGAATCCGAGCAGGTGCGACAGCGGTGACAGCGGCAGCAGGACGCCGACGACGGCGGTCCCCAGCGAGGCGAGCAGCAGCGGCAGGCTGGGGCGGCTGCGGGTGAACGGGCTGCGCCGGGTGCGGATCGCGAAGATCACCAGCGTCTGGGTCGCGAGGGACTCGGCGAACCAGCCAGCCCGGAACAGCGACGGCCCGGCGTGGAAGGCACCGATCATGAGGGCGAACGTCAGGAAGTCGAACAGGCTGCTCAACGGACCGAAGAACAGCATGAAGCGCCGAATGAACGCGATGTCCCAGTGTGAGGGGGCCTGGAGCTGTTCCGGGTCGACGTGGTCGGTGGGAATCGTGAGCTGGCTGCTGTCGTACAACAGGTTGTTCAGCAGGATCTGACTCGGCAGCAGCGGCAGGAAGCTCAGGACTGCCGAGGCGGCTGCGGCGCTGAACATGTTGCCGAAGTTGCTGCTCGTGCCCATCAGGACGTATTTGATCGTGTTGGCGAAGATGCGCCTGCCCTCGGTGACGCCGTCCGCGATCACGCCGAGGTCCTTGTCGAGCAGGATTACGTCGGCGGCGTCCTTGGCGACGTCGGTCGCGGTGTCGACGCTGATCCCGACGTCGGCGGCATGCAGAGCCAGCGCGTCGTTGACCCCATCACCGAGGAAGCCGACGGCCCGGCCGCGGTGCCGCAGGACTCGGATCAGCCGCGCCTTCTGCTCCGGGCTGACCCGGGCGAAGATGGTGGTGGTCTGCGCCAGGCTCATCAGCGCTTCGTCGGTCAGGCCGGCGAGCTCGACGCCGGTGAGCGTCCCGGTCGAGACGAGGCCCAAGTCGGCGCAGACCTTCTCGGCCACCAGCGGGTTGTCGCCGGTGCAGATCTTGACGGTGATCCCGAGCGCTGCGAGGCGCTGCAACGAGGCGGCAGCGGCGGCCTTGGGACGGTCGAGGAAGACCAGGAAGCCGGCCAGGACCAGGTCCTGCTCCTGCGCTGCCGTCGGCGTGGTCAGCCCGGCTGCGGCGCGGGAGGCGACCGCGACCACCCTGCTGCCGGTGGCGAACAGCGCGTTCAGCGTCGCCGCAGTCACATCCGGTACGTCGGTGCAGCGGGACAGGACGGCTTCGGGGGCCCCCTTGACGATGAGCCGTGAGCTCCCGTCGGGGCTGCGGACGACGGTGGAGGTCATCTGCCGCTCGTGGTCGAACGGCAGCAGCCCGGTCCGCACGTAGCCGGTCGTGTCCTGCTGCACGGCCTCGGGCGCCTGCCACAGAGCAGCGTCGAGCGGGTTGCCGCCGATCCCGCCGCCAGCGCTGGCTGGCTCGGTCTCGGTTGAGAGCAGGCCGAGCAGCAGTGCGTCGGGGTCGCTGTCTCCCGCGGCGTCCAGGGCCGCGGTGAACGCGATGCGGCCTTCGGTGAGGGTGCCGGTCTTGTCGGTGACCAGCACGTCCATGTCGCCGAGGTCCTCGATGCACACCAGCCGCTTGACCAGGACCTTGCGCTTGGCCAGCTGGCGTGAACCGGTCGCGAGGCTGGTGCTGACCACGGCCGGGAGCAGCTGCGGCGTGATGCCGACGGCGATGGCGAGCGAGAACAGCAGGGACTGCAGCAGCGGGCGGTGCAGGAGCAGGTTGGTGACGAAGATCAACGTGGTGAGGGCGACGGCCACCTGGAGCAGCAGGACCGAGAACTTCTTCAAGCCTACCTGGAAGTCGGTCTCGGGCTGCCGTTCGCCCAGGCCCACGGCGATCCGCCCGAATTCTGCCTGCGCGCCGGTCGCCACGATCAGACCGACGCCGCTGCCCGCGCGTACGACGGTCCCCATGAACGCGCAGCAGGTGAGATCACCCAGGGCTGAGCCGGCCGGGACCGGGCCGGTCGACTTGTCCGCCGGCAGGGACTCGCCGGTCAGGACGCTCTCGTCGCACTGCAGACCGGTGGTCTCCAGCAGCCGCAGGTCGGCGGGGACCACCTCGCCGAGGGCGAGCCGGACGACGTCACCGGGGACGACCGTGGTGACGTCGACCTCGACTGTGCTGCCGTCGCGTACGACGACCGCGGTGTGCGTGACCTGCGAGTGCAGGGCCTCGGTGGCCCGTTCGGCCCGGTACTCGTTGAGGAACCCCAGCCCGACGCTGGCCAGCAAGATCGTGCCGATGACCAGGGTGTCCACGCGCTGGCCGAGAAAGAAGCTGATGAACGCGGTCACGGCCAGCAAGACGAGTACGGGGCTCTGCAGCTGCCGGGCCAACACCTTGAGGGGCTGGGCGCGGTGGGTACGCACGGCGTTTGGGCCGACCTGGCTCAGCCGGCTGCCGGCCTCGGTCGCGGACAGACCGCTGCCAGTGCTGCCGAGCGCGGCGAGCACCTGCTCGGCGTCCAGCGCGCCCGCCTCGGAGACCGCCATGCCGGGCAGCGACTGCGCGGAGGCCCGGCGCTCCGGCGGCGTCGGACCGGGTTTGCCCGTGCTGGTCAGCGTCATCCGGCGCGCTCTTGTCGTCGTGCATCCAACACCTGCTCGACCCCTGCTGCGATCTGCAGGTCCTCGCGGGACCGTACGACAAGGGTCCGTACCCGACTCTGCTCGGCGCTGACGTCCAGGTCGTCGCGGGCATCGCCGTTGAGCTGGTCGCAGATCTGGACGCCGAGATAACCGAGCGAGGCGGCAGCCCGGCGGCGTACCTCGGGGGCGCCTTCCCCGACGCCGCCGGTGAACACGAGCGCATCCAGACCGCCCAGGGCCGCGGTCATGGACGCGATGCCGGCCACAAGACTGTGCAGGTAGACGGCGATCGCCAGCTGCGCCCGGTCGTCCCGGCGGCCCAGCAGCTCCCGCATGTCCGCGGTGCCGGTAAGGCCCAGCAGACCGGAGTCGTGCTCGAGGGCGTCGGCGACCTGATGCGGCGTGAGGCCCTCGTGCTCCTCCAGCCAGGTCAGCAGCCCGGGGTCGACGGCGCCGCTGCGGGTAGCCATGACCAGGCCGTCGAGCGGGGTGAAACCCATCGTGGTGTCGACGCTGCGGCCGTCCAGCACCGCCGCCAGGGACGCCCCTGCTCCGAGATGGCAGGTGACCACCCGGCGTACGCCCGGCACCAACTCCCCGGCCCGCCGGGACGCCCACGCATGGGACAGCCCGTGGAAGCCGTAGCGCCGCACTCCCCAGCGCTCGCGCCACATCACCGGAAGCGCGTAGGTGTACGCCGCGGGCGGCAGGGTGGCATGGAACGCGGTGTCGAAGCACGCGACGTGCACCACGTCGGGAAGCAGCCGCCGTGCCGCGTCCAGTCCGTCCAGGGACTTCGGCTGGTGCAGCGGAGCGAGCTCGACGAGATCCCGCAGCTGACGTTCCACCGCGTCGTCGATCAGTACGGGCGCAACCAGGTCCGGCCCGCCGTGCACGATCCGGTGGCCGACGGCGTCCACCTCCGGTGGCTGCGCCGGCAGGCCGTCGTAGGAGTGGACCTGCACGCCGTCCACGACGAGATCGACCTTGAGCGAGCTGGACCCGGCGTTCACGACGAGGACGCGCACCTAGAACGGCCAGGTCCAGCCGGAGATCTCCGGCTCGTCCTCGCCGTGCTCGCGGGTGTAGGCCCTGGCCCGCGCCCGGCTGTCGACCATCTGCTGCCGCAGGTGGGCTGCCCGTGACTGCAGGGACGGGACGCGGTCGATGACGTCCATGACCAGGTGGAACCGGTCGAGGTCGTTCATCATCACGATGTCGAACGGCGTGGTGGTGGTGCCTTCCTCGTTGTAGCCGCGTACGTGCATGTTGTGGTGGTTGTTGCGCCGATAGGTCAGCCGGTGGATCAGCGCCGGGTAGCCGTGGAAGGCGAACACGACCGGGCGGTCGGTGGTGAACAACGCGTCGAACTGCGCGTCCGGCATCCCGTGCGGGTGTTCGGAGTCCGGCTGCAGGCGCATCAGGTCCACGACGTTGACGAAGCGCACCTTCAGCTCGGGCAGCCGCTCCCGCAGGATGGCTACGGCGGCCAGCGCCTCCAGTGTCGGGATGTCGCCCGCGCAGGCCAGCACCACATCCGGCAGCTCGCCGTTGTCGTTGCTCGCCCACTCCCAGATCCCCAGGCCCCGGGCGCAGTGCAGCACCGCCTCGTCCATCGGCAGGTACGACAACGCCGGCTGCTTGCCGGCGACCACGACGTTGATGTAGTCCCGGCTGCGCAGGCAGTGGTCCATGGTCGACAGCAGCGTGTTGGTGTCCGGTGGCAGGTACACCCGCGCGACCGCAGCCTTCTTGCTGATGACGTGGTCGATGAAGCCGGGGTCCTGGTGGGAGAAGCCGTTGTGGTCCTGCCGCCACACGTGGCTGGACAGCAGGTAGTTCAGCGACGCGATCGGCCTGCGCCAGGGGATCTCGGCGGTGGTCTTGAGCCACTTGGCGTGCTGGTTGACCATCGAGTCCACGATGTGGATGAAGGCCTCATAACAGTTGAACAGCCCGTGCCGACCGGTCAGCAGATATCCTTCGAGCCAGCCCTGGCACAGGTGCTCGGACAGGACCTCCATGACCCGGCCGTCGGGAGCCAGGTGGTCATCACCCGGGACCGTCAGCGCCTCCCACGTACGGTCGGTCGCCTCGAACAGCGCGGACAGGCGGTTGCTGGCCGTCTCGTCCGGGCCCATGACGCGGAACGTGTGCATGTTGGCGGACATGACGTCGCGCAGGAACGCCCCAGTGACGCGGGTCGCCTCGCTGGACGAGCCGGCCGGACGCGGCACGTCCACGGCGTACTGGCGGAAGTCCGGGAGGAGCAGGGCCTGCAGCAGAGCCCCACCGTTGGCGTGCGGGCTGGCGCTCATCCGGCGCGCCCCGGCTGGGGCGAGTGCCGCCAGCTCGGGCCGCAGCGTGCCGTCGGAGGTGAACAGCTCTTCCGGGGCATAGCTGCGCATCCAGGCCTGGAGCTGCGCGAGGTGACCGGGGTTGGTGCGGACCTCCGCGAGCGGGACTTGGTGCGCCCGGAAGGTGCCTTCCACGGGCAGCCCGTCGACCTTTTCCGGACCGGTCCAGCCCTTCGGGGTACGTAGCACGATCATCGGCCAGGCCGGCTGCTCGGTGAGCGTGCCGTCGCCGGCCCGCGCCTTGATGTCGGCGATGTCGTCGAAGGCCTCGTCCATGGCTGTGGCGAGCTGCCGGTGGACCTTGGCCGGGTCGTCCCCGGACACCAGGATCGGCCGGTGTCCGTAGCCCTCCAGCAGCCGCACCAGCTCGGTCTCGGGGATACGGGCCAGCACCGCCGGGTTCGCGATCTTGTAGCCGTTCAGGTGCAGGATCGGCAGGACGACCCCGTCCCGGGCCGGGTCCACGAACTTGTTCGAGTGCCAGCTCGCGGCCAGCGGCCCGGTCTCGGCCTCCCCGTCCCCGATGACGCACGCCACGACCAGGTCCGGGTTGTCGAACGCGGCGCCGTAGGCGTGCACCAGGGCGTACCCGAGCTCGCCGCCCTCGTGGATGGACCCCGGGGTCTCCGGCGCGACATGGCTGGGGATGCCGCCCGGGAAGGAGAACTGCCGGAACAACCGGCGCATCCCGTCGGTGTCCCGGCTGATCTGCGGGTAGACCTCGCTGTAGGTGCCTTCCAGGTAGGCGTTCGCCACGATCGCCGGGCCTCCGTGCCCGGGTCCGATCACGTACATCGCCTCGACGTCCCGCGCCCTGATGACGCGGTTGAGGTGGGCGTAGAGCAGGTTCAGCCCGGGAGTGGTGCCCCAGTGCCCGAGGAGGCGCGGCTTGACGTGCTCCGGCAGCAGCGGCTCGGTCAGGAGCGGGTTGTCCATGAGGTAGATCTGGCCCACCGAGAGGTAGTTCGCGGCGCGCCAGTAGGCGTCGAGCAGCGCCAGCTCGGCGTCGCTCGGCGCAGCGTGCGGCCCTGAGCTCGTCGCTGTGGCAGGTGCTGAGCTCATTTCGGAAGCCCGTTCCGTGATGGGCCTGGGGGTGCTCGGGCGCGAGCGTGACGCTCCCGGTGTGCGACCCGCAGGCGGCGTTCCCGGCCCCGAGCCGGCTGGTGTCTCAGCCAGGTCAGGCTACGGCAGGTACGTCGGCGCGGCGAGGCCCACGAAGAGGGCTGGTCCCGCGCGCCATGCTCGATCACGGTCCTGGTCGTGGACGCTGGCGCTACCGCGTCCTCGCTCAGCGCGAGGGTGTGGACCACGTCGGTGACCCAAGCAGGAGAGGGCAGCCGATCCCTACGACCTTGGCCCAGTCAGCGCGACGACGTCGTCGGCACGGCAGCCGTCAGGTCCGAATGTGTGAAGTCGTCACCCTTGAACAGCAGTGGCTCCCGGGTGTCGGCCGCGAGTGCGTAGGCGAAGCAGTCACCGAGGTTGAGTCGTGCCGCGCTCCCGCTGCCCTTCCCAAAGTCGCGGTAGGCCTGCCGGGCGATCATCGCTTGGCGATGACTCAGCGCGACGACCTCGATGGCTGAGATGTCGATGAGCTCGTCCAACCGCCTGCTCACCACCGGGTCCCGGGCCGCATCGATGACGACTGCTGTCTCTACATAGGTCGCGGCCGACATAGAACAGGGCCCTGCCTGGTCCAGTGCTTCGGCGTAGATACGAGCATCGGCCTCATCCCAGAGGATGGCCACGAGAGCCGAGGAGTCGACGATCACGTGGGCAGGCCTCGGTCGTCGTACAGGTCCTCGATCATCAACGAAGACGCCCGCAGCACGGGGGCCGTCTCGGCCCCGATGGCCAAGATCCGCTCGACCCTGCTGACCGCCGAGGTCGGTTCACTCTCCAACCGGGCAAGCCGCTCGCGGACTGCGACGGTCACCGCGGTAGTGATGCTCTCACCGGTCAACTCGGACAACTGCCGGCTGACCCGCTCTGCATCCGCATTCTTGATGTTGAGCGCCATACCAGTCGTCCTCCACCATGCTTCCTATCAAGTCCACCCTGGAGGAACGCTACCCGGGCGAGGCCGCCCACGCCACGCTTCGACGCACTGGTCCGCTTTGGCTGTTTAACCTTCGCCCACCCTCAAGGCACGACCTACCGGGGCGGTCAGGTCACGGGTACCGATAACGGCTTCTCGGTCGTGTTATCGTCGCCATGACGAGAACAAGAGGTGAGGCCCGTGCGCTTCGACGCAAAGACCCTGGACCGGGCCACCGGCGCGCTGCTGGGAGCGGCGGCCGGCGACGCCCTTGGGGTGCCATACGAGGGCCGGATGCCCGTCGGCCCCGGCGGGCCCGAGATGCTGGGCGGCGGCCTCGGCCGGCTGACCCCGGGCCAGTGGTCCGACGACACTGAGATGGCCTGCGTGATCGCACAGGTAGCCGCCACGGCCTCGGACCTGCGCCTCAAGGGCGCCCTGGACGAAATCGCCGCTGGCTTTCGCGCCTGGTACGACGACAGTCCGCCCGACATCGGCATCCAGACGCGTGACGTCCTGAGCCGCACCGCGCCCGGTCCTGATATCGCCGAGCGCATGCGGACCGCGTCCGCTGCGCTCCACGCCCGCACCGGTCGCACCGCCGGCAACGGCTCGCTGATGCACACCTCCCCGGTCGCGCTCGCGCACCTCGGAAACACCGACGCGATCGCCGCCGCCGCCCGCGCCGTCAGCGAGCTCACCCACTTCGACCCGGTCGCCGGCGACGCCTGTGTCCTGTGGTGCCTGGCCATCGAACACGCCGTGCGCACCGGTGACCTCGACATCCGCGTCGGACTCCAGCACGTCGATCCGATGTGGGGCCCGCTGCTGGACGAGGCCGAGCACAAGCAACCGGACTACTACGCGCACAACAACGGCTGGGTCGTCGCCGCGCTGCTCGGGGCCTGGTCGGCGATCACTTCGACGAACAGCTTCGAAGGAGGGGTCATCGTCGCTGTCGAGGGCGGCGGAGACACCGACACTGTCGCAGCTATCGCAGGCGGCCTGCTCGGGGCGCGGTACGGCGGGAGCACCATCCCGTTCGGTTGGCGCCGCATCCTGCATGGCTGGCCAGGACTTCGCGCGCGCGACCTTTCGCGCCTCGCCGTCTTGGCCGCTCGCAAGGGCCACTCCGACAGCGAGGGCTGGCCAACGTGCTCGACGATGCCCTCGTACATCGGCGCCGAGACGGCGACCGTCCCGCACCCCGACGACCCCGGCGTCCTGCTCGGCGCTGTCGGAGCGCTGAAGCCGGGCGTCTCCGACGCCGTCGTCAGCCTCTGCCGCCTAGGCGCCGACCAGGCACCGGTCACGGCCGACCCGGCCGACCATGTCGAGGTCTGGATCGTCGACCAGGAGGACGCCAACAACGACCTCGTGTACGCCGTCGGCGACGCTGCCGCGGCGGTGAAGCGGCTCCGGGCCGAGGACAAGACGGTGTTCCTGCACTGCGTGCACGCCCACACACGCACACCGATCGTGGCTGCTGCTTACGGCGCGCTCATCACCGGCGACACGACCGCACGATCGCTCGAGCGCGTGCTCGCCGTGCTCCCCAGCGCTTACCCTCGCCGCTCTATTCCCGTCGCGCTGGAGAGCATGGAGCTGCCATGTCCGTGACCGAGATCCTCGGGTTCGTGACCGGCGCGCTGTGCGTCGTCCTGGTCGTCCGGCGCAGCATCTGGAACTGGCCGGCCGGCCTGGCCAACAACGGCTTCTACCTCGTGCTGTTCGCGGAGGCCGGGCTGTACGCCGACGCCGGGCTGCAGATCGTCTACCTAGCGCTCGGCGTCTACGGCTGGTGGGCGTGGCTGCACGGCGGCCCGGACCGCTCCACGTTGGTCATCCAGCGGACGACGCGACAGCAAGCCGCCATCTTCGCGGGCGCAACGCTGGTCGGCGCCATCGCGATGGCGCTGCTGCTCAACGGGCTCACTGACTCGACGGTTCCTTGGGCGGACGGGCTGACGACGACGCTCAGCCTGGTCGCCCAGTGGATGCTGACCCGTAAGCTGCTCGAAAACTGGTGGGTCTGGATCGTCGCGGATGTGCTGTACGTCGGCCTCTACATCTACAAGGACCTCTACGTGACCGCTGTCCTGTACGGCGTGTTCCTGGTCCTGTGTGTCCTCGGCCTGCGCGCCTGGCGCCGCGTCCTCATCGCGGCAGCGGATCGAGAGCCGGAGCTCGCGGTCGCGTGACGACCTACGGCCATGGTGTGTTGCTCGGGAAGTTCTACCCACCGCCCGCAGGGCATCAGCTGCTGATCGAGGCTGCCGCGGCGCGATGCGAGCGGGTCACTGTGGCCCTGCTCGCCGCGACCAGCGAGACGATCCCGATGTCGCTTCGCCACGCCTGGCTGGAGGGGCTGGCTCCCCCGAATGTCACGGTCGTCAGCGCTGTCGACGACCACCCCGTCGACTACGACTCCGCAGCCGCGTGGGACGCGCACGTCGGCGTCCTGCGATCGCTGCTGTCCGCACCTGCAGATGCGGTGTTCACGTCCGAGGCGTACGGCGACGAGCTCGGTCGCCGGCTCGGCTGCCCGCACGTCGTGGTCGACCTCGGTCGCAGCATCATCCCAGTGTCCGGAAATGCGGTCCGCGAGGATCCGGCCCGCTTCTGGTGGGCACTGGGACCATCCGTCCGCGCGCACTACTGCACGCGCGTCGTCGTCTTGGGAGCCGAGTCCACGGGAACGACCACGCTCGCGCGCGATCTCGCGGCACATTACGACACGGCGTGGGTCCCGGAGTACGGACGCGACCACACCATCGGCAAGGCGGCAGCCGGCGACGTCGTGTGGCGTGATGAGGAGTTCGCACTGATCGCCCGACGTCAGTCGGCCATGGAAGATGCGGCTGCCCGCACCGTCCCGAGGCCGCTGCTGATCTGCGACACTGATGCGCTCGCCACAACCGTCTGGCAGGAGCGGTACCTGGGTCAGGTGACACCCGCCGTCGCCGCGATCGCCGCGGACAAGGGCTGCGACCTCTACATCCTGACAGGCGATGAGATCCCGTTCGAGCAGGACGGGTACCGCGACGGCGAGCACCTTCGCGGATGGATGACGCGCCGCTTCCGCGAACTCTTGCAGGGCCGCTCGTACATCGAGGTGAGCGGCTCACGGGAGTCACGCCTGGCCGTCGCCGTGCGAGCCGTCGATCAGCTCAACGGGTACGTGCGGTAGACGCGCTCGCGTTCGTGGCGCGCGAGCGTCGTCTGGTCCCCCGACAGTTCCGGCCGGAGATCGCGAAGAAGGTCATAGAAGCCGTCGCTTGGCAGGCCACTTCCCTTGTTGACGACCAAGACGGTGATCAGCGCGCCGTGCTGTGCCAGCGAACGCCGTCCGAGCACCTCCAGCACAGCACCGATCTTGCGTCCACGACGCCCGACGCCCGGGACGGCGTCCCCCAGCTCGGAGTAGCTGATGGCGGTGCGGCGCCGGGCCACGTCCTCAAGGACCGCTTGTGCGCGGGTCAATAGGCCTTCGTCAAGTCGCTCGGCGAGGGGATAGAGCCGGTTCTCCGACCCGGTTCGGTCGGTCATGGCCGCCACACCTCCACCTTCTTGAGCCTGGCGAGCACACCCGAGCCGCCCACCTGCTCAACGAGCGGGCGTGGTCCGACGATGACCAGCAGTGATCGGGCCCGCGACAGACCGACGTAGAGCATCTCCTTCGCGCGCTCGGCTTCACGAAAACCGTTGACCGCAGGGACGACGACCTGCCGCTCGAGTCCCTTGAACCCGAGGACGTGTCCGTAGAAGACGTCCTCCTCCGCGAAGAACGCGTCCCAGTACGACGCCCACCCGCCCAGGTCGACCGCGTTCTTCTGCTCGGGGTGGCGATGCTGCGTCGTCAACAGCGCAACGTGGCCGGGCTCCCAGCCTTCCTCGACGAGCGCATCGACGGCGTTGTCTGCTGCCTCGATCACCTCGTCAACCGGCACGTCCACGAGTCGGACTGGGGCGCCCTCCATGCCGCGCGGTTTGAGCAGCTCACCGGACAGGCTGCCGAACAGCTGCGCGATCTTCTTGGTGTTGCGGATGTTCTCGCCAAGGACGTACGGCGGGAGCTCGATCGGCACAACGCCTTGACGCAAGAACACCCGCTGCGCCTCGTCCAGGAAGACGAACAGCTTCCCCTTTACCGGGTCGCGCAGGCAAGCGAGCAGCGACGTCCACCACAGCTCGCCGAAGTCCTGCGCCTCGTCAACGACGATGCTGTCGAAGAGCTCAGTAGGCGCCCGGGCCGCGGCGAGCTGCCCGAGCTCGACCGGCAGTCGCCGCTCCCAGTAGTCGCTGTCGTCGTCGGCGCCCTCTGCGGCACCCCACTCGATCGGCAGTCGGTGGAAGAGTCCGACGTACGACGGTCGATCCTTCGTCGGCCAGGACGCCGTGATCCGCTCGAAGTACCGCGCCAGTCCGCGGCTGTAGCAGAGCAGCGCGACGCGATCGCCGGACTTGCCGAGGCGGCGCGCCTGCTCCAACGCGAGCCAGGTCTTCCCGGTGCCCGCTCCGCCGATGACCTTGAGCCGATCGTGGTAGCGGAAGCCGTCCAGGATCTTCACCTGGTCACGAGTCATCTGGTCGAGACGCTGTTCGTGCTCCTCGGCAGCGGAGAGCAGGGACGTCTGTCCAGGGAGCTGGCCGGACAGCGCCTGCACGAGGGCATCCACTCCGGCCGGGGACAGCGGCTGGTGCCCTGCACCGTGCTGCTCGATGGCGGCGCGCACGCAGCCGGCTGCGTCGGCAAGGTCTGCCTTGTCGAGCAGCATGGTCCGAGGACAGTCCGCCGCGCTCCAGGTCGACGGCACGGTGGTAAATGGGGTGACGACCACGTGAGCCGTTCGCGCCTTGGCGGCGTCGGGTGCGTTTCGTTCTAGGTAGCGGGTGAGCACGTGGCGACCATCCTGCGCCTGCACGCCCGGACTGCCGATGCGACGCTTCTTCCCGGCGGACTCCCGGTGCCATCCGTCGGCATCCCGGGTGACATGGCCCCCTTTTACCTCGATCACGCCGATGCCGACACCGGGCCACGCGACAAGGAGGTCGAGCTCCTGCTCGCGTTCTCCCTCGATCAGTCCGACCGAGTGGAAGAGCACTGCTTCGTCCGGGAGCTGATTGCGCAGCGCCTCCCAGGCGGTGCGCTCAGCGGTGCGCCCGGCGGCGAAGTCGGGGGCAGCGGGGAAGCAACGCGGCACGTGCCTTCCTATCGCAGATAGTCCGCCGTGGCACTCAGTACTCGTGCCGCCAGATCGGTGCGTGGTGTCGCTGCACCTGGTAGCCGGCCGCCTCCAGCGCCCGCCGGATCGCGACCGCACCGGCCGGGTTCGCGGAGTGCACCAGCACCCGCGGGAGCGAATCCGTACCGCTATGTGCCGCCCGGCGGACAAGCTCGCCGACGAGCGGCATCACCGTGCGGGCGATGCCGTCCGCGTGCGGCCCCAGGTCCTGGTCGAGCCACAGCTCAGACGCCTCGTGGGCCTGAAGCAGTGCAATCGCCTCGTCGGCCGAAGTCGCCATAAGGCACTCTCGGTCGTCCCGGGAACCGCCGGACATCGTCGACCAGCAGAACCGTCATGACGCCGGCCGAAGGGCCTGCCGCACTGCCGTCTCCGAGCCGAACACCGCCTTCAGTGCCCGCGCCTCATCCACCTGGACTCCCTGTAGAAGCAGCTCGTCTGCCGTCGCCCGCTGTCCACGCCGGAACATCCCGGGCCGGCAAGCTGCGGCTCGCCGGCTCACCCCAGACGGCGACGGGCACGCCGAACGACGTCCACCCGGCCAGGTCCTCCGCGCTGAGCCGGCTGCCCGCCACGCGCGCCCACTGCGCCAGTCAGCGGCCGTTGCCGCGGCAGTGGCTGCCGCCTCGGCGTCCTCCAACGTCCGCCCCTGCTTGGTCCACAGGTCCGAGTCAGGCGACGGAATCCGATGTCGTGCCAGCGGGCAGCCAGAGCAGGCGGAACCCCGACCCACTCGACTGCCTCCGCCACGTCCAGCCCGAGGTCCAGGTGTGCCTGGACCTGGCTGTACGCCACGCCCGCCTCCAGCGCGGGCGCCGCAGCCAGCTCCGGATGACCATGACCAACCCAGTCGCGGCAGCGCCTGACGAACGCCAGCAGCTCCCCCGCGTCCATCCCGACCAGCCGCGGGCCGTCGTCGGCAACCGGCAGTGCCCCCCGCCCGGCGGGGCCGTCCAGCGCCTGCAAGCAGGGCAGCAGCTGCCCGTCGAGCGACGCGATGACGCGTTCGGTACGGCAAGCGGCACGCCAGCTCAAGATCTTCTGCGACCTGCTGCTGTGGCACGGGACCCGCGACGAGCCTGCCTGGCAGCTGGACGACCGCTACACCGTCGTCGGGGTGATCGCACGCTGCGCGAGAAGCTGCGTGCCTGCGACGTCCCGGACGAGGGGAAGTGGAAGCAGCTGCACGGGGTCCTGCGCAGCTACGGCCTGGATCGGGACTGACGCTTCGGCGCCGGAAGTGTCGTACCCGCAGGGGAAACTCCGGTATGAGCACGCACGTGATCGACAGCAGTCCGACCGCGAAGCGACTGCATCGGCTGCTCAAGAACGACCTCGGCAAGGCGGTCCGCCGGACCAAGCGCGGCACCGGGCTGACGACGAGCAGCCTGCCCCACGAAATCCAGCTGCACACGCAGGCCGGCCTCGATCTGGTCCGCATCAGCGCAGGCATGGTGGTCGGCGTGAAGCCGACCAAGGCGCTGCTCCGCGAGATCAACGCGCTCAACACGTCCCGGACGTTCAGTCGTCGCATCGTCATCGACGACAAGCTGCTCATCGTCGCCGAGATGCCGGTGCACTCGCTTCGCAAGGGCGATCTCGAGCAGCTCGTCAGCATGGTCTTCTGCCTGGCCCGGCTGGACGCACCGGCCCTTGCGGGGCACGGCGGTCGTGCCGCCACGGACCCGCCGACCAAGCCCGACTTCAGCAGGACGCTCCACGGCTGGTGGGACGAGTTAAGCGCCAGCGAGACGGCGACCGCTCGGGAGCTCGCCGTATGGCTGGACGCGCTCGTCGGATGCGACTGCTGGATCGACCGAGACGACGAGTCGGTCATCGTCGTGCTGGAGGGGACCGGCACAGGGAGCCTTTACCCCTGCACGCTGACGGACCTGCGGAGCGCCGTCGAGGACCTGATGGCCCAGCTGGGTGAGGACGACGACGCGTGACCGCGTTGACAAAATCGAGCAGGCCCTGGCGTACATCGACGAGTGCGCTGGCTGTACGCCAAAACCATGCCGGACTGGCCCCACGAGTACACCGTGAAGTCGTGGCGCCCCGAGTTGGCAGCGCAGTTCGAAGCGTTCTGCCGACTCGTCGAAGATGCCGGAACCCTGGAGGCTTGGCCACCGGCTCCTGGCGAGCCGATCTACCACAACCACTACCTCGTGATCGGCCAGCACAGGTACTGGGCCATGGGCCCGCTCGGAGACGGGAACGCGATCGAGCGGAAGAGCGTCATCAACCGCGAAGCGTTGTCCTAGGCGCCGGGCACGTACGACCGGCACTGCGCATCAGCCTGCCGGGCGGCCTGATCGACGTCACCGACGACGTCAACCCAGGCGGCGCGGCGCTCCCACGGTCCGGGCGGGACCACGCTCCACCAGGAGATGTCGCTGTTGTAGGACCAGCGACCCGTGCCGCGCCCGGGGTGGAAGGCGACAGCGCCCAGGCGGCTGAGGTCGCCCAACGTGCGCGCGAGATAGCTGGAGACCGAGTAACGGGTCTCGGCGATCGCGGTGTGGCCCCACTGACCGACCATCGTCGCGAAGTCCTTCGGGCACCGCTGCGCATAGCTGCGCTCCACCAGGCCGTACTCGAACCATCCCTCGCCAAGCGCGGCGAGGGCCGCGGGGAGCTCGACGTCGAGCCCGAGCTCCACGGCCAAGCCGGCCAGCCCCGGAGTCTCCGGCGGTGGTGGTACCTCCAACCAGTGCCACGGGCCCGCGGCGGGGTGTCCGCTGGTCCGCTCGCAGACATGCGCATAGGTCCCGTCGTCCAAGCGCGTTCCCACCGACCACTCGTCGGCGTGGAAGTGGCAGATCGTCCCGGGCATCGTCAGGCCGTCACGACGCGCTGCAGGTCCGGGGGCATCTCGCCCCACGGGACGGGACATGCTCCGCCGGCGCTGCCGGGTACTCGGGCAGCCGGTCGAACATCCGAGGACCCGCCTGCTCCAGCAGCATGTGAGATACCCAACCTCCTGCAGCCGTGCCTAGCAGTCGTCAGCGGTGACCGTAGCGGGCCCGGTACTCCGGGCTGGTCAGCTGTCGCGCAGAGTCGGTGAAGCGCTCGCTGTCCCGGCACAGGTAACGGTCCCGGTGGCTGTCGCGCAGCATCCGCTGCCACACCTCGCCCACAGACTCACCGTCCAGACGGTTGCTGTGCCGGTCCAGGGAACGCCAGTACTCCTCGTTCGAGAACGGAACGATGTGCACGACGCGCACCCTGTCGTAGAGGCCCGCCTGCTCGATCCGCCAGGCCAGCAGCTGCTGCCGGACCAGCTGGTACATCGGCTCGACGAAGATGCCCTCGTACGGCACGACGTTCGGGTCGAGCGGACCATCCGCCGCGCCGTACCAAGCGCCGTAGCGGAGCTCACGGACGCCCTTCCGGTCCTCGGATAGCTTGGACCCGAGGTACTCCTCGGTGTACTTCTACTCCACAAGGGCGAGCTCTGTGCCGGTGGACGTCCGGTAGGCGAACGCGGCATCGGTGCTCGTGCTGTTGGCGCCGCGCGTCAACGGTCCGCCTGCTCGGCCCTCACCCAGGAAGTCGTGACCGCCGCCGTTGTACTCGAACGTCAGGAACGCGTCGTCGAGCGGCAGGACCTCGACGATGTCCAAGGAGTCAGCAAAGGCGCCACGAAGGAGGCCGGCGTCCGTCGTCATCGGGAACAGCGCGTTGACGCACTGCACCTGCGACGACACCAGGTGGTTGGTGGGGCCGGCGGCGACTCCACGGTGCCACTGGATGTTGCGGGAGCCGAAGAATTCGATCGCACCGGCTGCCTCGGGCAGCAGGTTCTGACGCGCCACCGCCAGCGGGAGGCAGAACGGGTACACGGTGCTCTTCCCGCCGTAAGGGCCGTCGGCCCGAGCGTCCTCGTCGAGCAAGGCGGTAGTGAGCTTCCAGGCCACGGCAGCTGCCCGGGCCCGCTGTTGGTACGTGCTGTTGTTCATGTCGTCCTTTGTATGCGCCGGGTAAGACAAGGCGGCCGTGGCGAGATCGACCGGTCGCGGGGTGCCATCGGCCGCGAGCCGGCACACCTCGAGCGGAGCGGTGCCGTTGCTCATGCCAGTGAGGGCCTCGGCGACGACGGACAGGCGGCTCCAGACCTCAGGGCTGACGATTCCCGGCCCGATGGCTAGAACGGGCACGACGTCAGGCGGCGCCGCAAGTGCACGCTGGGCAGCGGGCGGTACCAGGCGGAGAGCGCGGCGCTGCTCCAGCCCCCGCTGAAGAATGGCACGAGCCTCGTCCCCTGCCTCGGCCAACCACGCTGCGTACATGCAGGCGTAGAAGGTCACCTGTGCCGGGCCCCAGGTGATCCCCGCTGCAGCGGACGCGGGTTTGGCCTCGATGATCAGCAGCCGGCCGTCGTTGTCCACCGCGATGAAGTCCGGACTCATGCCGAGGCTCTTGGTCAGGAGAGCGGTGAACCACGCGTCAGATCTGTCTACCGACCGTAGACCGTCCCTGATCGCGTCGGACCAACCCTTGCCGAGCCCGTCTTTGGTGGCCTGGTTGACGAAGGAGATTGAGGCCTCACGGTTGATCACGCTGAAACCGGTGCGCGTGCTGTTGGAGATCAGCGCATGCACCTTGCCTTCGGTGTTCAGCCACATCGGGTGGACATGCGTGCTCACCTTCTCGAGGTAGAGCTCGACCTGCGCCCATCGCTCCGCCAGCGCGTCGAGGGCCTGCCACGAGTCCCATGACGGGTCGAAACCCGCCGCCGCCCTATGCGTCGCGTGCGCCTTCAGCCGGAACTGCCCGCCGACCTCGTAGATGTCTAGGACAGACGTCAGCCCGACGTAGAAGCTCGTCCACGAGGCGGCGCCCTTGGGCTGCTTGCGCAGCTGCACATCCCGTAGCCGAGGATCGGCCTGGCTCCAGGCGACGGCGCTGTGTAGCGGTCCGCGGGGCCGCAGAGCGTTGAGCAGCACTTCGCTGACCACGCGGTCGTAGTGCATCGCGGTACCCGCTGTCCACCACTTTGCGGCCTCCGTCGCCACAGTTGCCGCTGACCCCACTGGTGTCGCGATAGTCGGCGCGTCGTATTCGCCGACCGCGACCCAATCGCCCGGCTCGTAACGCTCGATCTCGGTCCAGTCGATCCCCTCGACCCAGCTGCCGATGGGCGTCACGGCCTCTGGCACCCCACCCTGGATGACGAGACAGCCGTCCGTGGTCCAGTACTTGAGCCACTCGTACGGCCCGTACATGTTCGGCCGCTCGTAGCGCTTCTCGTTGCCATTGCTCAGGGTTACCAAGATTGCCATTCTTGAACATTGCACCCTCACGGGCGGCGCAAGCAAAGGCCTGGCCGTGCGGGCCGGACGAGCGCAGTCAGCCAACTGCCAGTTCTTGGACCGCTTGGGCGATCAGCTCGTTCAACAGAGCGATTCGCTCCAGCGGCGGAACGTCCCGCAGCCGACGCTCCAGTGACAACAGCATCTTCTCCCGCGCCCTCGGCGGACTCTCGTCGTAAGACCGCGAGGGCCGCCGCGACAGGCGCGGCGACGATCCGACAACCATGGCGTCCGGAATCGACCCGGCCCAGTCCTCGCTGGCGACCATCGCGGCCAGCTCCTCTACCCGCACCTCGAGCGCCGGGGCCAGCGCCTGCATCGCCCGCAGTGCGGGCTGCCGGTCCCCCGCTTCCAGCTGCGATACGTACGGGTACGACAGCTCGGCGCGATCAGCGAGCTCCCGGCGCGACAGACCGAGCTCGGTGCGCCGGTGCTCGATGAACCTCCCGAGCTGACTCACAATCTGCTCCTTGCATAATTCTGCCCTAAGCATTATTCTGCTGAGAGCATACACGAGGAGATCACTTGCAGCAGACCCTTCCGCAGGCCGAGTAGGCCAACCTGCACTTCGTCACCCCCACCCTCGCCATCGGCGGCGACATCAGCGCGCACGACGCGGAGCGACTCGCCGCATCACCCGCTCCTCGGGCAGATCAACACGCGGGAGCAGTGGGCACTGCGCCGTGTCGCCGGTCCGGACCGCAACGGCGCCGAGATATACGAGTGCCCAGCCAGAGCCGGGAAGGTGCGCTGCCCGCTCGTCGAGCAGTCCATGGCGCAGCCCGTCACCCTTAGGAACGCTCCCGCGAGGCCCTCGCCCGCGACGCCTTCCGCTTCATGGGGCTGTGCAAGAGCTCGCTGATGCTCGGGATCTACGCCGCCGCGACGAACCTGCCGCCGGCTCGACACGTGGGCCGCCAAGATCGAGTTGAGCGAGTCGCCCCCGCTGGCTCACGCCGCCAAGGGGCCGGCGGTCCAGGACGTTGTCGCTCCGCCCGCCATCAGGATCCAGCCCAACAACGACCCACCGGACGACTGAGAGCGCCAGACGTCGCCACCCCCTCCGTAGCAGCGCAGCACTCAGCGGGCGAAGCATGCTCTGAAGCGGTCGATGGGCGCGCGCCACAGGTGCGGGGCGCCTCAATCGCTTCGGACCGGGAGGCGGCCACGTACCTCGCCGCAACAGGAAGCGCCCCTGGCCTCGTTCAAAGGACTGCGGCGCTTCTTGTTCTGACTTTCGTGAGCATCCACGGCGTAGAACCATGAACACCCCATAGTGGGGTGTGCACGTAAACCGAGAGCTGCTGGTCGGCCGGGGGACCCTCTGAGGCAAGGGCAGCCGCTGCACACTCAACTCATGATCGGTTCACACTCCGGGCGGCGTGTGTGCGCTCTTGGCCGGTTGTGGCCGCTCCCGGCCGGCCCAGAGGCCGTTGTCGAGGAGAACCGCGACGACCTCGAGCGCAACGTTGAGGACTCGATCGTCAGGCACGGGCCGGCCTGCCTGCTCGAGGAAGTTTTGACGGGTTGCTTCGTCCAGCGGCTGCCACGTGTGCAGCAGGTGGCACACGTGCCAGGGCGTCGCGTCCGACATGGCCCTCGCCGCCTCGTGGTCCGGCAGTCCAGCCGTCCAGATCTGCGCGCGGCGGCCTGCACCGCTGTCCGACCCGACGACCAGATAGGTGATGGCGGCCCCAGCACGCGCCACCGGGTCGTCGCCGCGCCGGGTTGCCCGCTGACGCGACCCGCGCGGGGCTTACGGGACCTGCGCCGCGCCGTCCGCCGCGACGATCACCAGAGCTGGAGCGAACGGGTGAAGATCCGGGCGATATCGTCCTCGGTGACGTCCTTCGGGCAGGTCGCGAGCAGGCGCTGCTGCTTCATTGTCCCCTCGACGAGCTGTGGGACGTCGCCCTCCCCGAAGCCGACGGCCCCGATCCCGTTCGGGATGTCAACGTCGCGCAGCAGGTCGGCGAGCACACCGGGCAGGAACTCGGCGAGGTCCGACGGCCGGTCGGCCCCGGGCGCAAGGAGCTCGGCGGCTCTCACGTGCCGCTCGGGGTTGCTGTCGAAGGTGAAGCGGAACGCTTCAGGCGCGGTCAACGAGACCGACATGCCATGGGGGACCATCGGCTCGTGGGACGGGTAGTCCTTCGGGTGGAAGTCCTTGACCTGCCCGGCGATGGGGTAGGCGTTCGCGTGCGGGATGTGGACGCCGGCGTTGCCGAAGCCCATGCCGGCGAAGGTGGCCGCCAGTGCCATATCCGAGCGGGCCTGCGCGTCCTCGCCGTTCTTCACGGCGGTGCGGAACGAACCCGCCAGCAGCGCCATGGCCTTTTCCGACCACATGTCGGAGATCGGGTTGCTCCCGCAGTACGGAACCCGCTGCTGCGCCTGCTTCTTGCTGTTCGTCGTGTACCAGCGAGCGGTGTAGCTCTCCAGCGCGTGGCACAGGATGTCCATTCCTGAGGCGGCGGTCACCCCGGCCGGCTGGGTGCGGGTGAGGTCGGGGTCGATGACCGCGAGCGTGGGGCGCAGTCGGACGTGGCTAATGCCCGTCTTGACCTTGAGCGAGAGCACGTCCATCACGCAGATCGTCGTGCTCTCCGAGCCGGTACCGGTGGTGGTGGGCACCGCCACGAGGGGCCGCAGTGGGTTCACCGGCGCCTTGCCGCCGCCGACCGGCACGTTGATGTAGTCCATCAGCTCGCCCGGGTTGGTGGTGAGCAGGTTGATCGCCTTGGCGGTGTCGATGGCCGAGCCACCGCCGACCGCCACGTAGGCGTCCCATGGCCCGGAAGCGCGGGCCGCGTCGATCGCCTCCTGCAGGCTGACGTCGGTGGGCTCGACGTGCGCGCCGTCCCAGACCTGGGCCTCAATGCCAAACTGGGCCATCTGGTCGGCGACTCGCTGGGGGTGTCCCGTGGCGGCGACGCCGGGGTCGGTGACGACCAGGACGCGGCGCACGCCGTACTGGCTGAGGTCGAACCCGATCTCTTCCGAGGCACCGCTCCCGAACTTGATCTGCGGCGCACCGTAGGTGAAGACGGACTCCGGGACACCGGGCAGAACCGCGGTCATGCCATACCCCCTCTCGACAGTCGGAACGAGACCGCGCTGCATCGGACGGTACGCCCGCGGTCCGACTGAGCGGTAGGGGTGCATCGTCGTCGCAGCCGTCCGTGACCTGGCCGCCGAAGCGATCCCGGTGCGGCTGCCCTGCGGGGTGCTCGTACGCGGACACCACTCGAGCAGGCCTACTACGCGTGGCTGACACAACCGGTCGGCCAGGGGGAGCTCCAGGACGCCTACCTCACCAACGCCCTGATTGACGCGCTTGCCGACAACCCGGAGTTCGGCTACCGCTTCCTGGCCGACGAGCTCGAGCGGGCCCGCCAACAGGTCGCCGAGCGGCGGGTCTGGCGGTTGTGCTCCCAACTGCGACTGTCGTCCAGCACCGTCCGCAAGGGACGACCGGGCAGTGGGAAGACCCCCGGACCGGCGGAGCATGACGACCTGGTCCAGCGGGACCTCACCGCCAAGCAGCCTGATCACGTCTGGCTGACCGAGATCGCCGAGCACCCCACCGGCCAAGGCAAGGTCTACTGCTGCGCAATGAAGGACATGTTCTCCAACCGGATCGTCGGCTACGCGATCGACGAGCGGATGACCGCTCAGCTCGCCGTGTCTGCCCTGCGTGCGGCGACCGCCAGGCGTCAGTCAAATGGCCGGTAGTGCCATTGGTGATCCGCAAGCGTCCAGACAACGGAGCCCGGCGCGGGCGGTAATGTCCTGTCAAGGGCGAGTCAGCTGCGCTCACAGATGAAGTCGTATACCTCGACCATCACCCGCTCGCGGTCGACATCGAGCGTCACCTCGTGCGAGGAGTCGGGCAAGGCCAGCAGACGCTTGTCAGTGGCCTTGATCCCCGCCAGGACAAACGGGCCGTTTGCCTTGTCGACCACTTGGTCGGCGTCGCCGTAAATGAGTAGCGTGGGCACAGTGACGTCCCCCAGACCTTCACGCACCTGGCTCATGAGCCCCATGCCGCGTTCGAGGGCTCCCAGTGGCATCTCCAGGTAGGCGATACCGCCGACGCCGACGTCCTCGGTGAGCACGCCTACCGTCGCCCACGGCGCCGGCACTGTCACGGGACGGTGCGGGTCGTCGACCAGGGGCTGAAGCGCCTCCATGGCCTGGACCGGCGCGGCCATTACCACTACACCGGCAAGCTCTGGATGCCGACGAGCCAGCTCGAGGGTGAGGGTGCCGCCCATGGAGATGCCGGCCACGAACACCGTCGAGCAACGCTCCTTCAACTCGGTAAGCGCCTGCTCGGCGGCCCCGAGCCAGTCCTGCGGCCCGGTCTTGTCCAGGTCG
>JAABUU010003058.1_pt1 | contig 22039 bp, 20 predicted proteins | sample 5559301 | NCBI WGS metagenome assembly JAABUU01 (sample SAMN10711884, study PRJNA513360) | rock metagenome | isolation source: Antarctica rocks | place: Antarctica: Victoria Land, Richard Nunatak white | reverse complement strand
TTTGGCATTCTTAGTGGCTCTTGTTCTGTCTTTGCTGCCCAGCTCATAGAGCATTGTCAGACACCTTCACTTAAGCCTCCTTCTTCTGAAGTTTCTGCAGGCCCATCTCAATGTCAGGTGCGTCCTGAGCATCAATGGTGTCACAGGTAACAGCATACTCTGCTGGCAGTGCTTAAAGCAGTGTTTGAAACCGCTGCTCAGGTATAGCAAAGTCCTTGAGTCTTGGCTGTGTTGCAGTGATCTTTCTGCCAAGATTGCCAAGTTAAGTTCATGTCTCATTGACAGTCATGTTTGGTGGCATCTTGTATTCAACAAACTTCATCAGGTATTGTCTCTCAGTTGTCCACAGTTTCTTCTTGTACTTTGAGAAGAGAGCATTTCAAGCTTCTCTTGCTGTGGTTTTGTTCATGAGATAGTCCTCATTGTCAGCACTGATGCAGGCTGTGATTCAGAACAGAGCTCTGCTGTTGGCCTGCTGGTTTCTAAAACTGAGACTGCTTAGTGAGAAGAAAGAGAAGGCATTGCTGATGAGTGTGTTGTCTGTGAAGACTTGAATGAGAGCCTCTATTACATGCCAGAGGTTCTTGCCAGTCAGCCATCTCTTCATGCAGACAAACCATTTCTCACAGTTCTCTCAAGTGAGAACAGGGATTGGACATCGCTTTGTGAAGAATGATGATTTGTGCTCTTGATCCATAGTGGTGATTGGCACACAGTATAAGAATTGAAGATAAAAGAGTGTGTTGTAAAGATGAATGTAATAACAGATGAGATATGTGTATGTACTGCCTGCTCACAGCAATGCAGAGAATGCTTATTTGTCAATGCTTGACTTGTACTAAGCTGCTGGATTGTTGTGCTTGTCATGCCTGTCTTGTTTTGCTTTAATGAGCAGCGTATCAAGAGCTGTCTGCTTGTTTTGCTCCAATGAGCAGCGTATCAAGGGCTGTGTGCTTGTTTTGCTCCAATGAGCAGCATATCAAGGGCTGTCTGCTTGTTTTGCTCTGATGAGCAGCATATCAAGGGCCATGTGCACTAGATCAGTCTGCACTTTCTCTGAGAAGCCTCTTGCTAACCCGGGCTCATAACCTGTTGAAAGAATAATGAGTACTTGTGCTATCTGTCTATCTAGTGGATCTCATGCATCAACATTGACTGCAGTCAACTTGGGTATCATTCAATGGATAGCAGAAGCTCTGCCATCTAAGGCAGAAGAAGACTCTGCCAGCCCCTTACGCTAAGACTAAAGGAGTCAAGGATGTGGATAGAGCACCACACTTCTCAACAAAGAAAGAAATTACTGAGATAAGTTAATGATATAAAGAAGATTTTATGAGACTCAGCATTAATTAAAGTAGTTATTATATTTATATTATGAAGCAATCTTTTAAGACAATTTTAAACTATAAAAGAGACATCAGAAGATTTAATACTTTTAGATGCAGTTTGAAATAGAAAATTCAATAATTATACACTTTAAATTGCAGAAAAGACAATTGATTATTTATAGCAATGTTTATTTTTTATTGATGACAGCTGAAGAAAGACATTAGTATTAAATTATAAAAAAAGAAGATTAGCAAGCATTAGAATTAAGAGAAACATGAGAAGTTACAGAGAATAAAGTTAGAATTTGTATTAATTAGTTTATGAGATGACAGTGACAGCAACAGTAAGATGATAATGAGAGTAAGATCAGTATGTGCTAGTCACTTGTAGTTATGCAGTGTATGGCAGCCTAGGCAGCCTTGATCACCTATGAATCAATCAATCAATCAATCAATCAATCAATCAATCCGCAAGTTTCGTGAAGTCCAAAAAGGTACAAGTACAGTCAGTACTCAGGGCATCATGGCTGGCCAGAACGATGAAGCTGTCCAGGAAGTAAGACCTCGGTCAATGCCTCAAGGTCAACGAGTACCGAGCTGATGATCCTCTGCAGCGCCTCAAGTCAGCTCTCTGGTTCTCGATCGGCAAGATAGTCGATGAGGAAACCCTCAAGCTCGGCGCCAATGCCACGCCCCAATTCATCGGCGCACTCACGGAGATGGTGTGGGCTCAGATAGGTACTGTGGCACGTTATTGATATGAATTCTTACGCAGCAGCACGATTGATTATCACATAGAGTCCGTCAGTCAGGATCTTCAGAGCTTTGCAAAGTATGGTCTTCTCGCATTAGATTACACAGTATCCTAATCGGGTAGGCATGCTGGTCGTCAGACCATATCAACAGACGACGTCTTACTGCTCACGAGAAGGAACGAGGGCCTCGAAGCGGTGATCAGAAGCTTCCTCGATCAGACGGAGATGGGTAAGAAAAAGGGGAATGGCAGACGAAACCGCGCGGGATAATTGAAGGATTGGGGCGTAGACAAAGATCTACACTTCACAAGCCTTGGAGATCGAAGCGATTCAGTCAAGTGAGTGAACATCTTGTTAATTATTTGAAGACTATGATTAATATGTTATCATTAGATCACACCGAAAATAGAATAAACCCAGCTCCCGCTAATACATGATGCCTACTCTTGTCGATCATCACACTGAGTGATGGTTCGATTACAGACCACAGCTCTCAATAGTTGGTACGACTCTGCGGAACCGTGCCATATTCACCCGCACCATAACCATCGTTGGCTCCTGTCGCCGCTGGCATGTGAGTATGTGTGTGCCCGCCTTCTGGCTCGAGATGCGGGTACCCCGGGCGATGGACGGGTGCTGAGGGTGCCGGATCGTAGATGACGGGAACAGTAGGCTCAGCGTGCTTCTTGTGAGTGAGTCCGTAGCCGGTATCGTGATTGGCCATAGTCGACCCGGTCATGGCAGTGTCATTCGATGGCCGAATGTTGTTGTTATTGTGATGATGGTGCTTCTCGACAATAACCGGGGCAGTGGCGACAGTGCCGAGCTCTGCCGCGTCTGCGTCCATGTTGCCTCCCCGGTTTCGTTTCCAGAATGGATCCTTGCCCTCGCCAGAAGTGTATTCGTTGGATGGGGATGGTCCGTAACGCTTTTGTCGCTGGTGATATTTGCCTAGCAGATATTGCAGAACGGCCGAGATGAGGAAAAGCACCCTGCATGATGCATGAGTATTATCACAAGAGGAGAGATGTAACGTAAGACTTACGCATTGGCGATAGCGACGGCGAAGATAGCCTTCTCCAATTTGCAGATGCGATTGAGGTGATTGCCCGCGATTCCAAGGCCGGAAGAATTACCGGTACCAAGCGGCGTCGAGACGCGACCGCTGCAACTGTGAGCCCCATCGCGAGCAAGGACGGCGACGGCGATAAAGGCACCGCAGAACAATAGATCAAGGACGATGCCGAGGAAAGCGAAAAACATCATCCCTCCCAAGAAGAAGGTGAGGATGACGGCGAGTCCAGTATAGATCACCGCCGCCCCTGCTATACCCTCCACGGCCCGGATATATGTTGGTACATAGATGTTGTTCTTATGGATGACACCGATGTAGTAGGAGAAGGTACCAAGCACGAAAAGAGAGATGAGGAACTCTAGTGCTCGGATCAATGAAGAGTTGGACTTGAGAAGGACGCCGCCGAGCGCCATGACGATTATTGTGTACGGTAGAAGTTGGGGAGGATGAGAAAGTGGTGTGGATGATGGAAAGAAGAAGAGGAGGGAAAGGGAAAACAGATGGTAGAGCCAGCTATATGTGCCCGTGGAAAACTCGAGGTCATCAAATGATAATGATGTGGGTAACGTACCTTACGGTACAGGTGTTGACTGACGTTATTGAAATTGCATCATACCTGAACTTACATTGATCCCGATGCAGAACCTTGGAAGTTTCCTGGATTTGAAACTGATCTGCCAACAATGTGATCGCAGCCAATGAGAGACCACCAGACGTAGGAAACTGCCGTGAGCCGGCGGCCGACTCGTCATGATCTAACGCGTTGTGGCGGTGCAAAAGCTCGGGCCAACACACAAAATGCAAGGATAAACGCAAGCATGACGAATGACGAAAGATTTTCGATTGGCTTTCTTCGCTCTGCCGCAGTAGTACCCATTGCCGCCGCACCCACAATTTGGAAGACCTTGTTTCTGGGTCCAGATTTAAGCAGATTTAAGCTATCAGAGTTTTCGACTTAATTTCAATTCCAAGCAATCATCTCAAATCGCACCGCCACAGTAAGGTAGCCCGGCCAAGCCAAGCCAAGCCAGGCAGCACACAGCCACAGCCACAGCCACAGCCACAGCCACAGCTACAGCCACAGAAGCTACAGTACCTTACCTCAACTTATGGAGAAACCTCCACCAGGATTTTCACATGATTGTCCTTGTCGTTTACCAAGGTCTTGAAACCCTTTTCCTCCACCTCATCTAGCTTGATTATCGCTGTTATCATTGATTCGGGTTTCATTCGCCCTGTTGCCATCATTAATGTGTATCCCAGGCAGCAGGTCAGCATGAACAAGGAACAATCATCTCTTACCGGAAGCAATCGCATCGATAACACACTGGAAGTCTCCTTTGACATATGTTGCGACTCCCATATATTTCCGTTCCTTGAATACTAGGTTATTGGGCTGTAGTGTTGCCGCTTTCTCCCATACCGCGATGTTAACAAGAGTCCCTCTCGCTCGAATTGCCTGCAAGGCCTGGTCGAGCCCAGCTTGCACGCCTGCTGCATCGAATGCCACGTGCGCTCCTTGTCCATCGCATAATTCTCGGACGATGGCCACGATGTCGTCTTTTGTCGGGTCTAAAACATGATCTGCTCCGAATTGTTTGGCAAACTCCCTCCGCTTCGAAGCAACCTCGGAAACAATGATCTTCTCCGCTCCGCGAGCTTTGAGACACTGAACCACCGCCAGGCCTATAGGACCACCTCCTAGTATCAGAACGGAGTCGCCAGCTTTGTACGGACTGATGTCAACGGCGTGCCATGCAACAGCCAACGGTTCGACGAGCGCTAGATGCCATCAGCCCAGTCCATGTTCTGATATGGCGATATTTGGACGTATCTCCTTACCTCCAATCTCCAAAGATAGCGAGTCTGGAATGGCGATGGCACTGGCTCGAGGCACAACGATATGCTCCGACAGTCCGCCGCCCGAGCCTGTTATTGCTGTGAGTTGGTCTGCAACAGATGATCTCTTTGACGACGGAAAATCGTACCGCTTATTCCGACGAATCCACCGCTGTAGCAGCAGTTGATGAGCCCTTCCTTGCAAGCCCCGCACGTTCCGTCATATATGATAGGCTGGACAATGACCCTGTCGCCCGTCTTCATGTCATCGACCCCTTGACCGACCTCTTCCACGACGCCGCTGAATTCGTGCCCAAGGATCAACGGCACCTTCTCCCCCGTGATTGGATGGGGCGTGGTCGGTATCAGGTTCGGACCGCCCAAGTATTCGTGCAGGTCTAGCGGAAGCTTCATAAAGAATCATCTTCTTGAGCAATGGAGTATGAGATACCTGTGCCGCATATTCCCACATATGCCGGTTTGATCTATCTTACGCAATCTCGATATCAGTATCTCCAATGCCCCTTCTCCATATGAATCTGGTCACCTTGACTTGATCCTTCCCACATTTGGGAACGTCGACGTCTTCAAGTCGGATGTCTTTCTGGCCATGATACCGTAGGGCTCTCATCTTACTCTCTGGCATGATTCAGGGTATAAGGGCGCAAACTGACCGATTTCGAGCCCTTGATATTCTGACAAGAATTTGAGTCAGATTAAGATCATATATATAAGCACAGAATTATTTGTTTATTTCGCAAAGAGCGTTTGAGACCATTTAGGAATCCTTCAACCCCGCCATCTACATGAATTATAATGCGGGGGTGGTCAGCAATTGACTGAAATCGGGACGGATCTTCAATGCTTTTCACACGTTACCTATCAACTCACAATATTAATAGTCTGGGATAGGACAGACAGATTCGAGAACTCGCATTGCCTAACAAAATTATAGGAATCGAGCTTTCTCTTTAACATTGGGAAGCGTTCGGCTCTCTCATGATCAAAGGACTCTAGGAGGATGCACCGCCCAGAGGAGACCTGGTCCCATTACATATCGCCTCAGCAGCCCTACAGCCATTGCCAGTAAGTCTATTCTTGCTCTCGTCTTATCTTGATCCGCGTTCATCTTACCACCGAAGTATCAGATCATGTTCCTTGAGATTATTGTCTTGATTATTGTCATGGTGTTGATCTGTACCGTACAAATACCTGTAGGTACCATGAGGTAATCCCGCATCGCCTCGCATCATTTTAGCCCGGACCGAACGCAACGATGAACAATCCGATTGACTGTATTGGAGCAGACGGCATGATGGGAATGACGAAAGCACCTACTATCCGCTCATTGTCGATGTCGGATATGTACACATACAAATACCATTGTTACCGTAGTACAGGGTTTTCCGTCTCCACGACATCTCCACCCCGCCGCAGAAACGCCGCAGTACCGCCGTACTCAGACCTTCCATTTGGGTAAACTGTCATTGACCTCACCTCTACAATCTACATCCCAAGCCACTTGAGTGCATTTCAATCATAACATATCTGATTCTTCGCACACTTTCATTCCACATTGCACCAGCAGCTGAGCAGCTCTACTCCATAGTCACAATGGGTTACCCAGACACTTTCGAGGGCTTCATGATTGAGTCGCAGAAGAATTGGAGTGATTTCAAAAAGCAAGAGGTTACTATAACACTATCACCCAGTGCCTGTCGATCTGCAATAGTCTAATAACCTTCGCAGTTCAAACCCAAGCCATTCGGCGAGCGTGATATTGACATCAGGATTGAAGCCTGTGGTGTCTGCGGTAGCGACGTCCATACTATCACCGGTGGGTGGGGGGAAGCAAGCCTTCCTCTCTGCGTCGGCCACGAGATCATCGGACACGCCATCAAAGTCGGCGACAAGGTGACAACCGTCAAAGTCGGAGACCGCGTTGGTGTTGGTGCACAGATCTGGGCCTGTTTGGAGTGCAAGAACTGCAAATCGGATAATGAGAATTACTGCCCTCATCAAGTCGGTGTGTTCTTTGCTATTGCGTTCGTTCTCAAATCGAGCCGGGCTTACTGACGTCTGGTCAGATACCTACAATGCACCTTACCCCGATGGAACCATCGCTCAGGGTGGCTACTCCTCTCACGTGCGTGCTCACGAGTACTTCACATTCAAGATACCCGACAACATTCCCTCGGAGGATGCTGCGCCGATGATGTGTGCCGGTCTGACGACATGGAGTCCACTTGTCCGTGCCGGCGCCGGTCCTGGCAAAAAGATCGCTGTTCTCGGAATGTGGGTCGTCCAGCTCGGTGTGTCTTAGTCTCAGCCTGCTAATGACTCAGCAGCGGTGGACTTGGACATTTCGGCCTGTTGTGGGCAAGTGCTCTCGGCGCCGAAACATACGCCATCTCCCACACGCCCGGAAAAGAGGCGGATGCGAAGAAGCTCGGGGCCAAGGAGTTCATCTGCACCAAGGACAAAGATTGGGCTAAACCTTGGGCCTTTACCTTCGACTTCATCCTCAACGCTTCGGATATGACCAACGAGTTCAATATCCAGGACTACATGTCGACCCTCGCCGTCAACGGCGAATTCCACAACGTCGGACTTCCTGACAACCCACTTCCCAAGATGATGGCTCAGGACTTTGCACCGAACGGTGCGAAGATCGGAGGTAGCCATATCGGTAGCCGACCCGAAATGTTGGCGATGTTGAAACTGGCGAGCGACAAGGGCATCAAGCCGATGATCGAGACGGTCGATATTAGCGAGAAAGGCTGCAAAGAGGCTGTGGAGAGGGTGAAGACGAGCGATGTGCGCTACCGCTTCACTCTTGTCAACTTCAACAAAGCCTTCGGCGATCGCAAGTAGGGTTCAGATTGCGTGTTCCAGTCCTTTGGTAGCTGATTGCTCGTACAAGAGAGAGCGCGTGTGCTTTCAGACTTAGCTAGGTTGCATATGTAGCCAGCAGCCAGAGCATGTTGAATAGATGCCTCATATACTTCCCAGCAAACCGAAGAATTTTAGGATCCTTGGAGCTGGCAGTAAATATCTTTAATCCATGCACTTTGGCATCTGATCCCTAAATAGGGATTTCGTTTGTGTAGGCATTCTTAGATACCCATGACGCTTACTCACTAGCGCGATCTGGATCCCTGATCTAAGATCTGAGATTGAGCTTGGCGAGATTCGATGTCTTTTGCAACATATTCTATATACTCGTACTTGTATAGAAAAGAGAGGGCTGTATTACCTCAACTGTTCTCTCTGGATGCGCCTTGTTACCTACCAAGTGCGCGCACTACGGTCGACTTCTTTGAGAAGTCCAGCTTCTATACACCCATCGAGGAATCACATCACCGCTCGAAGCACACGACGCCACGATCGCGCCACTTCATGTTCTTCTGCATTTCAAGGTTTCATTGACTGGCAAACTGCTAGATCTACATTGATCATGGCGAAGCGCAAGAGGATGTCGAGTCTAGCTGCTGAGAAACCACTCACCACAATACCGATCCCTCCTCCTGGATCCCAACCAGCTTTACCTCCCTCTACAAAACAAGCGCGTGCGAAACGACGCAGAACCTCACATCCAGATCCTGCTCCCACAGAAACGAATCCAAATGAAAACGCCAATATACTTGACGGGGCTCAAGCCCTGCGCGCATCTCCCGACTCAGATGGCTCCCCTGGTATCACAGAACTTACGAGGACGGACACAGTCCCTGGTATCGACGTCAAGAGGGAGGCCGAAGATGTTCCATCACTCGTCGATGGTGGAGACACCGATTCTCCACTATCAGACTTGTCGGATCTGGACTCGTCGCCTAAGAAGCAATCTACCACAGCACGAGCTGGCGCATCAGTGGGGGTGAAGGCGGAAGACTCAACAGTCCGTTCGGAACCAAAAGCGATAAACAAGCCGGTAAAGAGGGAGGAGCGCAAGGAACCACAATTCCTCGACCCCGAAGCAGACGGCGAAGAGGAAGCAGATGAAGAAGAGATACAAGCTGCGCTCTCTCGGCCCGCGCCGGTAAACAGTGATTATCTTCCGCTTCCGTGGAAAGGGCGATTAGGCTACGTAAGTGCCCGAATCCGCGACGCAAAGGATTATTACGTACTGAAGCGCGGTAGGCTTGCCTTTGTACTTATCTAAGGTTCTCCAATCCTCCTGTTTTCAGTTCCCGAACTTGTCGAATTGCCTCCATCCTTGAGAACAGACACCCGCTGAAAGACCCGACTCAGCCGCCACACGCTACCAAGAATCGACCTGACAGGGAGGAACCCGCGGATATTGCTCGGGGTCAGGCTTATGTCGAGAGTATTGGTCTCGCGAACGCAAGCGATGTAGTGAAGATGATAAAGTGGAACGATCGTTATGGCATCAAGTTCATGAGGCTGAGCAGTGAGATGTTTCCATTCTCGAGCCACGAAGTCTATGGATACAAGCTAGCTCCTTTCGCAAGTCGAGTGCTCGCTGAGGCCGGCAAAGTGGCGGCAGAACTAGGCCATCGACTGACCACTCATCCTGGCCAGGTAAGCATACACGTTTAATACCTCCTTCTGCCGCTGACCTATGTCTAGTTCACTCAATTAGGTTCGCCTCGAAAGGAAGTGATCAAGAATGCTTTGCGCGACCTTGATTATCATGCCGAGATGTTGTCGCTGTTAAAGTTACCGCCACAAGAAGATCGGGATGCGGTCATGATCCTCCATATGGGGGGCGTTTTTGGAGATAAAGAAGCTACGCTCAACAGATTTCGCGACAGCTACAAAACGCTGCCGCAAGGCGTCAAGAATCGACTGGTACTCGAAAACGACGATGTCAGCTGGTCTGTACATGAGTTACTCCCGATATGCGAGGAACTCAACATTCCTTTGGTTCTAGATTATCACCATAATAACATCATTTTCGATGCCGACAAGATGCGGGAAGGCACAAAAGATATAATGGGGTTATATGAAAGGATCACGGCCACTTGGACCAGGAAAGGTATAACGCAGAAGATGCACTATTCCGAGCCGACGCCTGCTGCAATAACTGGTCGACAGAGACGAAAGCACAGTCCACGTGTTGCGACTCTGCCGCCTTGTTCGCCAGACATGGACCTGATGATTGAAGCGAAGGACAAGGAGCAGGCCGTCTTCGAACTAATGAGGGTTTTCAAACTACCAGGATTCGATACATTCAACGACATGATCCCGCATGTGCGAAAAGACGACAACAAGCCCGTGAGGCTACCGAAGAAGAACACCCCGAAGAAGAAGAAGACTAAGGAAGTGAAGAATGCAGAAGACGAGTTGGGGCTGGGAGAGGAAGCCATCGAGGACGCACTCGACAAGTCCACTCCAGATGCCATTCCAGATGACCAAGTCGGGATGGGCGGGCCCGAAGGACGAGTTTACTGGCCGCCCGGCATGGAGGAATGGTTAAGACCCGTGAAAAGAGTGGTCAAGCCAAGAGAACCCAGTGACGGCGTGAAGAAGGAGAAGTCGACACCGGCTAAAAAATGCAAGGCCGCGGCTGATGCTGTCGGTGCTGCGGCTAAGGAGGAAAACGATGTACCTGGCAATGCGGAGGTTGCATCTAATAGCGTGACGCCTGCAAAGGGTGCGAAAGCGACCTCCAGCAGAACCGCTGCACCAAAAAAGAGTAAGATTTCGAAGAAGGGGAAGATCTTCGTGCCACCAGCCTCTGACGACGATGCTTCCGACGCTCCTCCGGATTTGTCCGCCGACGAAGGTCCCACACAGAAGCCGGCCAAAGTAGCTCCGGCGAGGAAGAGTGCAAGGGCCAAGAAGGTCAGCTATGCGGAGACGGACCACGAGTAGCGTAACTACCCTGACATAGTCAAGTAACTTTCTGTAGCAGCGTCATACGACTTAGGAAAATCGTATGCGGATTTGCATCAAATGCTGATTTAGGAAGGTTGGTTCCGTGGGCTAGGTCGACGGGCGGGTCCTTGTTTATGGTTTTGGCTTGGCCGTGTGGGTGCCGTGTGGGTTGGGTCAGTGCGGGTGTTGTTTGGGATGTCAAGTATCCCGCGCAGGGTTCATGTGACCGGCATTACTCGCCCCAACCGTTTGGTTAATTATATATAAGACACTACGAATTGTCCACTAACGTTGGGGGTTTCTGAGTCAAGGTCGCAATAGCAAGCTAATTAAACCAGCAAGAGCTATATGTATGGACAGCTAGCTGTACATCAAATGATTGTCTTCTGGCACTGCGTAATTTACTAATGAGACCACTGCGTTGCAGCACAAGTTTCGCAAGCGTCGATTGACCGGATTACCCCTCATGGCTGACCGGCTATCTAGATGACCGTGATCCCTCCGTTCCAAGCCTCAATAGATTTCCCTAGAGTTACATCGAGAGAGTCCTTCTGGCTTGTCGCATCGGCCGCGTTGTCCGGGAGCAAGTCAATCAATTCGTAAGCCAAGGTCTACACCAAGTTGCACGTCAGCGATGCCATGATATCAAAGAGTGACGAAGCCGGCGGAGGACCTAGGCGGAGACAAGATCAGAGAAATACTTACATCGACCACCGACTCAATCTGTCTCAGCATTGCAGCCAAGGGCGGCCCAACGAAGGGAATCAGGTTCGGCACCAGGCCAGCCTTGCCGATAAGGATGTTGAGAAGGTCCTGATGGACTTGGACGAACTGTACAGATGATTAATAGAATGGTCCTGCTCCGAAGAGAGGAACTCAGCGCACCGCCGTGAGGGACTTGACAATCGCGTCTTCGTCAGACTTGACGGTGAATGGTTTCATCCCACTCAGCACGGCGATCGTGGTTCCCGCAGTGGTGACGATGTCGCTCGGCGGCCAATTACAATCTGGATGTGGTTTCGATAAGCCCTATCTGTCCATGAACGGTAGGGGTTACTGGATTTATACCGGAATGGATCCGAAGCCTGAGACTGCTAGCGCGACATTGACGATGGTGATCTGGTTGGCTGGTCCTTGGCAATTTTGAGACTTGGTGGTGAGCTCGTCAATAGCGGCGGTGACAACGTCTGGGGACACTGTAGCAGGCATGATGAAAGTTGTGCCTCCTAATGACAGTCTTGGGGCCGTTTTGGGAAGGGCGTATGTGTGAAAGGGAGGATTGAGGTAGGCTCGAGATAGCAGCTTTATTCTTGACGTAGATGATGAGCGGGTGTAGTTTGTGGTGGGATTGACCGGCTTCTTATACTGCTTTTCTCAATTGACAATCATTCTCTCCTTCCGTCTTGCTTGCCGCCGGGGTCGCTGTACAGATCGTACCGCAGCATGCGCCATCTCTTCTCCCCCTCAAACGATCCGAACTGAGATCGATGATGCTCGAGAGATGTAGAGTTCGTACACGACCGCTCCAAGGGAAGGCATCACGGCCAACCGACCACGTCGCCGTCGTGCCTCCTTTCCCCATTTCGACGCAGGTCGGAACCTAGGAAGCTTCTCCAGCAGTCTAGAGTCGTGTGAGTCTCGTATTGATTGGGGGCATTCGGCATCTGCATCGCAGGCTCGCGATGAGGAGATGTTAGCCCCAGGCTGTTGCCAGCCGAGACTCAGAAGCTGTGATCTTGGGCTGAAGTTGCGTAAAAGTAAGCAGATGTCTCGTTTATGCTGCGTTGCAACTGACCAATTGCCAGATCACGCTCTCGTAAACTTCGCACAATCTCCGTAGATTTGTCGCACCATCTAACATTTAAACTCTCGACATTCGCTGCATCTGCAGTACATGCACATTCTGCAAAGACTTGTTTGAGTGGTCGATCGGGGTACCGAGATCTTTGTGTAACCGGAGATGAGGGTGCAGAAACGCCACAATTGGGACTCCGTGGATTTAATGGTTTCTACTTTGCTCGACCGGGTGATGAAGCGTGGTCTGTGCAAGACCTGGAAGGCCATGTAGTTGAGGCTTTGGCGCATATTGGACCGCATAGCGGCCCATAGCTGTTTTTAGACCCTGCTGGGTTGCACAGATCCTCAACAGATCCCGCGCTCTTGCCTCTATAGGCGAATGTTCGATTGAGTGAAGTGGATGGCGGTACACCAAATGATATATAACTCACACACAAAGTCACTACCCCTCACGCCACGGCTATGATATGCTTCTGAGACACGACTGCTTGAGGATATAAACGGCAAGAACGAGACCGCTATAAGCGCCACTATCATCCTCACTACCAAAGCGCCATGCAGTTGAGGTCCACGTCCTCAATCCAATAAGGTCTACGTCTTCGACACGATGAGTTCCACTTTGTCATCGGTCTGACTGATTCTTTGCCCTCTCGACCAGCCTGACTGCGTCGTCCATAACATCTGTTCCCACCCTCCAACTCCTCAGCATGACGCCCTTACCATCAAAAATATCCTTTGCCCTCGCCCACCTCCGTTTCCAAAGCTCCACTTTCTTGTTGACAGGTTGTGTATTCTTGTCGGTGAGGCCCTCGTCAGTGCTACCGTCGCTGCCACCAGCACCGCTCCGTCCACCGCTGATGCGGTGACTGGCATATTGGGCGGCTGCGGCGGGATACGACGTTAAGTTCCTGCGTGGAGGAGGAGGAGGGGGTGGGCGTTCTTGTTGCGCTACTTTCGATATACCGGACGTTGACCTTGTTCGGGTTAAACCAATGCCAGGACGGTGTTGCTCACCCGATGACGATGAGGCTGAAGTCGGAGACGTGGTTCCGTACCAGTAGCTTGACGGCGAAGGGATGCTGTTGTAAGCCAAAGCGACTTTGTTGCGAACAGTCGATCTGTAGCCACGTCGTTCAGATGATGTCGCCCGACTGCCGGGGTCGAGAGATGAGGCGTTCTGCGTTTGAGAAAGGGGACTGTGATTCTTAGGTTGTGGTGAGTCGTGAGAGACGGATAGCGTTCGTGGTTTTGGTGGTGGGACTGGGCCTCTCTTATGTGTAGAGGTACCATCCACTTCGACTGACCGCATACTATGGTCTCTCCCCCCAGAAGCACTTCTCAAGGCCATAGGCTTCGATGGCCGCGTGGGAGCGGTGGGTTTTCTCTCTACTGGCGAGTGCTTCCGTCCAGTCATGTCCTGAGACCCATCGCGTTTCGGCCCGGTGTCATCACCGAGATCGATAAGTGTACCTGTTGCAATATCGCCAGGTTGATCCTTAGAGCCATCCGAGTCGCGAGGTGGCAGGATCGGCTTACGTTCGGGTACCAGTTCATCTATGCTAGGCGAAACACTTCGGCCATTCGTCGCACGCCCACGGGAAGTAGAACTCGAACCTCTGTTATCGGTCAACGGTCCCATCGATGTATCAAAGAAGCCAGGACCCGGTGGCGTTGTCACATCTCGAATGAAGACACCAAGGATCCTGCCAGGATTCGCCACAACAACATCAGTGTATAATTCCAGATCGGCTTCTCCACTGTCTCCGACGAGCAGGAACCGCCTTTCTGGAAAATCATGTAATATTCTTTCCAGTGTGGCTTTCTTCCGTTCTGCCACAGGCTCGAATATGCCTTGGAGCATGCCGCTGTATTGCTTCAGATGAAACGACCCAGGCGGGAGCCCAGCCAAAGCAAAGAAGCTCACAAGGACCGGGTACAACTGCCATGGAGAGTTTGATACATAATGAAGTTTCACCCCCATTTCAGCGAGCTTCGTGTACCACTCCTTTACACCTTCAATGGCAAGATCACTCAGCTCTCTGATAAAAACGTTCCGGAACGTCTCCTTCGCACCGCTGCCAATTGCCGAATGCTTGATCGTGTCGTCGATGTCACTAATCAGACTGATGCCAGTGGGTTCGGTAACAAGAACTTCTTCTGTTGCGGATAGGTTCTCAGATGCGAGTACTCTGACATGTGTGGGGATGAAATCTAGAGCGGCACGAAGCGAAAAATGCCCGCCTTCGTTGGTGATGATCGTACGAGATTGCGAAATTTGATCGTTGTACAAAAAAATTGTAAGAGGCGTGCCCACCAAAGGGTTCGTCAAGAAAGGCTTAAGTCTAGCCATGAGGTGAGCGTTGGCTACGGCTAGTTCTTCGGGGCTCATGTCCGCGGGCTGATTCCAGGACGCACGCTTCCCTAGAAGTCCTGGACCTGGGGCGTCGTCGTGATTAGACTGTATCGAAGTATCGGTGAGAGGGTGTCGAAATTGACCAGGCTTTGGCTCCCTCAACTTGTCCGGTGATGGTGATCTGCTATGCTCCGGTGTGCTGTAAATACTGGCTTTATCCCAGCCTTCTTCCGGAACTTCGCTATACCCACCCCGGCCAGCAACGTCAGCTTCAGCCTCCCCTTTCTGTTCCATATTGGCCGCCTGCTGTTCGACGAGCACTTCCTCGTGCCGCGCCGCCCTAGCTTCAAGCCGTTCGTGAACCGTAGAATGCGGGCTTGTTGCACGACTGCCGCTTCGACTGCCACCAGCGGGCGCGGGAATACCACTTAAATGCCTTGCTAGTCCTATCAACAACCGATTCTTTCGAGTGATCGGGCCTCGGTGTGGCGAATACATCCACCCCCGGACGTCCACATCCACCACAGCATGGTCATCCTCGTACTTTTCCCACTCTTTCCTCCAGAATTCTGCGTCTCCGGTGCTAGAGCTGGAGTCGTCTCGCAGTTGGGTTGTAGTTGTCTCACGCTGATCTTTGCTCGGTCGCGGCTGCTCTTTCTTCACATGTCTTCGAGCATAGCTCGGAAACAAAACCATCTCTTCATCTCCGCTCCTCACGATAGCCACGTCAGGAAACGCTCCAGGAATGCCAGCGTCGTCCTCGTCTGCTTCTGCGTCATGTTGGCCCCGCGAACCGTGTGATTGTTGGTATGACTGCCGTAGCTCATTGGCCGCTTTCAAGTAGCCAGCCAGCTTCCGTCTCCGTGTCCCCCTCTGCGCAGATTCTGCAAGAGACTCGGAGCTTGTGCTGTTACGCGAAACGGGAGCGCCTGGCTGCGACATCTTCAACACTCGATCTTCATTCTCGGTGACCGGCTGCTGCCTAGATAGTCTCCCCTTGCGCTTCAGTATCGCTACAATACCCTTCTCAACAGCTTGTTTCTGTTTATGCCGAATATAACGATCAACGATAAAGTGGTAGATTCGAGTTTGAGCACGCTGTCGATAGTAGGGTAAAGTATCCTGGCGGAAAGCTGATAATTTGACTCGAGCTCGATGCCGAGCATGGGGGAAAAGGTACCGGAGGGAGTGGGAGAGCTGAGTTCGGAAACCAGAGCGAGACTGGCCCGCCGGTACTGGAGCCAGATTCGAGTACTATAAACCACAGCCTGGAATTGTTTAGTCGTCGTGTGCCATGTCTTCAGGGTAGTATGTAAAGCGATCTCGCGTGCGAACTGATTCGGACTCGTGGGTACGGGTGGGAACAGGTCTTATATCAGTCTTAGGTCACCGTAGTCACCAAAATATGTAGTTCAACGTTGAATTCATAAGTCGCAAGTCGAAAACGTGGAGCCGGAAATGATAATGATGACTACAAACGCTAGGGAGAAGCTCGGCACCGTGTGTAGACACCACTCTGGTACTTTGCTCGTACATATTCATGGTCACGGATATCCACAGTTCAAATCTCTACACGGTTGAGATATCCAAGATAGATACTCGTTAGGGGTATCCAACATACGAGTGAAATCAAGAGCCTGACAGATAAGCGTAATTCAAAATCCCCCAGCACCTCTGACCCTTTGTACAGCGCCAACTATGCCCTTGGCCCAGGCGAACCTTCCAGGATCCACTCCGATAGCTCCATCAGCCTGCTTTCCATGATTGTCATGCCAGCATCCGTCCTCTTTGGACACTGCACCGTAGATGTGGGTATTCTGGTTTCGCCGAATACCTTCGACCCAAGCGGCACAGATGGTATGCGAGTCAATCATGACATTCACCTCCTGGGAGTGATACCACGATTGAGTATCCTGGTTACCGTTTCCTTGGATCCCGATGTGTTCGTCCACGATCATTAACTTGACTATGGGCCGTCAGTCTTCTGTTATCAAGTAGTGCTGCGGAGGCCTAGATAAACTCACTGTGACAGCTTCGCTTCTTGAATTTGTTATGAATGGGTCGCGTCTGATCCTTGGCAACATAGTTGTATATGTGCAATCGATCCTTCTCTTGCTCGCTCAGACCTTTGTAGAGCTTGTTCGCGATCATCTCATTCGTTCCACCCTGGAAAGGAAGTAGTTCACCCTGGATCATGTCAGCATCGCAAGGAAGCTGTATAAGGCATGCCCTAGGCTGGCAGATGTTACTGTGAGACATGACTTACAGAGTCGTTGTACCCTAAGCAGACATAGTAGTAAACATTCACCCCACGTCTGACAGCCTCGAGGAGTGCTGGAAGCAGAGGCTCGGCATTGAGGTTCGGTGTTTGTATAAAGACGTTCATCTGAGCATTTCTTATTGCCGACAAAAACGCTTCGTTCTGTGGGACATGGACACATGAGTGGTTAGGAGCTGAAGTAGCATTAGACCTTCCTGTGTATGTGTAGACGCAACGAATTGATACTTACCACCCCAGGGCTTCCGGCAGACCATTGCCATCGGAAAAGGATTATGGGTCGGATGGGGTATTAAGGTCGTCATCTCCTCCCCTGGGTCACACTCAGGCGCATCACCCTGGGTGTTGGGCTGAATGGTCGTGTCTGATCATGCTCAGCTGAAGAATGTACACAAGTGATATAGTCGGACGGATACGTACTAAGATGTCTCGTAACTGCGTTCATCCGTGTTTCGGAACCTCTTGGAGAAAGAACGGATTGCGCCCTTGTCACCTCGGCAGCAATATCAGGATCATAATGAGGATCCTTCGATGTGTGTTCCTGCAAGGATTGCACAATGTTCCCATCTCGTGTGACCTCCTCAAGAGTACGCGCATCGCCTCCGCTGGTAGGATCCTGGCCTTCGTAACCGCCTTGTTCCCCGTTGGCCAGCACTGATTGACCTTGAAGACCGTGGTTCGCGGAAGTAGGCCCGTTCGATGACGTATGATCTCTTGGTGTGCCATCCCCGTGGAACATCTGACTATGCGTTCGCGATTGGAAACTCGGTAATCCACCAGTAGCAGCGGGAGAGTCATGGCTGGGAAGGGGAGGCTTCAGCTGGTTGTGCCATGAGATCAAGGACATGTCATAGAAAGAATCAACGATAGGTCCTTCGAGATGGGTCATCATCTCTAAGTTATCGTTGTCCTATGGAAACAGATTAGATCCTCAAGCTCTAATGCGGCGAAGTACGCCAGAACGAACCTGAATATTGTTGCTGCTTATGATTGCAATCCGTCGGTCCACCACCATGTACTTTGAATGGAACGTCCCGAAGATTGGCCGATGATAATTGACCACTTGAAGATCAATGTGCGGGATTTCGTGAGGACCCGGGAGGCGAACGTTTTTACCAGTATACTCTGCGGGAGAGACTGACTGATGGTTGTCGAGGACCTGCAGACATTTTAGTGGATCGTATCAGCCAACGCCCGCTCCAGTAGAAGAAAGAATCCCACCTGCTTCGCGTTTCCTCTGTCGTACATAATCTTGACGATCGCTTTCTCTCCACGTTGACCGGCACGGCGCGAGAGTTCTTTGAGCGAGTTGGTTATGATGGTCGACGCATCAGAGGCCTGCCAATAGTTGGTGGCTAGAAATACCTCCTTCTCCGCGCGGGCAATGCAGTTCGACATATGTCGGATTATATCAGGCAATGGCGCGATGATCGTCAATGGCATAACTCCAGAGCTACCCATCAACGGCGGGGAAGTAACCCCAACCAAGGGGTCACCCTCGAGTGTATATAGAACATCATGGTAAATCTGGAGCGAACGGATACTGATCAGCAATGCGCGACAAACGGATGAACAGATGTAGGTCGGTCTGGATCACGCTTAACTCACACGTAGGAAAAGATCACTAGGTCTGGTACTACCCCACTTGCCGCATAGGTATGCTCTCTCCAGGTCGTCTATTGTGGCCTTGGGCAAGTTGAAGGCTTTATGCTCATCGTGGCCACCAACATCGTCGCCGTAAATCTTCTTGGCCACCTTTCCGGGGGATAAGGTGGGGTCTTGAGCCAGTTCCGAGCTGACGGTGACGCTGCCCTGGCAAAGATCGTAAACCTTTTGCGACACCATATTCCTCCTCAATTGTACACACTACTATATGGCTGTCGTAAATAAAGACCGTTAGATAGATACTCAAAGAATATCTGCCAGGCAAGACAACTGTACGGATGCTCTACTAAAGTGGGATACATGCAGCCAAAACAGGGTAAATTACCTAGGTACCGTAAGGTAGGTACCTTACCTTAGGTACCTAAGTACATATACCTTCGTACCTGTCCCACTCCGGCACCAAGAACGGACCCTGCATTATGTTAGGAGGTGTCAAACTTTCAGCCTCATTTCGTTACCTTAGTGGTTCAGAGCCCTACAGAGGTTTTGGGAACATGCAGAGTTTGCTAGGGCAAACAGTTTGCTACAGATAAAAGTTTTTTCTTTTACTGATTGAAGACCTTCTTATAGGGCTACATTTTCATAGAGTAGCTAGACACTTATGATTATATGTTTATTTCACTAGTCACTTCTTCTATATTTAACAGATTATGAGCCTGAATGTATATTGATATTCATTTATTCATTAAGTCATTTATTTTTATTTAAAATGATGAAAGAAAAACATCTTGTTGTCATCATTATTTCATGAACACTAGAAAGAGTCTTAAGAAGTAAAGTAAATTCAATGTATAATGAGAAGTTATTCACATCAAACTGTTATAAATTCACAGATAAAACAGTTAAAAACAACTCTCATAATCATTTTAAAGTTAAATCTTTACATTAGAAACAACTCTGTCATCAATTTAGATGTTCTCATTATACAAAATGACTACAATATTATATGATCTTACATTTTTAAAAGTTATGAAACTTAAGAGATCAGCAGACTATTCATTATGAAGAACATCAATTAAATACAATTTGATGAGTGCTGAATTATGAGATTTAATAGTAAAAAATGATGTTGAAATCTCATTAAAGCTAGATGTTTTGAGTTAGTCAGTAATGACTGAAGAATTTATATCTAAAACAACAACAATTACATTGATGATCTTAGTCAACATTACTTGAGCTAACTAAATTACACAGAACAATAAGATTACAGTTATCATTGTTCTTATTGTTAGCTTGAAGATCACTGTTGTTATAGATGACATAAAAACAGCAAAAGAGATGTAAGATCATCTTGTATGTCTTTATTTATTTTATAGATTTAATCTTAAATATATTTTATTCAACAATCTATATATCTATCAACTTAATCAATACTTCTCTGTTGATGCTTATGCTCTAAAGTATAAGACACTCTTACAAGAAATTGTGATCTTTAATCTCATTATTAACAAAACTCTGAAAATTATTACTTTTCTATTAAATCTAGAATTCTTCTATTCTCAATGAGTGACAGCAAAATGCTTCAGAGTCTATAATGTATTTTTATTTCTTAATGACTTAATTATTAAATTAATTGATGAAGAGTGTCTTGAAGAAAAGAACAAGAAGCTTGTTCTAATGAGTAAAAAGAGAAATTATAAAGATAAGAAGAGAAAGAATAAGAAGAGAAATGCTGATAAGAGTAAAAGTAAAAATAAGATGTATACTCACTGTAAGAAAGCAGTTCACTTTAAGAACAATTACTGAAAGTTATATCTGAAAAAGATGTTTAAAGAGCTAAAGAAGAAGTAAGAGACTAAAAAGAAAAAAGAGAAAGAGAAGAAGAAATTTTTAAGTTTTAAAGATAAGCAATATAATGAGAACACAGTGATCTTGACTGCAGTAGAGAGCTATAGTCTTGTAATTAATAAAATATCATAAATAGCTGACTCTGACACAACACAACATATGTACTGTAATCTCTCTGCATTTAGCTTAATCAAAACATTCAACAATGAACTCTCTATAAGAGAAGTGTCTGAAGTGATGCATGCTTAAGAAGTAGAAACAGTTAACTTACAGCTAAAGAACAGTGAAAAAAAGACTTAAAATATCACTTTAATGAATATTTATTTTATGCCTAATATAAAGCTCAATCTCTTCTCAATTGAAATGGTCAAAACAAAAGAAATATTAGTTAAAATCAAGAACAGATTACTACATCTAAAGAATAAAGTAGAAGATATGCTTAATCATATAGTAGATAAAGATAAACTATATTATCTTTAAATTTTAACAACAAGAAATTCTGTGAACAAGAATAAGATTATGTCAGTTATTAAAGATAACAAGATCTTAAAGACTACTTGACATCAATATCTTAACTATATAGAGAATTTAAGTCTTGACAATGTGTCAAAGAATCTCAGAATAGTGAGGCTCAACTTATAAGAACTTACAAAAACATTATTACACTTGTGTAATGTAACATTAAGTAATGCTTAAATACTCTGACTTTAACTATACTTCAGATAAACAGAATTGAAAATTAATTTTAAAGTGCATTTATATGCTTAAAGATGAATCAGTGTTGTAAATAAGTTAAAAATAAAAGTTTGTCATCATCTTAATTATTGAGACTGAATATATAATTATGTCAATGTGTATAAAGATTAAGATCTGACTTAAATAGATATTAAGAGATATAAATATAAATAAATATCTTAAAGTCAATTTATACTGCATAAACATTTAAAAGAATGAAGTTCATTAAGTATCTTTACTTATTTAGTTTAAAGAAGACAATCAAGTTGTCTTGATCTTAATTAAGAATGTATATATACATAAATAATTAAAGTATATTAATGTCTTTTATTACAACATTTGCAATCTGCATAAATGCAATTAAATTCAGATAGACTTTGTACTCAGTTAAAAGATAATTATTAATAAGTTTATTAAGTCTCTATTTAAACAAATTTTTAAGCAGTTCATTGAATTTATAAAACTCACTGTTCCTTTCGCGAATCCATCACAGTAGTTCTGAGAAAGGAGAGAAAGAAGGATTACTCACTTCCAAGCAGCTATCGCCCTATCGCGCTGGAAAACACAATTGCAAAGCTCATGGAAAAG
>JAABUU010003056.1_pt1 | contig 22056 bp, 20 predicted proteins | sample 5559301 | NCBI WGS metagenome assembly JAABUU01 (sample SAMN10711884, study PRJNA513360) | rock metagenome | isolation source: Antarctica rocks | place: Antarctica: Victoria Land, Richard Nunatak white | reverse complement strand
GGGCTTCGGCCAGGATGTGCTGGGAGAGCGTGGTTTTGCCGGAGGACTCGGGGCCGTAGATCTCGATGATGCGTCCGCGCGGGACGCCGCCGATGCCGAGCGCGAGGTCGAGCGCGATCGAGCCGGTCGGGATGGCCTCGACGTTCATGGGATGGGTGCCGTCGCCGTAGCGCATGATCGCGCCTTTGCCGAACTGCTTGTCAATTTGCGCGGTCACCATCTCGAGGGCCTTGAGCTTGTCGGCGCTGGACGTGGTAGCCATGGTCTAACTCCTTCATATGCGGTATACGCGGCGTCACTACCTCTATTTTAGCATATTTGTTCCACTATAGCAGGTGTTTATCCGAAGAGCGGAGCGCCGCCTCTGCCCTACTCACTCGCCGTGGCCCACGACAAACCGGAAAGGCCCACGAGCTGTCAGTCGATGGTCGATGGTCGATGGTCGATGGTCGATGGTCGATGGTCGGTACGATACATCCGGTGTAGGTGCCAGCTAGCGGACAAGTCGCTGGTTACCATCGCCCATCGCCCATCGCCTAGTCCACCAGCGGCAGCACCAGCATCGGCGGCTCGATGACGTGGTTCTGTGAGATCTCCTGCACCGCTGTACCGATGGCAAAGAATTCGATGACGTGCGGTCCCCAGGTGTGGCTGTGCTCGTGGATATTCGCGCCGACGATGCCCTTGGCCTGTAGGTCCTCGGCCTCGCGCTGCATACGCTCCATCGCCAACTCGCGCGCGTCGTAGAGCGCCTGCGTGTACTGCACGAGTTCGGTGTTCTGGCTGACGGTACGCATGAACGAGGTAAAGCCCTGGTGCGCCACATGATACACGCAATTGCCCATCACCATGCCTAAAGGGCGATAGCCTGAGCGCAGCAGCACGTAGAAGTCCTGCCCCGAGAGGTCGGAGGTGAAGGGGCGGCCATGCTTGTTGCGAAAGCGGTGCGGGTCATTGCGATGCGTCACGGCCGTGCCAATCGCTACGAACTCGGCCACATGGCTGCCCCATTCCTTATGGTTGACTTCCAGGCGTACGCCGACGATGCCGTCGGCCCCCAACTGATGCGCCTCTTCCTCCATGCGGTCCATCGCCAGTTCGCGCGCCTGGTACATTGCCTGCGTGAGGGTCGTCATCTCCTGGTTCTGGTTAAACAGGGACTGCTGGTAACCGATGTGATAGATCGAGGATCCCACGACGAGGCCAACGGGGTCGAAGCCCGCCTCTTTGACGAGCAGGAACTCGCTCGTGGACAGGTCGCTGGTAAAGAGGGTCGCGTTCTCCCCGCGCCCGTGCATCTCCACCAGGCGCTCCTGCGCGTGCTGTGGCAGCGTGGCGTATTCCTTTTCAGTGTTCTCAACGTTGCTCATAATCCCTCCTCTATTCAAGCCGCACGTCGCGCTCGTGCCGGGCCACGGGCGTGAGACGCCCGTCGCGCAGCGAGAGCATCGGCGTCGTGGCGACGACCTGCTTCGGCGCGTCCGCGCGCAGGCGCACCGCCGTGCCAATGATGCTCACCACGATGGTGTGGTGCTCGTACTCGCTCCCGGTCAGCCGCACCTCGTCGATGCGCCGCGACAATGTGACGCCCGTCACGCCGTGGGCCTTCGCCGCGCGGGCTTGCTTGGTCAAGTGCGCGAGCGCGATGCGCCGCGCGCTGGAGAGTCCTGTGCTACGGTGCGGAAATTCCCGGTTGGCGTACGACTGCTTGATCTGCTCGTCGCCTAAATTGGTCAGCACGAACCAGGTGCAGTGCCCGTAGACCAGACTGGCGGGCTCGTAGCCGGCGCGCTGCAACGCCCACCACTCTTGCCCCGACAGGTCGCTGAGCCACGGCTTCTTGGGCGCGGGGCCGGGACCCGTTACAGCGGTCCCCACAATCTGGACCTCGACCGTGCGCTCGGCCCACTCGTGCCGCGCCATGGTCAGGCGCACGCCGACGGCGCCGTGCGCGCCAAGCAGCGTCACTTCCTGCTCCAGGCGCGACACGGCCAGCCCCATCGCGGTATTGTAGGCATTGGACAGTTCGCGCACCTCGCTATCGCGCGCGCCCGACGCATAGGCCTGACCGACGTGGTACATGGCGCTCCCCGTCACCAGACCGCGCGGCGCGAAGCCCCTGGTCCGCAGCAGCCCCAACTCGTCGGGGTCGAGGTCGCTGGTGAACGATCCCTCGCGCGCGGAGAGTTCGCGCAAGCGTTGCTGCGCCCCGACAGGGATGCCGCCACGCGCGAGTTCCCCCGCGTCGGCGGAGGCGCGCGCCAGCTCGGCCTGCCGCGTCTCCTGCGCGCGCCGCGCGGCCTCATCGCGCGCCGCCCGTTCTTCCGGCGAGCCGTGTCCCCACGGCAAGTGGAAAAGCCCCCCACGCCTACTGGGCGACGATGTTTGCCCCTCGGGCGCGGCGGACGCCCGGCTCGACGCGGGCAGCGGGATGGAAAACGACAGGTCGTGGGACGCCGCGGCGGCGTCAGTATAGTGGAGGCGCACGTCGAGCGCCGGTGGGTGCGGGCTCGCGTACTCCAGCCCCAACAGGGCGTGATGCGGCAGGAATGACGCCTCGTACGTGGCGCCGTCGTGCCATTGCCGGGTCGTGAGGTCGCCCACGGCGGTCAGCACGCCGGGCGCGCCGTCGAGCCGCACCGCGCGCCCCACGCCGATGTAGGCCGATTCAAGCTCGTCGATCATACTGGCGTGCGCGTGACGCAGGTGCGCGTGGTGATGCTGGCGTACGAGCGGCACGCCGCGCCCGATGGCTTCCGTCTCCAGGCGTGCGAGGAACGCATGGTCGACCTCCTCGCCGGCGCCGACGAAGTGCAGGCGCACGGCGTTGGGGTTCGCGGGGGTGATCTGGGGCAACAACTCGTCGAGCACCAGCCGCTCCACCTGGGCTTTATCGGCGAACTCGCCATCGGTGATCACGACGACGTCGATACCTTTTTTATTGCCGCGATAACGCTCGATCGTTCCGCGCAGCGCCGCGGACACCATCGTTCCGCCGCCATTGGGCGCGTTCGCGTCGATCACCCGGCGTAAGGTCGTCGCCTCAGTCACCCGGCCGGCATAGGTGGGCCGCGTGTCGTAGAAGGCGATGTCGAAGCCGGCGTCGGCGCCCGTGAGTTGGCCTGACGCGCCCGTCACGCGCTGCAAGATGGCGTTGGCCGCGTTGAAGACGTGTCCATCGGCATAGGTTTGGCTCATCGAGCCACTGCGGTCGACGAGCAGGGCCAGCGCCATGTCGGGGTTGGCGACGGCGGGCAGGCTCTGCAGAAAGCGTAGGTCGAGTTGAGCCATGGGGACGCCGCGCGCGCCCGGCGTGATCTGATAGGTCGCCGCGGCCAGCACATCGCGTGGGCGGCCGGGCAGACGCTTGGGGAAGAGCATGTACGGGTTTTTCCCAGCGCCGAATATATTCAACGCGCCCTCCTCTCTCGGAGACTATAGCCTTCTCAAACATTATAGCCTGTCGCGCGACCAGACGTCCCGCCACGGTCGACGCGGATGTCCCCATGCTGGTGAGGCGGAGCCTGACCTTAAAAGGTCATGGTAGCGGACGGACCTTAAAAGGTCTGTCTGGGCGCGATACACATCTCGTCCCGCGCGGCGTGTGGCTAATGCCAGTGTGACCTTTCAAGGTCCGGTTCCTGCCATGACCTTTTAAGGTCAGGCCCACGACAGACGCCATCACTCCATCACCATCACGGGGGCGCCACAGCCGGCGCTGACTAGCCGCGTGCGTCAAGCATACTCACACTACCGGGGATAGTGCGGAGGTGAGAGCCCCGAGGCGGCAGGAACGGGATCCAGCGGCGCAGGGATGCCGGTATCCATCCCCAGGCGTCGGGGACGCTGACCGCGCCGCCGCTCGTGGTGATGAAAGCATGTCCCGTTCGCTCGTCAATGACTACCGCTCTCGGCCCCATGCCCACGGTCACCGTGCGCAAGACGGCCCCCGTGCGCCCATCGAGCACGTCCACATGGCCGTAGTCCGTGGGCATGTCGTTGGCGTCGGTCGGACCCGTAATGGACACCACGACGTGGCCGGTTTGTTCATCCACCGCCATCGGAACGGCAGGGTAATGGCCCAGCGCGATGGCGCGGAGTACCGCCCCCGTGGCCGCGTTGAGGATGCTCACGCCCGTAGGGCTGCTCATATAGAGGCGCCCATGCCGCCCATCCACGAGCACACCACATCGTTGGCCCACAGGGACATGGCGCAACACGCGGCCGCTTGTCGTCTCCACTATGTCGAGGAAGCCGTAGCCGGCGATGAACGAGCGGTTGGTCTCCTCGTCCACCGCCACTCCGTTGGGCGCTGGTTGGACACGGGGCGCGCGCACGCGGCGGCCGCTATGTGTGTCGAGCACGGCGAGCGCCGTGCCGGGCTCATTGTTGATCAGACCGCCCGTGATGACCAGGAGACGGCCGTGACGCGCATCGACGGTCAGTGTGAAAGGAGCGAGGAGCGGCCCACTGTTCGGGCCGGCATACATGGTACGGAGGAACCGCCCGCTTGTGGCGTCGAGCACGCTCACAGGACCGCCGGCTCCGGCGGTCAAACTGGTGTTGAGGACGAAGACGCGGCCGGCTCGTTCGTCGATCGTCATGGCATAGGGAAGGTAGCCAACGGGCACAGTGCGGAGGAGGCGCCAGGTGTGGGCGTCGAACACGCTGACCGTTCCATTCCTACCGGCATACATGTTGACGTTGAGGACGAACACACGCCCCGTCCGCTCGTCCAGCGCCACCAGCCCGGAAACGCGGCCGACCGAAACCTGGCGGAGCCGGGTTCCCGACCGCGTGTCGAGCACACTCATCGTGCCGTTGCTGTCGAGGACAAAGGCGCGGCCCATGCGCCCGTCCACCACCACGTCTGAAGGATTGGGCCCCACCGTCATGGTACGCAGGACATCGGCTGTATCCGTCCGGCGCACGAGCAGCGCGGCCGCCAATGCCACGGGCACGACCAGCAACGCCAACCTTGCCCGTATCCACCTCCGTCCCATCCGTCCTATTCCTTCCCGCATCGCGCATCGCGGTAGCCCTACTACCACAACGTCTGGAGCCGCCGCCGCGATACACCGTACCACGCCCACGGTGACAGCAGCTAAAACGCACGTCGCGGATAGGGGACCGTTAAGCGTAACGTGCAGCCCGACGGCCTATGGCGCCCTTTGCCGGCTCATACATAGCGATAAAGCTATAGGAGGGATGGGAAATTGGTATTAGACATTATGGGCTATGCCGTGCCATGATAGTAATCACACAGGGATACACTATTCCCCGCGTGAGACAAAGAACGCGACGAGGCGAGACTATAGAAGGAGGAGGACCGATGCTACAGCATGTGACTATGGGTAGACGCGACGCGACACCCCCACCACCCCAAGAGACACCGGCGCCGGAGACGATCGACACCACACCGACCTATCGTGAGTTCCACTTGCGGGACGGCGCCTCCGTCTTCATCCCCGTCAGCGACGACAATATCCCCACGGATTAAAGCGAGGCCTGATGGCCGATCCCCGCGTGGCACATAGCCTGCACTAAACAGATGCCAGACGGTGCGGACACATAAGGAGATCGACCGATGCACGATATGCCGGAAAGTACGGCGCGCGACCTGGACAAGGATTCCTACAGCGCGCTGACAGGACAGGACCCCAGGGCCGAATCGTCCCCGCTACCGGGCGAGGAAGGCGTCGAGGCGTCCGTCGCCAACGACCAGGATACCCCCGCGTCGCTGCCCCGCAGCGCGGCGGACACGCAGCGGATCGCGCACGAGCGCGCCCTGAGCGATGGCGTAGGCGGGCAAAGCTAGCATTCAGGACACCGTAGCGAAAGAGCGAGGCCGCGCCATAGCGTGTCGATCATGCACTCGACGAAATCGGGCGGGGGCGGCGCCACGCGGGCCGTGAGCAGGAATCGGGAGAGCACAGCGCCGGTGACCAGATCGACGACCACACTGGCGTCAAGGTCGGGCCGGATCTCACCACGCGCCTGGGCGCGCTCGATGCGGGTCGTGAACTGCCGCAGACGCGGCGTGAGGATGGCCTCCTGATAGGCGTCGAAGAGCGCGGGATTCGTCGCCGCCTCGGCCAGGAAGCGCGGCAGTAGGCGCTCCAGTGTCGCGCGTGGCGTTCCCTGCTCGGCGGAGCGCGCCAACGCGAGCAAGTCGGCGCGCAGGTCGCCGGTGTTGACGATGGGGATCTCGGCGTGCACGCCGCGCACGGCGTCGATCACCAAGTCCTCCTTAGAAGCCCATCGTCGGTAAATCGTCGTCTTACCGACCCCAGCGCGTGCCGCGACGCGTTCAATGCTCATGGCTTCGAACCCGACCTCGGCCACCACCTCCAGCGTCGCCGCGAGGATCGCTCGGTCGCGTCTCGCATCGCGCGGGCGACCGGGACGTCGCGCCGCCTCCGGCCGGGTCGCGCGGCCCGTCCCGCTAATTTCATCACCCATGGCTAGGAGACGCTCCTTTCGCGCGCCGTGCCGCTGACGATGGCGGGTGCGGCGACCGTCCGGGGCGGCAGGAACAGCGCGGCGACAACGGCCCCGGCTAGGGCCACGGTGACTCCGACGAGCGCGGCGTCGGTCATAGCGTGGATGAACGCGGCCTTGGCTGCGGCCGCCAACTCCCGCCCCGCGCCTCCGCCGAGCCGCTGCGCCACCAGCAGCGCGTCGCCGAGCCCCGCGCGCGCTAGGGTCACGAGCGGCGCGGGCAATCCCCGCACCGCCGGGGTGAGCGCCACGCTGTAGGCGGAGGCGAGGACGCTCCCCATCACGGCCACGCCGAGCGCGCCGCCGGTCTCCTGCGTCATATCGTTGACGGCCGAGGCAACCCCGACCCGCTCGGGCGGCGCGGCGCCCATGATCGCATCCGTGGCGGGGGCGGCGGCAAGGCCCATGCCGAGCCCAAACAGGGCCAGCGCCACGGCGACGGGCGCGTAGCCGCTGCTCATAGTGAGAGTGAGCAAGACGGCCAGGCCACCGGCCGCCACGAGCAGCCCGCCAGCGACGACGAACCGCACGCCGAGGCGCGCGGTCAGGGCGCCGCCCATCGGGGCGCCGGCGCCCAGGCCGGCGGCGAGCGGGATGATGCGTGCGCCAGCGCCGAGAGCCGTGTAACCCAGCACGAACTGCAAGTATTGCGTCACGAAGAACAGGGCGCCGACCAACGAGAAGTACACCAGCGTGACGGACACGATGGCCGCGCTGAAGCGCGGATTGGCGAAGAGGCGCAGGTCCAATAGGGGCTGGGCACAGTGCGCCTCCCAGGAGAGGAATAGGGCGAGCGTGGCCACGCCGGCCGCCAGCGCGCCGAGGACGGCCCCGTTTGTCCAGCCGCGTGTCGGAGCCTCGATAATGGCCCAGAGCAGCGCGGTGAGGCCGGCGATCGACAAGACCGTGCCCGGCGGGTCTAGCGCCGTCGCGCGCGCATCGCGGGACTCGGGGACGAGGATGAGGCTCGCGCCGAGGGCCAAGGCGACGATGGGCAGGTTGATGAGGAAGACGGCGTGCCAGCTATACCGATCGAGGAGCCAGCCGCCGATGATCGGGCCCACGGGGATGCCGAGGGCGACGATGGCCGTGCAGATCCCGATGGCGCGCGCCCGCTCCGCGGGCGGGAACACCACGGCCACGATGGCCAGGGTGGAGGGCATGATCAGCGCGGCGCCGGAGCCCATGAGCCCACGGATCAGGATCAGGCGCCCGGCCGAGTCGGCCGTCGCGGCCAGGGCCGAGCCCACCCCAAACAGCGCGAGGCCGGCCAGCAGGGCGCGCTTGCGCCCGTAGCGATCGCCGAGGCTGCCGGTAGTCAGCAAGAGTCCGGCAAAGGCCAGGGTATAGGTGTCCACGATCCACTGCAGCTGGCTCGCGGTCGCGGCGAAGGCGCGGACCAAGGCGGGCAGCGCCACGTTGACGATGGTGCGATCGAAGGCGATCACCAGGGCACTCAAACAGAGCGCCGCCAAGATCCACCAGCGGCGCGCGTCGATGGTCTGTCCGTCCATCTTCCCCTCCTTTTACGATACGATACGGTTCCGTCTAAAATATCGTACCACGTCCGTATTAGAAACGAAACAGTATCGTATCGTTAAGGGCGGAGGGACATAGTACGCTACTCCTACATCGCGATAGTTTATGGTTATGGTACAAAGGACCGGGTACAATATAAGTGCATTTTATGATGACGACCACCACACCCACACCATCACCAATCGACGATACAGCGGATGAGTTGCGCATCGTCTTCATGGGCACGCCCGCCTTCGCCGTGCCCTCGCTGCAGGCGCTGCTTGACCTGCGCGAGGCGGCAGGGCGGCCGGCGCGCGTGGTTGCCGTGGTGACGCAGCCGGATCGCCCGGCCGGCCGTGGCCGCCATGTGCAGGCCGGTCCGGTCAAAGAGCTTGCGTTGACGGCGGGCGTGCCCGTGCTGCAGCCGGAGCGCCTGCGTCGGCCCGAGAACGTGGCCGCGCTACGCGCGTACCGTCCCGACCTCGTCGTCGTGGCCGCCTTCGCGCAGATCCTCTCGCGCGACGTGCTGGCCGCGCCGACCTACGGCTGCCTCAACGTGCACGCCTCACTACTGCCACGCTGGCGCGGCGCCGCGCCGATCCCCGCCGCGATCCTCGCTGGCGACGCCGAGACGGGCGTCACCATCATGCGCATGGACCCCGGCCTCGACACCGGCCCGACGCTATCCAAAGAGGCCGAGCCCATTCATCCCGACGATACCACGGCGACGCTCACGCCGCGCCTGGCCACGCGCGGCGCCGCGCTGCTCACCCAGGCAATCGAACCCTATGTCGCTGGTGCGCTACAGCCCCAGCCGCAGGACGAGGATCAGGCCACACTGACGCGCCCTTTACAGCGCGAGGACGGCCGCGTCGACTGGACCACGATGCCGGCCGAGTCGGTCGCGCGGATGACGCGCGCCTACGATCCGTGGCCCGGCGTGTACACCATGCTCGGCGACCGCATCCTCAAGCTATGGGCCGTCGACGCGATCGACGACCACGTTGATGGCGCGGAACCCGGTCACGTCCTCACGCACGAGGAGGCCGCGCCCATCCTGCACGAGCGAGACTTGAGTTGGCCGCGGTTCGTCGTGGTCGCCGCAGGCGGGCTCGTGCTGGCGCACAAGGTACAGCCTGAAGGCAAGCGCGTCATGGGCGGTGACGAGTATCTGCGCGGGCAGCACGGCGTGGCCGGCGCCCGACTGGGCGCGTGACGGGAGCGGCCCGCACAACGTAACGGGGAGGAGCAATTAATGACTATAGCGCAGGCGACGCAGGTGGCAGAGGGCGGGATACTCCAGTCGGTACAGGTGGGCACGCCGCACCACTATGACAATGCGAGCGTGGGAGACGGCCTGGGACGCCGCTGGGTGACGTCCTTCTTTCGCGAGCCCAGCATGGAGCCGCGCTGGCTCTATACCACGCGCCTGGACGGCAACGCGCAGGCGGACACAAAGAACCATGGCACGCCCAATCAAGCCGTGCTGCTGTACGCCGCCGCGCACTACCCCGCCTGGCGCACGGAGTTGGATCGGCCGGAGATCGGCCCCGGTGGCTTCGGCGAGAACTTTACCGTAGACGGCCTGACCGAGGAGACGGCGCGCATTGGGGACGTCTATGCCATCGGCGAGGCGCTGATCCAGGTCACGGGGCCGCGTTATCCCTGCACGAAAATCGAGCGGCGTTGGGGCATCGCGGGCCTGACCGCGCGCGTCGCCAAGACCGGGCGTACCGGCTGGTACTGCCGTGTGCTGCGGGAGGGGCTGGTCGAGCCAGGTCTGCCCGTCGCGGTCGTCGAGCGCCCCTACCCGGAGTGGACCGTCGCCCTGGTTAACGACTTTGGCCACTTCCGTAACAAAGATGTGAAACTGGCGCGAACGCTCGCCGCCTGCCCGCTGCTCCCCGAGTTCTGGGGCCAACTGGTCGTGCGGCGCGCGTTGGGAGATGAGTAACCGATGACAGAGATAGCAACACCCGTCACGCGACCGGCGCGCGACGCCGTACCCGTCGCGGAAACGTGGGACCTCGCCGGCCTCTACCCCGACACGACGGCCTGGGAAGCGGACCTGGCGCGCGTCGACGCCCTGCTGCCCGGCATCGCCCACTATAAGGGCTGCCTCGGCAACGGACCAGACCAACTGCTGGCCTGCTTGCGCCAACGCGACGACATCTTCCAGCTCGCCTACCACGTCGAGTGGTTCGCCTCCAACCGTCTCTCCGAGGACCAGGCCGACCCGACGCGTCAGGCCCTCGATGATCGCGCCGCGGCCCTCTCCGCGCGCGCCGGCGCCGCCGTCGCCTACATCGAGCCGGAGATTCTGGCGCTGCCCGCCGGCACGGTCGAGGCCTACCTGGATGGTGAGCCGGAGTTGGCCGTCTACCGCCTCTACCTGGAGGACACTCTGGCCGAGCGCGACCATACCCTCGGTCAGGAAACAGAGGGCGCGCTCGCCGCCCTGGCCGAGGTGTTGGGCGCGCCGTACGATATCTACAAAAACACCGCCAACGCCGACGTCGCCTTCGACTCCGTCAGGGACGAGCACGGACGCGAGGTCCCGATGTCGCTCTCCGCGCTGAACAAGTTGCAGCAGTCGCCGGACCGCGCGGTCCGGCGCGCCTCCTATGAGTCGGCCCTGCGCGCCTTCGACGCGCACAAGCGCACGCTGGCCGCCGCCTTCGCCGCCGCACAGAAACGCGACGTCGCGCTGAGCCGCCTGCGCCGCTACCCCTCGGCCCTGGCCGCGGCGCTAGCCCCCGTACATCTGCCGGAGAGCCTGTTCCACACGCTGGTCGAGGTGGCCGAGGAGGGCGCGGAGCCCTTCCGTCGCTACATGGAGTTGCGGCGGCGCGAGCTGGGACTGGACACGCTGGCGCCTTACGACCTCTCCGCCCCCCTCGACCCCGCTCTGGACATGGACATTACCTTCGACGACGCCTTCGCTATGGTTCTGGCAGCGCTGGCCCCGCTCGGCGACGAGTACCGCGCCATACTGGAGGAGGCTCGCCGCGCGCGTTGGGTCGACTGGGCCGACAACAGCGGCAAGCGCAGCGGCGCCTACTCCTCGTCGTGCTACGGCTACCACCCCGTGATCTTGCTCAACTGGCAGGGCACGGTCGACGACGCCTTCACCCTGGCCCACGAACTGGGTCACGCCGTGCACTCCACGCTCACCACGCGGGCGCAGCCCTACATCTACGCGCGCTACAGCACGTTCCTGGCCGAGATGGCCTCGACCACCAATGAGATCCTGCTGGCGCGTCACCTGCTGGCGACGACCGATGACCGGGCGACGCGCCGCTACGTGTTGACGCGGGCGCTGCGCTCGTTCACGTCGAACTTCTACCTCGGCAGCTACCAGGCCGCGCTGCAATTGGAGGTACACCGGATGGTGGAGCGCGGCGAGCCGCTGACCTATGAGAGCGTCACATCCGCGTATACGGCGATCCTGAAACGGTGGTACGGCGATACCGTGGACGTGACGCCCGATGGTATGGGCAGCGCCTGGATGCGTCCGGTCCACCACTACCTCAACTTTTATTCGTACCAATACGCCACCGGCATCTCCGTCGCGGCCGCCTTCGCCAACGCCGTCCTGACCGAGGGCGCGCCCGCCGTGGACCGCTACCTGCGCTTTCTGTCCGCCGGCGCGTCGGCCCACGCCATCGACGTGTTGCGCGAGGCGGGAGTCGACCTTAGCACGGCGGCGCCCATCCAGCAGGCCGTCGCGCTGTTCTCGGAGCTCGTGGACGAACTGGCGGGGACGACGTAGGCATGGTCGGCCAACAAGCGCTCGTACGTTCCCCATCCGATATTGGATAGAACAACCCGCCGCTCCGCCGCGCCCTGTGTCGTAGCTGTCATGACCATCGCTCATCCCTCGACCTCATCCATCGAACATTATGCCGCCATAGCCACGGAATGCAACGAGCGCCTACAAAACGGTGACGTAGGTATCCAGCGGCCCATCGGGGAGGACGCGCAGCCGCTGGTTCATGATGTCCGGCTCGAGCCCGAGCACTTCCAGCGGCGTCACGCCGAGCAGCGGCGGCGCCCCCTCCGGCAACTCCAGGCACTCGAAGGTACCTTCCCGGCCCATGACCGTCAACCGCGCATCCTGCATGAGGCGCGATCGACGGGGTCCGGCGGCGGTGCGGATATTCAATTCCCGCAGCGGGCGCAGCCCGAGGCGCGCGATCAGGTCGGCGGGCAGGCTCAGGAAGGTCGCGCCGGTATCGACCAGCACGCCGTCGAGCGTCAGAGAGCGGACCGCCGAGGCGTCGATGTCGCCAGCCTCGGCGCGGGCTTGGTCGATGTTGTTCGCGATCGCGAGCGTCGTATCTACGCGGCCTATTGGAACCTCATAATTCGGCACTATAACAGACATATACGCTTCTCCATGTGTGCGTTCGGCATGCCGATAGTATAGCCGATTAAGGCGGGGGGTTACACTCGCCCAGGTTCCTCCTCGAATGAATTGAGACACACCATACTACGGCGTCGCGAGGCCGTCCAGCACCCGCCGCACCCCCTCGAGGCCGCGCAGGAATCCCGCCCGTTCGTCGTCGGATAGGCCCGCGAGGAGGTGGTCCATCGACGCGACCAAATGGTTTTGGCCCGCCTTCAGGCGCGCGCACCCGGACGTGGTGAGGCGCAGGCGCCAGCGACGGCGGTCCGCTTCGTCCACCGTGCGCTCGATGTAGCCCTGCGCCACTAGTCGATCCGTGACGTGGGTCACGCGCGCGGGATCGAGGCGCAAGGCGCGCGCCACTTGGGAGGGCAGATCGACGCCCCGCTCGATCTGCCGCAGCACGCTAAGATCGGCGAACGTCGGCGCATCGGTCTCGGCGGATTGACGTAACTGCTGGTCCAGCGTGCGCGCCAGAAGGACGATCGTCCCCGCGCTGTGTAAAGCGTCGGGTGCGTCGAGGGTCTCCGCGCCGCGTGAGGCGTCGGGTGCGTCGAGGGTCAATGGCGCCGGAGGCGGTGTTGATGTTGGCATGGGGACGATCCTTTCTTAATCGTACTAACACTGCGGTGAGGCTGGTCTCTGTTGACACTGCTCTACCAAATAGGTTATCATGATAGTTGTGAACAACAATATTTTTAATGCCGCATATTTGCTGTCATTATGACAGGTGATCCCAGCGTTGTCCAGTGGGCAAAGGAGTAGGAACAAATTGTCGGAAAAGGCAGTTGGAGGAGACTCAATGACGGACCGAGCGCATCCACTATCGACACCACCCGAGCAGCGCTTCGCGGCGGCCACCGCGCCGCCCGCGCCGCCCGCCCCGCTCGAACAGGCGTCGCGGGGATCGGTTCAGGCGCGCGCGTCGTCCGCATCCTCCAAGGCCACGTCCCGCAAGAGTGCGCCCGATGGCGGCGGCTACAAGTGGGTCGTCCTCTCCAACACGACTCTGGGCATCCTGATGGCCACGATCAACAGCAGCATCCTGCTCATCTCGCTCCCGGCCATCTTCCGCGGCATCAACATCAATCCGCTGGGGGCCGGTGAATCCAGCTACCTACTCTGGATCTTGCTGGGCTTCCTCGTCGTCACGGCTGTGCTGCTGGTGACCATCGGGCGCATCTCGGACATGTTCGGGCGCGTCAAGATGTACAACCTGGGCTTCGCCATCTTCACCGTCGGTTCGCTCCTACTGACGTTCACGCCCGGCAGCGGCAACCAGGCCGCGATGGAGATCCTGATCTTCCGCCTGGTGCAGGGCGTCGGCGCCGCCTTCCTCTTCGCCAACAGCACCGCGCTCATCACCGACGCCTTCCCGGCGGCGCGGCGCGGTCTGGCCATGGGCATCAACCAGATCGCCGCCATCGCCGGCTCACTGGCCGGGCTGCTCATCGGCGGCTTCCTCTCCACGATCGACTGGCGGCTGGTCTTCCTGGTCAGCGTCCCCTTCGGCCTCTTTGGTACGGTGTGGGCCTACCTCAAGCTGCACGAGGTCACCGCGATCAAGCAGGGGCAGAAGCTAGACATCTGGGGCAACCTGACGTTCGCCATCGGCCTGACCGTTCTCTTGATCGCGCTCACCTACGGCATCCAACCCTACGGCGGCAGTTCGATGGGCTGGGGCAACCCCTTGGTGATCGGCGGCGCCGTCGCGGGACTGCTTCTCTTGGCGGCCTTCGTGTGGATCGAAACGCGCGTCGCCGATCCCATGTTCCGCCTCGACCTCTTCAAGATCCGTATGTTCAGCGCCGGCAACATCAGCGGACTGCTCAGTTCGCTGGCCCGCGGCGGCCTGCAGTTCATGCTGATCATCTGGCTACAGGGCATCTGGCTGCCCCTACACGGCTTCTCCTTCGCGAGCACGCCGCTGTGGGCCGGCATCTACACGACGCCGATGCTGGTCGGCTTCATCGTCAGCGGGCCGATTTCCGGCGCGCTCTCCGACCGCTTCGGGGCGCGCGCCTTCACCACGGGCGGCATGCTGCTTACGGCGGCCGGCTTCGTCCTGCTAACGTTCCTGCCGGGCGACTTCAATCAGATACCGTTCTTCGCCCTGCTGCTGCTCATCGGCGTCGGCATGGGCCTCTTTTCGGCGCCAAATACGACGAGCATCATGAACGCCGTGCCGGCGCAGGCGCGCGGCGTGGCCTCGGGCATGCGCGCGACGTTCCAGAACGCCGGGACAATGTTGAGCATCACGTTTTTCTTTAGCATCCTCATCGCGGGGCTGGCGCAGAACCTGCCGAGCGTCATGTACGCCGGCCTGGCTCACAACGGCCTGCCGTCCGCTGTCGCCCACCAGATCGCGGGCCTACCGCCCATCGGGGTGCTCTTCGCGGCCTTCCTGGGCTACAACCCCATGAAGTCGCTGGTGCCCGCGTCCGTGGCGGGGCATCTAAGCGCGCACACGCAGAGCGTGCTCTTTGGCAAGATCTTCTTCCCGCACCTGATCCTGCCGGCGTTCATCAACGGCCTGCACCTGGCGTTCTACGTTTCGGCGGCCATGGCGCTGATCGCCGCGGTTGCCTCGCTCTTGCGCGGCAGGCGCTACATCTATGGGCAAGAGGAAGAGGCCGCGGCGTAGGGACACGCCACTTTTTTTCGCGCGGCGTCCAACTGAGCGCGTACAAGTGGACGCGTTTCGGCAGTGAGATACACTGTACGTATGCAACGCGAACACGCGGCGCCGATGCCCCCTAACTGAAAACGGACGACTCTATGATCAACGCCAGTACACCTATCGCCGGCGCCGCTGTGCCGGACGCCACCGCCCCGCGCCAGGGCCGCCTGATTGCCCTCATCGTCGGCGACGTTATCTCCTTCCTGGTCTTCACCGCGGTCGGCCTCTCCAACCACAAAGAAACGGTCAGCCCGCAGAGCGTCGTCGCCATCGCCGCGCCATTCATCATCGCCTGGTTCCTCGTCGCGCCCTTTCTAGGCGGGTTTGGGCGGCGGGCCAGCGCGGCGACGACGCGCCCGATCCCGCTGTTGCCGCGCACGGAACTCTCCTGGGTCGTAGCGTGGCCGGTCGCGCTGCTCTTGCGCGCCGTCGTCTTCCACGGCGACATCACGGCGGCCTTCGCCATCGTCGCGTTCATCGTCAACACGATCTTCCTACTCGGCTGGCGCGGCGTCGCCTCGGCTGTGTTCTTCCGGCGATAAGCTATCAGCCGTCAGCTGTCAGCTATCAGCTATCAGCTTTTTGTTGAGGATGGTGTCTCGCTGAGACTGCCAGGCGCCAATGCGATAGGGGATTCAGTAGCTGACAACTGATTGCTGACGGCTGATAGCTAAGGGCACTAGCCACTCGTCTAGGTCGCGCTCCTCCCCATTCCGCCGATGTGGGCTCTACCGGCCGTGCGGCATGCTGTAGGCAGACGGGATACATACTCCCGAAAAGCATGCGCATCATGGAGGAATGGCACACATGGCATCATCGACAACCGAGACCACGAGCCTGTTGCTCGGTCTCTCCAACGACCTGGCCGGCGCGGTCCAAAAGGCCGGCGCCGCCGTCGTCGCGGTCAACGCGCGTCAGCGCGTCCCCTCGAGCGGCATCCACTGGAGCCCCGGCGTGATCGTCACATCCGACCACACGGTCGAGCGCGACGAGGAGATCACGGTCACGCTGGCCGACGGGCGTACCGTCCCCGCCACACTGGCCGGGCGCGACCCCAGCACGGATATCGCCATACTAAAAGTACAGGGCATCGAGGCGCCCACCGCCGGCATCGGTGACTCCACTGCTCTTGCCGTCGGCCAGATGGTCCTGGCCGTTGGGCGCCCCGGCGAGCACGGCCTCTCCGCCTCGTACGGCGTCATCAGCGCCCTCAGCGGGAACTGGAGCACTTATCGCGGCGGCCAGATTGACCAGTTCGTGCGCCCCGACCTCACCTTCTACCCCGGCTTCTCAGGCGGTCCCCTGGTCAATGCTCGTGGGCAGATCGTCGGCATGAACACGTCGGGCCTCACGCGCGGCTTGGGCGTGACGATCCCGGCCTCGACGGTCAACCGCGTGGCCGACCAACTGCTCAGCAAGGGCCGCATCGCGCGCGGCTACCTCGGGCTCGGCTTCCAGCTGGTACACCTGCCCGACAGCCTCAAGAACACGCTGAGCCTAACTAGTAACGGCGGCCTCATCGTGGTCACCGTCGAGCAGGGTGGCCCCGCCGAACAGGCCGGCATGTTCATCGGCGACGTGCTGGTGGCCCTCGACAATACACCCATCACCGACATCGACGCCGTTCAGTCCATGCTCGGCTCCGATCGCGTCGGCCAGGCCATCAGCGCGCGCGTCGTGCGCGGCGGCGTCCTGGCCGACGTGGCGATCACCGTAGCCGAGCGCCCTCAGAGGGGAGAGTAACAAATTATGGCTATCGCCGATAGGCCGCATATCACACAGGAAGGCCTGGATATCGCCGCTGAGTTGCAGGCGCTGGCCACGCGTCTGTGCCGCTCCACGGTGCAGGTGCGCGGGCAGGGGCCCGGTGGCGGTTCGGGGGTCATTTGGAGCCCCAATGGGTTGATCATCACCAACGCGCACGTCGCGCGCGGCGACCGCGCCACCGTCGAACTCTTTGACGGGCGCACCCTCGACGCGACGGTCACGGCCAAGGACAAGGGGCGTGACCTCGCCGCGCTCACCGTCGACGCCGCGGACTTGCCCGCCGCCGCCATCGGCGACTCGGACGCGCTGAGCGTCGGCGAGCTTGTCCTCGCCGTCGGCAACCCGCTCGGCATCGTCGGCGCCCTGACGACGGGCATCGTGCATACGGTCGCCCCCGCCGAAGGCCCGCGCGATCAAAGTTGGGTGCAGGCCGACGTGCGTTTGGCGCCCGGCAACTCGGGCGGCCCGCTGACCAACGCGCGCGGCGAGGTGGTTGGCATCAACAGCATGATCAACGGTGGTCTTGCCCTCGCCGTGCCCAGCAACGCCGTGCGGCGCTTCCTACAGGGGCGGAGCGGGGAGCGGCGTCCCTACCTGGGCGTCACCACGCGGCCCGTGTTGGCGCCGCTCGGCGGTCGTCGCGCCTGCGGCCTGCTGGTGCTGGAGACGGACGCGGGCGGCCCCGCCGAGGCGGCCGGGCTCATCATCGGCGATATCCTCGTCGGCGCCGGCGAGCGGGTTTTCCGCGAGCCCGATGATCTCGCCGCCGTCCTCTATGGGGCCGGGGTGGATGCGACGGTGAGCTTTACGATCGTGCGTGGCGGGCGGCGCATCATCCGCGACGTGTCGTTGCGGCCGGCGGCGCCGGAGTCCGTGGCGGCATGACGTCCACGGATGTAGCGGCCCCATCGGCGGCGCCTGCTCCCACGCCGTCCACGCCGCCGATGGGGACAATCCGCGTCTTGGTGGCCGCCTCATCGGCGGTCGTCCGCGCGGGGTTGGAGGCGCTCATCGCCTCCAATCCCGCGCTTGAGGTCGTGGGCCGCGCGGCCGACGCGGCCGCGCTGGAGCGCAACGCGCGTATCCTGCGGCCCGACGTGGTGCTGTTTGAGGTCGAGCCGCACGACGACGACCCTATGGCTAGCCTGGAGCCACTCCTGGCCGGTCGGGCCGACACGCCCGCCCTCGTCGTCCTCGCCGACGACGCGCGGGGAGGCTGGACAGCCGAGGCGCTACGCGCGGGCGTGCGCGGCGTGCTGCCGCGCGAGGCCACGGCCGGCGAGATCGTGGCCGCCGTCGGCGCGGCCGCCACGGGGCTCGTGGTACTCTCCTCAGACCTTGCGGAGGCGCTACTACCGACCCTTTCGTCGACGGCGCGCGCGCTGCCCCCGACGCCCATTCAGGCGCTAACCCCACGCGAAGTCGAGGTGTTGGGCATGCTGGCCGAGGGCCTGGGCAACAAAATCATTGCCCGCCGCCTGGGTATTTCCGAGCACACCATCAAGTTCCACGTCGGCTCGATCTTCGCCAAGCTCAACGCCTCCAGTCGCACCGAAGCCGTCACCATCGGCGCGCGCCAGGGGCTGATTATGCTATAAAAACACAGTAGCCCTAGCCTAACGCCTGCGACTGCGGTCGCATGGCAAACGAACGCCGACTGCGGTCGGTTGAACTTAGCACCGCAGTGCTCGTGGTGTGCCATGTGACCGCAGTCGCAGGCGTCTGAGGGGGTATCATGACGAATCAGAATGAGGATGGGACATTGTCCATGCCCGTGAGCGCGCGTGACCACAGACAGGGGCCGGCCGCCGCCCCGCTGACGCTCGTCGAGTATGGCGACTATCAGTGTCCGTACTGTGGGCAGGCCGACGCCACGGTCAAGGAGTTGCAGCGACAGCTGGGCGATCGGCTACGCTTCGTCTACCGCAACTTCCCACTCACACAGGTACACCCGTACGCCGAGCACGCCGCCGAGACGGCCGAGGCCGCCGCCGTACAAGGTAAATTTTGGGAGATGCACGACTATCTCTACGCGCATCAGGGCGAACTCGACGACCAACATCTCGAGCAGTACGCCGGGGCGGTCGGCCTCGACGTGTCGCGCTTCGATACTGAGATGCGCGGGCAGACCTACCTCGAACGCGTGCGCGAGGACTTTATGAGCGGCGTCGAGAGCGGCGTCGGCGGCACCCCTACCTTCTTCGCCAATGGCCATCGCCACGACGGGGCGTTTGATGTGGCCGCGTTGCGCGCGGCGCTGGAGGGGTAGCCTGCGACTGAAGTCGCATGGCAAACTACGGCGACTAAAGTCGCGCTGACAGAGTTGCGCGAAATAAAGCGTCTATACGGCAGGCACGCTCCATCAAGTGGTGAGACACTTCAGTGTCCGTGGTTTGCCATGCGATTTCAATCGCAGGTTAGGGTAGAGATCTTTTTCTACAAGTTAAGGATTTTAAGCCGTTGTCAAGGCCATTTTTGCAGCTTTTAAGCCAACCTGATAGCTGCCATGTTGCACAAACGCATGAGGCGCATGGCGTAGCGACAGCCGTGTGTGGGAGCAAAAGGCTCGTGGACGTACGGCGTATATGCTGCTACGCTCCCTTTGCCACCCCGAGCGGCGGAAATGCGGGTACTTGACATGTGGCTCAGAACCTTAACTTGTAGGCAATAGGGTAGAGATATATGAGCAGCGCCGTTCCAGGCACGCACACCGTTAGTCCCCATGGCGCTGCCACGGGTAAGCCCAAAACCCCGCAGGCGGGGCCGTGGATCCTCGCGGCCACGATTCTGGGATCGAGCCTCTCGTTCATCGACGGCACCGTCGTCAACGTGGCGCTGCCGGCGCTGCAACGTGATCTGCACGCCACGGGCGCCGATGTGCAATGGGTGGTCGAAGCGTACGCGCTCTTCCTCGCCGCGCTCATTCTCGTGGGCGGCTCGCTCGGCGACCGCTTCGGACGGCGACTGATCTATGTCACCGGCATCGTCATCTTCACCCTAGCCTCGCTGTGGTGCGGACTCGCCCCCAATGTGATACAGCTCATCGCGGGGCGGGCCGTACAGGGCATCGGAGGCGCGCTGCTCGTGCCCGGCAGCTTGGCCATCATCAGCGCCGCCTTCGACGGCGACCGGCGCGGCAAGGCCATCGGCACATGGTCGGGTTTCACGACCGTGACATCGGCGCTTGGCCCCGTCCTCGGCGGCTGGCTCATTCAGAATACGTCGTGGCGCTGGGTGTTCTTCATCAACGCGCCGCTCGCCGCGCTCACGCTCGCCCTGGTGTTCCGGCATGTGCCGGAGAGCCGCGACGAAGGGGAGCAGGGGCGCCTGGATGTCCTCGGCGCCACGCTTGTTACCCTGGGGCTCGCCGGTGTCGTCTATGGACTGATCGAGTGGGGCGCCACGATGCGTCTGGGCGACCCCGTCGTGCTCGGCCCATTGATCGCGGGCCTCGTCGCGCTCGTCCTGTTTATCCTGGCCGAGGATCGCGAACGCAACCCGATGATGCCGCTCGCGCTGTTCCGTTCGCGCACCTTCAGCGGGGCCAACGCGCTCACGCTGCTCCTCTACGGCGCGCTCGGCGGGGCGCTGTATTTTCTGCCCTTCAACCTACAGCAAGTGCAGGGCTACTCGCCCACGGCGGCCGGCGCCGCGCTGTTGCCGTTCACGGCCGTCGTATTCCTGCTCTCGCGTTGGACCGGCGGGCTCGTCGGCCGGATCGGCGCCAAGATCCCGCTGACGGTCGGCCCGCTCATCGTCGCCACCGGGTTCGCGCTCTTCGCGCTCCCCGGCGTCGGCGGCGGCTACTGGACGACGTTCTTCCCAGCGGTCGTGGTGATGAGCGTGGGCATGGCGCTGGTCATCGCGCCGCTGACGACGACCGTGATGGGCGCGGTGGAGCAGAACCGCTCCGGCTTGGCCTCGGGCGTCAACAACGCCGTGTCGCGCACGGCCGGTCTGCTCGCCATCGCCGTGCTCGGCATTGTCGTCGCCACCGCCTTCAATAGTAATCTGGACAAGAATCTGGCCGCGGTCAAAGCGTCGCCCGCCGTGGCGAGCGCCATCAACGGTCAGCGCGCCCGGCTGGCGGGGGCAGTGGTTCCGGCGAGCGTGGGGGAGCGGGAGCGCGCCGCGCTGCGGCGCGCCGTCGGTGAATCCTATGTATCCGGCTTCCGGCTAGCCATGCTCACGGCGGCGGCGCTCGCCGTCCTCAGCGCGGCCATCGCCTTCGTCTTCATCGAAGGCAAAGGCGCGGTCAGCCAACAGAGCGCCACGCAAGCCGCCCGCGCGCAGACGGGCGTCCACGAGCGCCAGCCGCGCCCGGCGCGCTAACCTGGAGTATTCACCACGGAGACACGGAGGCACGGAGAGAGCAGAAAAGGGGTCAACGTCCCTGATAGGCCGCCGGGTTGAGCGCCCTGCTGTCCAACAAAATCTCCGTGTCTCCGTGGCGCCATGGGTGTTCATGACCAATGTAGGCTAGCTGTAGATAACCAGAACGCCCGCCTCCTTGCGACGAACCCATGGCATACACTTTGCCGGAACTGTCGGTGGTAAACATAGCCGCTTTAGAAAGGAGGCACGATATGGGTGCGATGAAGACGTTTACTCGTAAGCTCAGTCGCATGCTCACGGTGGCGCTGCTTATCGCCGCCGGAACACTGACAGGCAGCATGGTCGCGGGCCAGACACCCGCCAGCGCAGCCAACGGACCTTGTTGGGACCAAGTAAAGGACAGCCGGACACCGGTGCGCGCTGGCCCAGGCGGCAATTACGCCATTTTGAAATGGAAGTACTCCGGCCAACAGGTCACAGGGCCCTGCTGGATCGCCGAAAACACCACGCAGAAGTACCGGCCTACGCTGTGGTATATGGTCAACTACGTGCACGGTCGGGGCGGCTACGCCTACATTTGGGCGCCCCGTTTGCGATATTTCGCCGCGACCGGGCAGTGCTACCCCTACCACTGTCACTATACAAGCTAACCACACATCGGCAGGGATGCGGCGGCCACGGATGGCCGCCGCACGCTTCTAGATCCAGATCGTCGGCGCTACTAGTGGGTCGCGCCGCAAACAACTGGAAGTGAAGGGGTCAATCTGAGAGGCTGGAGGGAGGAGGGAAGTAGAGACAGGTATGGCACGAGTACAGAAAGAGCCGTTGCGCCCGCTCACCCCAGGGG
>JAABUU010003055.1_pt1 | contig 22057 bp, 24 predicted proteins | sample 5559301 | NCBI WGS metagenome assembly JAABUU01 (sample SAMN10711884, study PRJNA513360) | rock metagenome | isolation source: Antarctica rocks | place: Antarctica: Victoria Land, Richard Nunatak white | reverse complement strand
CGCGCATTCAGTGGGTCAAATACACCGCGCGAGGCTTTCGAAATAAAGCCAACTTCACCACCGCGATCTACTTCCATTGCGGCGGGCTCGACCTCATGCCGAAATCCACTTGAAAACCGGAAGAGCCATTTTTTGAATGCGACGACCAGCGGTCCGCCTCACGCAAATACCCTTACGATCCAAACGTCGTCGAGTACGCCAACGGGCGTATATGCTATCGGAATCGACATCTACTATCCGGCACCGCTGTGCCGCCAAAGCGAACTCAACGCGGCGAACGTAATCGTCGACGTTGAAACGCCGTCACCGTCGCCGACTCCATGTCAAGTCGGAACTCCGGGGCCCGACGTAACAAAAGCAGACCCCTTAGTTGACAGCAGCGGTAAACCTGTGACGGGGCCCAACGGTAATCAAGTCGACCGACCGGATGATGGCCACGATCCCCAATTTTTTATCAGCGCAGGGAAGTCGGCGAATATGATTACAAACATTTCAAATTTTATCAGTTCCGACAGGGTGGACCCTGGGATGAGCAGCGCATCGGAGGAGCATTTTATGGTCAGTTTGTCGACTATGCGACAAGTTTCCATCGGTCTTTATGGCGCCGCTTCTGGGACTTCAGAGGCAACGATATTACAGATCGAAAATACGTACGCCGGGATGAATTCGCAGTATCCGGCCGGTACGGTTTTTGACAAGACGTACACCCACTTACCCGCTAGAATGTCGCTAACACTACGATGGGGTACCAACTGTTCCAAGGAATGGGGAGCATGGCATGCTACTAGCTCTTGTGTGTAAAGGGAAGTCCTGCGTATGGCGCTCCATCATGTCGAAGAGTCAATGTCTCGGGTGGTTTTTTCCGCTAGTCGTATGTCTTGTGTTGAGCAGCGGAACGCTCGCGGCCAATGCGGGTTGTGCAACGCAAAGCGCCCAGCCGCTACTTTCTCCGGGTGGGGCTTGGAGTGCGATTGTTCAGGACACGAACTGTGAATCTGGATACTCGTTCACGGGGGCGGCGGTTTATACGGTAGAGATCGTGTCGCAATCGAATAAGGCAAACCATGCGAACGTATTTGCTACAGAGGATGATGGACATTCGAACACTCGTCCGGTGCTCACGTGGCTTGGAGCAAACAGCTTACAAATTACGACGCTCAGTCATCACGGTATCGGCATACAAAAACCCGCATTCTCTACGATGAAAGTCTCATACAAGTATTTGCGGTAAATCTTACTCTTGCGCTACTTGCCATAAAGGGCTCTATTGAATTTTGAGTGGGTAAACGTGCCGTCGCGACCCACAAGAAAAGCGCCGGCGTTGAACGTGGGACCCAGAATGAGACGAGCGAAGTCGCCGATCCATGGCGACGAAGCAGTTGTTCGAGGCGGCCCTTGGGATCAAAACGCCGTGGTACATTCAGGGCGTCGAGTTCGAGGCCGACAAGCATCTCTTGACGATCGCGGTGGACTTCACCGCAGGCAGCCGCTTTGCTCATCCTGAGGCGCCCGGCGAACATCCCGTGCATGATACGCGCACGAAGCGGTTGCGCCACCTCAACTTTTTCCAGCACGAGTGCTATTTGGAAGTTCGGGTGCCGCGCGTGCGTTTGCCCGATGGTTCCGTACGGCAAGTCGAGCCAGACTGGATCGGCCATCTCGATGGCTTCACGCTGCTCTTTGAGGCGCTGATCGTCCTACTCTGTCAGCAGATGCCCTTCGCGGCCGTGGCGCAGATGGTTGGCCTTTCATGGCACCGGGTTCACGCGGTCTGTAAGCAATACGTCGACGAGGCGGTGGAAGAGACTGATCTAGCCAACTTGCGAGCGGTCTCCATTGACGAGACGTCGTGCCGTCGCGGGCACGATTACGTTACGCTGGTCGCCGATGAAGCAGAGCGCCGTGTGGTGTTCGTCACCGAAGGCAAAGACGCAGCGGCGGTGGCTGCGTTCGGCGAACATCTGAGCAGCCATGGCGGTAAACCCAAGCAAATCCAGAGCGCCTGCATCGACATGTCGCCCGCATTCATTCGTGGCGTCAACGAACACTTGCCGCAGGCGCGAATCACGTACGATAAGTTCCACGTCGTGGCCCACGCCTCAACGGCCGTTGACGTGACCCGGCGCCGAGAGCAAAAGGGTGATCCGCAGCTCAAGGGCCTCCGTTGGGTGTTACTCAAAGATCGCTCGAAGTTAAACGGCGAGCAGTGTGCCGATCTTGACGCTTTGGTCGCGCAATACACGACGAGTCGGGTAGCTCGGGCGTGGCTGTACCGCGAGCAGCTTCGCGATATCCTTAACCGCAAGCAGGTCAACGTCGTTTCGGCGATGCTGCGGCAGTGGTGTACCAACGTGATGCGTTCGAAGGTCACGGCAATGAAGGAGGTCGCTGGATTGGTTCGTCGCCATTTCGAAGGGATTGTCGCTTGGACGAAAAGCCGGCAGACCAATGCGTTCATCGAGGCCCTCAACGGACTTTTTCAGGCCGCAAAACGCAAAGCTCGCGGTTACACGAGGTTCGCGACGATGCGGACAGTTTTGTTCTTGATCGCAGGCAAGTTGGACTTCTCTTCCTTCAATCCGCATCTCAAAATCGGCCAACGTGCGCTCGCGGTGAATACACCGTAACCCACCCGGGATTCAAAAGAGGCCCTTTTACTGGAGTGTACACGTGCGAGCAGTCGTCTGGAAAGAACCCCGCAAAGTCACCGTCGACCAAGTCGACAATCCGAAAATCCAAGAGCCCGGTGACGCGATCGTGCGTTTGACGACGAGTGCAATTTTCGGCAGCGACTTACACATGTACGAGGGAAGAGCACCGGTCGAGCCCGGCGAAGTCTTCGGGCACGAGAACATGGGCGTGGTCAAGAGGTCGGCCCCGGCGTCGTCAGCATCTAGCAAGGTGACCGCGTCGTCCTGCCGTTCAATATCGGCTGCGGCTTCTGTTTCAACTGCACGCGTGAGTTCACGAATGCGTGCTTGACCGTCAATCCGAAATCCCACGGTGGCGGGTTCGGCTATTCCGGGATGGGGCCGTTCCGCGGAGGTCAAGCGGAACTACTGCAAGTGCCCTTGCGGACTTCAACTGTCTGAAGCTGCCGGGCAAACCCGGCGACGAGTTGGAAGACGACTTCGTTCTCCTCGCCGACATCTTATGACCGCCTATCACGCAACCGAGCAGGCGCATGTGAAACCGGGCGACACGGTTGCCATTTTCGGTGCCGGGCCCGTCGGGCTGCTCTCGGCGATGTGCGCGCGCCTTAAGGGCGCGTCGGAAATTTACGTCGTCGATTCGGTGCCGGCACGCTTGGCGCTCGTCAAAAAGATCGAGGGCGCCATTCCGATCGACTATTCGAAGGGCGATCCCGTCAAGCAGATCATCGAACTACGCAAACCGCACGTTAAGCAGGTGCAGAATCTGCGGCCGGGTTCCGGCGACAAGATGCCGGGCGTCATGTGCGGCATCGATGCCGTCGGCTATGAATCGTATGCAAACGATGCTCCCGGCAAAACGCAAAAACCTGACCAAATCCTCGAGAATCTCATTCAGTTGGTCAATCCGACGGGACACGTCAGTCTCATCGGCGTGTACTTTCCGCAAGACCCGCGCGGCGTCGACGAAAACGAGAAGCAAGGGCGCTTCACGTTGTCGCTCGGCATGGCGTGGAACAAGGGCATCTCAATCGAGATGGGCCAGGCCCCTGTCAAGCGCTACAACGTCTACCTGCGCGACCTGATCATCGCCGGCTTAGTAAAGCCGAGTATGATCGTCAGTCATCGTTTGCCCCTCGACGCCGCACCCGATGCTTACGAAGAGTTTGACACGCGCAGCGACGGATACACGAAAGTACTCCTGAAGCCGGGTCTCAAAGCCGCTAGCCTAAACTAACCGCAATCGCGGTTGCGTTGCAGTTGAGAAACTTCACGTTCGCGCAGCTTGTCTGTGCGAACGTGAAGTCGCTCGCACGTTTAACGCGCCCTTGAACGACTGGTCGATCTCTTGGGCAACAACCAGGTGGCGCAGCTGTTGGGCGGCGCGCAATCGCAGCCCTCACGCTGGAAACGCGGCGAGGCGATCGGCGCCGAAAAGGCACGCCGTCTCATCCACTTCGAATACGTCTTGCGACGGCTGTTCACGAGCAGCCTCCACGAAGACGAAGTCACCGAGTGGCTCAAAGTGCGCTTCTGACGTAAGCCATCCGCGCTTTTGACTGACAAGGCTGACGCGCTTCTGCTGTCTAACCCGCGGTTTGGTGCGGATTGATGCGCCGCTGCTGGTCATCTTTGCGGGACTCCCCGGCGTCGGAAAGACGAAGCTTGCTGAAACGCTCGCGCGTCGACTTCGATGCGCAGTGCTCCGCGTCGACGCACTCGAGAGTGCAATGCCTGCGCGCCGGCATTGCAAGAGATCAGCCTATAGGGCTAGCTGCCTACGTGGCCGCTGAAGCCGTGGCGGAAACATCCTTACGCGTCGGAGCAGACGTCATCGTCGATGCGGTCAACGCCGTGGAACCTGCAAGACGCTCATGGATAAACATCGCCACCCGAACGGGCTCAACCTGGCGAGTCGTTGAGGTTATCTGTCCCGACCAGAGAGAACACCAGAGGAGGGTCACAGAGCGCACCGCCGACCTCGAAGATCATCAATTGCCCACCTGGCCTGACGTCTTAAAGCGCGTGCACGAGTACGAAATGTGGACGAGATCTAGACTCATTGTGGATTCCACCGTGCCTCTCGAGGTGTCGCTGCAGACGATCTTGACCTACCTCGATGGCGCAGGCACAGAAACCAGGGCAGGATCCGAGAAAGCTTCGCGGAGGAGGCCGCTAGACGCGCGCAATCGCTAATTCCGAAAACGACCCTTTTCGGGATGAGTCGGTAGGCGCTTTGAGCGGAAGTAACCGCGGCTTTTTGCACGCATGGTCCGGCCTGCCGGTAAGGCGAATCCCGTGCTTGATCAATCAAGCGGCGTATCGTGTTTCACCGAGCTCGGCGCAATTGCAGTACCACGGCACCGAACCGCGAGCCACGGTCGACTCTCACATATTGGTCGTTTGCACAGGCCGACGCCACTTCGCTTTTTCGCATCCGCGCGTCATCGTGGCCGTTGACGACGCGTTCGAATGTCGACCCGTGATCGACTTCCCGAAATCTGTGTTGCCGGTCGTTCCTAAGATGCTCCTGCACCGCCGCGCGACGGTTTACGCTGCGACGATGCTTCACGTCGCGTGACACTTCGAACGTAAACCCAACATTCGTGGCACGAGCCGTCATTTAAGCGGTGAATTTCCGAGAGCGTATGGAGGTGCTGCGCCGCCGTAGGAGCCGCATAGCGCGGAGCGAACTTGGCGGATCATTAAACCCGTTTTGAGACCTTGGCAACCCGGACGAACGCTTGGTTTCACCCAGCCTGCGGGTGACAAACTGCAGACCGGCGCAAATGACACGTGACTTCGGGCGTCACGCATACGGTGTTGCGGCCATTCTTTTTGGAGCAGCGACCATGTTCTGGCACGATCTCAACGATTGGCAGCAGATCAAGGCGCTTGGGAACGTTCCATTCCGTGAGTCGGTTGTCTTCGTCGCGGCGGCGGCTGCACTCGCGGGAGGCTTCGCGATTCAATGGCGCAAATCGGCGCACCTCGGCGCTCTCGTGCTGGGCGTCCTCTACCTTTTCCTTGCATCGTTTTGGATACCACCCATCTTTCACGCTCCTCTGATCTATAATAGCTGGGGAAACTTCTTCGAGCAGTTTTCCATTTTCTCGGGAGCGCTAATCGTCTATGCATCTTTAGCGTCGAGCGAGCCGCTATGGGCGACACGATCGGCTCGAATCGGTCAGATATTTTTTGGCATCTGCGTCGTCTCATTCATGCTCGAGCAAGCATTCTATTTGCACGCTACGGCCGATCTTGTTCCAAAGTGGGTTCCCGCGGGGCAAATGTTCTGGGCAATAACGACCACCATTGCCTTTGCTCTTGCCGCGATCGCCATATTGTCCGGGCGTCAGGCTCTTCTGGCATCTCGGCTCCTTACGACAATGATACTGCTCTTCGGATTCCTGATATGGCTTCCGGCACTTTTCACCGATCCGCGTAACCACTTCAACTGGGCCGAGAACGACGAAACCCTGGCCATTGCCGCAGCCTCGTGGATTCTCGCCGATTATTCGGCCAGGGAAGATCGATTAGCAGCTCCTCGGATTTAGTCACGTACTCCGACCACCGGTCTCAAGGCACAAATTTGCAGATGGAAACCGACGGCGTTGGAAGGTCTGTGCGTCTATTGCACGCAGCGCGTAGCGGATTGGCCCGCAACGGTCAGCGATCTACGGACGTCGGCGGCCAATAGTCGCGTCGCCATGAGAGCGTAATCAACGGCCCGCTTGTCTCCCGGGAAGCTGGTCGCTCAAGAGCGTCGCGGAATCCACCCTTTTCGGACCTAGTTGCGTGCGTTGCTACGCGACCTTGCGTTTATGCAAGGTGACGATGTTGCCTTCAGTGTCATTAATCATCGCCATCCGGCATGCCGGTGTCTCGTTTACCATAAGGACCGCGATTCCGCGCTTTTTGACCGCAGCCACGGCCGCATCGAGATGTCGGCTGCGAACAGAATTCCGTTGCTCGGCTGGAACAGCATCACGCGACCGCCTCCGCCCCATAGGCCGACCGTTGCTCTTTGCCGGCACCGTCGATACGGAATCGACGCCGCGTTTGACCCATTTTGCCAAGGCCGCTTCCGTCCGGTATCCGTCGGGGTCGACCAATACAAAGCGCCCAGGGCTCGGCTCGTGCCGGTCGTCGCTGAAAGCGAACGTTTCGCGACACCTAAAGACGCCGCAGACTGGTTGCGGAACAACCGTACGAGGATTGACGAGAAGCTTATCCGCGCGCTCATTCAAGAGGGACGCCGCTGACGCCGACGCTCGTAATCGATGCGTCGATTGCACTCGCATGGTCACTCGATGACGAACGTGATGGTAACGCGGCGGGGCACTCGACCACGTTGAGTCCCACGGCGCCATTGCGCCTACGTTCTGGCGATATGAGGTTGCCAACGTTCTCGCCCTGTTGTGCGCCGGAACCGCCTCCCTGCGGACCGGGCGGGGACATCGGTGCTGCGCTCGACTCGTTACGCATTGTGACGATCCCGCCCGATATGCCGAACTGGCGAGCCGAAGCCATGTCGCTCGCTGCGGCGCACGACTTAACGGTATACGACGCGTCGTACCTGCGCCTGGCGATCATCGCAGGCGCTCAACTCGCGACGCGTGATCGCGCTCTTCAACACGCTGCGCGAGTGCTGGGGATCGAATTCGCCGCAAGCGACAGTGTCGACAGCCCGAGCGCCGGCCTTCAGTATGACTCGGTTGGGGTTACGGCGACGCCGACCGGATACGGAGAGTCATGGGGGCGCAGACATGATAGTTCCGGTAGGCGCACCACCCGCCGGGAAAGTGTACTGGTTTGTTGAGCCTAGGTCGGCATCGACCGTCACCACGAACGCGGCGCGCGGACCGAACGCGAAGGTGATTGGCTCCATGGTATTCTGTAACACCGTAGTCGATACGGGACTGCTGAGCGCGTCTCCACGCGGCGAGTTGTAGCTGTAGATCGTTCGTTGCTGCTCGTCTTCGATTGCGATGAGGCCGCCGGGCGTCACCCCCACGCCGGTCGGGAATCCGAGCGCGTTGCCGGTCGTCAGCTTTCTGATCGCCCTCCCCTTAATGCCGCCGACGATCTCGCCAAGAACCGCATTGCTGTAAAGGTCCGTGCCGTCCAGATAAAGATTACCGTGCGCATCGAAAGCGCAGAAGAGTATTTGCGCAAAAGCGCTGCTCGTAATGGTGGAGGTCGGAGTCGTTGCCCCAGCGGCATAGAAGCTGACGCTTCCCGCTCCATAGCTCTTGGAATCGATGTTCGTCCGGCAACATTGCCGGCGCCATCGACGGCGGTTGACACCGGGGACTGCCCGGAGTCTGAGAGATACGTCGGCGTCCCGTTGTACGGCGGAGCAAAGACGTCGACTTGGCTGTAAGCTTCGTCGGTGACATACAGCCGACCAGCCTTGTCGGTCGCCAGGCCTTCGGGCGACCCGAAGCCCGTCACGGTTCCGACGAGCGTACCCGCGGCGTTATAGATCAGCACGGCTCCGTTGTTAGCGTCGGAGAAGAATCTTTTCTGGCCGATCGCCGCAACTGCGGGACTCATGAAGGCGCGCGGTGGGCCCGCGATGTGCACCGGCTTCTGCATGCCGGGCGGCAGAAGGGCCGCCAGTTCGAGTCCCGTGGCGATCGACCCAAACGACGGGCGCGCGCCGTAGGCTCCTTGGAAGTCGCCCGGATCGTCGGCTCGGCTCGGGCTTAAGCCGCCGCAAACGATGAGGGCCGAGAGTGCCGCCGTGAAACGTAGGCCGTACGCAAGTCGAGATTGAACGCGCATGACAACCTTCTCCAAGTGACCGCGACGAAGTTGGCGCCTGTGCGCTTCGTTCACGGCAACATCACCCCCTCGAAATCTCTCACTGAGCAGGTCGGCGTGAGCGGTGTTGATCGTGCAGCGCAAGCGCATAACCGATGAACGCCGGAACACAAAGGATCACGGTCTTCCCGACCATAAGCGCCTAACGTTTTCGATTACTCGGAAGGGGAGTGCTCATGAGCGTGCGCTCGATGTCGCGCAGCGGTTTCCTCACCGTCACGGGTGGCGTATGCGCCGCTGCGATTGGGGCGACCGGCAGCCGTGCCCCCGCCGTCGGCCGTTTAGACGGGGTTGCGCTGTTCCCGTCCAACAATCCGTGGAACATACGCGTCGACAAGATGCCGGTCGATCCGCAGAGTGATCAGATCATCGCCAACTACGGCAAGCAGAGCCCGATCGTCGAAATCGGAATGCCGTTTAACATTGTCTCGGGCAACCAACCGAAAATTCCAATACGCTTTGGGGTTCCCGGCGAATCCGATCCGGGGCCGTATCCAATTCCGGCGAATCCGCGAATCGAAAACGGGTCGTATTCCCGCAGCCCGAGTAGCGACCATCACTTGCTGATCCTCGACACCGGCGAGCAAAAACTCTACGAAATGTATGATGCGCGCCGAATGGGTTCAGGGTGGTACGCTGATAGCGGCGCCGTCTTCGATCTCACCTCGAACCGGCTGCGCCCGAACTACTGGACGTCGTCCGATGCGGCCGGCTTGCCTGTTATTCCGGGGCTCGTGCGCTACGACGAAGTGTTGAGCGGGCAAATCGCCCATGCCCTACGCTTCACGCTTTCGCAGACGCGGCAAGCGTTCGTGCATCCCGCAACGCACCTGACGTATTCCGGCCCCAAGGGGCCCGGCTGGGCGCCGATGGGCGCACGCTTCCGCCTCAAAGCGTCCGTCGACATCTCGCGTTTCTCGCGCCCGCTGCAAGTGATTCTCCTGGCCTTGCAACGCTACGGGATGATGGTCGCCGACAACGGCACGCCGTACGGCATTACCGGAGACGACGACTGGCGCTGGGTGGCCTCGGGGATCGCGCCATATTCGGCCGGGTTCCGTTTTGACGACTCGAACGGCATGTCTCTCACGAGCGACCATTTCGAGGTCGTCAAGATGGGACACATGTATTTCCCGTAGTAAGCCGCCATCGGCGTCCGACCGGTCTGGAACAGCGATGCTTCGATAACGAACCCGATGGTTGCGAAAGGCGCCCCTGCGTGGAGGGTCGATCAAGTAAAGCTCCGGCAACTTCTTGCGCTACCGATGAAAGTGAAGCGCCCGTCTCTGTACATCGGTCGAGCATGAACATGTCGGCGGTTTTGGCCTTTAAGGCTCGATAATTTGGCCGGTATCGATTGGCCCTAGCTGAACCGAACGCAGCGTTGCGCCGATGACGTGGTGAAAGCGCGTGAAATACACAGGCATCCCATCGGCATCCAGCTGCGGACCGTTCTGCAATTCGAAATGGAGATGCGGGTTATTAGCGCTTCCGGATGCGCCGATGTTTCCAATCCGTTCCCCCAGCCGCACCCGCCGGGCGACGCGAACTCGTATACTGCCATGTCGTAGATGCCCATACAGTGTGAACTCGCGATTCCCGTGGTCGATCACGACGTAGTTACCCCAAAAGCTTAGCGGATCCTTAAGGAGCGTCCGTGGATCAAAGTAGTTCTTGCCACCGATCTCGTTATCAAGTGCCGCGCCGTGCTCCGCGACGATGAGCCCGGAAGCCGCCGCATACACGGGTGCGTTCCAGCCCACATAGTCCGCGTCGTGCTTGCCGCCGGCACCCTGCATTTGTCCATCAGCATCGATCGGCGTCATATCAGCGGCGTAGCGCTTGAAATTGTGGCCATCACGTCCGATACGGTACTCTTCTGCAATTGGATTTAGGTAATCGAGCCTGCGGTGATGCGCGTAGAAGTCGTGCCCGTCTTGAACGAGGAAGCGCTCCCGCAATGGAATTTTGAAAAGCGCATGATCGCGATAAACGACGGGGCGAATCACGGTGGTAACCGCGACATCGGTGCGCGTTCGGACGTCCTGAAGGTCGAAACGCACGCGAAGCGTTCCAATTGATATGTCATTGGCATAGGCGTAGAACGGATTGAAAACGAGGACGCGGCCGTGTGGCGCCAACGTTCTATCGGGAACGGTCCGGAGGCCCGGCGAGAAGCCGTTGCCGTCAAGCTGCCGTTCAAGCGCGAGCCTTCCGGTGCGATCAAACACGTCGAGATGAATGCTTTGAATCTACAGTTGGTTCTGCGACAAGTTGCGCAGCACAAAGTCGCAGTTGATAAGCTGCTGGCTCTCCGTGTGTTCGATAATGGCCGGATCCGGGTGCGTCGTCACGGCGATCCCAGCGGCTCGCGCACGAGCCGCTGAGACTGTCGAAACCAATGCCAGTGCCGCGAGGACTGCCCCGAGCGGCGCGCGCGTACGAATGTACATGATGGACGTACGTTGAGGCGTTACATAGGTTTCAAGCCTGATGCGGCAGGTAGATCGGGTGATGCTGCATCGCTCATAACGACCGACAATGAAGCTGAAGCGTTCGCCGCTCCCGGGCGGCCGACGAGTCGCGAACTCGTCGCGAGCGACCGTATGGCGAGTTACGAGCAATAGAGTGTCGGCGCAACCTTGATGACTACGGCCGCCACGGGTTGCCCACATGGGGAAGACTCGTCCTAATTCTGTGGCCGCCGGTGGTCGTAACGATGGGGCTGCCTGTCACGGCGTCCACGATGAACGTACGGAAACCTGGGCCCCACGCGCCTCCATGTCCCTCATAATGGTCGAACGTCGTGACGATCTCGTAGACCATCCGTCTCGGGGCGATGACGACGAGCTCGAGCGTACGCGCCGAGGAGCGCTGGAACCAACGTTCAAGCTTGCAGCTCTTCAGATGCAGCGGGGTCGTCCTCTCCGAAACACCAAGCTTTGCGAAAACGGTCGCGGGCGGCGTAAAGGTTGATGGGTCCCGGCCTTCGTTGGCCGGATACTGCAAAGGTGCAGCATTCGCTGGACGCGGCGGCTGCCAGGGCTCCGCGGAAGGAGCAATAGCCGCGCAGCCCACGGTCGCATTCGCGTCGATGCCGGCCATTGCTCGCGGCGGCACCGCAAAAGCAATCCTTGCGTTGTCAGCAACGGCCGCAATGCAAACCGCAGCGCGGGTAGCAGCCATCACCCGACGAGAATATCTTTTCGAGCGTCGATTATCGCCGTAATCCGTCAGTATGTATATCCCCTTGGCATTGCGGCGGAACATTGATTTATCGCCCACCCCACGGGGGGTCAGTCACCGTTACCGAGCCGCCGTGCACCCGATCGTCGACGTAGGGCAGTCCCCGGTGTCAACCGCCGTCGTCCCGAACGTCGACCATGGCTTCTTCGAAATGCTGCGCAAGCCGCGGGCGCCGGTCGTGCCCTGTGCTTTGGCGCAATCGAAACGAGCGCTTCTTTGGTGAAGGGAAGATCGACGACGTCCATGCCATGATCTTCTAGAACTGATGGACGAGCGGAAGGCCTGCGTCTGTTCGCGCTGTTACTCGCTCTGACGATTATTCGGCCTGATCGTCCACTCTCCGGCGTTAACGTGAGCCGTTGCGCCGTCGCGCCAGCGTGACGGTCGTTACCGCGGCGGCGATCGCTGCCACGGCGGCGGCCGTCTTTAGGTGGTCGGGCGGCGGCGGAGGCACCGACACGACGCCGCGCTCATCCGCGACCGCTGGCTGCGCGACGTAACGTCCATGGCGTGGCGGCTGCAGACGCCGCGCGAACTCCGTCAACGCTGTCGCGACGGCCGCCCCACTCATCGGCGGCCCGTGGCCGGCGCTGACGGTCGTCGGCCGCAGCTCGGCAAGGCGCTCGACGCTCGACTGCGCCGCGCTCCAATCGGTCGTGAACGGCGCCGGCGGCCGGCGAAACTCCCGTTTTTGCACGACCATCCCAAACGCCGAGTCTTGATTTACGGTCGCGAGCGCGTCGCCGGCAAGCAACGTTCGATCCGCCTCGCGCCAGAGTGAAATGTGGCCCGCGGTATGGCCCGGCGTGTGCACTGCACGCCACCCCGGCAGCGGAGGGACGGTGCCATCCCTCGGGAGCGCCCGGACGCGGTCGCCGAAATCGGAGCCGCGATCGGGAAACAGGCGTGCCATCATCGCGAGTGCACCGCCCACCGTCGGGTCCTTCGGCGGGTAGTCGGATCTGCCGGTAAGATACGGCATCTCGAGCGGATGCGCGTAAATCGGCACGTTCCAACCCGTTGCAAGCGCGAGCGCCGAGCCGGCGTGGTCAAAGTGTCCGTGTGTGAGGACGATCGCGTCGGGCCGAGCGTCGCGGCCGTAACGCCGCTGCGCCGCTCGCCGAATCCACCCGGAACAGTGCGGCAGGCCGGCGTCGATGAGGACCCACGACGTATCCGAAACGTCGACCAAATACGCATTGACGAAGACGACGCCGACCCGAGCAACGCCCGGCGCCACCTCCGTGAATTCGAGGGCGCGGTGGGGAATGGCAGACGGCGTCTCGGACAGCACCCTGGGCCTTTCCAGCTTTATTCGCGCAGATGGAAAGCCTGTACCCAAACCGATGTGGTCGACGAAGAACTCGAGCACGGCTTCCGGCCCCATGCGGGGACTAGTCCGCCCGGTCCGCATCATGTCATGCCTCGGGCCGATGGCGCGAACAGCTGCTGACTTGGGAGTCCTTTATCGTATGATTGCTGAGTTCGCAAAGCCGGCATTCCATCCTCGACGAGAAGATCGACCTCTACTTCCGCGGCGGTGCGGAACTCGTGATCGTCATCGATCCCGAGGGACGTTGTGTCGAGCTGCACGAAGCAGGGAGCCGGAACCTGTTCGCTCCCGGAGAGCACGCGCGATCGCGTATGTTCCCCGATCTCGCTATCGACGTGAGCGAACTTTTCGTCGATCTGTTTTGACGTTCATCTCGGCGCGAACGGTGAAAGCGAGCGCTCAGCCTTCCCAATCCTCGACGCGTAAACCGGCCACGCGTGAAAACTCGCCGACGTTGTGCGTGATGAGCGTCAAGCCTCTCGCTTTTGCCTGAGCGGCACTGAGCGCGTCGTAGGGTCCGATCGGCTTTCCGGCGCGAGCGAGAGTGGATCGTATTTCTCCCGCTTGCCGGGCGTCCTCAGTATCGAAGGGAAGCACCACGATTCGCATGGAGTCGATACGAGCGAGATTTTCGTCGACGCGTGCGCTCTTGTAGGCACCATAGTACAGTTCATGCAGAGCGATTGATGAGATCCCGAAATCGCGGGGCATGCGTCTCCGAACGCGGCGGATGAAGCGCGGCGTTCCCCGCAGAAGCGCAATGAGCGCATTGGTATCGAGAAGATACTTCACTCGAAGAATTCGAGCTCGGGCCGCGATTGGACGGAGGGCTCTTCTTCCAGTGCACTTACAAGGTCGTCGTCAACCGGCCCGACGAGCGGGCGAAGCCAATCCCAATCACGCGCGATCGGTTCCTAAATGATCGCTACGCCATGCCTGCGAACGCGCACCTCGTCGGTGTCGAAGCGAAACGCCTTCGGCAACCGAACGGCTTGAGACCGACCTGACCAGAACACCTTCGCCGTTTCCATCAATATCCTCATCCCCGAAGGAGAGATATATCATAAGCATATCTCTCTCTGCAAGCCGAGCCGCGCGAGATCTACGGCGGCAAACGCCAGAGGGTCCACGTGATCAGGCAGGACGCGATGCCGCGCCGCGTTGATTTCGTCGACTTCGCCGATGCGGACGTGTAGGACGGGCTTTACGACTCCGTAAGCCGGGGCTGCCGATTTGAGGTGACGAAGGGACTGTCGCCGACTGCACGGAGAAATGTCGCGCCGTGACTCGTCGATCAAAGAAGTCCTCGGAGAACGTTCCGCTCCCCGGCGTCTCGGCGGGAGAGTCGCTCGTCGACCTGCTGACGCTGCGCGGCTTTCGCCTTCACGCCGGCGCGGGTACGGAGCGTATTTACGAGCGTCTTGATAAGGACGGCGTCGGCTTCTTTGCTTTCGTCACCGCCGACTCGCCGCCGTGGCTGATCGTCGGCGCGCTGTTGGAAGTGGATATCCAGCCCGACGGGATCGTAGGGCCGGCACTCGTCGCGCAAATCTTGCACGAAGACTTCGGTCTCGTCAAAGCGATGCTGCGGCCCGAGCTTCAGAGCCTTGCGTTGCAAGTTCCGCTGCCGCTGCTTGCGCCCAATCTCATGGAGCCGTATCTCGGCCGCGCGCTCGAGCAAATCGAGGCCGCCGCTCGATTGACTCTTGCCGCGGTGCAAGACGCTAAGCCGATGCCGCACGAAAAAGCCGCCAAGACGCGCGCGGTTGCGAAGGCGCGTACCGCTGCCGCTCGCGCTTCGGGTGCGACGCCGGCCGAGAGCCGCTCGCACGCCGAGGTGACGACGTACCGCTTGAAGATCACGCTACGCGGAAGCAAACCCGCCGATCTGGCGACGCATCCTCGTTCCGAGCTCAACGACGCTGCCGAAGCTTCACCGCGCACGGCGCACCGCAGCCGCCGTCGATACGCGGCGCAGCCTCGTGTTCGGGCTTCACGTCTTGGTGCCGGCCCATCGCCCATTTCCGTCACGGGGATTCGCTGCGGCGCGCAACGACGGCACCGAAGGCATCACAGCCAGACGAAGCTGACGCTGGAGGCGGGCTGGGCCAAGGGAGCGGCGAAATTATGAAGAGAATGAGTGACGAAGACCCGGAAATGCGTCCCTACTACGGCTTCTCCGGCGCGCGGCGCGGCCCATACGTTCGCGGCTTGCTCAAGACGAACAGGCGTCGTCTCGACGCGGACTTAGCAGAGCAATTCCCAACGTCCGAAGCCGTCAACGTGGCTTTGCGTCAGGCCGTTGACACGCAACCGGAACCGCCGCACGTTCGGGCGGACTAAAGCGGCCCGTTCCGTCAACCGGAGAGCGTCGATCTTCGAAACTAGTCCAATGAGGCGACCAGGGTTTGTAGTCTGGGGTATCGCCGTGGTTTTCGGCGTGGCTTGCTCCCACCGGGATAAGGCTGCTGTACGCGTCGCACCGAATGGCGTTCCTCTCGCGCCCAATATCACGTGCGCGCTGCCTGATTGCAGAGGGTACAATGTATATCCGTATGTTCGAACCAGGTCGAGATACGGAATCGGCTGCCTCGGAAACGTCCCTCCGGGTACGACTGCAGATCCGAAACCGCCGCCGCAGAGCTATAGCGTTAGCGACATTGAGAAACGCGGCTTTCCTGCATTGACGGCAGAAGAGGCAACGCTTATCAAACGCATTCGTCACTACGTCAGTTCAGCCACGTTACGCATCGCGTGGGTGGATGCGACAACCCCCAGGGGCTTCATCGTATTCGATGCGTTTCACGGACCCTGTTGGCCGAATCCCGCGTACGAAGTGCTGAACGGCAGCTGTAACGAAATATATGAGCCCGGCGAGAATCCATATCACACGACCGCGGCTCCAGATTGTATACCATCCAAGCAGCGCCCCTGGCTAAGGCGTGATATCAACGGCTAGCCGATTGCGCGGTACAGCGTCGAGCGACCGCAGCGCAAAACGCGTGCGACGTGGTTGGGACTTTCACCGCGATGGAGCATTCGCTTCGCTTTGCGCACCTGCGCCGGCGTGAGCGCCGGGGGGCGACCGATATGCTCGCCGCGGCGCTTTGCCGCTTCCATTCCGGCGACGGTGCGCTCGCGCCGTACGTCGTGCTCGAATTGTGCGACGGCGCCGAGGACGTCGTACAGCATTCGACCGGCCGCGGTTCCGGTGTCGATGTGGTCCGTGAGCGAGCGCAGGGCGATATCGCGCTTTTGAAGCGTCTTGGCAATATCCAAAAGGTCGCGCAGCGAGCGCCCGAGGCGGTCGAGTTTCCAGACCACCAGCGTGTCGCCGGCAACCAGATCCTCGAGCGCTCGGCCGAGGCCAAGGCGCGATCGCGACGCGCCGGATGCGGAATCTTCATGAATGACGCCGCAGCCGGCCGATCGCAGCGCGTCGAACTGCAGCGCCGTCGTCTGCTCATCCGTCGAGACACGCGCATAGCCCACCAGACGCGGCGGGCCGGCTTCGATGATCTGGGAGCCAACCTGACGGCCCGAACGCGCTCCTGGGGCTTTGCTTGCGGTCGTTTTTCGCCGTTTTGAGGATTTCTGAACCGACGGCGGGGCCACGACGCCGCCGTGCCCAGGGTGAAAATCGTCGAGCGCGGCGTCGCCGGCGGAGTGCGTCGCGAGCAGTTCGTCGAGTGGGATTCCGCCTCTACGTTGTGGGACTATCTTTTGGGACACGCAAGCCGTTTCGCGCCTGGGCCGCTGAACCATCCCAAAATGGGTCGGTTCCGGGATTCACGGTGCCCGCAGGGAATTACCGTGCGGCAGACTATTGCGAGGCCTATGGACGTAGCTAAAGCGTTGCTACTTGCACTAGCTTCATTTGTCGCTCTCGCTGGCCCAGCCACCGCAGCGCCGGTGAGCCCGGCACCTGCAACCGCGGGAAGTCAAGCAACAGCCCCGGAGCCTGTGAAAGCGCAGGTCATGATCGTCGGCGTCGCTCATCTCGTCGCGCGCAAGGACGTTCACAACAGTAAATTTACCGACAGCCCCCTCTCCTCCAAGCGTCAGATGCAGATCGCTGACATCGTCCGTCGCCTTGTTCAGTTTCACCCCACGAAGGTGCTCATCGAAGCTACGATGGGAAGCCCGGTGTTTGCGGAGCGCTACAGCCGCTATCTTAAGGGTACCTATGCGCTACCCGCTAGTGAGACATATCAGTTCGGATTAAAGCTCGCCAAGCTCGCCGGGAATCTCACAATCTATCCGATCGACACGTTCGGTCCGACACTCCTTAATGACAATAGCCGCATCGATGGGTTCGTTAAGGCGAATATCGCGAGTGTTAGTACCCCCCGTGTGACGCATTTCGAAGCGCGCGGGGACGCGCTGGAACGTAACGGGGCATACCTTGAACTACTTCGTTACCTCAATACCGACGACGCCGTCCGTGCAAACGCATCGTTCTACAGCGTATTCGACGGGATGGGACGCGACGCCGACAATGCCGGGGCCGCTTACGTGTCCCAATGGTACGCACGGAACTGCTACATCTTCTCAAACATTCTCAGCGTCCTGTCCCCGGCCGATCGTGCAGTTCGTCATCATTGGACAGGGCCACGAGTATCTGCTTCGCGAGTTCGTGCGATTGAATCCGAAGTTGCGCGACGTGGATCCGCTTCAATACTTGAACGCTTGAGGTAAGCGAAAACGTGGGTTCCGAAAGGGGTCGCTTTTGGGATGCCAAGTGTTAACGACGCTTTCGAGCACCTTGCAAAAGGCAGACGAAAGCCTTGAGAAAAACATGCGCATGTGCGTCGCAATGAGCCGACCATCACTGCGAGAAAAACTCATTGAGGCTGGGTCGAACGTCAGACATCGGGAGTTTCAAATAAAGGGAGTAGAACATGCGAACGATTATTGGCGCTGCATTTGTGTCGCTTGACGGTGTGATGCAGGCGCCCGGCGGAACGACCGAGGATCCAACCGGCGGGTTTAAGTACAGCGGATGGCTGCCGCCTTATTCCGATGAAGCCAGCGCGAAGACGGTCGGCGACCTGTTCGATCGTTCATTCGACCTGCTACTAGGGCGGCGGACCTACGACATCTTTGCAGCTTTCTGGCCCTATGCCGAGGGCAACGGTAAGCCGATGGGCGAGATGTTCGACCGGGTGCGCAAGTATGTCGTCACGCGCGGCGAGAAGCCGCTGACTTGGCAAAACAGCGAGCGGGTGACAAGCATCGAAGCTGTTGCTCGGCTAAAAAGCGGTGAAGGGCCCGAGCTGATCATTCAAGGCAGCAGTACGCTCTATCCGCAGTTGCTCACGGCAGGCCTGATCGACCGATTGATCCTGATGACGTTTCCGGTTGTGCTTGGCGGTGGCAAGCGACTGTTCGGCGAAGGTACTTCAAGCGGCGCGATGCGCATGATCGACCACAGTGTGTCCGCGCGAGGGACGATAGTTGCCAGTTACGAGCCTGCCGGCCCGGTGAAGCTCGGTAGCTTCGCGAGTCCGGAGCCGAGTGAACCGGAAATTTCGCGTCGAAAGGCGATGGCGGACGGGACTTGGTGAGGCTCACACCGGTCACCGCGCGACCAGCCCACACCTCAAGACAGTGCCACCCTGCCCCCGCTGAGGGCGCATCAGGTCGTCCTTTAGTCTAGCGTGTCCGGCGGGATCGGAAGAGCGCGCGCGTCGTTAGATATTCCCAGCCACGAATCTTCTGACGAAGGTCGGGTGACGACAGTCCGGTCAGAAACGAAAAAGCCCCCTCATCGGGAGCGTTTTCGGGAATTGGCATCGTCTCTAAGCGAGCGCGAGATCTCGCGCTGAGTTCAGTACCTCGGCCGGCTTGCTATCATGGCCCTCCAGAGACTCTGACTCCGCAACAAAACCGTCCATTAGGCGATCCTCGTCGACAGCAGTTCGCGGTGTGGCTTTATCTTTTGCGGTTAGTTCAGCGCCTCGCGGCGGAGGTTTTCATTAAGAGTCATCATCCTGAACTTACAACCGTTGTGCCGATGTCATCGGTTCCACGTAGCCAAAATCAAGACCGCCAACGGAGGATCAGAAGTCCTCGTCGCCGCCACCGAGCGGTCCGAGGCCTTCGTCTTCCTCTTCGTCCTCTTCGAGTTCGGCGTCTTCGTCTTCGAGAACGTAACCCTCGTCGACGCCTTCTTCCTCCGCCGCCGGCGCTTCGTCTTCGAGAACGTCGGCGTCGAGGACATCATCACCGAGACCGCCGCCGATGCGCGCAATGCCCGTGTCGGCGTCGAGTTCCGGTGCGGCGGCCATCGCCGGGCGCGGTGCAGCTTCGGCGGCCGCGACTTCCTCGTCGCTCGCTTCGGCTTCTTCCTCTTCTTCGGGTTCGTCCGCGTCCGGCGCGGTAACGCCCTCGGCTGCGTCTTCCATCCCGATGCCGGCCGGAACGGCGGTGGCCACGGCGCGTTGCGCTTCGGCTTCGCGAGCAGCGACCATCGTTTGCGAGAGGCGTGGATCATCGTCGCCGACAAGCAGACCGATGTCCTTGGCGGTCTCGGTCATGTCGTCGTCTTGGATCTTGATCTCGATCTCTTCGCGGTTTTCGGTCAGCACCTTAACGTCGAGAGCGAGTGACTGCAGCTCCTTAATAAGGACCTTGAACGACTCCGGCACACCGGGTTCCAAAACGTTCTCGCCCTTAACGATTGCTTCGTACGTCTTCACGCGGCCCACGACATCGTCGGATTTAACCGTCAAAAGTTCTTGCAACGTGTACGCTGCACCGTAGGCTTCGAGCGCCCAGACTTCCATTTCGCCGAAGCGCTGGCCTCCGAATTGCGCCTTGCCGCCGAGCGGCTGCTGGGTGATCATCGAGTACGGGCCCGTCGAGCGCGCGTGGATCTTGTCGTCGACAAGATGCGCGAGCTTTAGCATGTAAATCATGCCGACCGTGATCGGGCGGTTGAAACGATCGCCCGTGCGGCCGTCGCGCAGCCACGTTTTGCCGTCGGCGGGGAGACCCGCGTCTTGCAGCCACTCGGCGATGTCTTCCGCATGCGCGCCGTCGAACACCGGGGTCGCAATGAACATGTCGAGCATGCGCGCAGCCCAGCCGAGATGCGTCTCCATGATCTGGCCGAGGTTCATGCGGCTCGGCACGCCGAGCGGGTTGAGCACGATGTCGACCGGCGTGCCGTCTTCGGTATACGGCATGTCTTCTTCGGGCAGCACCTTGGCGATGACGCCCTTGTTGCCGTGGCGGCCGGCCATCTTGTCGCCCTGCAAGATCTTGCGCTTCTGGGCGACGTAGACGCGCACGAGATGGCTGACGCCCGGCGACAGTTCGTCGCCGTTGTCGCGTGAGAACATCTTAACGTCGATGATCTTGCCTTTTTCGCCGTGCGGAACTTTGAGGCTCGTGTCGCGCACTTCGCGGGACTTCTCGCCGAAGATTGCGCGCAGCAGACGCTCTTCCGCCGTCAGTTCGGTCTCGCCCTTGGGCGTGACCTTACCGACTAAGATGTCTTCGGGACGGACCTCGGCGCCGATCCGGATGATACCATTCTCGTCGAGGTCTTTGAGCGCGTCTTCGCCGACGTTGGGGATGTCGCGCGTGATCTCTTCGGGGCCGAGCTTCGTGTCGCGGGCTTCGCACTCGTACTCCTCGATGTGAATCGAGGTGAAGCGGTCGTCCTTGACCATCCGCTCGGAGATCAAGATCGCGTCTTCGTAGTTGTAGCCTTCCCACGGCATGAACGCGACCAAGACGTTTTGGCCGAGCGCCATCTCGCCTTGATCCGACGACGGGCCGTCGGCCATGATCTGACCGCGCACGACCTTTTCGCCGACCGTGACGATCGGGGTTTGGTTGATGCACGTGCCGGCGTTCGAGCGCGTGAACTTCAAGAGGTCGTAGGTTTCATCCAGACCGTTTTCGTCATTCTTGACGATCACGGCTCGGGCATCGACGTGTTGGACGACGCCGTCGGCGCGCGCGAGCACGCAACCGCCCGAATCCTTGGCGGCGCGATACTCCATGCCGGTGCCGATGATCGGCGCTTGCGGACGCAGCAACGGCACGGCCTGACGCTGCATGTTCGCGCCCATGAGCGCGCGGTTGGCGTCATCGTGCTCGAGGAACGGGATCAGCGCGGTTGCGACCGAGACGATTTGCTTGGGTGAGACGTCCATTAACTGCACGAGATCGGGCGGCTCGGTGACGTACTCCTCGGCGTACCGTGCGACGACCTGATCGGCTGCGATGCGGCCGTCGGGTGCGAGCGGCGTGTTCGCCTGCGCGATGATGTACTCGTCTTCGCGGTCGGCGGTGAGATAGCGCAAGTCGGTCGAGACGACGCCGTCGCTGACCAGGCGGTACGGCGTCTCGATGAAGCCGTAACGATTGACGCGCGCATAGGTCGCAAGCGAACCGATCAGACCGATGTTCGGGCCTTCCGGCGTCTCGATCGGACAGATGCGGCCGTAGTGCGAGTGGTGGACGTCGCGTACTTCAAAGCCGGCGCGCTCGCGCGAGAGGCCGCCCGGTCCGAGCGCCGAGAGGCGCCGTTTGTGGGTTAGTTCGGCGAGCGAGTTCGTCTGGTCCATGAACTGCGAGAGCTGCGAGGAGCCGAAAAACTCTTTGATCGCGGCAACGACCGGGCGAATGTTGATGAGCGCCTGCGGCGTGACGGTTTCGATGTCTTGCACCGTCATGCGCTCGCGCACGACACGTTCGAGGCGCAGCAAGCCGACGCGGAACTGGTTCTGCAAGAGCTCGCCGACGCTGCGGATGCGACGATTACCCAAATGATCGATGTCGTCGATGTGCACGAGCGGCTTGCCGTCGGGGCCCGGCGTCTTCATCGCGACCTTGATCAGGCGGCGGATGACCGCGATCATGTCTTCGCGCGTCAGGCTCTTCTTCGTGATCGGCGGCATGGCGAGGCCGATGCTCGAGTACTCGCGCAGTTCGGGCCGCAGTGCGTTTTCGAGTTTGCCGGAAAGCTTATAGCGGCCGACGC
>JAABUU010003054.1_pt1 | contig 22058 bp, 17 predicted proteins | sample 5559301 | NCBI WGS metagenome assembly JAABUU01 (sample SAMN10711884, study PRJNA513360) | rock metagenome | isolation source: Antarctica rocks | place: Antarctica: Victoria Land, Richard Nunatak white | reverse complement strand
CCCGCAAACATGTTACTCTCAATATACATAATACTCCCAATGCGATACGGGCTCGGATCAACCACCCCCTCCTTCGGCACCAACAGACGATCGAGATCGACACAATTCTTGTTTGCGTTCTCGCCCTGCAAGTAGGGCGCTTTACCCGTAGCGCCGAGAGGGTCGCCGGAGCAGTCGAGGGAGTTGAAGGCCTTGTAGCCGGCGCCGAGGGTGCCGGAGTTGATGTAGACGGAGTGCGAGGTGGGGTCCATCTTGGTGCAGGCGTTGGTCAGGAAGCCGGCCCAGCCGGGGCGGTGGTGGTAGTTCATTTTGCCGGAGCTGTGGAGGTGAGGTGTGTGTGTTAGCGGTTGGGAGAGGTTGGAGGGAGGCGAGGAGGAAGAGGGGGTGGGAAGGGAGAAGGGAGGGAGGGTGAACGTGCCAGTCGGAGGTGCGGTATTCGTTGGCTTTGGTGAGGGTGCGGGCGTCGAGACCGGGGGCGGCGAGGGTGCTGGTTGCGCCTGTGAGGAGGACGATGGCGAGGGCGAGCTTGGTGATTGTGAGGCCCATTTTGGATTGTGGTGGTGGATTTGGGGAAAATTGAAGTTTAGGGTGTAGTAATGGTTTGGTATGTTGATATTGATGGTTTGTCTTCGATGGTTGAGATGCTGTTGATTGTTGTGATGAGGAGGACTTCGAGGTGGGATTTGACCCCCTTCTTATACATCTCTGTCTGGTTCTGCAGTGGTCAACACCGTCGACTCGTCGCTGCACTGCCCTCCTCACTCTGAACACATGTCGCCATTCATTCGCCTTTGTTTCCATCGGGGATCCACATCCATAATCTCAAGCTTTGAAACGCCCTCGTCGCCTGATTGACCCCTGAACATGCCATCTCGACTGATCTGTGGGTAGAAAGGTCGTCAGCGTAGATGCAACAGCTCTGGACCAGACATACCCACAGTCCGAAATGGTAATGGCAGCTCCGAATGAGCATCGATGAGATCTCATGACGTTCAGGGGAACCAGGTCGACGTTCGTATAGGAGCGCTTCCTGGAGGTTTGATTAGGCGGACAGCGTGGTATATGTGGGCATCTATATAATAACGACCGTGACTGTGAGAGATACGTCGGGAGCCTATGGAATGATCCACGATGCCCTAAGCCGTACTCCAAATGTCGTCATTGCTTCAGATGCCGAAATCTGTGTATCTGGAGCAGTGTTGGAGACCTCGGAATGTGTGATCAGCTTATGGTGTTCCCACTGTCCGTGCTTTGAGACCGTCAGACGAGTAAGACATGTTGATCTTATCGTCATATGACAGCAAACCCATCCGTTGGAGGTAGGGTACCCAGTCCAGTGCTAGGCTTTGCGGAGCTGCCTGTTTGGCGAATGTGCTCGGTGAGTATGCAATGACTTCAGATAACATTCCTCTCCTGAATCCCACATGTCAAGGTGGACGTGCCTGCACGGGAAGGGTGCAACTTGTGATCCTAGTGGTGTGGTGAGATATTGAGAGACCTTCACACAGGCTAGGGTAAGCTTACCGGCTTTGTCGTATGATAAGTGAGGTATCACACGTAAGGTATCCATTCACGGGTACTTGAAATGAGCCAAGTCATCGAGTACTGTCTTTACGAGAGCCAGGAGACAATGCCAATATCTGATAGCATTGGTTTCAATGTAGAAAATGCGAGGAGAGGTACGGCGATTACCGTCCTCACACAGCAGGATCCATGATACTCCGAGGACACAGAGGCCTTCAATACCTGCGGTTCGCAGAAAGGAACCCAACAACAAAATTGTTGCCTGTGCAACCATAACAACAAGACCAGCAAGTGGGACCGAAGAGGCCAGAGTTGCCAAACTGAAGATCATACGGTGCACATGCTCGGCCGATTGTGATCAGCCAAAACCAGACCACGGAAATAAAGAAACCGAAGCCGGATGGTAGACAGAATGCGCCACTGGATGCACCACTGGGTGGGATGTAATGCACAACGTGCGGTAATGTACGGCAACCTCCCGCGTCGCTCAGTTGGTATTGTTGCTTGCTTGATATTATTCGCCTGTGATGAGACCCATGCATCAGCAAAGGATGCAAAGGATGCGGACTAGAAGATGTCCGATCGTAGATCATTGAGGTAGGTATGTCGTTGTTCGGCGTATCATGCCATGTGGCGAAGCGACTCTGCATGCTGCATCAAGCTATGCACATGCTTACCGGCTGGTACCGAAGTTGAATAATGATAGGGCAAAAGCAAAAATAAGGTAGGGAAGCACCGCTCGAAAGCATGCGCTTCTGAGTTAGACGACTCGCGAAGATAAAAAAGGCACGGGCGAAAGTTGGTGTGGATCCACCGTTTCCAATGTGTGGCGCTTTCCGATATGGCAGGGAACTTCGGTGCTCATTATTTGATGTAGCTAACCTGCGAAGACGCATATCCTTCCAGGGAGTTTTGATTGCAGCTTCCGTACTCTGAAAGTATGAGTATCCCTGGATTCACGTATCAAACTGCTTCCCGACGGAGTTTCGCCATAGGTAGAGAGGCGGCGTCCAGAAGGATTCGCAGGATTATCAAGGTAAATGATTTGGTTGGCCCAGCAGTTTCTCCCTCCGTGACACAAGTCTGAACCTCAGTGCTGGATATCATAACTCCCGTCACAGCGGTGTTTCAAGAACCAGTATGAATGAGCAGTGCTTGTGCCGTGATCCCACGTTTCAAGTCTGATCCCGGATATATTACTCCCAGAGGAGGGCGTGAAGCTGTTCGATGATCCGCTCATTTTCGTATCGAAACTCGCCAACGCGGAAGCTTTGAGGTGCATATGCTGCACGTGACCCAATATGATCATGGGATCTTTCTGTGTTCCCTGCGTAGGAGAATACTCCAGGAAGGTTGCCGATTCGTAGGAGAGGTGAGATTACTCCGCTGCAGTACCTTAGGTACCTTAAGGTAAGGTACAGATACCTATAGGCAGACTTCAGTCCCTACTGCTTACGAAAGGTCTGACCTCATCCTCTTTGGTTCTCCCTAAGCCATTCTTCCCGTAGAAGTCCATGGGATACACCTTCTCACCGCTGGTTTCCCAGTCACTTCTCCCACCGAGAACAACAAGTGCCTCATACGGAGTCAGCAACGGCCTGGAAAAGGCATAGCCCCAGTCGATGCTCAGTCGTGGACACGCAATCTGTACCCAACAGTCCACATCATCCATCAACGCCAGTTTACCAGGGAATATCTCACTCAGCAAGAGATTGATAAAGGGTGTACCCTGTGCTTTGAGATGATTTTCGATGAGTGTCATAGTGTGTGGATTGCCTTGTCGGCCAAGCGATCCGAGTATCAGTCCCCACTTCTTTGCTGTCTTTGCTGTTGTTATGGCCTGCCGCCGCAAGGTGTACATTTCATTGTGATCATACGTTTCGCGGGTGAGCTTGCGCGAGTAGGGGTCGTAGCGGTAAGCCGGCAGCTCCGGGTTATGGATCATGGCTGATTCCAAATGGAATCGTCCATCCCCAAGATAGAGTAGTATGTCCACGTCAGCTGTAGAGAGTCGCGGCGAAGTGCAACCAAGGATCTCCCCTTTACTGAGTGGTGCAATCTGTGGTATTATGACCTTGAAACCCGCACGCTCGAGTTGGGACTTGATGGTGTGCAAGGTGGCGTTGAACTGTATCGTTCCTACCATAGCGATTGACTTGCCTGCCTCAAAGTTCCTCTCCAGTGTTGCAAGAAGATGCGTTGTGTCGATGCTGATATCCACGAAAACATACAGGGTCTTGATCTTCGTCACATCCACCGGTATTAGGCAACTGTGTGCGTAATGCACCAGCAAATCACAGCCGAGCGCTCGAGCGGTATAGTCGTCGATGCAGCAAGCACCGTACGTCACATCGCCCATGATTAACGTTTCAATACTAGGGCAGAAGCGGGTGAGGATATCGGATATTGTGGTGGCGAAGAGCAGAAGGCCTTCCGGAAACTGAAGCGCTACCTTTTTAGAGCCTGAGGTGCGGATGCGGTGTATGGTTTTGGGTATCTCGAATGAGTAATTCGACGGAAGGAGGGTCAATGCAGCACGGATGTCTGGATCATTCAGGATTTCTGGAGGAACCTGATTCAGCGCTCTTGCAGGTCGTCGTGTGTTTGAGACTATTGCTTGGGCATTAGCGAATAGTCACAGCAAGAAATCCATTAATCAAGCATTTTCAGGCACACCTTGAATAGCTCCATTGCTTTCGACCCCATCTCCATGTGAGCCTGTTCGTGCTGCAGCCGTTTTCCTTCCGACAAACCTCTTCTTCGGCTGTCTCGATTGTTCGTGCCGGTCAACTGAAAGTTCAGCTTCGACTGCACCTCCAACATCGACCTGGGCCCGATCCTCTTCCATAATTTTGTGATGAAACTAGGCAGTCCAAGAATCGTGATCCGGGAAAGGCGTTGTTAAGGTAGTGAGTTTCGTCCGTAGGGCTGGCGGATACTTCAGTGGCGTTTCTCCATGCAAACCTTAAGCCTTCCCCACCATTCCTTTCTCCACTACTCCACCTGTCCTACGGAGTACAATACCACACCTCGTTATCTACCTGCAGCCTTGCTTACTCCTCCATCGCCTATCCATCAAGCCTCTAGGCTTCAACAGCATGTCACTCTCAAGAGCTCACCCCCGTATACTGACGTCCCGATGGAGTCGAGTGTACCGCAGAGGCTTTGCGGGAACAGCTCGACGTTCAGCCGAGGAAGTGCGAATCGTGGAGGTTGGTCCTAGGGACGGCTTACAGAATGAGAAAAACACGATACCTCTGAGTACTAAGATTGAGCTTATACGGCGTTTGGCTGGTACTGGGATACGGACCATGGAAGCTGGCTCATTCGTCGCCCCCAAGTGGGTTCCGCAAGTCAGTCATCTCCAAATCTCAGGATTCTCACCGCCACTGCTAGCCAGTATCACGAAGGATACCATTCTGATCCCCCGTTCTATAGATGGCCAGTTCAGCGCAAGTGCTAGACCACATCCTCGGACACCCCCCACCAGCTACCCAGTCAATCGCATACAACTTCCTCGTACCAAACATCAAAGGACTACAAAATCTCCTTGCGGTCACAGAATCAAACGCCCCTCCAACCCCGCCCTCAACACCACCAGCGCAAGGCGAGAGCCCAGCACCCATAACCTCAAGCCAAGACCCCAACGAAACGCCATCCGACACCTCCGCCACCAGCAACACCAGCACCACCCCCAACCACCCCGCCCCCTTCACCACCGAAATCTCCCTCTTCGCCGCCGCAACCGAAGCCTTCTCCAAAGCCAACACCAACTGCACAATCGCCGAATCGCTCGACCGCTGCCGGCCCATCGTCACCCTCGCCAAATCCCACAACCTGCGCGTGCGCGGCTACGTCTCCGTCGCCCTCGGCTGCCCCTACGAAGGCCTCGACGTCTCGCCCGGCAAGGTAGCCGAAATCACCGCGACCCTGCTGGAGATGGGCGCCGACGAGGTCTCGGTCGCGGACACGACGGGGACGGGAACCGCGCCACGGACGCGCGAACTCCTGCGCGCTCTGGAGACGGCCGGGGTCGCGAGTAAGGATGTTGCGCTGCATTTTCACGATACGTATGGGCAGGCGTTGGTGAATACGGTGGTGGGGTTGGAGCATGGGATTCGGACGTTCGATAGTAGTGTTGGGGGCTTGGGGGGTTGTCCGTATTCGAAGGGGGCGACGGGGAATGTGGCGACGGAGGATTTGGTTTATTGTTTGCATTCGCTGGGGTTGAGGACGGGGGTGGATGTGGAGATGATGGCGCAGATTGGGGCGTGGATTTCGGGGCAGTTGGGCAGGAAGAATGATAGTCGGGCTGGGAAGGCGCTGCTGGCGAAGTTATAGTCGGTATGGAGCCAGTTTAAAGGGTTCGCGCGCTGTCCGCTGCTCCACTGGACATCCGTGATGAGCTATTCTCCGAGCTGTAAGACCATCACGCACATCAGGACACTTCCCATTTTGCTCTGAACACTCCCATTTGTCTGGGGACCGAACGTTGCGCACAACGACCATTTACCTCTTGCAATACTGCAACGATTCACCCCACGGCTATAGACCATAACTAAGCCGAATTCAGGGCGGTTGGTGTGTAAGGACGAATAGGGCCCGTTTACCTGCAATATCTGATTATGGGAGAGATCAAGGTTATGATTTTGGATTGCGAGCCCCGAGAGCTACAGTTGGAGATGTGAGCGGGACACGGACGCTGGTCAGAAAGTAAAAAGAATGACTCGACACAATTCATGCACATTCTACTTGTATATTGTGAGGTCTACGCAAAGTCCGGAGATCTCTTGTAAAATTGGGATGGCCGCGACAGGATTGTCGCAACGCCATCTATAATTACCTTTCACGGCAAAAGTCCTCCAGCTAAGCAGGCCAGTCATAGTACCCACATCAACCCCTCTAAACACACTAAACCATGCACATCCCACCCCAGCACAAGCACCTACAGCTGGCGCTCCTACCGGCATCAAGTCTAAGTCTGAGTCCGCACCCTCCCCCCCTCACCCCTCCTCTCCGCCTCCGACACCGTCCCGAACCCCCAGCCCGCACTCTTCTTCCTCCGCCCCCTCCGATCCCCATACTTCTCATCAAACTTCCTAATCGCCGCCAACGAACTCATATCCTCACTAATACTCGCGCTAATCTCCTCCAGCGCCCTCTCGAAATGCCTCTTCCGCAGTACCCTCTTCTCCGGGTGCCGATACGGCTCGGGCCCGGTGCGCTTGGCAGCTTCGGCGTTTTCCTCGCGGATACACGCAAGAGCGGCCGCTACGGCGAGATTCTTAAGGTCGGAGCCGGAGTAAAGCGGCGTCTGCGCGGCGAGGAAGGGGAGGTCGACGTCAGGGGCGAGGACTTCATGGCGGAGGTGGATGGATAGGATAGCGAGACGGTCAGGTTCGCGGGGAAGGTCGACGAGGAGACGGCGCGGAAGACGGCGGAGGACGGCGTCGTCGAGGTCGAAGGGGCGGTTGGTAGCGACCATGATGAAGGCAGCGAGGTCGTTGACGCCGTCCCACTCGCGGAGGAACTGGTTGATGAGCTCGCGGTGGCTGGTGCGGGTGGAGCCGGCGCCGCCGCGGGAGCCGAAGATGGCGTCTGCTTCGTCGATGAAGACGATGCAGGGTTTGAGTTTCTGCGCCAGCGAGAAGATCGCTTTCACGTTCTTTTCGCCTTCGCCCACGTACATGTCGTAGATCTCCGAGCCGCTCACTTCGAGCACCGTCGCGCCGCTCTCTTTCGCGACGGCTTTGGCGAGGAGAGTTTTGCCTGTACCGGGAGGACCGTAAAGGAGGAGGCCTGGGATGCGGTCGGTCGCGAGCACGCCGTAGGTGAATGCTTCGGGGCGGATGAGGGATAAAGAGGTGAGTGTTTTTAAGGCTTCGATGTTCTCGGGAGGGGCTTGCACGTCGGCAAAGGTGGTGTGGATGTTCTCAACGTCAATGACTCCACCAAGTAACTTTTTCTCATGAGTGGTGCAAGTCTTCCTCAGTTGCTTCATCTTCTCGTCGTTGGCTCTGTTCGCTGCCGTAGTACCAGGTTTATGTGTATGCTGGCTTGCGGGGTCGTTCGACACACCTCCCCGTTGTTGCTCCTCATTTAACCACTCATACTTGACTTGATCGCTTGAGTCTGTGAGACGAAGAGCACGCTCGATGTGAGTTGCGTTTAGTACTTCGTCCCCGTTCAGCAGTCCCAGAGAAAGGACAGCGGTTCTGTGGACCCGGTCGAAAGGCCAGATAGAAGCCCCCAAGCCAGACGCAAACGCTTGAGCCGAGTCAATCGCCAATTCTGGAGCTTGAACTATGGCGTTTGTGCGGCTTGAATCGAAGCTTAGCCGCTTGATCATATCACGTAGATGTCGCAAATTGATCTGTGTCGTTCTCAGCTTCAGGTCTTCGGCAAAGCTGCTTTCAACAGCATTGTGGTCGTGGTTGCCTGGAGGTACGACGATTGTTCGTATAGCTGTGTCCTCAGACTCCGACTGAAGGCTCTTCAAGCCCGCCTTCGAAACGGATGGCACGAGATCTACAGAAGAAGTTGCACCAACGACCATGATCCTTTGTCCATTCTTTCTTCGCTTCCGTACAGCTGCAAGGAGTAGTGCGAGGATCTTGCTCCCTTCTCGAGTAGCATTCAGCTCCTTGTAGTCCCTAATCAGCACTATCTGTGATCGTTTAAATAGTTCTGACACCTGAATGACCAGTCTGGAACCATCGAGCTCAGCTTCTGAGAGGACCCCGTTGATTGATTTTTGGTCAGGTCCAGGGATATGGGCGTCGCTTTTCGATTGGGTTAGGTACTCACCCATGGCTTTCTTGGTATAGCAAGTGTTCAACACACTGTCTATCCAGTACGAAAGTTTCGCATCATCGGCCGATTCAGTAGAAGATGTGGTAGATCTGGATTGTGGTTTCGGAAGATCGATCCCGTTCTTGAAGTGACCAGAATTCTTCAGGAACTCAGAGATGGTCGCTTGGATATTCGTGACTGGTACTGTTGTGCTGATCTTTGTAAACATCGGTACAGCAAATATGGAGGGGTTGCCCTTCGAAGCTTGGCTCTGAACATCATCTGGATCGTCGTCGTATTCGTCTTCTTCTTCCGCCGAGTCTTCCAGCTCTCTCCCTTCCTGCCTTGATACCACACGGTGGGCATCGTAGCCTAGGGAGCGTAAGCTGTACGGTGTAACATCCGCAGCATCGCCGAGGTACTCCGCTCCCAGTTCCGCAAGATCCTGAGGGTCCAGAGACAGCAAATCCGCACCAGTATCTGCTGCGATTGATTCGACTACTGCATCGAGGAAAAACATTCCACCATCCTCTGGGCAATGGAGTAATAAGTGCGTCTTCGTCGCCGGAAAACTATTAGGGTGTTGTTCTGAGAGCATATTCAGGCCCGTGGCGACATGTGCACGAATCTCGAGCCAGACATCCGGGTTGATTTCATATCTGTTCGACCTTAAAAGGTAATTGGTAGCTTTCGGGCCTACCGGTGAGGCAGACGGCTGCGTTGCTTTTGAGGTATCCTCCGTCTCAATATCTCCGTCTCGCCCTGTTGCCCCCAATCCAACATTGGAGTTGACTTTGTCCAACAACTCGGGCTTCGCTCGTAACTCCTCTTGCAGTGAGACGTTCTTCTCCAAGAATTGCACTGACACCGGGACTTGTGGTAGCGTTTTGGTCTTTGGTACATTCCTCCCGGCCCTGCGTGCTGCAGATCCATAGTTACTCCTGTCCTTTGTCGTCTGAGAACCCTCCGTTGTTGTATTTGCCGGCTCCGGACCATCTGCGCTCTGCAGCAATGACTCTATATTATCCAACTTAGGCGCAGCGTCGTGCGCAACGCGTGTCCATGTCGAATCCGAGGGTGCGACAGGGTCTTCGGAATTTCGGTAGGCTACTGCTGAGCGGTGGAAACTCCGCGTCGCGAGAGGATGTCGACGGCCGGCGACAAATCGGCAGCTTCGGGGTAATGAAGTTCTAGGCAATGACCGTAAAGCCTGCCATATTGGAACGTGCATCCGGTGGGAAATGCTCAGAGTGAGCTGTGGTAGCTGTGAAGATGTGTAGCCCACACTACAGTCTACCGGCCTGCGCAACTTTTTAAGGAACAACGTAGCGAGCTTCGTCACTGTCGCCCATTGATGGTGCTATACACGAACACCAACGTCACATTGAATTCACAGGCGCATGTTATGTACTAGCTAGTCGCTTTACAGTCAATTCTTCCTATCTTTCAAGACCTTACAGTGCCTTTACAATCCATTGCAAGGTCCGGTTCCTCCTACAATTATAGCGATGCTGCCAGAATCAGTAACAAGATTTATATGCTCTCTCTTGTCGCCCCTTCTCCCACCGCAAAGCTATGGCCTCGAGCGTTCGGAATCTCTCCTTCATTGCAACCGCACCGTAGCTTCCGAAGTCGCCAGCATATGTTACGATAAGAACATTTCCCTTCCGTGGCGACCCTGAACATCTTCCGGGCATTGCCTGTCCTGGTGCTATCGGCGAGAAAATCCGAGGACATCTTACAAAGTTAAAGGTGAGCGTGCAGATATCTTCGAGGGCATGGCAGCGGCGTGGGAAAGCCCCAGAGAGTACCCACCGATTCCTCAAACGAGTATGTTCCACGCAACCTCCACTTCATTTCGCCATCTGAATATGTCGGAGGGTTGAACCTGACAACATGAAACCCGCTATGGAAACCATTCTTTTCAATCTTCGGTCGGTGCGACGGCGGTCCAAAGCTGACATTTCATCTGGAACTCGGCTTCGGCGTATTCCCTGGCGTCATACTCACCTCCCAGCGGGAAGACGTTGAATTGGATCACTTCAGCGCGGATCTGTCCAACACACTAATCCAATCCAATCTCGGGTCTAGAACGAGATATCAAACAAGAGTCATTTACCTAGGATTGTATATAGGTCAAAGATAACGTCAGACGTAGGAGCATATCGCCAGGTGATTTGAACGAGTGTAGATACACAATAAGCAGAATTATGAAACAAACGTGCGATTTCGTGCCTGAAAAACGACTGTCGAAACAACGATGTTGAAAATAAAAGTAGGGCAACTTGGTACTGCTTTATGACCGTAAAGAAATACTATCGAAAGGTCCAGCCCAGTCCCTAGTCCGCATAGATAGCCCAAAATTCTTGCGGTTCGGTCACCAGTCAGGACCTCAAGGCAAGCTTAACATGATCCCGATGAAAGTTGGTGGTGGGGGTCTGTGCTGCGTACTGAACATCGCCGCGATAGGTATCGTGGTCACTGTAACGATAGCAAGGGAAGTCGCCAAAGCAAGACAAGAGACGCATTCTTGCCTTCGAGGGCTGCTTATTTGGAGCCCCTCGATAGCCGCAGTTTTACCAGCAACCTTTGTAAATGCCCACTCTTCAGGGATCTTACATTGAGTGGCGAGTCTGTGGTGATTTGCGATAAAGGGTCTGGCCTAGACACTTCCTGGGACGGAGCTGAATCTTGACGGTAGTATGCAAGGCATTTCCGGAATCTGACGGTTCGAGGATGCTGTTCGCCCAACGTCCGCATGCTTATTTCAAGACCCCTATCGCAGAGCCGGATTACTTCTTCAACATGGCCCAGTTTATGGTAGCACCCCGCAAGATTCTGTATTGATCCGAGTGTGCTAATCGCTTCCTCGCCCCGTAATCTTCTTCGTATTTGTAATGTCTTCTCTCCAAGTTCCACAGCCTTCTGCATCTGACCTAGCTTGTAATAGCTGTGTCCAAGACCCTCCATTGTACTGAGTGTGTCTGGGTGTTCCTGACCCAGTACCCTTCTTCGTATCTGTAATGTCTTCTCTTGAAGTTCCATGGCCTTCTGCACTTGACCTACCTCACTATAATTGCCTCCAAGAGCATGCATTGTTTCGAGGGTATCAGGGTGTTCCTCGCCCAGTGTTCTTCTTCGTAAATCTAACATCTTCTCCCTAAGTTCCATGGCCTTCTGCACTTGACCTACCTCACTATAATTGCCTCCAAGAGCATGCATTGTTTCGAGGGTATCAGCGTGTTCCTCGCCCAGTGTTCTTCGTAAATCTAACATCTTCTCCCTAAGTTCCATGGCCTTCTGCACTTGATCAAGCATATCATAGCTACATTCAAGATTCCTCATTGATATGAGTGTATATGGGTGTTCCTCACCCAGTACCCTTCTCTCTGATGACAATGTCTTCTCTTCAAGTTCCATGGCCTTCTGCACTTGACCCAGCTTAACATAGCTCAATGCAAGCATGGTCATCGAGAGGAGTGTTTGTGAGTGATCCTCACCCAACACTCTCCTTTCTATTTCTAGCGTTTTCTCCTGAAGTTCTGAGGCGCTCTGCACTTGACCCATTTTGGCATAATCAAATGCAAGACGACGTGTTGAGGAAAGTGTTTCTGGGTGTTCCTCACCCAGCACTCTCCTTTGTATTTCTAACACTCTCTCCTGAAGTTCTATGGCCTTCTGCTCTTGACCCAACGCAGCATAGGAATCTGCAAGACAGCCTGTTACACCAAGTGGCCAACGATTTTCATTGCCCCATAATCTTGTCATGATTTCCACAGTCTCTTCACACAGATTTATACTATTATGATGTTGACCAAGGTAAAAGTAACAAGCTGCAAGAGAAATCTTTGTATAAAGAATGTTGGGATCCTCCTCACCAACTATTCTTCTCTGTGTGCTTAGAACTTGTTCAAGAATTCCAAGACCCTTCTGCGCCTCACCCACTTTCTGATAGTAATTCCCAAGCGTTGACAGTGCAATCAGAGTTTGAGCATCCTCCTCACCACATGCGTTTCTTAACCCCTCTACTACCCTTTCTTGTAACTCCAATGCCCTCTGCCATCGAAAAGCATGATCATAAACGTCAGCAAATGTAATGGCCATGTGGAGTCGTTCGCGTGCGTTCTCTTCAACAAAGAGTTCATCGACACGAAGAACGAGGCAGGAATCGAGATGGGGTACGAGGGACCTTTGATGTTGGTCGTCGAGAAGGTCGACATCCCATTTAATCGACATAGCCAGGGTTGAAGCGGCCTTGAGCCAGCACCGTTTCTGCTCGGTCTCATCCATCTTATCACGAGCCCAAGCGTGCACGAGTGGGTGAGATTGCACGAGAATCCGATCTCCGCTCCTGGAGACTGTGAGGAGGGAGAACGATGACAGAAGGTTGATCGCTTCTCGAATGAGATAGGGGTCCCACTCCTGAGAGGTATCTTGACGAAGCACGCCGAGCTGAAGTGACCAAATCCAGTCTGTACCTTGCCCGTTTCGCATATTCTTCCAGACCTGTTTCAAGATATCTTCAGAGATTCCATCATGATGGAAAAAACAGAACAGTTGCAGGATCTCGATAGCATTGCGGGAAGTGTCGTCCGACATACTCTCAATCATCGTGAAGGAGATTTCGAACGTTGTGTAAACAGTGTATTTATAGTCACTACTAGTCTGGAGGGGTAGACGGCTCAGCAGCGCTTTTCGGCGACGAGAATAGGTGCCACAATACTCCTCCATATTGCAAAGCCCCTGCCTGATGACAGCACCAGCATGGACAATTGCAAGGGCAAGACAACCAAGAGTCTCCACCACGGGTTTCGCCAAGCTTCTAGATGCAGCGTCGAAAACGTCCTCGGCTTCGGTTGTTCTTAGAAGTAAGGTAATCGCATCTTCAAGCTCCATCTCACGGATCTCGAATGAACCACTTGTTGCGTGAACCTTGCAATCAGGATTTCGAGTAGTTAGTAAGATCGTACCCCTATCGCCAGTCGGGAAGTATCTGAGAACGTCCAACTGGGGATTGTCAGCGTTGTCGATTATTAGCAGCCACGGATCCTCGAGATTCGCAAGCCGTCTTTTAGCGGCGGTGAAGTCTGCTTCAAGTCCACAGATCCGAGCCACTTCCACGAACCCTCGTTCTGCAGTCTCGTTGCTGCTGGCATCGATCCAGAAGATACCCCAGAAGCTAAGATCCAGTCAGTGTGCGGTGCCACTGAATATGACTAGCCAAACCCTAAGATCAGCGCTTACTGGTCGCGATAGTCTTGCGCAAACTTCAAGCAGATCTGGCTTTTGCCTGATCCGCCCATCCCATACAGCACGGCTCTTATCTGTATCTTTTGATCCCTTGTTGACAGGCACACCTCTCTGAGCTTCTGCAATATTTGCTTCCGGCCGGTGAAGTCTGGGCTAACGTGGCGGGGAAGCTCGTAATGCTTATTGCGGGATTTGGTCACATGGACTAATCGTAAATGTCATTGAAATTGTCTTCATATGCAATAAGTAACAGCGACGTTGATTATTTCACGTACGTCCGGAATTGACTTCAACACGTTTTCCTTTCACCATTCTACCTAATCTCTTGAACAGCTTCTCGTACACCTCATCGTCGCGTCCGGCAAACTTGCACATGTCTACGTGGTCTGCATCTACCGGTATCTGGTCTTCGCCTTCGACTTCCAAGAGTGCGGAGTGTTTCTCGACGATCTGGATTGAACGAGAGAATCAATAGATGGACATCCGTCAACAACACACTGACTCACTAAGCTAGTGAATGGTTTCATTGGCTTCCTCTCGTAGAAGCTAACCACTTGGTAATTTGGGAGCTGATGCCTGAATTCGGAGGTGAGTTGTAGTAGCTCGTGACTATTAGTCTTCAAAGCGGTGATGAGACGAGAGCTAGGTTTGTGCATCGCGGCAGAAGCAACATCGGCAAGGAAGTTCCCATAACTTGCTTTCTCACTCCCTCGATGAGGAGTACCCAGGAATACAATCCCAAGGGTGTTTTGAAACAGGCTATGGTATTGGGCTTCGATGCGTGCCGCGAAGAGAGCCTGTTGAGATATCAGACTTCCGAGTTTCAGTGCTTACAGACAGAGGTCGACTTACTTTCTTCACAATAATACCACCTAGCGAGTGAGCAATGAAGAGGAGAGGTCTCGACGCTTCCTAGTGCCTCTACATCAGGCGTTGCCACAGCTGTAACGGCAAACATGACCGGCTTACCTCGTCTTCTTCCCGCTTGTCGATTAGACTGCTGAGTAAGTCTTTCGTATGATCATTGATATCCGCTGTTGTATTCCCACATGGGACGTTGGCATTGTAGCCAAATGTCATGACTCTGGCGCCAACGATATCCAATGGAAGAAAGTCTTTGAGCCAGAACGCTTTTGTCTTGTGATGTGTCCACGTCTCTATGGGATCCCCGTTGAGTCCAGGCACAGCGACGATACTGGGAGATGGTTAAGGTAAGTTTCCATATCGATGAATGTGTGCCACCAGCTCCAGAGTAGAATGACAGTAGACTCGCAAACGGGCTATGACTTACTCCACCTTCAGATCCTCTAGTGCCCCCACCCCTTCGGTTGGATGCAATACCGTCAGACCCATCTGAAGAAGTAAAGGCAATGTCCACTTGGGTATGGCATACGGTCTCGTTGGACTCCCAAATGAAGCAGGAACGATGAGGAGTCCTTACGCCGCAAGATGAGCCAGGTCTCGACGAGGCTGAAACAACATCCTTGTAACCCCATGCAGCACACTGACGTGGGTTAACGTTAACGGCCAATGACGACTCAGCGATAGGCGCGGGCGCTGACTCGCCATCGCAATGCCACACGTCCCCATGCTGTCTGACCCTAGGTCGTCAACGGTTGAATGCTTAATTTCATACATCTTTGTCAAGGGAAGTTATAAATGCTTCTTAGCAACAAGGAGCCATCCAACAACAGGATGAAACATTCGAAGAAACTTATCAAACAGTCCGAGATTTGCCCAAACAATCAACAAAGGGAATTTCTCAGTTTGATCTGGCAGACTTCTACGAGTAGATAGATGGTTTCTCCTCATCAGCACTGGCAGCAGTTATGGCACACCTAGATTCCTAATCGGATCGCGGAGCCAGAAAGATAAGTTATGGCGTACTCATGACCCACAGCATCATCTCAGAGATCCCTTTGTCAGCAAGGGTCTAGATCATCACCACACTTAAGGTGCCCCAGTCCTCGCGGGTCTAAGGTAACATGTTGCGCAGCTGTCATGCGAGTACCCGCGTGATATTTCTTTCCGAAGCGATGCATAGCAGCAATTCATGCTGAGTGTATTCCTTTTGTCTCCTTTCAATCAAATCAAATCTAAGATACCTTGCCTTACCTTACCTTACGCAGGACCAACTTCCAAAGCTTGTTGTTGCTGACTAAAGCATGCACAGACTAACCTTACCTTAGTCACGCCGCATTCATCCAGATGCCTTGTGCGTGAGACATGCAGCTGATAAGGTACTCCTAAAGAGATCATGCCTGACTGTCGATATCCACCATGGATAGGCCTGGACTTCCGAATACCTTCTACCTCTAAAGCTCGAGACAATTCCACTCAAGCCGCGCCTTGGATCTTGCCTTGATCGGCATGGCTTCGTCTGTGGCCTCGACGGTAGTAAAGAGCGTGACTGCCACAAGCTCGCTGACCGCTGGATCTTCGAGCACTTCTAGGGCTACTCCGCAAGGAGGGATCCTCGACGGAGCCAATCCATCACACTATGATTCCAAGAATCCGATTTCCATGTTTATCATACAGGTCAGGACCCTACTCTGGTCCGCCTGAGTTCCCTCCTGAAGCTGACTCCCTCAACCGCAGGCTGGCATTATCATTATCTTTTGCCGCCTACTACACTTCCCCCTCTCCAAACTCCGCCAACCTCGTGTTATCGCCGAGGTCATCGGCGGCATCTTGCTCGGTCCTTCAGTCATGGGCCGAATACCGGGCTTCACAGATACCATCTTCCCGGCTGCTTCCATGCCCACACTCACTCTGGTCGCCAATCTTGGTCTGATTCTCTTCCTCTTCCTGGTGGGCTTGGAAGTTGATTTGCGGTTTCTCGTGAGCAACTGGAAGGTCGCGTTGAGTGTGGGTGCGGCTGGCATGGCCTTGCCATTTGGACTCGGGTGCGCAATTGCCTCTGGACTTTACAGTCAGTTTAAGGATGAGCCCGGGACAAAGCCGATCAACTTTGGGGTATACATGTTGTTCATTGGTGTTGCGATGGCAATCACGGTATAACGTTATCGTTGTGCAATTTATGACATCTGTGCTGATAGTGGAAGGCTTTTCCCGTCCTTTGCCGTATTTTGAGTGAGCTTAAACTGCTCAGTACCCCGGTTGGAGTTATTGTTCTGTCAGCGGGAGTAGGGAATGATGTTGTTGGCTGGATCCTTCTCGCTCTCTGCGTTGCGTTGGTAAATGCTAGTACTGGACTGACTGCAGTTTGGGTGCTCCTAACATGTGTTGCCTGGACACTATTTCTGATTTACTGCGTTCGACCTGCGTTCATGTGGATCCTGAGGCGTACTGGAAGCCTTCAGAATGGACCTACACAGACCGTCGTGGCTCTCACTCTGCTTATGGCTCTGACGTCCGCTTTCTTTACTGGCATCATTGGTGTCCACCCCATCTTCGGTGCCTTCCTCGTCGGCTTGATGTGCCCCCACGATGGTGGCTTCGCCATCAAGCTTACTGAAAAGGTAGAAGATATGGTTAGCGTGCTTTTTCTGCCACTATACTTTGCCCTCTCTGGACTGAGCACTAATATCGGACTGCTCAATGATGGCATCACGTGGGCTTATGTGCTTTGTGTTATCACTGTGGCATTGTCGGCAAAGTTCATTGGTGGATCCCTCGCTGCGCGGTGCTGCAGGCTTGTTTGGAGGGAAAGCTTTACCATTGGTGCCTTGATGAGTTGCAAAGGTCTAGTGGAACTGATTGTCTTGGTAAGCACAAGCAGCGCTTCCATGAAGCCATAACTGATAAGGATAGAATATTGGGCTTGATGCCAAGATTCTAAGTACCCGGACCTTCACAATTTTCGTGGTCATGGCACTTATTACCACGTTCGCGACAACACCACTGACTGCTGCCTTATACCCTCCGTGGTATCAGAAGAAGCTTGAATCTTGGAAGCGTGGTGAGATTGACTGGGATGGTACGTGTCTAATACCGGATGACCGCCACGACAAGGATACTATCACCCTCGAAAAGCTGCAGAACACTCAGTTCAGTAGACTTCTTGTCAACCTCCGACTTGACAGTCTACCAAGTCTACTCACTCTCATTACTTTATTCAACCTGAACAGCTCTTCAGAAACCACTCCGAAGGTCCATCCACTCAAAGCTAGCAGCATCCCAGAGGAGAGTGCCGATATGACCGAGGCAACACCTTCCATCAGACGGCGAAGCATTCTTGAAGTCCACGGTGTCCGCATGCTCGAGTTGACCGAACGTACATCCTCGGTCATGAAAGTCTCTGAAGCTGATGAGTATGCCGTACAAGACCCAGTCGTCAACATCTTTCGCACATTCGGTCGATTGAACAACGTCGCAGTCTCGGGAGGTGTAGCAGTTATTCCCGAGGGCTCTTACGCTGACACCCTGACGAATAAAGCATCAGATCTATCTTCCGACCTGGTTCTCATCCCTTGGAGTGAGACGGGAAGCGTCAACGACGGACAAGGCTCGCTTCTCGATAGCACGGAGAACAGATTCACGAGTAGTCCGCACAATCAGTTCATCGCAACCGCTCTAACCAAGGCGTGGTGCACTACCGCTGTTTTTGTCAACAGGGGTTTTGGCGGACCGTCAAGGGAGACGGAACGGACATTGAACAGGACAGTCAGCGGACTCAGCATGCGAGGCGCCCGCGACGCAAATATTTCGACCCCGATCGTCGACAGGAGTCATCATATCTTCTTCCCATTCTTCGGCGGCGCAGACGATCGCGTAACCTTGCGCTTCGTCCTGCAGCTGGCGCAGAATCCTACTGTAACGGCAACGATCATCTACTTCTGCGCTCCTGCGGGAACCGACCCTACGGCATCGGAAGCCGCGTCACCTCCGCCTTCGCGCACACGCACAGCAGAAAGCATAGAAAACATCAAGTCGGCCAGCACCATCCCCGAGCCAAGCACTGCTCCAGACAAGGAGCGTGACATGGCCTTCTTCGTCTCCCTGCGGGATTCCCTCCCCTCCGCTCTGTCATCCCGCGTCGTCTTCGACATCCTCGACACCACCCATCCAGCGAGAGAGGCGCTTTCACGTGCCCAGCTTGAAGTTGGTGCCAGCCCTAAGAACGCCGGAGATCTCGTGATCGTCGGCAAGGGCGCTCATGGTCATTTCGAGCGCGAACTATCGTCCTGGGTCGCAGACGACGTTGATGTGGTGCCAGAGCGCAGGAAGTGTTTGGGTGATGTGGCGGAGTTGATGTTGGCTATGGGCGTCAAGGCGAGCGTGCTTGTTATCAAGGCTGCGGGGAAGGGGTTGGATGTTTGATAGGATGCGTCTGATTATTATGGGCGACTTGAACGGGGCGTTTTGGGAATACCCGGGGGGAACGGTGTCGTGTTAGGCGTGGGTTTGGGCTATAAGGGACGTGTACAGGGCTGACACGGCTAGGGCTTTAGCATTGGAGTGTGGATTTGAGCGGGCGCATGCGTACTGCGCGCTTTTGGGTTGGTGAATTGCGCTAAATGGAGGGCGGTCTATAGTGGTGTCTGCGTGATCAACATACGGAGTACAATTTCTACACTTCCTGCAGCTCTTGGTCACCTCTCCTGCACTGAGACTTATCGGGTTATCGCCACTTCAGTTCTCCATGTCGATTATCCACTCCTCTCTCACAAAGCTAGCCCATATTCTCCACGACACCCTTCCACTCCGCGCTCGTCCTCCTCCTCCACCATCTCGTTCTTCCAGCCCCCTGCCCTCCCCTGATCTCTTGCTCTCTTACTTCTCTGTAAAATATCAGCACTATGTCCGCTGGAGGCTAGATGTATAAATCCAAGACAACAGCTTCAACATAGTAGGTTTCAGTCTGCTTTCGTGTACCTAAGGTAGGTAGGCAAGGGCGGAGAGGAGCACCACCTACCTTACCAAGCATGACGGACGAGGCTCAACCCTAGGTGCTTCGTACAGCCCCCGTTTTCAGGGTCCCGACAGAGCCTCCGCTGACTAATCACGGTATGTGAGGTGGATACTGTTGATTGGTCATTCCTTACTAATAATTCCTATCCATCTCCTTTACCGTACCAGGTAAGGTAGCCTAAAGTACGTAATAATACGGTAGGGTAACAAATTGAAAACAACTTTCTACAGATTCAATTCATATCTGATAGCTCTAAAATTCTGAAGCTCACCTTTGAACATACTTCTTAGGGCCTGAGTTTACGTCTGAGCTGATAAGATTTGTGTTCAGTCTGTCCCATAGTTCCTAGCTTTGAACCCTTGTCAGAAGTTCGCATATCAGGCATCACAGCATCATGTGATATTGTGTTGCCTACTAGGCACCCGTGGACCTTTAATCATGTCTTTTCCTTCTTGCTCTTTGCAGTACGTCTTGCGTCTAGATCCTGATGATAGCTCTCGATCAGATTGGACTAATGCCGAGTCCTACGCACGGTTGCCTACATTTCTGTGCCCTTGATCCTCAGAGCGTACACTCGTGTGATGCACGCTCCCCCAGCCTACACCCTTTTCAACGTACGCTCCTCTGGCCCACGCTCCTTTAAGGTATATTCCTTTGGCCTACTCTCGCCTGGCATGCGTCTTCCTCCTGGTCTTGTCCGCTTATCAACGTTACATAAGGTTCCAAAGAGTTCTAATCTTCAGAATCACAATGAATGCCATCTACACATCTTTCAGCGAACCGACCTCACAATTGAGGCTGGCGATTATCTTACCCTCACCCCACTTCACAGAACAGAATAGACTGCAGGCTTATTACCACGCCTATGGATGAGCCGCCACCCTACGAGGCATTGTCCTACTGCTGGGGAGATCCATGCGATACTGAGCCTATAGTACTGTCGAAAAGTCAATTTAGTGCTACAAAGAATCTTGCTTCGGCGCTCCGCCACCTGCGCTTGCCGGACAGACAACGCGTGATGTGGATTGACTCGATCTGCATCAATCAAGCTGATATCAAGGAGCGCAACCACCAAGTTCGACAGATGGGGCGGATATACCGAACTGCTGACCAGGTCGTCGTTTGGCTTGGCGAGGGCGACAAAAACACTAGCAGCATCATGACAACCATACGCGCCATGTACAAAGAGAATCTGCACTGGAACAACCTTGAAGCGCTTCTTCACATGACGGTCTGGTTTAGGAGTCCTTGGTGGAAGCGCGTGTGGACTGTGCAAGAGACTATCCTCGCCCGCCGTCTCGTCTTTGTATCTGGCGAATATCACTGCTCTGGCGAGGAAGTCTTTTTTGTTGCGCAAAGCTTCTTTCAGCATACTAGAGGTTGCTGTTTCAACTACGAAGATCAATTGCCGCATATCATTGTTGATAAGGAACTCTCCAGCCTCTTCTCAGAGATACAGGCGATCGGCGAGTTCCACGACCACCTCTCGGTTTCTCCCATACCGCTTGAGAAGCTCCTCGCTCGGTTCAGACATCGACTGGCCTCCGATCCCCACGATAATGTTTATGGCTTCCTTGGCTTGACGACTAATATCTACGGAGAGGTCATTGACTACAACAAACCTTTTGAGGACGTCTTCAAGACCACTACCATGAACATAATCTGGGCCGTCGGAAGCCTGGATGTGCTCAGCCAAAGGTGTATCGAGGACACCCGAAGCGACTTGGGTTATGGCGGCGTCGTCGCAGATGTCCCGTACCAGTTGCCATCCTGGTGTCCGGACTGGGATATCCGATTCAATCATGGGGATCTACAAGATCTAAATCGGCGCCTAGGCGACATGTTGATCTATAACACCAGCGCTGGAAAATCGGCAAATATAATGATCCCGATGACAGATCCCCCGGTTGGTCCCGGTACAGATATTGCCAGTGTCACTCTTATCTTACGTGGGCTTCGTTTTGACACTATCTGCGAGCGAGGAGAAATCTATCTTGCCGCATCAAATTATTATCCGTGTATCTACCACCAATGGGATGCGGTCATGACGGCTTCGGCCAAGTGCACCGGCACAGCCTATCCAACGGGCCAGGATCGAGCCGAAGCGTTCCAACACACGCTGTGTGCTGGCATTGCTGGGCAGGGGTCAACCGAAGGCAAGCGCTTTGTCTACGTTGTCAAGGCACTTCGCAAACCGATCTTCGACGCCTGGTGGGAGAATCGGGTGTTGGATCATCTTCGAGGTGAATTCAGAGCACCATCACTCGAAATGCCACACGGTAGCTGGATTTGTAGCATAAGTGGCCAGGTAAGCGCCGCCACCTTCAGCAGACGCTTCTTCGTCACGGAAAAAGGCTACTTTGGCTTGGCGCCAGCTGCTACCCAACCCGGAGACCTGGTATGCATCCTTCTCGGTGGCAAAGTGCCCTACATTATTCGGAAGACCGTTGACGCGGACGCTCCCAACAATATACTCGATACGCATCGTACAACTTACAAGTTCGTCGGGGATGCATACTTGCATGGCATTATGAATGGTGAGGCGGCACAGGACCTGGAGCCGAATGACGAGTGTCTAGAGTTTTTCTTCATGAAATAAATGTCTGAATTGGCCCCG
>JAABUU010003052.1_pt1 | contig 22076 bp, 13 predicted proteins | sample 5559301 | NCBI WGS metagenome assembly JAABUU01 (sample SAMN10711884, study PRJNA513360) | rock metagenome | isolation source: Antarctica rocks | place: Antarctica: Victoria Land, Richard Nunatak white | reverse complement strand
CTGGCCCGCTCCATCATCAGGTCGCGGAGGTTGAAGCGCATCGCCACAGTGGCATAGTCGCTGGAACCCTCGCGCCAGGCCTGGGCCAGGTCCCCCTGCAGCAGCTTCGCGTCGCCGACATCGTTGTGGAGGCCGCGCTCACGGTTCTTCTGCAGGTCGGCAGCGAAGTAGCGGAGCATCTCCGAGGTGCTGAGCCGCGCCAGGGCGCTCATGTCTTCGCGGCCGTAGGCGGTCTGCACGTCGACCAGCAGGGATTCGAAAGCATCGAAATCGCCCGGGCCGATCGTGATGGGCTGCAGACCGGGACGCTGGCCAAGACCTCCCCCCACCCCTGCCGTCGAGCCGCCCATCACCGACCGGCCGGAATAGGCGGGTCCGCCGGAGACCGAAGGTCCACCCGCCAGGCTGCCCATGCGGCCCCGCATGGCGCGGAACGCGAAGAAGATCAGGCCGCCGATGAGAAGCAGCGGCAACAGGCCGAAGCCGTTTCCGCCCAGAAGCCCGAACAGGCCGGCGCCGAGCAGACCCGCCGCGAGGCCGGAGCCGAAGCCGAAGCGGCGCGGCTGGCCCTGGGCGGCGTTGAAGCCGCTGCCAGGTTGCGGGGCCTCGCTGCGCTGGAACGCCGAGCCGCCGGTCGGCGCCGTGCGGGTGAAGCCCGGCGCGCTGAAGCTCTGCGACCCGCGAGAGCCGGAGCTGAAGCCACCCCCGGCGCGAGCGTCGGCGGCCGTGGTGCCGAGCGGAACGACGCCCGCCACGGCGAGCGCGAGGACGAGGCTTCGGGCCAGGACCTTGAGGGGGAAACGGGACGGGGTCGACATGATGAGCCTGCAACGGCGACGGGAACTGCCGCCAACGCCGATATGGTGACGACCGAGCCCATGCTGCAAGACGGCCCGGGCGCCTTCCGTTTCGCCGGTCGTCCGCATCAAGCGGCCGCGCAGGCCGCCGCAGCCCGCACCCGGGTGACGTTGTCGAGGAACTGCCGGGTGCTGGCCGCCCAGGTGAAGCCGAGCGAAAATTCGCGGGCCCGCTGGCGGGGCACGGCCAGGGCCTGGCGGCAGGCCTGGCCCAGGTCTTCGTCGAGCACGCCGACGTCGCTGTCTCCGATCACGTCGCTGGGTCCCGGGACCGGATAGGCCGCCACCGGCAATCCACTCGCCAGCGCTTCGAGCAGCACGATGCCGAACGTGTCGGTGCGGCTCGGGAACACGAACACGTCGGCGCTGGCATAGATGCGGGCCAAGTCCTCGCCGGTCCTCATGCCGAGGAAGCGCGCCGAAGGATAGCGGGCCTCGAGGTCGGGGCGCGATGGCCCGTCGCCCGCCACCACCTTGGTGCCGGGCAGGTCGAGCGTCAGGAAGGCCTCGACGTTCTTTTCGACTGCGACGCGCCCGACATAGAGAAAGATGGGGCGCGGCAGGTCCAGGACCGAGAGGTCGCGCGGCCGGAACAGCGCGTGGTCGACGCCGCGCGACCAGCGCATGACGTTGCCGAACCCGTGCCGCCGCAACTCGTCGGCGACGGTCGGCGTCGACACCATCACGCCCCGGCCGGCATTGTGGAACCAGCGCAGCCAGGCATAGGACCAGGCGCGCGGGATCGGAGCCCGGGCCGCGACATAATCGGGGAAGCGGGTGTGATAGCTCGTGGTGAAGACCCGGCCGGCGCGCAGGCAGTGGCGGCGGGCCGCGAGGCCCATCGGTCCCTCCGTCGCGATATGGACGTGGTCGGGCCGCGCGGCCTCGATGCGCGGCCCCAAGGTCGATGCCGTGACGAAGGCGAGGCGGATGTCCGGATAGGTCGGCATGCGCATCGCGCGGAAGCCTTCAGGCGTCGCGACGTCGACCTCCGCGTCGAGCAGCCGAGCTTCGCCCGCCAGCGCCTCGATGGACCGGACGACGCCGTTGACCTGCGGGTGCCAGGCATCCGTCGCCACCAGGATGCGCATCAAGCAGCAGCCTCGGCGGCCTCCTCGGCCCTGATGTAGGCAACCGCGGTGGCCTCGGCTTCCGAGCCATCCGGCTTCAGCGTGAGCCAGTGCATGACCTCGAGCCGTCCGTCGTGGTGTTCGGCCACGAAGGAGCAGGATTCGACGAAATCGCCGGTGTTGACGTAGGTGACACCGTTCATCTGGCGCATCGTGGCATGGTGGATGTGCCCGCAGATGATGCCGTCGACGGCGTGCTTGACGGCGTCTTGCGACAGGGCTTCCTCGAAATCCCCGATGAAGTTGACGGCATTCTTGACCCTCAACTTGGCCCAGGCCGAGAAGGACCAATAGGGAAAACCGAGGCGGCGGCGAAGGATGTTGAACCAGGTATTGGTCACGAGCGCGGTCTCGTAGGCCCAATCGCCGAGGTGGGCGAGCCAGCGGGCGTGCCGGACCACGATGTCGAAATCATCCCCATGGGTGACGAGGAAACGGCGTCCGTCGGCAGTGCCGTGAATCGCCGTCCGCATCACCTCCACGCCACCGAAGGTCATGCCGATGTATTCCCGGGCGAATTCATCGTGGTTGCCTGGGACGTAGATCATCCGGGCGCCCTTGCGGACCTTGCGCAGGAGTTTCTGCACGACGTCGTTGTGGGGCTGCGGCCAGTACCATCCGCTCTTCAGGCGCCAGCCGTCGATGATGTCGCCGATCAGGTAGATCACATCGGCGTCGTTATGCTTGAGGAAATCGAGCACCAGTTGGTGTTGGCAACCGCGGGTGCCGAGATGCAGGTCCGAGATGAAGAGAGCGCGGTAGTGAGCGGTCTTCTGCGGCATCGGGTTACTCGGCGCTCCCTGGTCGACTCGGCGAGCCACGAACGGTCGGCCGTGTACGACGTCCGTCAGCCCAGGCGCGAAGCCGTTCGAGGACGACCGGTCGCGTTGCTCGACCTTCTCTAGCCCTGGTTGAATGGCATGCGTGTGACGACTCTTCGATAATGACGTGGAGATCCGGCTCCCGCAATGCAGCACACGTCGAACCTCGCACGAGGTGGCATTGCTGCAACGCTGGAAGCGCACCCCGGCCCGATCGGCCGTCGAAACTGGCACCGTGGCGTTCGATATTGCGAACGATTTCGTTTATCGTCGCAGACGGGATGGGAACGGATGGAACCATGGGGGTCGAGGGTCGGGACAAGGCGAAGGCTCTGGAAGCTGGCGCGACGGCCCTGTCGGGCCAACTCGGCCGGACCGTGCAGCGTCTCCGCAAGGCCTATAACCTGTCCTTGTCGGAGCTCTCGGAACATTCCGGGGTCGCCAAATCGATCATCAGCCAGATCGAGCGTAACGAAACCAACCCGACCCTGGCCACGATCTGGCGCCTGGCCCAGGCGCTCGACGTCTCGATCGACAAGGTGCTTCAGGGGACCGAGGACGAGCCCTTCGTCGAAATCATGACCCGGGGCGTCATGCCCATGCTGGTGTCGGACGACGGGCGCTGCCGCTTGGCCATCATCGGCTGGATCAAGACGGTCGAATGGCTGCAATGGTACGACTTCCGCGCCGAACCCGGGGGCGTGCTCGAAAGCGACGCGCATCAGCGCGGCTCGATCGAATCACTGTCGGTGCTGGACGGCGAACTCGAAGTCGCGGTCGGCGGCCGCGTCGAGCGGGCTCGGGCCGGCGACACCCTGCGCTACCGTTGCGATCGCCCGCACGTGATCCGCAATCACTCGACCGTGCCGGCCCACGCCACCATGGTGTGCATCCTGAAAGCGGCCGTGATGGATTGAGGCAGCGTTCGCTCGGTCCGGAGAGGCCGAACCGGCGCCGACAGCCTTGAGCGGTCCTGCCATCAGCCCCACAGCTCCGGCTCGGCCGGCAACAACGAGGATCCGTCGTAGACGAGGCCGGGCTCCCGGTCTCGGGCCAGCAGCAGCGGACCGTCGAGGTCGACGAAGGGCGCGGGGCGCCAGCAGCAATGCCGGCGCCACGGCGAGCGAGGACGCCACCATGCAGCCCACCATGATCCCGAACCCGAGTCGTTCCGCTTCCCCGGCCAGCAGCAGGGCCTCGGTGAGCCCGCCCGTCTTGTCGAGCTTGATGTTGATCGCGTCGTAGCGGTCCCGCAGCGCCTCGAGCCCGGTGCGGGTGTGGAGGCTCTCGTCGGCGCAGACCGGCACGGGCCGCGCCATCCGGGCCAGCGCATCGTCGTGGCCGGCCGGCAGCGGCTGCTCGATCAGGACCACACCGGCCCGGTGGCATGCGTCGAACCGGGCCTCGAGGATGTCCGGCGTCCAGCCTTCGTTGGCGTCGACCAGGAGCGTGGCATCCGGCGCCGCGTCGCGCACCGCCGAAATAGCGACGGCGTCGTCGGTCCCGCCGAGCTTGACCTTGAGGAGGGGGCGCCAGGCCGCATCGGCGGCGGCGCGCGCCATGGCGTCGGGCGGCCCGAGCGACAGGGTGTAGGCCGTGGTGACGGGCAGCATGCGGTGCAGCCCTGCGAGGGATGCGGCCCGCAGGCCGAGCCGCTTGCTGTCGAGGTCCCAAAGCGCGCAATCCAGCGCATTGCGGGCAGCTCCGGCTGGAAGGCACCCCTGCAGCGCTTCGCGTCCAAGCCCGTCCTCGACGGCCGCCCGCAGCGCCTCGAGTTGCGCTAGAACGCTCGCAGGCGTCTCGCCGTAGCGCCCGTAAGGAACGCATTCGCCCCGGCCTCTATGGTGATCGGCCGCGACCGTGGCCACCACCACGACGGCTTCATGCTTGGTTCCCCGCGCGATGGCGAAAGGGCGGTCGAGCGCGAAGTGCTCGACCCGGATGTGGAGCCGGCGCGCCACCGGCCAGTCCGTCCCGGCTCAGCCGAAGCGGCCCGCCGCATGGGCGAGCAGCACATAGACCCTGCCGGTCGCGCCTGCGATGATGCCGCGCACGCGCGCTCCATCATCCTCGTCGTGTCCCGCGCTGGCCAGCAGCCGTTCGAACTCCTGGATGTAGCGGTCGACGGTGCTGCGGAAGTCGGAGTCCTCGTCATAGCGGCGGCGGATCTCAGCGAAGGTCTGCTGTCCGGCCGGGGTGTAGAGCCGCATGGTGAACGCATCGCGTTCGCCCTTGCGGAAGCGGTCCCACATGTCGACTGCCACGGTGTCGTAGACCAGACGCGAGATGTTGGACGCGACGGCGTCGAGTGTCGCCAGCGCTCCCGACGTCCCGGCCAGATGAGCGGTCGGCGCGGGCTGCCCGTCCGGCCCGGGACCGCTCGCTCGGGTTTCGTTGTCGTCGTCGCGGTCCACCTTGGCGAGGAGATCCGACAGCCAGCCGCCGGCCCGTTTCGTGGTTCGGCGCGGTGCCGCCCGAGCCGCGCCCGTGGTTCCGGACCCATCGACGGCCGGCGTGGCGGCGACCGGCGCCGGCATGGGCGCAGCCGTTTCTTCGACCGGGAGAGCCGCAGCGACCGGTGGCGCGTCGCCCGCTCCGCCGCTTTCACCGACATGGGCGATGATCGCCGTCAGGGCTTCAAGGGCCTCCACCTGCTGGCCGATCACCCGGCGGACCGCCACGGCTTGTTCGGCCGTTTCGCGCGGCAGATCGATGGTGGCGCGTTGCAGGTCGGCCCGCGTGGCTTCGAACTCACGACCGATCACGGCGGCCATTTCGGTGACTTCACCTGCCGAACCGCGGAAGCGGTCGACCGCCTCGCCGAACAGCCGTTCCATGTCGCGGACGGCCTGCCCGTAGACATCCTCGAGCGCCGCGGTCGCTTTCTCGCCTTCCCGACCGGTCGTGGCCCGGATGCCGTCGAAATGGTCGCCGATGGCCTCCGCCGTGCTCCGGGCGGTCTCGGCCAGGAAAGCGCCGAGATCGTGAGCCCGGCTCTCGGCGGCCCGGAGCGCCTCCTCGATCAGGGTCGTGAAATGGCCCATCATGCTGTCGAGTTCGCCCGTCTTGTCGCCGATGCCGGTCGCGAGCGCGTCGAGCATGACGCGCCGGCGCTCGATTTCGGCGCCGACATCGTCATGCGTGGCCCTGAGATCCTGGGCCGCCACGGCGAGCGCCTGATGGTGCTGTTCGAGCGAGCCCGCAACCGCTTCGGCATCCGTCAAGGCCGTGCCGGTCGCCTGATGCATGGCCTCGATCTGCTGTCCCACCATGTCGAGCACGCTGCCGAACGCCGCCACTCGGCCACCCAGTGCCTGCTCGACCCCTTCGAGGTTCGAATCGGCGGTGTCGATGAGGCCGGCCAGCGAACGGTTCGTCGTCTCCAACCGTGCGATGAGGGACGACAAACCGCTGCGCAGGTCCTCGTTGGTGCCCGACACGGCCGCGAGCGAGCGCTCGGCCGCCTTGTCGAGCGCGACCCGCAGGCTGTCGCCCGACCGGTCGAGCGCAGCCGCGATCTCGCGCTGCTTGCCGTCCATATCGGCGAGAACCCGGTCGCCGCTCTCGGCGATCGTCTCGGCCACCGTGGCGCCGGCCTGGGCCAGTTCCTGGGCGACGTCGCTGCCGCGGGACGACAGCAGATCGACCAGGAGGGCGCCGTCCTGTTCGAACAACTGCCGCAGCTCGCCCGAGCGCGCCGCCAGGGCATCGGCCAGGCCGCGACCGCGGCTGTCCAGGACGGCCGTCATCTCGTCCATCCTGACGCCGACGGAGGCTTGCACGTCCTCGATGCGTTGTTTCAGGACGTCCTCGGCTGCGGCGCTGCGCGACCCGATGGCACCGGCGAGTTCCGCCACGGATGCATCGAGCGCGAGCCGCAAGGCATCGAGGTGCGCGGCCAACGTGTTCTCGATGTCGTGACGGCGACGGTCGAGGGTCTCGTGGATTTCCTCGGCCCGGGTCCCCAAGGCTCCATCGAGCTGTTCGAGCGACGCGTCGACGCCGCGCTGGAACGAGTCGGCATGGGCCTGAACGGCATTCTCGATCTGCGCGGCGCGCTGCCCGAGCGTGCGGTCGAGCTCGCCTGTCCGCGCGCCGAGGTCGCCGTCCAAGCGCTTGGCCGAGCCTTCGAGCAGCACCCCGAGCGCGGTCGAATGGGTCTTCAGCGTGGCGTTCAGATCCTCCGCACCGCCCGCCAGCACCTCCTTGAGGACGTCCGCACGTTCCCCGACCGTGCCCTCGAGATCGCGCACCGCGCCGTCAACGAGGCTCTGGAGTGCCGTGACCTGCAGGGAGAGGGCATGGCCCAGCTCCTGCGTGCGACCCGCCAGGAGATCGTGCAGTTCGGTCGAGCGCGACGTCAGGGCGTGGTCGATCTGATGCGCAGAACCATCGAGGAGATCGCGGATCGTCGTCAGCTGGGTGGTGACCGCGGCTCCGACGTCGCGTCCGGTGCCGGCCAGCGCCTCGTTGACCGCGCCCGCATGGGTGCCGAGCGCGGTGTCGAGCCCGCCCATGGTCTCGTCCAGCACCTTGCGCAATGCGCCGAGATGCACGGCGAAGTTCCGCGACATGGTGCGCGCGTTCCCGGCGACCGCGTCACCGAACTCCCCGGTCCGCGACGCCAGGGCACCGTCGATGTCATGCTTGGCCGTTTCCAGCGTCCGCCCGATGGCCTCGAGGTGGGTCGACAGGGTCGCGCCGATCTCCTCGACGCGCGTCCCTAGCGCGTCGCGGAGATCGCCCGCGTGATGGCCCAGGCTGCGGTCGAGTTCGGCGGTGCCGCTGCCCAGCAAGGCGTCGATGGCGGCGGAATGGGTCGACAGGCTGCTGTCGATCTCCCCCGTGCGGGCTGTGAGCGTCGCCTGCAGTTCGTCGACCCTGCGGCCGATCGCGGCCGCATGGGCCTCGAGCGTCGCATCGAGGTCGACCGTCGCCTGACCCAGGGTCGTCTGCAAGGTTCCGATATGGGCCGCGAGCTTCGTTTCCGCATCACCGAATTCATTGCCGAGGCTCGCATGAGCATCCCGGACTTGGTGCCCGAGATCCGTGACCTGCGTGCCCACCGCATCGCGCAAGCCCGCGGCACCGTCGTCGAGCGCCGTCCTGATCGCGCCGACATGGCCCGTGACGGCGCGGGCGAGCGCGTCGGCCCGCGCATCGAGCGTGACCTGAAGGCGCGTCGCCCCCGACCCGAACGTGGATTGGACCTCGCCGAGGCGTTCGTCCAACACGTCCCTCATCCACGCGGTCCGCTCTTCGAGCGCCGCCGCCACGGCCTCGGCCGCTTCGGCGAATTCTCTCTTGAGGCTGTCGACCCGGCCGTCCAGCAGCTCGGCCATGCGGCCGCCGCCGTGATCGAGGCTCCGGTCGAGGTCGTCGGCATGGGTCTCGATCATGCGGCCGATCACGTCCATGCGCTCCGCGAACCTGTCACCCACGACGTTCCCGCGGTTGCCGAGTTCGGCCGCGAGAGCCGCCAGCTTGTCGAGCACGTCATGCATCTCGTCATGGCGAGCTCCGAGCGTCGCGGCCAAGGCAGTGGTCCGGTCGCTGAGCGTGTCCGAGAGGGCATCGGCCCTTCCCGACAAGGCGCCGTCCACGGCGCGGGTCTTCTCGTCGAGGATCCGCGTGACCTGGCGGGCGCCGTCCTCGAGCACCTGGGTGAGTTCCAGCGCCCGGACGGCCAGCACGTCGGTGAGCGACGTTCCGTGCGCCGCGATCCCGGCTTCCACGCGACCCAGCGCGTCGTCGATCGCGATCCGGAGATGGTCGGCGCGGCCGTCCACCCGATCCTCGAAGGATGCGATCTGCCCTTCGAACATCTCGCCCGCTTCGCGGGTCCGCTCGCCGAGCCGGTCGACCAGGGCGCCGCCCTTGTCGACCAGGATGGCGTCGACCGCGCCGAGGTGGCGGTCGATGCGGCCCGTGAGGTCGCCGATATGTCGGGCGACACCGTCGCCGTAGGCACTCCCATGCTTCGCGAAGGCGGCCTCGATCCGGTCCGTGCCGTCGCGGAGTTCCGCCGCGAGTCGCTCGGCTCGGCCCGACAGGGTATCGGCCAAGGCCGCGCCCGGCTGCGAAATGGTCTGTTCGAAGGTGCCGATGCGGGTCGCGACGCTCTCGTTCAAGCGATCGCCATGGGTGCCGATCGCAGCAATGGCCTCGCCCGCCGTTTCGGCGAAACGACGATGCAGCGTGCCCGTGGTCCGCCCGAGGTTCGACAGCGCGGTCTCGGTGGCGTCGGCGAAGCTGTCGCGCAGGGCGTCCACATGCTGCGCCAAGGCGCCGCGTACGCTCTCCTCCCGGCCCGCGAAGATGCGCTGGAGCGCACCGACGGAAGCGTCGAGCGCCTGTCCGGCCTGCGCCGTGCGGTCCGCGATGTCAGCCGTGATGCGGTCGCCCTTGGCCGAAAGGTCTTGGCCGTGGCGCTGCATGGCTTCCCCGAGCGTCTCGCCCGAGGCGGCGAACAGGCGGCTCGCCTCCTCGGTCCGTTCCCGGATGATCGCCGCAAGGGCATCGCCGTCCCGTGCCAGTCTGTCTTCGCGCTCCTGAAGGAGCCGCCTCAGGTCGTCCCCGGACGCTGCAAGGGCCTCGTGGGCCGCCGCCGTGCGCTCGTTGACGAGGATCGCCACCTCTTCGGCCGCGGCGCCGAGGTCGGCCCGGCGGTCGGCGAAGAGGCGGTCGAACAGGCTGCCGGCCTCATCCAGCACGTCGCGCGTTGTCGCGACGTGGTTGTCGAGCCTGCGGGCCAACATGTCGTTGAGGCCGCCGAAGTCGATGTCGCGCATGCTGGCCATCGCGGCCAGCGCTTCCGCCGAACGGGCCATGCTGTCGCGGGCCGCCGCGGTGCGCTCCTCGATGGCTGCCACCAGCTGGTCCCCCGCGGCCAGCAAATGCGCCTGCTGGTCGTTGAGGCCGCGCGCGAGCGCCGCCCCGGATGCCGTCAGGCTGTCGGCGGCTTCCGCCACGCGTGCCTCGATCAGGTCCGCCAACACCTCGCCCGAACGGTTCAGCGTATCGCGCGCCGAGGCCGTGCGGTCATCGACCAGCGCCGCGAAGGTGGTGCCGGCCTCCACCAGCTGGCCACGGCGCGCCTCGACCGTCTGGTCGACGGCATCGGCCGCCTCCGCCAAGGCGTCGCGGGCCGCGGCTGTGCGCTGTTCGATGCTGACCAGCAGCTGCTCGCCGATGTCCGAGATGCGCACCTGCTGCTCGAGCAGGATGCTCTCGACCGCATCCGACACGGCAGAGACCCCCTCGCGGGCTGCCGCCGTACGGTCCGCCACTACGGCGGCGAAGCTGTCACCGGCCGCGACGAGCCGCGCATGGTGCCGGTCGAAGGTCTGGCCGACCACGTCGCCGGCCCCGGTCAGTGCGTCGTGCGCGGCCGCGGCCCGCTCGGCCAGCACGGCGGCGAGCCCGTCGCCGGCGTCGACGAAACGGGCATGGTGGTGCTTGAGCGCCTGATCCATCGCCTCGGCGGAGGACGCCAGGGCGTCGCGTGCTGCCGCGGTCCGGTCGTCGACCAGCGCGGCGAACTGCTCGGCCGCCTGGGTGAGGTCCGCCTGGCGGTCCTCCAGTTTTCGGCCGAAGCTTTCGCCCGAGGCCGCCACGGCGTCGCAAACGGCTGCGGCCCGATCGTCGAACACGAGCGCGAGTTCTTCGGTGGCGGCCACGATCTCGGCCTGGCGTTCGGCGAAGTTGCGGTTCAGCACGCTTCCCGTCTCGGCCAGAAGGTCGCGGGTGGCGGTGAGACGATCATCGAGGCCCGTCTGCAGATCCTGGCCCGCCACGGCGGCCTCTTCGAACGCAGCCGCCATGGCGGCCTGGCGCTCGCTCAAGAGCCCGTCGAGTGCCGCGGCAGCCCCGTCGACCACTCCGCGCATCTGGGCAGCATGGGCGTCGAGCAGAGCCTCGAGGTGGCCGGTCGAACCGCCGATGTCGCCGCCTCGCGAGGCAAGAAGCGTGGACAGGCGCTCGCCGGTGTCCTGCAGGCTGTCCCCTAGCCCTGCGGTGCGCTCCTCGACGGCGGCGAGGAAGCGGTCGCCGGTTTCGGCGAGTTCGCGCTGGCGATCGGACAGCAGCAGGTCGAAGGAGCCCCCGGCGTCCTCCACGAGAGCGCGGGCCGTGCTGAGATGCCGCTCCAGAAGATCCGATATGCGGTCGGTCGCGGCCTCGAGGTCGGCCCGCCGCGCTTCGAGCGCATGGTCGAGCGCCCCGCCGGTCCCATCCACGGCGTCGCGGGTGGCATTGGCATGGTGGTCGAGCAGCCCGGCCATCGCCTCGGTGGCGGCGGCGAACTCGACGCGATGGGTTTCGAGAAGGGCATCGAGCCGAGACAGGGCGTCCTTGATCCCGGCGAGCCGGTCGCCGAGCATCTCGGTGACCTGGTCGGCCAGAAGGAGGGTGCTGTTCTGTCCGTCGGAGAACAGGCGTTCGAGGTCGCCGTTGGCGGCTTCGACGACGCCGCGGGTCCCGACGATATGACCGTCGAGCAGGCCGGCAAGGCGCTCGCCGGTGGCCGCGAGGTCGGAGCGATGGCTGTCGAGAGCCTCGTGGAGCGATACGGTCGACCGGTCGAGATGGTCGCGCATGTCGCCGGTGCGGGTGTCGACCAGGCTGGCGAAGCGTTCGCCGGCAGCCGCGAGCTGCGCTTCGCGCTCGGAGAAGATGCGGTCGAGGTTGTCGTTCGACGCGTCGTAGGCGGCCCGCGTGTCGGACGCATGGTCGTCGAGGCGGCCGGCCAGATGTCGGCGCGCGGCGTCGAGCTCGGCATCATGGGCGGTGAGCGCCTGTTCCAACTGCAGGGACGCCGCCTCGATGGAGCCGCGGGCGTCCTCGGTTCGAGCCGCGATGGCCGCGATGGCGCGTTCGGCGATGTCGGCGAGATGCCCCTCGCGTTCGGCAAGCATCAACTCGAGTTCGGCCGTGGAGGCCGCGAAGACGTCACGCGACGTTGCGGCCCTGTCGTCGAGCGATCGCACCAGTCCCTTGCCGAAGCCCGAGAGGTCGTCGAGGCGCGTCTCGAAGATGGCGGCGAGTTCGCTCTGCGTTCGGTCGAAGGTCGCCTGAGCCTCGGCGGTGCGGTCGTGGAAGAGCGCCGCCAGTGCTGCGCCGGCACTGTCGAGTTCGGCCCTGCGTATCTCGAACAGGCGGGCGACATTTTCGCTGGCCTGTTCGAAGTCGGCCGCCACGAGATGGGTCTGCTCGCCGATGCGGGCCGCGATACGGTCGCCCGTGGCGCCGAGCGCGCTGTCCAGTGCGGCTCCCTGGCCCGAAACCACCTCGCGCAGCTCGTCCTGCGTCCGGGCGAGGCGCGCCACCAGCGCCTCGCCGCGCTCCGCGACGTCGTCGCCGATGCGCGCCGCGAGCCGGTCGACACCTTCCGCAACGTCGTCGCCGCGTGCCGCGACGTGGCTGGCGAGGTCGTCACCGGTCTGACGCAGCCGGTCGTCCAGCCGCGCCACCTGGTCGGCGATGTCACGGGACACGTTCTCGGAGGCCCGGCCCAGGCGGGCCGCCACGTCCTCGGCGGTGCCGGCGAGGCGGTCCGCGATATCGGCACCGTGCCGGCCGATCACCATCGCCGTGTTCTCGCCGGCCTGGGCCATGGACTCGGTGATCTGGTGGCCCTTGTGGCCGAGCACATCGGTGACGTGGGCACCGGCATCGGTGACGCTCGACGACAATTGCGCCGACACTGCGTCGAGGTCGCGCGCCAGACTTTCGTGAGCGCCCGCGATGGCACCGCGCACGCGGTCGGCGTTGACCACGATGGCCTCGCGCTCGCTCGTCAGCTCGTCGATCATGGCGCGCATGCGCCGCTCGTTCTCGGTGTAGGACCGTTCGAGATTTGCGACCTCGTTGCGTACGATGTTCTCGAGTTCGCCCGCGCGGGCGAGGGCGCGCTCGATGCCGTCCCCCATCGAGGCGACCTGTCGTCGGATGGCGTGCGACAGGCTCACGACCTGTTCGGTCGCGATGGTCTCGGGCTCGGCGAGCCGCACTGCGATCTCGGCCATCGAGCGCGTGGTCAGCCGCATCTCCTGGGTCCGGCGCATCAGCCCCGCGACCGTGAAGAAGAACAGCACGGGACCGATCAACGCGCCGATGCCGCCGAGCACCTCGGGCCGGGCGAGGCTCGCGGCCGACAGGCCGCCACCCGACTCGCTCGCGACATAGAAGCCGTAGGCGCAGGCGGCCGCCCAGGCGACCGACCCGGTCACCGCGAGAACGAAGGGTGCGGAACTCGGCTGCGTGTGGAGGGCCTGGAGGAGCTGCCCGACCGAGCGGCGGTCGTCGTTGGCATGCGGCCCGGCGGCCGCCAGGGGACCCGGGGCAGGGCGCCCTTCATCGGCCGTGCCCTTGGGCTCCGGGGCGGGTGCCTCGGGCGCCGGCCGGAAGGCGTCATGACGGTCGGCCGACAGGGGCGGCCCGGTCACGTCGGAAGGCACATCGCGTTCGGTGCCGCCCACCGCTCCCGAAGCGGCGGCCTCGACGGACCTGGTCGCGGCGGGGGCGGGCGAGGGATCGAGCTTGACGAGGTTCAGGGCCTCTTCGATGGCCAGCAATGCGGCGGCAGCCGGATCCTTGGCTTCGTTCTTGACGGCCATACGCGCCTCACCTCGGGTGCAAAACTACGCGGTCGCGGAAAAGCCCCGGCGTCGGCCGGGTCGGCGGCCCGGAGCACGACGGCGGATGCGAAACGTTAACCAAACCGCAGTCTACTCGTGCCAGGGTGGGATGGAAACCACCCCGCATCAGGATCGGTCAACGTCGTTAACGACTTGTTCACCGTCCCCGCCGCACGCCGCGGCCTCGGGCGTCGAGGCCAGGCGGTTGCGCCGTGGCCCGTCGTCCGGAGTTGAGGTATCGCGTATGAGATGGTCAGCAATCAGGGCCGAAGCCCCGGAGATCGCCGACCCGGCGGCCGACCGGTCGGCCGGGGAGCGCCCGGTCGACCTCGTCCACCTGTCCCGGCAATGCTTCGGCGACAAGCGGCTCGAAACGGAACTCCTGCGCCTGTTCATGCGCCAGGCCCGCCAGATCCAGGGCGGTCTCGATGCCGAGGTGGCCGACGATTCCGTATCGAGCCTGCCGTCGGGCGACCTGTTGCACACCCTGGTGGGTTCGGCGCGCGTCGTTGGTGCGCACCGCGTCGCCGACCTGGCCGAGGGTTACGCTTCGGCTCTGCGGGGCCGGGGTCGCGCCACTCTCGGCCCGCAAGACCGGGCCGCCATGCGGGCCGCCGTCGAGGAGGCCTGCGGCTATATCGGCGGCCTGCTCGACGCCGCCTGACGGCCCCCTGGACTACCGTTCGGGCAACCGCGCAACCGCGTGCGACGGCTCCGGGCAGGAGGCTCGCCGAGACCTGCGCGCTTTCGTCCTGCGTCAAGGTTGGGCGGCCTCGCCCTGTCGACGGCCTTTCCGGCCTCGCCAACGGGCTTCGACTTCTTTAAAGACCGCCCCTGCGGCCTCGCGCATGGATCCATGCGCGGTCCGCGGCCTCGGGCCGGCGTTGCCGCGCCGCAGCGGGCCGGCGTCACCGTGCGGAGCGGATCAGTCAGGGCATGGTCAAGATCACCTTCATAGACTCGGCCGGTCAATCGCGCGCCGTCGACGCCGAAGAGGGCGCGACCGTGATGGAAACGGCCGTGCGCAACGCCATCCCCGAGATCGAAGCCGAGTGCGGCGGCGCCTGCGCCTGTGCCACCTGTCATGTCTACGTCGAGTCCGACTGGGTGACGAAGACCGGCAAGGCCGAGCCCATGGAGGAGGACATGCTGGACTTCGCCTTCGAGGTTCAGCCGAACTCGCGGCTGTCCTGCCAGATCAAGGTCAGGACGCAGCTCGACGGGCTGGTAGTGCGGACGCCGTCGCGCCAAGGTTGAACGGGAGACCGTCACGGAGGGCCGCCGCGAAGGCGAGGCAATCTGCCCGATCCTGTCGCGCGCGGAGCGGGCGTCGTCGATCGTAGCGGCATCGCGGCCCACATGACGGTCTACGCTGGGTCAGCAACGGGGCAGCGCAGCTTGGGCCGCGGGGACCCGGCAGGGGTGGTTTGAGGACGGGGATGAGCGACAGCATCAAGACCGACGTTCTGATCGTCGGGGCAGGGCCGGTAGGGCTCTTTGCCGTTTTCGAACTCGGGCTCCTCGACGTCCGGGCGCATCTCGTCGACATCCTCGGCATGCCGGGCGGCCAATGCGCCGAACTCTATCCCGAGAAGCCCATCTACGACATTCCGGGCTTTCCCATCGTGACCGGGCAGGGGCTTGTCGACAACCTGCTCGAACAGTGCCGCCCCTTCGATCCCCAATTCCATCACGGCGAGATGGTCGCCTCGTTGGCGGCGATCGGTTCGGCCGAATCGCCGCTGTTTCGGGTGACCACCGACGCCGGCTCTTCGTTCGAGGCCAAGACCGTCATGATCGCGGCCGGCGGCGGCTCGTTCCAGCCCAAGAAGCCGCCGATCGCCGGCATCGAAGCCTATGAGAACACGTCCGTGTTCTACGCGGTGCGCAAGATGGACGCCTTCGTGGGCAAGCGGGTGTTGATCGTGGGCGGTGGAGACTCGGCGCTCGACTGGGCGCTCAACCTGCACCCCCTCGCGGGCCGGGTCACGGTGCTGCACCGCCGCGATGCGTTCCGTGCTGCGCCCCACTCCGTCAATGCCATGAGAGGCCATGTGGCGGCCGGCACCATGGATCTCAGGATCGGGCAGGTCACGGCGCTGGAAGGCGAGGGCGGACATCTGTCGGGCGCCGTGGTCAAGCACGACGACGGCACGTCCACGACCGTCCCCTGCGACGTGTTGCTGCCATTCTTCGGCCTCACCATGAAGCTCGGTCCCGTGGCCGACTGGGGCCTCAATCTCCACGAGAACCTCGTGCCGGTCGACACCCAGAAATTCGAGACCAACGTCCCCGGCATCTTCGCGGTCGGCGACATCAATAGCTATCCGGGCAAGCTGAAGCTCATCCTGTCGGGCTTCCACGAAGCCGCCCTCGCGGCCCAGAAGGTCGGCCGATACATCTTCCCCGACCGGCGCGTCACATTCCAGTACACGACCTCGTCCACCAGCCTGCAGAAGAAGCTCGGCGTCGCCTGATCGGCTCGGCGAGGCTCGAGCGATCCGGCCGGGCGCCCGCGTCGGGACGATCGTCCGGCAGCGTCGCGACAAGACAGCTCTGGGCTGCGACGCTTTGACTCGACCTCCCGCAGCGAAGCGCTACACTCCCGGGCGCGGACGAGGCGCGAGGGAGCAGTCGCATGGTGATCGGGCGTGGGAGACCGGGCGACCTCGCGCGGCGCCTCGGTGAGAAGCGCGACCGGCAGCCCTCCCGCTCGGGAGCCCGGGGTGGGCAGGACGATGCCTGGCGACGCGAGACCTTCACGCTGCCGCGCGACGAGGCTCGCGAGATCGCGCGGACCTGGTTCGATCGCTTTCCGAAGGCCGCCTATATGACGGAGATCGAGGCCTGGCGCGAACTCTCCGACGGCCGCATCGAATTCACCATGCGCCGCCTTCCCACAGCCGATTGAAGCTGCAAGGAGTGCTCCTTAGTACAGGGCTCGGCTTTAAGTCGGCATTTACCCTAATGTCGCACCGCGAAGCAAGAATGATCTCGCCGTTTTGGTCGATCCTATCGGTAATGGCCGAGGTTAACAGGGTATGAAGCGTTGTATTGTGGTGGATACCCTGTTGATCAGTTCCGAACACTTGTAGCCACATTTGCCGAGAAACCCTCCGATACGGTAAAAGGTAGGCGCTGGCCGGAGTGACGGATACCGCACTCGACAGGCTTGCAGCGTTCAGCGTGGGTTTCGGAGTCCTGACATGAGATATCTGTTGTTGGCGGCCGTGGCGATGTCGGCCGTGATGGGCGGTTCGGCTGTGTCCGGTGCGTCCGCGGCCGATCTGCCGCGCCGGTCACCCGCTTACGTCGCGCCGGCCTATGCGCCGATTTTCACCTGGACCGGCTTCTACGCCGGCCTGAACGGCGGCTACGGCTTCGGCAGCTCCAGCGGCATCGGCCGCGCCCAGGCCGGGAGCCCGAGCGGCGGCCTCGTGGGTGGCACCGTCGGCTACAATCTTCAGTACAACCAGCTCGTGGTCGGCCTCGAGGCCGATTTCGACTATGCTTCCGTCGGCAATACTCAGACCTCGGCCGGCCCGCTGACCGCCAAGACCAACCTGAATTTCGCCGACACGATCCGGGCACGTGCCGGTTACGCGGTCAACCGCGCGCTGTTCTATGCCACGGGCGGCTATGCCGGCGGCAACGTGCACTCGACGGTCTACGACACGCCGCGCAATCTCTTTGCCACCAACAGCAACTACCTCAACGGCTATGCGATCGGCGCGGGCGTGGAATATGCCTTCATGCCGAACCTGTCCGGCAAGGTCGAATACCTCTATACGAACCTCGGCCAAGCCTACAATTATGTCGGAACGCCCGACGTCACCCGCATCGGCCTCGATACGTCGAACATACGAGCCGGCGTCAACTACCACTTCTAGGCCTCGGCCGGCCCCGGTCTCGGTTCTGGCGAGTGCCGGGACCGGGGTGGAACTTTGTGGAACGCGCGAAGGCCCGGCCCCGGTGCCGGGCTTTCGCGGCTTCAGGCCGCTGGCGGGCGGGTCGCCTCGAAGGCCGGCACGGCCGCGGCGAAACCGTCGAGCCAGGCCACGAGCGTCGGGTGGCCGCCACGCCATCGGCCGTCGAACCGGAAGTCCAGGTAGCCGAGCGCGCAGGCGAGCGCGACGTGGCCGACCGTGAGAGCACCCGAAGGCGGGGCCGCCTCGAGTGCCTCGAGCCCGCGCGACACCTTGCCGGCCTGATGCGCCATCCAGTTCGCGGCATGATGGGCGGGTTCACGGAATCGACCCTCGTAGACCTGCAGCAGGGCGGCATCCGCGATGCCGTCGGCCAGCACTTCGAGCCGCATCGCCGTGAAACGTGCGTCGGGCTCCGTTGGGATCAGCTTGGTTCCGATGGCCAAGTGGTCGAGATAGGCCAGGATCACGCTGCTGTCGAAGAGCGTCCGGCCATCGTCGAGGATCAGCGTCGGGATCTTGCCCAGGGGATTCTCACGGCGGATCGAATCCGTCTCGCTCATGGTGTCGGCCGGAACCGCGGTGATGCGCGGGCTGAGCCCGAGGATCGCGGCCGCGATCCTGACCTTGCGGCCGAAAGGCGAGAGGGGCGAGGTGCGCAATATCATGACGTGATCCGGGTTGACGAGAGGCGGGCCTTAGCAAATCGTCCGAGCCCGCACCAGCCTCGGCGGATCCTGACGAGCATGCACCGGCCTCTTGAGCAGACGGGTCGAATGTTGAAATGACGAAGCCGTCGAAAGCACCGGAGTCTCGCGCGGGGTCACTTCCCCTGATCGGCGGCGCGCTTGCGCTCGATTTCTGCAATACCGCGTCCGGTCGTGGCACGGACGGCACCCTGGACCATATAGCATCCGTCGGGCATCTGTTGTGGTGGGCTCGGCACAGCGGCGTCATCGATGAGCCGGCGAACGCGCGGTTGCAGCGGCTCTGCAGCGCAGATCGGTCATTCGGCGCACGCCTGCTCGCCCGCGCACTCGCGCTCCGCGACGCCGCCTATCGGCTCGACGCGGCTCTGGCCCAAGGTCAGACGCCGGATCAGGACGACATCGACACCGTCGCCGGAACACATGCGGCGTGCCTTGCGAAAGGACGCCTGGCCACTCGGGACGGCGTCTTCGGCTGGACCTGGCATTTCGAGGACGCGCCAGCCGAGGTCATCCTCGGCCCGATCGCCGCCTCCGCGATGTCGATCGTCACCTCGGCAGACCGCGCCCGTCTGAAGCAGTGTCTAGGCCATCACTGCGGGTGGCTGTTCCTCGACACGACGAAGAACAACCGGCGGATCTGGTGCGAGATGGAGGTCTGCGGTAACCGAGCCAAGCAGCGTCGCAGACGCAGCCGTGCGCGGGACGGCGATTGAGACCGGTCGCGAACCACGGCAGTTTTGACGTCCGCTAAGCTCAGCTCTGCCACATGTTCACGTCGAGGGCGAAGTGCCGCACGAGGCTTTCCTTGTCGATCAGGAAGTCCTTGTCGCGCGGGAGGTCGTGGACTTTCGTGTAATCCGACCCGGCATAGCCTTTGATGGCGTCGATCGAGTTCCAGTACGAGATCACCATGAACTCGCCCTGGTCGGCCGTGTTCGAGACCATCATCTGGACCCCACGATTCCCCGGCAGGGTCGCGATCTTTTTCACGCCGGCCTCGAACAGGTATTGGCGATATTCGGCGGTTTTGTCTGCCGGCGTGCGGCCGTGCCAGACCCGGGCCACCATCGGTTGCTCGGCGAGTGCCGGTGCGGTGGCGGCGATGGTCTCGGTCGCCCATCCGACGGCGGCCAAGCCGGACGCCAATCCCATCAGTCCCCGTCGTGTCTGGTCCATGGTGCTCTCCTTCCCGGTTGGGGAACAGCAAGTTCCCGGTTAGGGAACCGCAAGATAACCATTAAACAGCGTTTTAAAAGTTGTTTTAGCCGCCTGTCGTAGCGACCTGTTGGATTGCGGAGCCCCTGCCTTCAGGCGAAGCCTCTGTCATGCCGATGGCGTCGACCGGGCAGGGACGAGGCCCACCATGGCACCGCAGCAGGGCAACGACAGGTCCCAAGCTGGGCCATGGCGTATCCCGGAGCGCGGGATGGGGACCACGCAGTATCGCTGCGACCTACGCCCGCGCCGCCATGTCGCCGCTCGTGGGGGCCGGACCATTCGCCTTTCCGTCCGAACCTGCCTAGACTGCGGATCGGGGCGCGAAGACGGGACCGGAGTGTGGCCGTGCCGGACGAAGATGCGAAACGCCAGAGCTTGGACCGGCGCCTCGCCCAGGCACGCGCCGTTCTCGTCTTCGAGCGGCTTTGGCCGGTCGCGGTCGCGGTCATGGCGCTCGCGTCCGCGTTCCTGGCCTTATCCTGGTTCGGCTTCTGGGTCGCGGTGCCGCATCTGGTGCGGGCCATCGGCGTCCTGCTGTTCGCGGCGGGTTTCATCGGGATCGGGGTGTTGGCGGTCCGCGGTCGCCTGCCGGCGCGACGCGACGCGCTGGCACGGCTCGACCGCGACTCCGGCGATCGTCATCGCCCCATCACGTCGAGCCAGGATATCCTGTCCGACACCGCCGCCGACCCGGCCACGCGGGCGCTGTGGGACCTGCATCGTCGACGCCTCGACGCCGCCGTTGCACGGGTGCGGGTCGCGGCCCCCTCGCCGCGCCTCGTCAACCGCGACCGCTATGCCGTGCGGGCCGCGGCCCTGCTGCTCGTGGTGGCGGCGGCCTTCGTGGCCGGACCGGACCGCGCCGGCCGCGTCGCCGCCGCCTTCGACTGGCGCGGCACCGGGGCGCCGGGTGCCGGTTTCCGGCTCGACGGCTGGATCGATCCACCCGCCTATACGGGTCGCCCGCCCGTGCTGCTGACCGGGGCCGCTGCCGATGCGTCGTTCGGGGACCCGGGCAAGGCGCGGGCCGTCGCGGCACCGCTCAATTCCGTCATCGTGGTCCGCTGGTCGGGCGAGGGCAGGGTCGAGGTCGCGACCGAGGGCGCCGTCAAGCCGGCCGAGACCGCGGCGGAGTCCGCCAAGGATCCGGCCGCCAAGGATCCGTCCCCGGGACCCTCGCGGCTGGCCGGCCAGCCGTCGCCCGCCGGCCAGCCGGGCACCGGCACCGAGCGGCGTTTCGGGCTGGCGGGCGACGGTCGCATCGCTGTGACGCGCGACGGCACCCGCGTCGCGGCTTACGACATCCATGCGATCCCGGATCTGCCGCCTACGATCGCGCTCGACGGCCAGCCGGTCCGCAACGCCCGCGGCTCGCTGACGCTGCGCTACACGATCGGCGACGATTACGGCGTCGTGGGCGCGGAAGCGGCTTTCTCCGATCCGCGGGTGGGCGGGGCGCCCGTCAAGGGACGCACGCTCGTGGAGCCGCCGAAACTCGCTCTGTCGCTGCCGGCGGCCCCGCGCGGGCTCGGGCAGGGCGAGACGACGGCGGACCTCAGCCAGAGTCCCTGGGCCGGCGCGACCGTGACCATGGTGCTGCTGGCGCGGGACGAGGGCGGCAACACCGGGCGCAGCCCACCCGAGACGGTCGTGCTGCCGGCCCGGAACTTCACCCAGCCGCTCGCCCGCGCCCTCGTCGAGCAGCGCCGCGATCTCGTGCTAGACCCCGACCACCGCGACAGGATCGACACAGCGCTCGACGCGCTGACCTTGGCCCCAGACGTGTTCGATACCCCGCCGGCCATCTTCCTCGGGCTCAGGACCGCGAAGACGCGCCTCGACGCCGCCAAGGAGGATCCCGACCTCGTGGCGGTGGCGGACCTCCTCTGGTCAATGGCGCTGCAGATCGAGGATGGCGACCTCAGCCAGACGGAACGCGACCTTCGGGCTCTCCAGCAGGAGTTCAAGGACGCGCTCGCCCGCAATGCTTCCCCCGACGAGATCAGGAAGCTCACGCAGGCGCTGCGCCAGCAACTCGACAAGTTCCTGAGCGAGATGGCCCAGAAGGCCGAACCCTCCGAGAAGGGCGAGGCACGGGCGGATCCCAGGACCCGCACGATCACGCCGCAGCAGCTGCAGTCCATGCTGGACCGAATGGAGCAGGCGGCCCGGAACGGCGACATGGCCGAAGCCCAGCGCATGCTCGACCAGTTGCGTGGCGTCCTCGAGAACCTCAAGACCGCCAAGCGCCGCTCGGACCGCCAGAACCAAGCCTCGCGCCGGATGAACCAGGCGATGGGCGACCTCGACAGGATGATGCGGGATCAGCAGGCCCTGCGCGACGAGACCTTCCAAGGGGGCCGTCAGGGCCGCAAGACCGATCGCAATCAGGATCAGGCGGGCGACGAGGCGGACCCGCAGGGCGATGGCCAGCCGGGCGATCCGTCGCAAGGCGACCAGCAGAGCGGGCAATCGGGTGCCGGCCCGGGACAATCCGGCGATCTCAAGGGCCGCCAGAACGCCCTACGCCAGAAGCTGCAGCAGATGCAGAAGCAGATGCGCGACATGGGGCTCGACGGCGAGAAGGGCTTCGATGCGGCCGGCCGGGCCATGAAGGAAGCCGAGGACGCGCTAGGTCAGGGGCAGGGGGGCAACGACCGTGCGGTCGAGGCGCAAGGCCGGGCGTTGCGCGATCTCCAGCAAGGTGCCCAGGGCATGGCCAAGCAGATGGCGCAGGGACAGGGCGAGGGTCAGGGCCAGCAGGAGAGCGAGGACGG
>JAABUU010003049.1_pt1 | contig 22088 bp, 30 predicted proteins | sample 5559301 | NCBI WGS metagenome assembly JAABUU01 (sample SAMN10711884, study PRJNA513360) | rock metagenome | isolation source: Antarctica rocks | place: Antarctica: Victoria Land, Richard Nunatak white | reverse complement strand
TCCCCTCCACGGCGCTTACCAACCGCTCACAATGCGCCCTCCACGCCGCCCTGCGCCCCTCCCGCCCCAACTCCTTCCACCCGCTCCCCTTCCGCCTCTCCCGCATCTCCCCAATCTCCCTCTCCACCGCCAAACACGCCTCCCGCGCCGCCTTCGGCACCAACCGCAGCAACTTCGCCTCCCTCGATTTCCGCGCCCCTTCCGACCCGTTCGACTCGTCGGCCACGTCTTCGCCGTCGTCGCCCGCGGCCGACTCGAGCCCCTCGGCGACGCGGTCGGCTAGCTGGTGCAGGGCGCGCAGGACGGAGACGACGCTGTGCTTTAGCTCGCGGTGGTAGAAGTATGTCAGGTCGTAGTAGGCCTCGGAGTCTGGGAACCGTTGGCTCTGTCAGCTGTGGTTTCACGCAGTCGGGGTGAGCATGAGTTGAGGATGGGGTTAAGGAGCGGCGGGGAGACGGGGGTTACGAGTGAGGAGGGAAAATATGATCAGAAAAGACAACACAAGACAAAACAAGACCATACCCTTCGTCCCCTCATCAAACTCGACAAACAGCCTCGCCGTCTCCAGCAGGTCGGCGAGGCGCGACTGCAGACGGATCGAGGCGCAGAGGGTCGCTTCGGTCGTGGGGGGTGGGAGGGTCTGGGCTACCGAGGTTGGGGACGACGACGGCGGCACGATATCGGTGATGTTGTTGTCGTGCTGGGGCTTGGAGGTCGTTTGTGGAGGCAGGGGCGAGGACGGAGGGTGGGGTCTGGATTGGGATTCTTGCGCCGGGACGGGTTTAGTGGTCGAGGTGGGTTTCTTGGAGGAGTGGGGTTTGTGGGCGCTGGTTTGGGCGTCGGTGCGGGAGTGTGAGTGCGAGTGGGAGTGGGAGTGGGAGTGGGAGTGGGAGCGGGAGTGGGGTTGGTTCGCTGATGGCATTTTGGTTGGGTTTTGTGGCTCGATGGTTGTTCGTGCTGTTGGGAGGGTTTGGGTATGTGATGAGGTGGACGATGGAGGAGGAGAGGGAGAAGGGGGATCGTGAAGGCGAGATATATACATATATTATTCCAATATTGATTTGATCTTGAATGTTTGTATTCGTTGTATGTTTGCAGTGCGTGTTCGTGTTTGCTAGCAAAAACGGAACTCTCCATCCGCCACGTCAGTGACAGTGACACCGACATGGATATCTGTGATGATGGGGAATAATCATATCGTGGAAGTGATGGAGATGAGAGCACAGGAACAAACGACGGTGGTAGTGACGGGAAAGAAGTAGGCTGTTTGCATCAGCGACAGTAGGGTACTCGGACTGTACGCTGCGACGAGTACATCCCGATAGGTTGGTTTGGGAATCCTATGAGGAGAAAGGAGAGCGCTGTTGTTGATGCCCGACGGATTGTGGGAGGGATGGAAGAGGTGCTTTGTGTTGTACAATGCTGGACCAGCACTCGACGTGCACAAGACTTGGGCGAGGCCACGTCGGCCAGGGCGTGGTGCTTGACGGATTCGCGTCCATGGTCAGTACTTGGCTGAAAGATCGAGAATCTCAGATGCATATAGCAGCGGGATAGACGGGAAGTCGATTGAGGGGCCCTTGTGTAAGTCGAGTTCGAGTGGGTAGTTCGCAACCAAGCGTGTTGGGCATGAATCAGTCTATAACTCGTACATATAATCCTTCTCGATACCTAACGCCAGCGCCTTGGATGTTATGCAAAGGAAGAGGATAGATCTATTTCCCCATGTTTGTGAAGCGGAGATATCTGGATGTTGATGCCCATCAGCACTCCTGAGCTCCATTAAACTGGATACATCAAGACAGAACACTTACGGTTTGACTTCCCTCACCTGTCCAAACTTCTTCTTCGCATCCTCGGTGGAAACGGTAGGCGGCACAACGACATCATCGCCCGGTCTAGACGAACCACATCAGCCCACGCCCCCAAAGTCACCTAACAGTCCGCCCAAGCCAACTTACACCCAATCAATCGGCGTAGTGACACCCTCCCTATCGCCCGTCTGCAAACTATCCACAACGCGCAAGACCTCCCTCGTGTTGCGGCCCGTACTCGCCGGATACATCATCGTCAACCTGATCTTCTTATTCGGATCGATGACGAAAACGGAGCGGATGGTGAACGCGATGCCCTTCTGGTCGATGTTCGACAGGTTCTGGGCGTCGACCATGTCGTATAGCCACGCGACGTGCCGGTCGGCGTCGGCGATGATGGGGAATTGCAGCTCCGTGTTGCTGACTTCGTTGATGTCGCGGATCCAGCGGTCGTGTGAGGAGAGGTCATTGGCGCTCTGTGAGCCGGGGGCTATCAGCTATGCCGTTCTCTGCGCCACCGGCGATTCCTCCGGAGACTCGGTGTGGGTGTGAGAAAGGTAGAGATGTTGGACATACCAATCCGATCAATTTCACACCTCGTTTCTCGAATTCTCCCTTCAGCTTCGCAAACGCACCCAGTTCTGTCGTGCCTGTATCAAATACTAGTTAGCATGTATTACGAGTACTCCAGAGAGTAATGATCTTACATATAGGCGTGAAATCGGCCTGCGCGATTCCCAGGGATATGTCAGCCTGTATCGAAGAAGTAGGATCAGTCTTGCTAGTGGGGGCCCCCTCACCGGATGGGAGAAGAGAATGGCCCATTTGTCGCCGAGCCATTGGTGGAAGTCGATATCACCTTGCGTCGTCTTGGCCTGGAAGTTGGGCGCCGTGCTGCCTAATCGCAGTCGTGGTTGCTCGCCTGCCGGTGTTGCGAGGCAGCGGCGGAAGAGAGGTGTTGCCGGGTGCGAGAGAAAGCGCTGCCGACGGAGGACGGGTGTGAAGGCCGACGAAAAGAGGCGTGGGGTGGTGGATGGTATGATGGATGCCATTGTGACGGGTTGAAGATGTTTGCTGAATTGATGGGAGCTGTTGATTCGCACTGTGGGCTTTTTTGGTGAGATTTTTTGGCTTTGTCAACAATGGCGTCATTGCACATGCGCGGATGTTCCGATGTAGACGGAATTGGAGTTCCGCATACGGCGCGAGATTCTTTTGCTAACTCACGGTATTTCTCAAGAAGCAGCGTAACATCATGGAGCTCACACAGGACATTTGTGTTTTTGTGTACTTCGGTTCAATTCATTAAGAGGAAATTTCGTGCCTGATCAGACACCAATCCCCGTATCAACATCGCGCGCTAAATCTAGACTTTGCATAGGTTCAGGGGTATAGGACGCAACTTAGATGAAGAAACAGGAGTTGACAACATAGATGAAAAAACAAGTGTAGTCTTTCCAATCAAGCAGCTCGTCTCTTGGTCTTATCTCACGAATTCCTCAAGAGCGTAAACATGATGCATCCAAAGCCTGTGACAGCTGCAAAAAGTGTAGCCCTCAGAGTGACGCGACTACCAGCATTCTGCTGCGTGGAAGCTGTTGCTGAGGTTGTTCCGGTTGCCGAAATCGATTTCGTGACTGTCAGGACCGTTGGCGCAACGGTAGTGCCCGGGATAGTAGTCGCCGGTTTCGTGGACGCTGGAGCAACCGTACTGCCACTGACTACACTGGCGGTCACAGTTTGAGGGGCAACCGTCGTCGGCTCCACCGTGGTACCTGCAATCGTAGTGGTATACGTAACTTCTCCGCCCAACGCGCTCGCAGGGATAGCACTACCGACACCGGCACTTGTGTATGGGGTGGGCATAGACAGAGTCGACGTGTTCGGTTTCGCTGCTTCGTTACCACCATACACATTGCCGGATGTGCCATTGGCTAGAGTGTAATTGCCAGAGAGAAGGTTGGCCGCTGAACCATCTGAGGAGGAGTAATTGCCGGTTGTGATGCTGCCATAGGAGCCGTCAGGCAGGTAAAAGTCCGTCGTGAATTTGTCCTACAACCGTGGTCAGTGAAACTCACGCGTCAACTCCAGAGCACTGTTGCTTACATAGCAAAACGGAAGGTTCAGGTCATGAACCAGAAGACAAAGTGTGCCTTGGACGCCTGAGCATCTGTAAGCTACGCGTTGATATGTATAGTGTTGTTTGCGCAACATACAACAGACTGAATTAGACGATGCTCGAGGTTGCAATCCTTGCGGGAGACCCTCCACATCCCTCGCTTTGACCTTGACGCCACCTATTGAATCCAAGATGTTGACATAGAGTGAGGACAGTCCGTTACCAATGCTGGGCGTGTTTGTCGCTGTTGCACCAGGTGGACTACACTTGCTGTAGTTATTGGTACAATCTTGCCTCGCGACAAGGTTGAGTGAATGTGTGGAGGCCAAAGAGGGGAGTAAAATGGTAGTAAGGAAAGTAAGGGAAGCGCCCCACATGTTTGCTTCTTGTCAAGAACAGACCCCTATGTAGCTTGAGCAAGGTAGGACTGGATAGGCGGTTTGTAACGAGCGACAGGTGTGAGCCAAATGAGTGACTGAGGTTTGAAAAGATGTCAAGTTAAGAAACGAAGTGCAACGGATGACCAGTCAAGTGGACAATTCACACCTGCTCGAGACATCAAAACACGGGGATCCGCGTTAGTATTGAATCTTCAAAATCTGAGCCAGGAAGAATTAGTGCGCATGTATCCGAAGATAAAATGAGCGGGACAACATGAATCTAACACAGAATGAAGCGCAAATGATATTTATCCATCATAAAATTGTAATGACAAGTCAATGACCTACAGCAAAACTCAATTGAGCTTCACGCTTGGACGTGCCTCTGCGGAGAGTGGGACGCATGCAGGACGCATGGCAACAACAGCAACTGACTGACACGAGAGGCCGCACCGCACATGGTCCATCCCAAACGGACTGCGGGTAAAATGCCGAGTAAGGGAAGGTAGTGGTTGCGCATAGAAAAGATGTGTGTGCTTGTGGTTGGAATCTGAAGTTTAGAAATGTTATCATGAATGCGCTGCCCGGGGAAAGGGGCTTTTTAGATTCAGGGGTTGATCTCGCTTGCAGAGCATGTCCCGTCCTGGGACCATCTGCATCCAGACATCGCTCTCCTCTCATTATTATTCCCTTAAGTACAGATAAATTACCAAATGTTTCTGACTCGGGAGAGCCTTTTGATTATACTTGAACGTCGACCTGTGCTACACTGGCTGAAACGCGCACCAAGTTAGCCACGGCAAGCGGCTTGCAGATTACGGGAGATATTGGAGACATTATTAGATGACTGAAAATAACTCTTTAAGAGTCCCTGGGTAGATGGATAAGGCGATCAAACAGACGCAAGAACAACCATCTTTCGAACGAAGAAGCTGACCGTTTCTACATGTGTCCAGAGAACCGCTCGATATATGTATCATGTCCAATTTTGGAGGATAGAGCGTGGAAACAGTCCATCTTCCATACGTGTCATTGTCTGAGGACCTTCCGCTTACTCGAAGCAAACCATATGTGTTCAGACTTTGATCTTTCTTCTATACTCAGGAGCACTCTACTGATGGAGAATGGCTTTTGTTCCCTTTGTACAGTCTACCATAGAAGTCACAGGCACAATCCCGTTGCTGCGCGCCCGAACTGGGTACGCAATTGCGTCCTTGAGTATTTCGAGGTCCACAATATCAGCGAAGTACTCTTCGCTTTCCTCCATCTTCTCCGGGACAAATTGGAGGTCATTGCGGTCTTGATATCGCCACGGATATTGAGCGGTCGCGCTTTCATTTCCCCCAACAGCCCGGATCTCAACCTAGAATTGGCCGACCTGTGCGGATCTTAGGCGCTGTCCACATCTGTTCCTTGCTTGAACACGGACCATCATAGTTGAAGAGACTGCGTTGCGATGGATAGGGGTGGCAGTGAGCAAACCGCGAGAATCGGACCGCTCATCAAAACCAACCAGCTTGACAACATCATAGCCAACCTTTTGGTGACTGGCCAGTATGAGCGAGCGCATCAACCAGGCTCTCAAATACAGGCGGCACGATCCATACGTCAAAGAAGTACCGCGACTCCGAGATCATAGTGATGGTCCAAGAAAAAGGATTGCAAAGACTCAAATGCCCACTTTTAAGTGCGCCCGCCGAATAATCCCAAGATCTAGCCTAAAAGACCGGAGCCCCAGACCAACGCCGCGACTGATGAGAGCCGAAATTGAGTGATTGCAGCGATTTTACAGACGTTCTTCCCTCTATGACCCTCTCGACTCTCGATGACGTCCAAAAGAGAATCCAGTGGAGAAGTCCGCAGATTCCATGCGAACCCTCCTCACTACCCTTTCCCGCGGCTCCACCCCATATATCTCCATACTCCCCTCCCCGCCTCCCATAATCAAGCCCGCAGCCCCAAAACAAGCCTCCACACATCACAGACCCCCTACCCCTTCACACCCACCCACCACTCCCCCCACTACCGCCCAATCCCCAGCACCTTCTCCTCCACCGAACCAACCGCGGCCCCCCGCATCGCTGCCCCAACCCGTCCCATCCTCAACACCTTCTTCTCCACCCACGCAACCGGCCCCCCCAGCATCGCTCCGACCACGCACGCCCCCGTCGCTAGCAGCTGTACCACCAGCAGCACCAAAACCCCCACGCCCAGAGGACTCAGGAACCTTACGAACTGGTCGACCTGATAGAGGTCGTTCTGGCGGCGGATGTAGAATTTCGGCCTCACGCTTGCGACGGGGGTTCGCGGGGACGGGGGCGGCACTTGGACGAGGTGGAGGACGGTGGTGAGGCGGGCGCGCACGCGGTAGAAGGGCACGAAGAAGATGGCGAAGACTTGTGCGACTGTGACGTAGAGGATCAGGTTTTGGCGGTCGTAGGCTGGGGTTGGTGGGGGGCGTCAGCGCGGGTTCGTGGGTGAGATGGGGTATGGGAAAGCGGGGTGTACTACCGACACTCTCGACCTCGAGCTCGATGCGCGGGCTCAGGATCTTGTACCAGCGGTAGATGCACCAGATCAGCCAGCGGCTGCCGTCGAAGCTGCCGGTGCGGCAGAACGGGTGCGTGAAGGATGCGTCGGGCGTGAAGTAGCTTTCTATCGTTTGGCGTTGGAGGGAGGGGGGTGATTGTGTGAGGCGGTGGATGATGGAGGGGATTTCGGCGGGTGGGTCTTCCATTGTTGTGGGGGTTGGGGGTGTCTGGCTGGTGGGTTGATGGTTGGGAGTTGGAATACTATGGAGGAGGTGTTTCTACGGATGGGGAGTTCGCCGGACGAGACTTGATAGAAAAGAGCCGCGGGAAGAGCAGTTCAGAAAGCTGTGACTAGATGATGACGAAACTCGAAGCATGTGAAAATGAGAGTTTGGCTGCAGTGGTTGCCGCTTCCAATCGACAACATACAATGCTTACATGATATAACAGGCAATTGAAAGAACACAGACGCAGATATGGAAACATATACCAAAGCCCTCCTCGAATGGTCCAGATTCTGGTTGTTCATTCAATCCTTGACGGGTGTTCCTGAAGATCACATGCAAGGGTGTATGTGTCTCTATGCTACGACACAGCGACCGCAATGCCTAGCCCCAGCCTTAGATCTTAGCTTACCGGTACCTAGACAGCACCTACAGGTACTGTAAACAAAGATATTGCGGCTCCTTCTAAAGTCAGTGAACTCGTCATACCCATATATCAGTCTCCAGGCTATGATCACTATGAATTGATGACCTAGCAGGGCGAAACATCCCGTTCGACACCCCACCGGTTCAACTCAAAACCTCAACCGTACCACAACCCCTATCCCCAGACTCAAATTCACAGCCCACCACGCCATGCCCACAACCAACAATGACCACCCCAACAACGACCCAATTCCTCCACGAGATCGCAAATATCCTCCTTGCCAAAGACGGCCCCAAACTACAAGCCTACCTCCTCGTCGAACCGCCGCTCCCACCCCTGTACCAAGTCCTCGTCAGCGAACTACAACAAGCCTACCCGCCCGGCACCGAAGACCGCCTAGAAGTTCAATGCGAGGCGCTCTTGCCGGAATACGATGAGGCGCAAGAAGAGTCCGGAGGTGCGTGGACGGCGTTCGTGACGTTTTTAGTGCAGTATTTTGCGTTCCTGAGGGATGTGGATGCGGGGCAGTTGGTCGAGACGCATGATTTGTTGAAGGCGTTGCTGAAGTATGTTGTTGTACTGGAGCTATCCTACGCGGGCTGGTTTTAGTTGCAGGGCGAGGCTTACGAGGTTGTGGGTGTAGTCAATGCATTCTTGCCCTGAGCGACGCGTCGATGGGTGTGGTGGTGCTACCCACCGTGGTGTCCCTGTCACGGACACTTGCCAGACTGGCCATCGGGTTGGACAAGAGGCCCGAGCTTGTGGCGCATCTGACCAGGCGGGAGTCGGTGATGGGCAATGACGAAGCGGGGGAGAGGGTGACGTTGGTCGAGAGCTCTGCGAACGTGATACGTGAAGGCTTCAAGAAGTGTCTGAGCGAGCGAAGCGGACCGGCTTCGGGCAAGACGCCAGATGGCAAGCCGGAGGGCCGGCGGGTTGGGATCTATGTGATGTCGAACCTTTGCTTGAAACTGTTCTTTCATTGCCGCAAGATACGCAACGCAGAACAGATCTTTGGCAATATATACCAGCAGTCTCCTCCTTTAGCGTTGTATCCTGCCTCCCAGCGCGTCACCTATCTTTATTATCTTGGTCGTTATCTCTTCTCCAACAACCACTTCTACAGAGCACAGCTTGCGCTTCAGGCAGCCTACGATCAATGCCACGCTCGCTGTTTGAAACAACGAAGATTGATTCTCATCTATCTAGTCACCGCGAACATTATCCTGGGCCGCTTTCCCTCGCCGTCCCTACTCCAAAGACCTGAAGCCGAAGGGCTGGCAGAGAAATTTCTACCCGTCTGCCATACCATTACCAAAGGCGACCTTACCAGCTTCAGAAGGCTTCTGGACCTCGACAGCGAAAATGCAGACTGGTTCGTCACCAAACGAATCCTATTCCAACTCCGCAACAGATGCGAGGTACTTGTCTGGCGATCTCTAGCTCGACGAACGTTCGTCCTCTCAGGCTTCCATGGCGACACCAGCAACAAAGCGCCTCTCCTGAACCTGGCCGACCTCCTCGCACTAGCCACCTTCCTAGAGAAGCGCGCCTCCCTTCCCTCCGACCACCTCTCGAATGGCAGCAAACACATCGACGGTCGCCTGCACACAAACTCCATCTTCATCGTCCCTCCTGAGCCGCCACCACAAGACCCAGCAAGCTACACAGATCCCGACCTCCTAGGCGCCGTCACGCCCACTGGGCCCCCACTTCCCACGATGATGGAAATCGAGTCTGTCGTCTCCTCCCTTGTCGATCAGGGTCTCCTGCGCGGCTACATCAGCCACAAATTCTTGCGCTTCGCAATCGTAGGTGCAAAAGCCAAGGGCGCATTGCCGGCGGGCTTTCCGAACGTCTGGGAAACTCTGAGCGCCAGCGCCGATAAGGAGGTTCCCGGCTGGGTCACCGAGGGAAAGGCTGCCGCTGGTGGGTTGGGTATGAAAGTAGGGCCAGGCATGGTGGTTAATTTGAGCGGAGCAAGGCCCGCGGGCGCAGCGCCTTTGTAATGGGCCGAATGGAAGGATGCTATGTGAGCAGCCAGGACTCGAGCGTTGTCGGACTGTCAGATTTTGGAGGCCGAGATTACCCCTAAGTTTCCCGGCTGCATGAAACGTACTTATGGCGTTTTGGAGGGCTTAATGTCGTACCCTGAACGAAAGAGTGATCTTTCTGGTCGAAGCGCTATCGTGTGTATGGAAATGGTCCATGATCGGCTGCTGATCTGTGAATCGGGCTCGCCCTGACGGTATCCAAGGCCACCCTGGATGACCGTGTTAATGGGTTCGCATTTATTCTGAAGCTTCAATGGCCGAACCTCGTGGGAGACCTAAGGGGCGGAATGAGGTAGCCGTAAGAGCGTGCTGCTAGTCGACCTTAGTGCTCTAGTCCAATACCGGGCCTATGTTCTCAAGACGAGCAGGTAATAGCTTGTCTGGGGTCTGGGCCACGCCGACAGGTACCGAGAAAGTTGATTTTGTCAATTTTAGCTTGACCGACCAGAATGGACAAAGACATTGGATGCATTATGAAGCGAGGCGCCGTAAGGACGATTGTTGCAAGAGCATGGACCATCCATAGTTGGCGACATCTGGTCTATCTGCTGCAGCATATCGATGTTCTAGGCGTGCAAGTAGACGGTTTATGAACATGCGTAGCAGATCGTTTTTGAACCGTGAACATGGAACTCACACGCAGGAAGGCGTTCTGGACTTCGAAAACCAGATTGGGGTCCGACCTTGACGCTAAGTTTCAGGAATGTTTCCTTTGCAGCATCGATTGCCAAATCTCCGTTCTGCTCCAAGATGCTGTTTACGACGTCCGGTTTTATCTTGCGTAGTGCGATATAAATGAACAGTTTGACGAAGAATTGCCGCAGCTTACAGCCCGGGGATGTTGCCTCGTAAAGTAGGTTGAAGAATTGGCTTGACGGAAGCTCGTCAGCGACAAACCAAAATCGCACCCTGTCGCATACATCGTTCTGTAGACGGGGTATAAACCACTTCTCACCCATGGCATAGACCGAGACGCAGTCGGAAGGTGTGGCACAAGACATGCCATACCAGCATAAAGGCAGGGAGCCTCTATATAGCCAGTGAACAAAGACGTCAAATACGCGGGCTTCTTCTTCGGGAAGTTTCAATTCGCCAGAGATGCTTTCTTGGAAGGCTCCGTTGAACGCGGCATCAAAGAAAGTGGAATAATAACAGAGCAATTTCTTGTGAAGGAAATATCTCTTCGGCACCTCTCCAACTAACACAGTGACGATTTCTTCGCCGAGAAAGCTGGCAAGCTGTTAGCTTATTTAGACCACAGTAACTGATAATGTAGATGCTTATTGACCACGTCAAAACGTCAGGTGGCGCCTTGTATGCTTGTACTGACAGCTTGGCTGGTTCGTCAGGGAGAGTCGTGGTGAATAGATACGCAATCAACAGGAAGAGATATAGAATTCGATCTGAAGCACGAGAAGGGCGTAGGAGAGAGGGAAATATATATCACGTTTCCAACACCAACAAATTGGGCACAAAGTCCCTAGTGAGGCCTATCAATGCTTTGCCATATTTGAAACCACGATCAATACAGAGATGTTTGAGGTTTCCGAAGACCATATGGGCTCGGCGTTTAACGACAGGCTCAGAAAAGCAAGTTATTACAAGAACTGCGCTACATATCGGCATAGGTAGACGCTGCATTGACACAGCTTGGGTGCATCGTTGCCGCTGTGGTGGTGGGCAGTTGAGGGAGATTGCCTTGTCTGAAGTATTGTAGAGACAGAGTAGGAGCAGTCAGCCGGCCAACATACACTGTAGTACAGTAAGGTAGGTATTTACCATCTTTGAATGAGTCCAAGGATTATTTACTAAGGTAATCATATATCGCCCAGAGAATGGCAAAATATAGAGCAGCAGGTAATCGCTGGTCGTCACTAACCCAACTCCCAAACCGCCAACTTGTGGCTCATATATTACATAAGCCCAACCCCACATTAAGGTAGCTACCTTAGCCACGCTCCTGTTGAACCCGACCCTCAACTCGACCGCTAAGAGGTCCTTATTGCGGGATGGCTTGCAGATACAGCGTTCAGTCTGCAACAAGAAAGACTCTGTATTCTTCCATCACCCAGCTACGAGCCTCCTTTCCGTCCGTCCGTTTACCACCGAGATCGTAGACCAGGACTAGGGCTTCGGTCTCTCCATCTGCTCCCCGCGCGTTCCCCTCGTCAGGGTTTGTGGAGATTGGGGCGGATCGGAAGATTATATCGGGGAGGTGTTCAACTCGAGATACTAAATTGTCTCCAAACTAGGCTTCGGTGTGCAATCCACCGTTTGGCTGTGTCGTGATCTCTGGTAAGGATCAGTACGATTGGACGATTCGGTAGAGCTTGAGGCTAATGTACCCATGGGGAGCCCCAATACCTCACCCTCAAGCTACGTGTCCGAGCAAAACAGAACAGTCATTTGGACATATGTGACGATCGTGAAGTGACCATCTCTGATCACTTAAAGAAGAGCCCTATTGAACATCCAGGAAAGAAGATGGTCCGCACTGTCGTCGATACCTTCGAAGCTTTTGGCCCTCATGGGACCCATAAATGTTTGCTAGACCGACCTCTTGGGATGACCTTCGCGGAGCTCCTGGATCTTCTCCCTGAGCATAGATTGCCAACGAACTTTTTCAAAGTAGTCTCCAGCTACTGCTTTAGTTTTGAACTATTTGCACCAGTGCGACGTGGTTGATACGGGTATTGGCTCAATGAAGACCTGATTTGATATACAAGAGAGGGACTGATCAAATCCAGATATCTCCCCAAACAATATACTCCGAGATATCCCAGATCCAACGATATTTCTTCAAATCGAACAAGGCGAACTCGAACGACCGATTGCTAGGAAAATTCTTGCCAATCGTACTATGTACATGTCCCGCCTGGTGCCCTTCACTAACGGTCTGTCCATCCTCTGTGATCTTGGCGAGGCCAGGATTGGCAGAGGCATGCACAATGGTGACACCATGTCAGACATCTACCGGGCGCCTGAGGTGGTCCTAGGGATGAATTGGGCCACGAAGGTTGACATCTGGGCAGTTGGCGTCATGGCGGGTACACGTTCCGTACGAAAGACGCTGGCGTCTTGTATTATCAAAACTTCCGACGCTTTCTGAAACTGCGGCGCACAAGTCCTCCAACCTAACTGACGGCTCAACTTCCGGTACAGGCGTGGGATCTTCTCAAAGGTGGTCACCTTTGCTTTGCACAGAAAGACGGAAGACTCGACGTTGAGCAGCATCTGGCGGAGATGGTGTCGCTGTTGGGACCTCCACCTCCTTTATTCATCAGCCGAAGTGAAAAGTGTCGTCGTTATTGGGATGATCAAGGTATGATCAAGCATTGTAGCATGAAATTATTGCCACTATATACTAAATGGCGTGTTTCCTTATATCAGGCAATTGGAAAGGTTCCATTCCTATCCCTGACCAATCTTTCGAAATGCGTGAACGGTGGGTCAGTGATGCAGACCATACCTCCTTTTTACAGTTTGCACGCCGAGTGCTGCGTTCGATCCCGGAGGAGAGGCCAAGTTCGGCAGAGCTTGCCTTTGACGACTTCTTGATGCAGCCAGTGTGGATCTCAGGACGGAAAACTCGAGTCGAGAGGCATATCGGGAGCGTAAAGGCGTGTACCAGGAAGCACTCTCAACACCCCTGGAGACCGCCCATGTTATCGTGGAAGTCTCCCTTGGAAAACATGACAGTCCATAGAAGCGATCCTCGATATCTTTGATTCTCATGCACCGATATCTGTCGCTTTAAGCTTGAATGAGATGAGGGCCCTCGGAGGTCAGGCAGAGCGTTGTGATGGTAGGGTACACTCGAGTCATCAATACTCAGCATCTCAATGTGGTTTGCGATAAGCTTATATATACCATACATGATCTTCAGATTCCCACCAAATGCCCGGACAGATACCAAGACCTTTTTCCTCCGTCTACAGAGCGCCTAAATTCAAAAAGGCCGCGCTTCCCAGGGCAGGCTTCGTGGAAGACTAGCCTGGGCCACGACGCCGCACCAGGCTATCTCTCACGCAGTGGCCAGACAGCTGCTCTCGAAAGGCTGTTGCAAGCAGACCGGAAGGATCTCGAGCGCCAAGCTGTCAAGCTTGCTTCCTGAACAATAAGCTGGCCCGGTGGGGCGATGCTCGGTGGGGCGCCCGTAAAGCGCGCGACCGAGCATCTGACCCCTACGATTGTGCTTCTGAATACACTGCGTGGTGACCAGATACGTTTCCCCACCCGTGCAGACAATGCAACCCGCCACGGTTGCAGCGCCTGCGAGTCCGAACGAGGCAATACTGTCGCGCGCGCGCCTGAGTCAGCAAGGCAAACGTGATGGTCTTGTCCGCGCCAAGGCAGCGAACGGGAAAGAAACTTGTGCTTACGTGGCAAAGACTCCAATGGCGCAGCCGGCGGAGCAGACCGCGGCACCAGCTATGGAGAGGCCGCACTTTGCCTTCGCGCTGTCCCTTGTGTTTATGCGGGACAATTGGGACGACGTCGTAGAGGGGGTCTCCTGGTGGGACGAGCAGTCGTAGGAGGTGCCGAGCAGATTGTGCCTCGCCGCCACGGGCTCCTTGATCTTGCTGGGGGGGACGACGCAATTCGGGTTATTGTTGGCGGGGAAAATGGCGTACGACGTGCTGCTAACGAACTGATTGTTTGCGTCCATCGCCAGGACCCCACCGACGCGCCCGAGCGTCTTGCCGTCGCATTTCTCGGCCGCGGCGTTGGATCCGCCCAGGATCTTTTGGAAGTTCGCGAAACAGGTCGCCTTGGTGTCGGCCCCGCCCTGGTAGGGGATATACTTGGCTGTGCAACCCCGGACGGTGGTGGCCTGCGTTTGCGTGAGCGGGCCGACGAGACCGGCACAGATGTTGTGGACGGCGGTGACGCAATCTGTTTGGCAGATGGGTTCCGTGCTGTCGCAGTTGTACGGATAAACGACCGCTTCACCGGCGGCTGATTGGGACAGCAACGAGGTAGCCGCGCATAGGAGGACAAGCTTGGTGGTGTAAGACATCGTTTGTGTCTAGGAGGATCGAAAGACTTGGGGATATTCGAGGGTTTTTGGGGAATGGGGTTACGCAAAGGCTGGCTTTCAACGAATGTAGATTTTTCTCAAGATGGGTGCAGAGGTGATATTATTGTTTTTCGAGTACGACTAAAAGACAAGAGTCCGCTTATGAAGAAAGTAGACGGAAGATGCTCGGAGTATTTGTATGCAGATGAAGGTTTACTTTCCTGTTGGGATGCTCTGCAGAAATATCTCATTGCAACCGTGGCTGAGTGATTCCGCGGAAGAAAGCTGAAACTCGATCATCACTTGCGACGGCACTGCCCATTACATTCACGACCTCCTAGAACGTTGCAGCTGTTGACCGGTTTCGATCAAAAGCATACGTGTATGGCCGTCGGCTTGATGAAACGGGACCTTGTGTAGCAGGATGCCCTGCCATGGGCAGAATTTGTCAACCCCACTATGCGCTCCACTATCTCACTTCGTCCCATCGCATCGGTTCCCACTGACGTGAATGTGAAAATCACAGTTCGCCTGATCGCCGGGACTCTTGATCTTCCTCCTTGCAGAATCCCGCAAAGCCTTCATGACCTCAAAAGCAAAGTCGCCTCCGATATCAAGTAACTCTCGCCACTCGTCTTCCTCGTCCGCCCAGTCGCTTGTGCTCAGAAAGTGAGCGGTCTGCCGGATAACGAAATGGCGGAGTGGCGAAGAAGAAGCAGTCTGGTCGAAGATGATGCGGATTTCTTTTGGCTCGACCCAACCGTCGTGCTCTCGGCACCAGTCGAGTAGAGAATCCATGACATGGTTTTGTAGGATTTCCGTCTTCCACTTGCCAGCAAGCAAATAGAGCTCCCCATGACCACAATCGTCAAAGAAATCTGCATCTGCGCACATTGGCCGGATGGACCCACGGTACAGCCACTCTAAGAACAGCTCGAGAGCTTCAACTGACTCATCTTTAAGATATAAACTGGCGTCTTCCGCGCCTTCCGCGAACCAATTCTCGCTTTCCTCGAACCACGGACATTGACTGAGGAAAACGCTTGAGTGTACCGAATACTTCTTTCGCTTGGCGCCAACGTAGATGTTAACGAAGTCCCCCGTAAGTGATCTGTGGTTTCTTTGGTTAGTTACAGGAAAAGCACGTTGAGGAACGCAGAACGCACGCAGCAAGAGGTTTCAGCTCAGAGCAACCGCTAGCAACTAAGTCATCAGTTGGAGAGTGAGAGCCGCCCATAGTGTGTTTAGCTCTTCCTCTGCGCTCAGATACTGAGATGTGAGACTTGATCGAGGCGCATCTGCGGTGGAATTCTGAGTATCTGATGCTAATGTATTGTTTACTGTGGTGAAGTTTGACCCTCTGACCCCGAGCTGTATTCTACCCTGGTGGGATGTGGGATTCCGAATCTGAAAGCTCGGGTGAGGTTTCGGGTAGGAATGAGTAAAGGCGGTCCAGGTTATATGGTCTTTTCGGTGCGCGGAAGGACGCGTCGGCGCCTTGGGGGTATCTTTATGATAATTGAAAATGTACGTATGCCGCTGTGGTATGGACTGGTGGTGCAGATGTTGAGCAACCCTACGAAGGATGGGTTTGCGTGAACTGTCGGTCTCTCGACACGACTTGCGCAGGGACACCATCACAACCATCTTATTCATTTTCGACTCCTCGGCCCCAGCACTCTCCTCTTCTTCTCAAACCGCTCCCCATTCACCTCCCCGCTCCCTCTCGGCCTATCCTCCACCGCCCGTTTCCGACTCCTCTCCAACACACTATTCCCGACATTATTCCTCTTCGTAAGCCGCTCAATCCTTTCCACGCCTTCACCCAAACCTCTCCACTCCTCCCCACCATACCCTCCATCCCGACTCCTATTACCCTTCTTCGCTCTTTCCTTCTTGCTCTCCGTCGGCAGTCTCACAAAATTGCTCTCTTCATAAGTGCGCCGCTCAGCATCAGCGGCACGCTCCTGCTGAGACTTACTCCGACGGCCGCCTGAGACGATGGTGCTGCCGATGCTAGGCTCGGCAAGCGGTGCAGACGACAGCTCGTTGCTGACAAACTCGTCAAGCGTTGCGGATTTCGACGGCTTGCGCGCCGCGCGTTCTTCACGCCCGGTTGTGGTGGGGAGTGCGGTGGGCGCGATGCGTGGAGGGCGGTATATACCATCCGATTTTGCGGCAGGAGCTCGAGAGTCTGACGGCCGCCCTGGTCTGAGAAGAGCAGAAGGATTAGGCCTGTATGAAAGGTCGTCGATTTCCGCGCCAGTCTTCAAGGGCATCGTATGGCGTTCGCCACTGCTCTCGTCTTCTGAATCGCTTTCCCGATCATTGGTCGTATCAACGCCATTGCTCGCCGGCCGCCCATTGTTTAACCCATTAGGCTTTTGTTCAGCCTCTCTTGCAGCCTCATCTGCTGCTCTTAACACCTTGTCGATCTGGTACTTGAGCCGATTCTCCAATGGCCGTACACCCTTCTCCAAGTAAACTCGCAGCTCCACCAACTTCTTCACGGCTTCCTCAGATATGCTAGGCTCGACCGTCTCATCAGAAGCCTGGGCGGATACATTTCCGTCCACGCCATTGCGTAGTTTCAGAATGACTAGAAAGACAAGATTCTGCAGGTATGATAGCAGTATTTCGTTCTTGACGTCGAAGAGCGATATGCCATCTTTTGGAGGGACAATTGCCGCGTTCTCTGGCAGAGAGTGTACAGCTGAGGTAAGGGAGTCCGTCAATGTGGACATCAGATCCGGCAGTGTTGTAGCTACAGCCATGATGAAGTTGTCGCACGATTGACGAAGACACAAAAGCGAAAATGCAGGTGTGGGACTTCAGGTTCGGCAGATTAGTAAGCACAACAGGAGGGTTTTTGGGCACCTCCTTTGAGGGTTGTTACACTACCATAATTCTCTGCTTTAGAGCTGTTACTGAAAATCGATCAAATGTGGAGGGCAAATGATGGTGGTTCTCAATCACTACTTTGGAAAGCAAGAGTGTGGGAACACTGTGCATTGTGGTGTCCTACAGGCTCATTGCTTGCAAGGGTATAACAAACACTCAGCCAGATACCAACGCACTCCGGCAATGCAATATGCTATCCTAGGTACAATTCGAAGGAGACGCCTTGCTGGGCCACGCTTCCCTCCGAACTTGACCTCCCACATCCCTTGATACGCAAACGACGAACTATTAGTCAATCTTGATGGACCCATAAATCTTATGCACGAAAGCCCAACTCGAGAAGAAGCCAATTGTACCTGCCCATAGTCAGTGCCAATGAAACCCTGGATTCATAGAGGTGGAGCGACTCACCTGTCAGGATAAAGAACAGAAACGAAATCAGAGCACTGTAACCCACATATAGAACGGCACTGGTCACACTCCCGAGGCTGAATCGCATCAGCCAGTAAAGCAGCGCGTTCGCAAACACATATCCGCCGCTAGCGCCTGCGGTCCAGAAACTTCGCCATTGCCAGTGGTAGTTCTCGCTGCAGAGCAGGAAATACACCATCAAGATCGTGACTGCCGCGCAGCTCATGATCATCAGGCCGTAGCAGACGAAGAGGAAGCCGAACATGTAGTATACTTGATTGAACCAGATGCTGTTCATTATGAAGTATAGCTCAATGAAGATCGCAGCGAAGGGAAACACGCCGACGACGAGCATGCTTGGAATCGGGCGGAGGTAGCTCGTACTAGGCGGAATTTGGCGCGGGATCTGATTCGTATGGACAGGTGCTTGGACAGCCTAGAATCATCAGGACACAGCAGTTGACGGGGTCGCTGTCGAGGATGAGGCTCACCGGCTGCTTGAAGCCAACCCAGCTTCCGGCGAAACTAAGAGGCACACTGATGATAAACCAAATGCCAACGAGCACCAGCATGGTGAGGAAAGGTACAGCCCCGCTAGACTGTTTCGCCCACAGAAACAGATTGAGCAGGAAGAAGACCGCAAAGATAATACTAGGTATCATCAAGGGTGTGAGAACAATGTTTCGCTTCCAAGCCTCGCCTCCAAAGGTCTTGTAAATTCGGGCAGAAACATAGCCACCAATGCAGCCAAACACGGTGTACAGAAGAATCATGATAGTTCCAATGGAGCCACGATTGGACGGCGAAAGGAAACCAAAGAGGGCAAACGCGATGGTAATCCCCGTCATGACGAAGAGCTGAGCTCCGTTGCCCAAGAAGACGCTCAGTAAGAGCGGATACTTTGGTGAACGGAATACATCGCCATGTACCAACTTCCAGCCAGAGTCCTCCAGTACACCATCTTCCATATTCGCGGAGGTCCCGGATAGGTCGTCCAGATTGAAAGAATCGAGTCGATTGTACCTTGTGATGTCCTTCTTCAGCGCTCTCAGCAGTATCATGCCCACAAGGCCTGATAAGAAGATCACGGTAATCGCAGAGGTGATAAGCGAGAACCAATGTACGTTAGGATCGAACACATGCAGATATTTATCCCATCGCGTTGCCCAGGCGGTTGGCGATTCTCGCCACCGAACGCCGTAGGTGAAGGTCACACTTGTCTCGCCGTCCTCACTAAGCACCAGCGGCACGTCTGGACTTCCACAATCTGCCTTCCCATCTCCAAGGTTCTTAGAGTTACGTCTCGAAGAGGGTTCCACTATGACACCGACTACCCTCATTTCCTCGCCGCGCCCCGTCCGGTGGTAATCAATAGTAATATCGTAGTGATTGTGCAGTCGGGGCTCATCTTCCTCCATTGTTCCCAATGCGAACCCAGGACTATAAAACTCGGTGTCCGTTTCCGAGTCCGTCCTTCGCTCCGCCGCCGGTAGACCGTCGATCAGCCAGTTCAGGTTGTAGCCTTGCCATATCCTCTTGTTCACGAAGCTGGCGCTCCTTTGCGCGAATTTCTTTTCCTCGCACAGCGCTTTGCATGTCTCATCCTGCGCCATGTGCAACACAAAAGGTGATGTGAGTATCCGGTCGCCGAAAAGGATGCTGCCTAATGATTCCGACACCTGTTGGGGCCCGCCATCAGGTTGGCAGAACCCAAATGCAGGGTGGTAGTAATCGAAAGAGAAGGTGGAGTGCAGCTGAGCGTCATATTCCGAGAGCGCGGGTGTGAGGTGGTTCACATATAGAGGAACCTGGGCATGAGGTAGGTAGGAGGTTGGAGCAACGCCCGGCAGGTAGAAGGCGGTGGATGGAGTAGGTGCAAGGAGGACGAGAGTGGAGATGACCACATTTGAGTGGAGGCAGCCTCGCAATCGCATTGTAAGCTGCTATCCCCGAAAGGCCGCGTGTCTTTGAATGTCAACGATGCCTTGCAAACAGCATGTGAAAGCTCAAACTCATGCAAGCATGAGCAGCCAGCACCCCGACGAAAGCTTATAGACACAACCTGCTGCAGTGTCCGAGTTCGATTTCAGCGTTCGATTATGATCTGCATGGGGTTTGGGATCTGCTAGATGCTGCCGGGATATATCCCTTGATCGAGACAATCTGGCATGAAGAGAACCTGCTTATGTAAGCTGGACCCCTTTTCGGCCTTACAAGCCCTAGACAACAAGCCCAGTGAGATATAAGGATATACCACATTGTATTCTTAAGGTTACTATATCTTTGCTTGCTGACCGTAAAGTCTTCACGTAAGTCATGAACATGCAAGATGTGAAGAGTCATCCTACGAGGGAAGCTATCAAGGGACGGAATGGCGTGCGTTAGATATGAGGTCTAGTACTCCTGCTCTGGTCTCAAGGACATACATCTAGGACCGGAGAAGAAAGATCGTAAACGGTCATGATATCCATTCCACACGCCGCCAATGACCATGTAAATCGAAATAACCGCCCAGTACAAAGGAAAGGTTCGGAAGGGACGACTAGACAAGTCCATCATACAGAGAGAGGGCCGACACAATGGTCTCATCACGCTTACTCCCTTCCTTGAACTCATTCATGTCTAATGAACCGTTCTCGTCCTTGTCCATCATCTTGAAGATCTTTTTGACACGTTTCTCGGGAGTATCTTCGTCCTTAGGTAATTTGACCATCGAACCGACCTATGGAGCCTCTATTAGCCTCAATCGTATCATTGTTGCATAGTATACGCGGTCAGACATGCCATTTTGTATATTGCCTCGACAATCTGGAGCATCTCGTTGTAGCTTATCTGGCCATCACCGTCGATATCGTAGAGTTGGAAAGCCCAATCCAGCTTGTCCTCCATTTTGCCTCGCGAGGTCACCGATAGCGCGCAGATGAACTCTTTGAAGTCTATGGAGCCAGACTTGTCGGCGTCGAAAACGTTGAAGACATAATCCGCGAAAGAGGAAGGATCGCCGAATGGGAAGAATTGTCGATATATCTTCTGGAATTCCTCCTTCGTGAGCATGCCGTTGGGGCAATCCTTGAGGAAGCCTGTTGTTGGAGATTGCTGTTAGCGACGGCCCAAGTCGAAGTGAGGGCCCACGTCGAAGACAAGGCCAAGGATTTAGGTTTACCTTTGTACCACTGTTGTAACTCCTTTTTGTCGAAATGGGTAGCTTTCTGGAGGTCGGTGAGCTCTTGCTGCGTGAGCTTCGATTGACTAAGTTGCTCAAGACGGTCAGAACCGATCTTCATAACTTTTCTCGTAATGCCGGCGAGGACTTCGGAGAAGTCAGGGAGATTTAGAGCTCTCTTTAATAATTTCCATCGGCCTCGGTATTCTGTAGAGTGCTGCATGTCTGGGGCTTGGTGTCGAGGGTAGTGAGGTAGGCCGTCGCGCAAGCTGGTTGCTGGAAAACCTCCATCCTGACATATGCCATGCGCAGGAAACCGCAGTGAGAACAGTAGAACAGAGAATAGTACTTACGACTTCCCCATCTTGACCGTCAACCCCGAGAAGAACCGTTGCGATCGTTGAGACCGGCAGAATCAGGACGTCGTGTTGATATCGATGTTAGGCGGCTATGCAACGGACGCGAGTAGTAGTGGCGGGGGATTTTTTGGAGCGACCTCTCTGTGTTCCATATGACTATGGAACGCTTTAGATATTAACCGTGCAGAATATACAATTAATTTCACTTTCTTGTCGTGTAACTCAGATATGACAAAGAAGTAGAAGTTGGTTATGAGATCTACAGGCTGGGGACGATGGGATCTTATGCAATCGCCTCAAGAATCTCTTGGCCCTGCGTCGCTGGTGGGGCTGATTCCCTGATTCACACGGAGAGATGACAGCCGCCATGCCGTAAACAGACTAACCTACCATCCCGCGGCAAACTAAAGTTTATCCGATTGACTTCCCATGCAGCAGAGCCACAAGTACCTTACCAAACATCGAAGCGTGCAGTATCGACACAAGACAAACCCCCTCCCCCACCGAGGCACGCATCATGAACGCAACCCTCCAATCCCAACTCGACCGCGTCGAATCCAGCCTCAACACCCTCATCGACTCCATAACCACCTACAACCCCTCCGTCCCCGCCGCAATCGACCTCCTCTCCGCCGACGACGAGCTGACCAAAGGTCTCGAACAACGTAAGCCCGCCTTCGTGCCG
>JAABUU010003048.1_pt1 | contig 22102 bp, 21 predicted proteins | sample 5559301 | NCBI WGS metagenome assembly JAABUU01 (sample SAMN10711884, study PRJNA513360) | rock metagenome | isolation source: Antarctica rocks | place: Antarctica: Victoria Land, Richard Nunatak white | reverse complement strand
GTGTCTTGTACCATCAGTGTGTGTCTGGCCTGTGTTGTGGCTCACAAGCTGTCCCTGTGGTCCCCAGGTGGGGGCCATCAGGGCTTGCTCCCCACGCCGCCACTGCCAGCTCCACCCCTGCCATTGCTGCATCCTCCTCACGCCACCCTTTCTCCTCTTCACAAGCACCAGAGTCTAGTGACTGGCAGACAGTGAAGACATCGAGTACAAGACCCAAGGGCAGACGGCTGGGACCCAGTCACGCAAATGCCCCTGCTCCAGCGTACGCCTCTGCCAGCCCTCTGGACTTTCAAGAGCCCTGGAAGGATGATGCAGGATCATCTGATGATCATTCAGCTGAATCTGTAAACCAGCGGCGACCGCCCAAGCAGCACCCTGTTGTGATGCCTGCTGTGACAGAGGAGCTACCGGAAGACTGGGAGGAAGCTGCTTCAGCAGCTGACGCTGCTGATGAGGGCGCTGAGGCAGCGACTGAAGCTGCTGCTGTGACTAAAGGTGTAAATCATGCTGCACCTCTGGCAGCTGCACAATCTGATGAGGCCATAGCTTCAGCTGCACCAACACATGCCTCTGGACAGCAACCTGTGTCTACATTAGAGGCCAATGTATCCAGTAAGCAGCATGGAGCAGCTGTCCCTGCAGCTGATGACGCAGGGGCAGCTGCTGAGGAGGTGGAGCCAGGTTTTGATGCAGCTGCTGATGAAGCAGGTCTTGATGCATCAGCTAAAGGAGCTGTAGGGCACGATGACCAAGCTGCTCAGGGAACAGAAGGCAATGTAGCATTTGGTGAAAGAGACACAGGTCCACGTGTTGCTGCTGCTGGTGACAAAGATGAAGCTGCTGCTGGGGTAGAGCCACATGTGCCAAGCTCGGCAGAAGCAGCTGTTTCTGTGCAAGTGGAAGAAGCACAGCCTGGAAGCATATCAGCTAGTCAGCAAGGTCACAAGGAAGTCCTAGCTGAAGGCCATGAGTCAGATGACTACTTGCCTGAACAGCAGTTGCAATCTGATTCTGGCAATGGCGTAGCAAGCACAGTTCGAGGGGAAATGGGTCAAGGTGAACAGCGAGCTGTTGCCTTGGATGGTGAGCCTGTTGTCTTAGCCAGTCAGTCTGATGCAGGCAGCTCCCTGCATGAACTATGTGAAGAGATTGCCTGGATGCAAGATAGCATAGCCAACACTGTACAAGCAGGGTCTGATCATTGAACACTGCATATTTCATTAGCTGGAATTAATGCTTGGTACTCTGAATCTAGATCGTGTTGCAGAGCCAAGTCTGGGCTGTAAGGCTTAATATCAAGAACAGTCCTGCTGTGCCAATGAACTCATGCATCCTACTACTTGCTGGGGCTTTAGACTAGCTTAGGTGGTCCTTGAAAAGACTGTACACTACTTTGTTGTTTGCTTGCTCATTCCCTTCTCTTGCTGGAATTGCTCTGTGCCCTGCAAATCTGGCGCATGCATGCGCAGTGCAGGACACCTTATAACATGCAAAGATAGGTTTTTATTATTGCAAGAGGTTTATTATGTCATGGCATCGCTGCATATGTATGGAACTGCTCCAGATTGCATGATGTGGCAGAGGCTGGGACGAGTAAGTGTTTGCAGGCAAGTTTCAGCTTGTAACATCAAGTGCACACTCAAGACCATGAGCATCACTGATTTTACCAACTGCATGTGCCTTCTGGAAGATGTGATCTCTCTGATGAGCTGACGGGACATGATGCGGCGGATGGTTGCTCAAGAGTATCACCGATATCACCAAGAGTTGCTGCAGATGCCTGCTGAAAGATGAGAATACGGTATCATGTGGCAGCCACTGGTTTTGCCACCATTTTTGGCATGCATGTACACGTACCCAATGGACATGACTTGTTAACACTGAACTTTAAGGTGCTCTAAGGCTCAGGTCTATCATAATATTTACAGGCGATTCACATCACGTGGTCAGTGTTGGCCAGGGCTGTTCAGACACAGCTGGGCGGCAACCTCTACAAGACGATGTTGTGTTGCAAACATGCATCATTCATCTGCCTGAGCTGTAGGTGCGCTGATGTTGGTCAGAAGATGGTCCTGGTCACAGTCCTAGTATGTGCATTTGCTGTGCTGCCTGCTCAATCTTGAGATCCGCAAGCTGTTCCTTGAGAGCAGTGCGCAACTGCTTGCGCTGCTGAACGGATAGAGCCTTGTGGTCAGCAGTGACATGCAACACATCACATACAGGGACGCCAGGATGTGTTGCAACTAGGTCCTGTGAGTCACTGCCTGACTCTGATGCAGTAGCAGCATCATCCTGCAAGAAAAGCAGCGCAACAGCCACGTTGAATGACTCAGACTTAAACTGTAGTTCCAATGCATCAGCAGTGCAATATGTATCGGAACCTGTTCAGTACGCACCTCAGAGTCTGACGTATGTTCCTGGTCTGACAAAGACTCAGTGTCAGAGCTGCTGTCCTCGTCACTGCTATCATCAACTTCATCACTTTCATCTGTGACCAGGCACAACATAGGCGTTATGCGATTGCACAAGCTTCATTGATCACTGCATTGAACAATTTCCAAAGTGCCTTTGCTGACTGTGTCACCCAAAGATAATTTCTCTGCAAGCGTCTTCCGCAACTCTTGAACAATGATGTCATTAGGCTTGGACTTCAGTACTGTAAGCAGGGAACCTGTTGATGATATATGGCGTGTTGCTGGAAGCAGGTGTCATGGTGTACACAGAACATACTCTGATCTGCTATTGACAGAGCATCCTCATACTGTTGAGCCTTGATGCTTGAGACCATAGCCTGCTGCATCTGCAATACGCCGGACACGCGTGATGCTTCCCATTGCAGAGATACGACACAAGAAACGGCTGTTTACCTCCTGAGTCACTGCTGAGGGCTAGTAAGGAACCCCCAACTCCAAACCTTAGCTACTCTCAAAGCGAGGGATCCTTGATGCACAATAAGGTCACGCGCAATGCACGAAAGTAAAAGGGAGACTGGTAGACAACGGTCGCAAGTCGAGGAAACGGGTGGGGTTTCGGGTGGGACTTTGAAACGCCTACATATGCATATACCGTGCGCTTACACCGTACGCCGTCTAAGGCGATCTGACTGAGCAGCGTTATGCTTGCGCTTCTGCGCTTGAGCGCATCTTGCCAACAAACTTCACAACAAATTTCACGGAAGACTTTCGCCCGCGCGCTGAGCCATTGTGATAGCGTTTGACTCTGCGTCAACCAGGATCAATATGACAGGCATCACGCAAGCAACAGCCTTCAGCCGTGCGTGCCCCACACAATTGCCCAGGCGACCGCTTGCTGCTCTACAATGCACCTGTCAATTTAGTAGGCCGCCCGGGCGATCGCATGAGCCGCAGGTCTCTCGCAGAGCTGCACTTGCCTGCTTATCTGCGTTCTGTGTGCTTCAGACAGCAGGTGAGTCAGCAAATGATGAGCGCTGGGTCACATTGTAGCTTAGGTTTGCGCGTACTTGCTAATCACGCAACGCTCATGTCGCCTCAGATGCAACGCATGCCTTCGGAATAGACACTTTGCAGTCTATCTTTCCTGACAGAGACCCAAAAGCAGCAGCTGGTGCTGTGGGATCAGTCAGCAGAAAAAAGCTTCAAGATGCAGAGGATGCATTCCAGAGCTCCGATTTGCTCAAGAAACTCAAAGAACAAACAAGTACAAACAGCAAAAGGTGAATGCTCTGCTTGCTTGCTTGCGCCTAGTATGCATGCAGATGGGCATATGCTTTAAGCCAGCCCAAAGCATAGTCAACAACGTAGGTGTCATGTCTATTAGCAGCACATGTACTGCCTGTGCATCAGCCCCAGAAAATAACAAAATCTACCGAATGACATCCTTTATAGCAGCGCAAAAAGCAGGATTTTGCTGACAGGAACAAGATAGATCTGCAGAACAAGTACTGTTATAGGCAAGCTGAGATGGGTATTGGAGACTGTGGTGGCTTACAGGTGACTTGGATACCTTAGAATGTTTGAAATCGACTCGATGACATGAGCGATGTTGATGCACATGCTGCCTCCTTGTGTTGTGTCCAGATTGCTCTTTTGCTTTTTGCAAAAGATTTGTGTGATGTTTGCTGCATGGGTTCCAACTGTGGCTGATGTATGTCAGAGATGTCCTTCACAGCTTGGCTTGTTGGCTTAACTTGTGTTCATACCAGATATATACTAACAGCACACCTGGCATGCTTTCAGATCAAAATCTCCACGGTTGTCAGCGTAGGCTCAGTGTGCATGCAAGTTCACAACAGAGCTTTTGCTGATGTGACTGTTGACTACAGTTCATTGCATGCAGCTCATCCCTGGGATGACCAAGAGTGGCAAGCAGAAGACCCCCAACTGGTTAAACAAAGTGCTAGGTGTGAAGGAGGAAGACATACCCAAAGATGTGTCTCGACCTTTGGGCTTCCCCGACATCAATGGCAACCCCACACATTGATACGCCGTCCGACTATAATGCGCTTTGCAATCTTGGCCTTGGCAGGGCCCTGTGTTTCTGAAGTGGAGAGATAGTCTTTGACAAAGCACCTCAAAAGCAAACATTGCGCTGACTGCTTTACAATGGCTGAGGCAAACGGCATGTTCATATTGACATACTTCATGTTGTCTTGTCCTGATTTTGTTTTCCTTCCCTGTCAAACTGTATACAACTGTAAGACACTGTGTCAATTGAGACTTTGATCGCTGGAGTGGTCAGTGCATGTATGGGTCACGTAGGAGTCCATCACCATGTGGTGTCACCCCATGGGTCACATTTAATGGGCAGACTCATGTCTAGAAATCTCTGAGTAAAAACTGTTATCCATGTTCACGGATTAGAGGTGAATCCTCTCGGGGATTAGCCGGATTGAACGACTGACCTCCAGATCTTCAGTCTGGCGCTCTCCCAACTGAGCTAAATCCCCTGGCAAATGAGACCAGGGTTGATGGAGTCTTGCCAAATTTAGGTATATATATAAATCAAACATCTATTAAACTAGCATGGCGATCATGTCGAAGCGCTGACGTGCAGACTTAGATGCGTTGACACGGTCCGCAATGTCGAGTATGAGACAGCTCGTTGTACTGCTGACAGCGCTTGTTGCGATTAACACCACAACTTCCTCATAAGAGCTAGCATTGTGTTTAGTCATTTCAGCAGCATTCTCGAAAATTTCCCCTAGTACAGTCTGTCTTGGAGCTGTACGCAGGTGTTGCGGAGATATGATGCTTTGTGAAAAGTATGTCTGACCTTCTGAGAAGGCAATCCTTGCTTGAAACATCCTGCATGGCGTTGCAGCAGCTGCATCAGCAAGTCTGGTGTCTTTGCCAGATGCTCGCACACGGACACCTTCATTCACAAAACGCTGCTGCGGGGTGCTGGTGCTCACTATGCCTATATTACTCAAGCTGACAGTGTACAAGCCCTTCCTCCTCACCAACAGCCCATAGCATAGCGTCCACCACTGGCAAATTCCGCAACATCCACCCTCTTTTGCAGCGCTAACATCAAATGGGGCGTCATTGTCCTTCAGTGACGTCCTGTATCCTGTGACTACAACTCCACCGACCCTGCTCCTACCCCTGCAAACCCTGCTGTGGGGCGGGAGCCACCCCCTGGGACTCAGTACCCTCCTGCCGGCTACAGGGACAATGGCCTGGCAATACTGGCAGCCTTGAAGGTGATAAGGACAATTCTGCCAACCTTCCAGGGTAAGTTCACCTGGATGTTGCAACTGGTGGGGCACTGTGCTTGTGCATTCATCATTCCAAGGTCTCTTTGTGTACTGTGATGCTGGCCTTGGTCCATGGTCAAGGCTGTTTTCTTAGGAAGCTTTCCATGACTTTCTGGGCACAGTATGCAACCAGTATTTCTGGCCATGGTATGAGCGTGGGACTCAGCTGTTGCCGCTGCACCAATACTGGAGAAAGCACATCATAGCAGAACATTGGCATCTGGGCATTGCAATTGTTTAGATATACATCAGCTGTTGATATCGTGACAGCTTCCTGCTTGTCCCTGGCATAAACAAATGCCTGACCGGTGTGTTGAGGGTCTGTAGCTGAACCAGAGAGCTTGCACAGTCAAAGTGCATCCTGCCACAGCCATAGAAGTTTGCCTTGGACAGATGTGAGGCCATTTCCCAGGTGCTAATTCCTAGCTGGTGATGCAAGTGAGAGTCCTGATAGCATTGATCAGGTTGTTTCAGCAACGCTGGGGCCTCAGCAGCTGTGCCTTGAGAATCTGCTGTTGTTGGACAGCAATGCATTGACCAATTGATCTCTGGTCTGACAGTCTCCGATTGAGCTAAACCCCTCACAAATGTTCCCAGGTATGTTAGGTATCAATGCTCTCAATATGCTTATACAGCGATTTGCTGCCGCACAGCTTTGCATCACCTTGATAGATCAGATCTCAGACACACATTCCCAAGGATGCACTGCTTTGCAAAGCCTGGCATTGTAAAGAGGATTGACAAGATGTCGCCCCCATTCAGTATGACCGGTGCAGATTCACCATGGCCACCGCCTGCATGTTGTCATGCTGATGTCAGGTCGGCCAAAGCATCGTAGAATGGCAGCAAACTGTGGACTTGCAGCATCAAGCATTCATTTTCATTTCTTACCTTACAGTCTGGGGTGTGGAGCCAGTTGTGACTTATCAGACATCCTGGCTTGAAAGCACAGGTGTATGTGGTGTGCGACAAAACCAAGCTGGTGGGAGTTCTGTTGGAAAATGAGCCTAAGGTCCCGTTGTTGGTAGTTTGGGCCAAATAACGAGAAGTGCTGACCTCTAATGATGTTGTAAAAAGGGCAGTCAAACAGGAAATGTTGCTCATCTTCAACCGCTTGCATAGAACAGTGACGACAAATGCGTTGTTCTCTAGGTGGTTTGGGTCTCGACCATCTGTCAGCACGTGAAGTGATTCCTGAGATCAAGTGCATGCAGCACTCAGATCTGAGCAAGAGCTCTCGAGTACAGGCTGGTGCAAAGTGTGTTAACATTTGTGGGCAGACAAGACAGGCAGAAACAGGTGCGATCTGGCGCACCCCACAGCAGCCTCCAGATCTTCAGTCTGGCGCTCTTGCAACTGGCCCAAGTCCCCTGGCGACTGTACATGCTGGGTACAATCTGGGAGTCATATGCTCGCTAAGCAGGATTGCTTTGAGTTGTACCAATGATGTTCAACGCACGTTGGCTGTGCAGATCATGATTGCAGCATCTGCTTTGGCAGACTTACGACCATCTTCGTGTTGACACAAGCCTTGCGTGCAACCGAAACTCAAAACTGGTGGTGATCAGTGATCTTTGGAGAGTGTGCAACTAGCTACAAGGAATGGAATCATCTCAGTCACGCTTATTAGACACGCAGTATATACTCGAGTACGAGCCAAGTCCTGTGCTGGTTGGTGAGTTTAGTTTGTATCTTTGCATACTCAGCTGGGTCGTGCCTGATTCAGATCTGTGCTGGTGTAATACAGGCAAAGATGCTCTTTGCAAGCCATTGCAGACGCAAGACGGCTGTTGCAAGTCAACTATTGGTCAAGACGGGCTGTCAAAGCCAACAGTATGGGCTCTGGCGGCGGAAATTGCAGTCAGCCAGCCCAGTTGTGTGCCTAGACAGCAGATGCAGGCACATGACATAACTCATGCCTTACAGCTGAATGTAGAAGGAGCGCTGCACAGTTCATTGTCCCCAGGCGGTTCCCACCGATGTACCGGTCATGTTTCAGCGCCTGTCCCAAAGCAAAAAGCTGTAGATTCTGGGTCACATGCTTCTGCACCTGAAAGCAGAGCTATAGACCAGCTTGTGCTGCATCACTCAGCCAGGCAGAGCAAGAGTTTAGATGAGCGGCTGTCGGGGAGTGAGTCGGCATCAGACACAGCTCATCAGCATCACATACAGCAATCTCAAAGGGCTTGTTCTCAAAGCCAACAGAGTCGTGAACATGCAGTCTGCCAGCAGCCCAAATCAGCTGCTGTCTGGCAAGGTTGCAATTCAGGCAAGCTGCTTGACGATGATAGATTGCTTGCTGGTGGTGCAGCAGTCTACTTGCCCCATCTGCATCTTCACAATCAACATGAGCAGCAGGAGCCTCTTACCTTGCATTACCAGCCTGGCATATGCAATCGGCAGCAAGCTGCTGCTGACATATTAGGGCACAAACGAACAACAGGCTCCATAGGGTCAGACAGCAATGGATCACAAAACCGAGGCAGATGGCGCAACAAGAATTACAAACGAGATGGTGTGCTTGATTTGTGGTCCAAAGCAGGGCTGCCATTGCATGCCATGCAGCAGAAGCCCCTCTAATAGCAAACATAAAAGCAGTGCATGCTTGCTCATGCACTGCACCACTTTGCCTAAGCATCTGGCAAGGTATCTTATACTACATTAGACTATACTCTATCTCAGGCTTTCAAGACCGTTCCCTACATTTTGTAAACAGTTAGAAACATTGCCAACAAAGGCAGGACAAATACATTGCATCACTGAAGAAGATCTCCTTGCATATGGTGTTACCAGCAGCACACACAAAGTCATGCTGTCCCTCATTAATAGAAAGGAAATAGTGTCAGCACAAGAGGACTTGCATCAGGTCATACCATTATACCAAAACTGGGGACTATGGCCTTTGGTAAGCAAGATTGCCAAGCAAGACCTGCTCTTCTCTGCAGCCCTCGTCAACAAAAATTTATTTAAGCGAAGGCAGCAGCTGTGCAGAACAGGGCGCTGGCAAGTTCACATGTATGGAGCTTGCAGAGACTGAAGAGCAGTGTGCAGGCAAGCTGTACGACTGCATCTTGACTGCACAAAAGCGTTCATAGATTTGGAATGCTGCAGTGACTCAGATCAGGTGGTGGACATCGGCAGCTCAAAGACGTCCAACAAGTTGATCTCTATTTGGTACTGGCAAGATGCATGGCCTTGGGAGACCAATGTGGCTTTGCCTGCGTTCAGCTGGTAGTCATGCAACTGCATCCGCCCTGCCAGCTCAGCCGGATATACCTGCATCACCTACAGCAGAACAACAAAGCCTTGTCTGAGTGTACATTTTCATTGTTGGTATGACGCTGCTGAAAGCTGTCCAAGCTGAAATGATCCAAGCACATGGTGTAGATAGCAGCGCACCCAGGCAGATGTTTATTGCGGTTTTCAAGTAATTTTCATGCATACTCAAACAGGACAAGTAAGCTGATAGTGACAAGGGTCTGCGACTGCCGCTGGGCGAAATTCTGAAGCAAGACAATACAACAGTGAGATGCCGCATGTAGCACAAGGGGTGTGGCATCAGGCAGAAACAAATGTCAGTGGCAATCCCTACAGAGCAGGGGCACTTGCCTTGCAGGTGCCAGCAATACCCTTGAACTTGAAGCGGCCCAGGCTCCACACCTCTATATGCACCTTTCTCACAGGGAAAGGTTTTCCAGCTGCAAAGGCCTCATTCCACACCAGGCTCGCTCGGCGTCTGCCACCTGTATTACCGATAGTAACAGAGACTCAAGTCATTTGCCTCATTGATGCTCCAGAACGCCCTCGGAATGTTGTATCGAGACACATTCTGACAGGGACAGCTGGTCAGTCACAATGCAGCTGCAGTGGCAGAAGCCGCTCTAGAACTGTTGTGAAATGAGGTGACTACGATCCAGTGTTGTTAGTGAAAGAAGGCTTTCTTTCAGACCAACTCAGTGCCTTGCCGCAACAGCATCCCGCACAGGAATTATGCCATGTTCAGTGTTGGTCCAGGCAGGAAAGATTTGCCAGCATGCAAAGGCTTGTGATGAACGCCCATGAATCACCTTCAGGAACACTGTCAGTCCTTTCATTGCTTAGGCATTTGATCTGTGCATATGCCTCTTGCAGGTGCTCATCACACTTCTGAAAATGCGTCTTCCATGCACAGCAAGCACACACTGATTGATGCATGAGATTCACCTATGAGCACAACAAGCTGCCCATCAGGATTGCAGTGATGTTTGGTGAGGGTGGTCGTCGACAATGACAGTGTTTGGATGCTGAGAGTGATTCGTTAAAGCACCCACACCATGCAAAGGGAGCATGGATGGCACTCATCAACCAAGACAGACCTAAAAAGCATGAGCACATGAGTTGTGTAATGTCTAAGTCTGTCTGCACCCTAGGTTGACATGCCAGCTGCCCTGCTTGCTGATTACATGACAATAATCAAAGTAGACATTGCACTGCAGGCTGAGCATGGTGTGTGTCACTGACCTGCTGTGACGGTGACCAAGGCTGGCTGCACTTTGCTGCTGAGCTTGGCCGGCATCACTGACCGGAAGCTCCTCTTCGCCACCATTCCTTTCCTGGCAGCTCCGGTGCCGAGGGTGTCGGAAGGTGACTCTGAGGCGATCAGCTCCAAGTCCTTCTGAGTTCCTGGCGCAGAAGCGTCGATCGGCCTGGAAGCTCGATACTGCAGCATATGGCAATTATTGACGGCCATTTGGATGCTGGCAGCATGCGGCGGCTGATTTGCCGGAGTGTTCTGCAGCTCAGCAGGCAGGAAAGTCGCGGCCATTGAGGCCAAGCTTTCAGCTGATGTTGCGCCTGGGCGACTGTCATCGGCACCCTCGTCGTTATCGCCTCTCGGTGACAATATCTCCTCCACGGAGTCCAGCGCGTCTGCGTGTGGCGGGCGAGGTGGATCCAGAGAAGGATTCCACACCGCAACACCTCCACGCTCCCTCCCGCTGGTCGTCTTGCGAAGCCTCAACGGTTGAGCGCCCAACCTCGGACGCTTCAGACCTGCAACGCAGTTTTCATTTGAAACTTCTTGCATGCACAACTGTAATGAAGCGGTCAATTCTAGGATGGTTGCACTAGTGCATCTGTGCATTGTGAGGCCTCAGACAACAACCTTGCAGACCCTGACACTCTATGGTAGACATAGGACCGCATGATTGAGTTCTGGCTGGTGACACAGTCACTGTGCATGCATCAGACAGCAGCGCTCACCATCATCACTGAACTGTGTGGTGTGACTACGCACGGCCATGGGGTTGACTGCTCCATTTGCAGTCAACCCATTCAAGCCCCCTTGGTTGAACTCTGCATCTGCTTGCATCGCTGCTGTGCTGTCAGCCTCAGTCAGACAACCCTGCCAGTGACGGACCACATGCTGCATGAATGTCTCCTCAACCTGGATAAACATGATCACCTCTCCTGATGCAGCTATACGTGCCATGAGATACTGCACTGCTGTAATTGCTTACTATGCTTGCCTGTTCTTGGTTGAGCATTGTTCTTTGCATTGTTGATAAAACTGATCCTGACTAAAGAATCAACTCTCCAGCTTGTTCTGAAGCTGGTTTACCATGACTGCAGCAGCTTAGACATTCTTGGTCATCACAGGCATGCCATGTGCTGTTTGGAATTGTGGCATGTACCAAAGTCTGTGCCACAGCGTGCATCTTCTACTGAGTGCTGCCATGTATTGGGACAGTTTGTACAGGGTGGCATACTCTCAACAAAGTACCAGCCAACAAGGTATCAGTTCTTGAACCCCATGTTTCCATGCAATTCACAGCAACATTAGTGCCGTCTGCCTACCAGTACTTGACCCCCCTTGGCAGCACACAGCAGTCGAGCAGCCCTGTTGACTGCTGGTCCAAAATAGTCTGCTCTACCAGTAGAAGTGTGTGGGCAGATCTTGGCCATGTGCCCAGGAAAAACCCCAACCTGTGCCAACAAAGCAAATTCGACCAATGTGATTATGCCTCTCAGACAAGGATACGTTCTTCGAGAGCCATCAGCTACAGACTCATTGAGAATTGCGCCTGAAGTTGTTTGAACCCAAAAGAGAACTGATTGGCATCATCATGAAGCTCTTGGGGGTCAAAGTTGATGCGTCAGTACGCATACAGCATGCTATTGCAGAGCAAGAGTAAGCCTACACTGATGATGTACTGGTACAACGTGAAAAAAAAACATGATGAACGCCATGCACATGACCTGGGTAACATGCATGGCTCAAACAAGAAAGATTTTGTTTTCCAGGACTCATCGTAATGGGCACAACTATGGCCATACGTAATGGTAAGTTACGCCCGACAGATCTGCACATTTGCATGGCCTCAGGTATCTCTTCATTGCAGAATATGCAACCTGTGCAGATGCATGCAGCCAGATGCAGCCTTACCTTAGCTGACAGCCCCTTCATGAGAGTGTGCCCATTCTCATCCTTTACCTCAGCAGTCAGTTCATACAGCTCCAGCAGAGGACTCCATTCAACCCTGAATCAGCAGCATCAAGGAGTCCATGAAGCACCAACAGCGTTTCACAACAGCTTGTGCAGATTGAATGCAGCGCTGGCTTAGCTGTGTCAGTGCTCCAAAATTACATCGTATGCAGGCAAGCATGCCTTGCCTTTCCCAAGTTGCCCTTGATCTCATGCAGCCCTTGATCCATGCAGCTGCCCTTGTGTTTGTCAATCTCAAAATATATCATGCCATCTCAAAATATTTATCATGTCATGTCATGTCATGTCCTGTGACACCACACCACATGACATCACAACACATGACGTCACATGACAAAACACCATACCAACTGATGGCGCATCATACCATGCACCATAACATGTATGTTTGACGTCATACCATCTTGTCACATGTCATGTCACACCATTTGATGCAGTTGCCAGGCAGCAGGGCCCATGCAATGTGCAGGACGTCAAGTCTTACTTAAGCATGGCAAGCTGCAGAGTGATGGCCCACTCCACAGCAGCCCAGGGCTTGTCAAAAGCTATCATAAACAGCCCATCCTGCAGCAAAGCATGCAATATGATTTGCCATGGAGCTGCACACAACCCACAGACATCTTGCAAGCCTTACGTGTCATGGGGGCAATGGGCAATGTTATGCTGAAGTGCTTCATGAAACTCAGCAATGGTCACATAAGCACAATGCGCCGTGTACTGTTTGGGCCGCTGCATAAGCTGTGTGTTAAATTGAGCATTGCAAGCTGCTGTTTTCATGTTTACTGTCTCCTGCAGAGGTCCTGTACCTTTTCTTGGCACTCATAGCCATCACACAGCAACAGGGTGGTCCGTACACAAGACTGGAATTGTAGCATTGCCTCTTGAGCTTTAGCAGCATCCAATGCAAACAATGCCTGCAAACACAGCAAGACGAAGATGAGTTGCAGCATTGCATAGCTCTACAGCTCGAGACAAGCAAGGCTGCCACAGCGTTTTGTTACGTGGCTCCTCTGGTGCTTTTGCTTACATTCTGCCAAGAGGTCAGCCACATGAAGATGAAGGCCAACTTGCAGTTGCTTTAAGCAGCGCAACTAGTCTCATTCAGCTCTGGTTGGTGATTGACAAGGCAGTCAGCAAGAGCAAGATGTACTGTACATTGCTGCATGAGCATTGCTGCATGGCGTTTGCAGAGACAATAAAAAACCAACAGGTATGCAGGTTCAGAAAGAAACGACGACGCTGTTAGGGATTCAATGTAGAAAAGCTTCAGGCAATCCTGAATTGGGCCCAAGCTTCCCTTACAGGTTCACCTTGTAGTCAGCAGGCCCACAGAAGACCATGGTGACATAGGGCTTGGCCTCAGGGGCCAGATCTGCCTCCCTGCCCTCTATGAAGGTGGCTGCTTCTGCCCCAGGAGCGTCAAAGAAGGTATGGGAGATCTGCAAACGCTCACACTTGATGTGCATATGCTATAGAGGCAGCAGCAAGAAAAGTGTGCAAGGGGATGACTGCGCCACAATGCAAGTGTGGGCTGATGTGGCTGCACTGGTCGAGCAGTCAGCAGAGACAGCAGATGGGACATTGTTCTTGACTGTGCACCAGGCAACATGATGCTGCCGAAGCGCAGTGTTACTTCACCCAACTGCAGGAGACTTTCCAGCTGTCAGCTGCATCAGGCAGATGCACAAACCCAATTTTCCAGCAGCTTGGCGATGCATGATGAGTCTGTGATGTTGCTTGGTACCACATCACATATCCTCATGCATTTCAGACATCAACTGAGATAACAATAAAAACGCGGCTAACAGTCATCATATGCACGCGACGCAGGTCAACTCCCCCCAGGCAGGTTTGTTCTGAGCATCACAGATGTAAGGGATTGATTTCAACCTGTGCACATCAGACAGTACAGCACTGTTCCAAACAGTCCTAGAGACTGTTTTGGCTCAGATGGTCAGCTGCGCACCTTGTTAGTGCCATCCAAGGGGGCAAACACGGTAGCCCGATCTGCCAGGCTGTGACTAAGGATCTGAAGCACATGGACCCCTCCTGTCACCGACAACCCCGGTGCAGGCATCCCTAGGGTTTTCACAAACTCCACAAGGTTAAACGCTCCCATATCCACCACCATGCAGGAGGCTGGCTGGTTGACAGGAGTAGAGCTGCGAACCATGCTGTCCACGTCTGTCTGTGAGGGTGCCCATCGTCCTGGAAGCATACGCATAGTATGGGCGCACCACCCGTACCCTTGGGTGATGGTCACACACATGCAGTATGGTTGCAGCAGTTGTTACCCTTGGGTGATGGTCACACACAATTGCAGAACAGTGTGGTTGTTTGTGTTGCCAGACACCGGCTGACTGAATGGCGGTGAGGGCACCAGAAGTGGTGCTGACAAGCCTGTTGAGACACTTCCCATTGGACACAGAAAGCCCGTCAGTGAGCGTCAAGCTGCTGAATGTCGAGCTGCCAGCAAGCACTGGCGCACTTGTTGTTTGCTGACTGTGGGTTCATTGATAGCAACTCTGTGAATACCTGATGTGCTTCTTGGCCCTTACTGTGTGAGGTAAAAGGCTATATCTTTGCATTGAAAGCAGCCACTCCTTTTCAACATAGTGAGTGAGTCAAGACATCTTTGCAGACTAGTTTCCAGATGTCTCTATGTGACACTCAGAACACCTAATTGGTTTCACGGCAAAGTATGTGATTGCGCCTGCCTTGCCACATGGAGACCACTGCTTCTGCCATTGAATGTCTTGACACAACGTCCACACCATGACAATGAGAGACTTGATGGCATGCTGCAAGGCAGCAGGTCGCCCCAGGTCTAGTTCCAAAGATGTTTCTGCAAAAACTGTTGTATCAATATGATAGGTTGCTCAGAACAGCTGCTCTGAGAAAGACAAGACTTGCCCTGCACATACCTAGCTCATCATGAGCAAGAAAGTGTAACCATTGTTATGTGAGGTAGCAGGATGAGCGCACTCACTTTGCCAGACTCTGGCAGGCTGTCCTGCTGAGTGTCTGTCTCGCCTCCAGAAGCGTCCGAAAAGACTCCTTCTATGCTCCACCCCATGCCTCAGGGCCTGTAAACCCCCTCCCTTCAGCCCATGCTGAAACCTGAAACATCGGCTCATACTGGTATGTCAGGACAGGACACCAGAGCAAAGATTTGCTCTTGTGTGAGAGAAGCTGCAGAGACAGTTTGCTTGTACAACTGGGAGGCGCAGCTGCCTGTGAGTTTGCTGATATACATGCCTCGGGCCGTTTGTGAGAAGCTATCAGTAGGGCAGTTGGTGGGCTAGAATGCAGTCAGGCAGCTGACTGTAGCTCAGGACTCAAACATGCAGGTGACCCTGTCAGGAATCTTCTGCTGGACCGGTATATCATGCATTGTATTGCATAAGGAAATGCAGCAGCAAACAGAATGTTTCTGTTTGCTGCTGCACTGTTGGGGTCATATACGGCAGAAGTGATGAGCAAAGGTCTGAAAGGCAGAAGCCAAAGGCAGCTGGGTGCAGCCACATGAAGCAGCCCCACTTGGTGACATACACTTGGTACTGATACAGTGGAATCAGCTGGCCATGGCAAAGCCAAAGCAAAGGCAAGGATAGAAGGCAGCAACGTACTCAATGGGCTCACCCAAAGGCAGCCAGCTGCTCCTGCGTGAAGGAGCCCCATCGGGTGAGTCCATCTGCCAGATAGCCTCTGTTACCCGGCTCAGAGCCTTGGTTTGTGGACAGGCGGGGGGTGGCAGGGGTGTCAGGGGCAAAGCTGGTACTGCTGGTGGGGGATAGCAGGCCAGCAGTGGACCGCGCTGTGTTGGGCTCAGCTGGCGTCCCCACTGCCTCCTCCCCTGTAAGACCTGTAGTGCAGCAGCACCAAACATGCATATAAATACAGCAAAGCAACAGGACAACAGGGATCAAATAGAGGTGCTTATTACACGTTGTTGCTAAGCTACTCGCATGTGATGCAAGACGGCAGTGGATGCTTGTGATGGTGGGCAACAGGCCAGGGGCAAAGTGGGCAGCCAGCATTAGCTAGAGCAGGGTCACAGCAGACTCACCTTTCCAGGCTTCCTTGGGCTGGCTTGAGAGCCTGCGGCTCTTTGCCCTGCCGAGAGCAGATCTGCCTTGAGGGGGTGAGATGAGGGGGAGGGGCCCAATGGTGTGTAGGCGGCCATAGATGCGCTGATAGGTGGAACCACTTATCAGCACCTGACCGCCTACTGGAAACCCTACGATGGCCTCAGTCAGGCTCATCAGCTCGCCATGGTACTCAATTTGGCGAGTGACATGGTGCACCTGAAACGGCATCAGCTAACGCTTTTGAGTCCGCATGCAGTGTGACACATGGCTACTAACAGAGGACCCTGCAGCAGCTGCTGTCAACATCATTTGCCTGTCAGGGTACTCAAAGCATTGCTGAGAGCAGCACTGCTCTACGCCAAATCAGCTGGCAACAAGGTGTGACAGCAGCGTGCAGATGCCTGAAGTGCAGCAAGCAGCAGGAAGCATGACCTAACAAGTAGCTAACATATCTCCCCAGTGTGCGTTTTGATTTTCCCCAGGCATTGTTCAGTTCAGATGTACACTGTTCACAGGACATTTCTCTCAAAGTAATCTTTCTGTGTCCCAAAGAGCTGTTTGACACAGCGGGCTGTTTGCTGGGTGATTCATACCTGGATGGAGTCTGGCTTGCCAGTGTGGATGGCCATGCGCACTCTGAGGCCACAGAAGATTGCAGGTCCGGTGCCGTCAGCAGTTGACTGCTTAGTGCACTCAGGGTGGTCCAAGAGCTCTGCGGGCCAGGGCAGCAGCAGCAGGCGGTGCTGCACATTCAAGGCCCAGGCAATGGCGTCTATTGGGTCATGGAAAGCCATGGTGAAGGCATCACCCTCTGTTGCAACCTGCAGCACACAAAGGACTGGTTCTACACTGCTGTCTTTGGAAGGTGTGATCCTGCACATGCCATACACAGTAGTAGGCCAGCAAGCCATCAGCAGCAGTGAGCAGTGCTACAACTGCAGCAATCAGGCAATGGTCGGTACTGGGTGGTGAAAGGCCACAGAGACTGCGTTAAAGCATCAACGTTTGTGGCAGTTTGCCCCAGATGCAAGGCGTGTCAGCTGTTCATCAGAGATGCAGGCTTGAGTCACTGGTCTCAAGCTGTGGGAGAGTGTTCCAGTGTGCTGAAAGGCACAGGCACAGACGCAGAAGCAATGTGGCTGAACCAGCAAGCAACTAGTTGCAGCAACGTTATACCTCATAGCCACAGTGCTGGTAAAGGAGCTGCCGCAGCAGGTGGTCGTGCATGGCCAAGGCGCTGGTCATCACCACTTGGTTCCTATAGTGTGAGCATTCACAGGCACTCTCAAAACGTCATATTGCAACGTGAACATGGTCAATGATCACAGCCTGGAAGCAGATGAGCAGCAGTGTTGGCAAAGTGTACTGTTGCAGATGCTATGTAACTCCCAGGAATGCATTGTAAGGGGTTGACATATCCTGCGCGCTGCCAAGGAACGTGCAGATGCCATAAGGCTGAGCCGCCAGAAACAAGAACCAAAGCAGGGGCTGCAATGCATATCAGCATGTAATGAGAGCATTGAGAGCGCATACCATTCCCAAAGACGTGAGGAGCCCTGCACATCTGTCATGACAATGCTGACCTCCTTGGACACCAGTCCTAACTGCTCTGCCAAACCTTCCTTCAGAGTCCCTGGTGGCTGCCTGTGTCAAAGCAGTTCGAACATTAATCTCATGGCAATGTATGCCTGGCTTTTGATGCGTTGCTTTGACTGCGCTTGACTGCTGTGAGCTACGATCTGCCTGCCCTGCAAGTCTATAGACTGCTGCTTACAGTGTCTCTGAGGCTGTGCTAGTGAAATGTCTCAGACTGCTGACACATACAGCAAAGCTTGTGCTGTGATTCCATTCTTTAAAGTTCAGCCTGCGTTCATGTTCCCTGTAGCTGCTGCCAATCACTCAGCATGCAGGAAAGTGTGTTGACCACACGAGGCATGAGCGCAACAGCCAATTTGCCACTCATTGTCAACACTGGCTGAGGCAATGATGTCGTGAGTGCCTTACATGTAGTGAGATGGCAACAGCTATGTTGCCACTCATTGTCAACAGTGGCAGAGGCAAAAATTAGATGCATTGCCAGGGCATACTGATGATGGGCAGCCAGCAAGTCGACCTTTGGCCATGTTCCAGCGGCGTTGCAAACAGGCACAGAGACAATCTATCATGCACAATTTGGGCAAAGGCGACATAACAATAGGCAGGTTGCAAAGTGCATCACAGCAAACTGGAATTACGAGTTGTGACCCAGTATGCAGAGGAGGAGTGCTGTACCTGCGCTTATGCCATAACTGTTTGTAATTTGCGACGTCACCAGCCAGCCGTCTCCAGTACAAGAAAGCCACAAGGATGACAGACAGGACAGCCAGACTTCCAATCAGGGTGGGTGCTAGGTACACAGCCAAGGGCACCGTCTGTTGCAGATATTTGGATGACACACATGTCATGCTCACTGTGCCTGCATGGCAGGTCACACGCAGCCATACTTTACCTTCCAAGATGGTCAACCATTCACAGTGACTTGTGTAAGCAAGCTGCGGCTCATCAAGTTGGTACCTAACTGCAGATCACCGCTGCTGAGAGATGTTGCTTCAGCAGGTACCTCTTGGGCAAATGACTGACACGCTGTTGACCAGCCTACCCAACACAGCCAATGCCAACACCAGTCAGAATGTGCAAAACTTGGCTGTTGCCTCATGGCAGGCCCATGAGCTGAGAAGGTTTGCAGAAACACCATTTGCCATGATGCACAATGCATGTCTGCAGATGCGTTCAGCAGAGCCATAATCAAGATGTCACACATGCTCCTTAGCACTGCGCCGAAATCAACAGGTCCTTCATGAAGAGCTCAGTAGCTCCTGAATGCTTGTTCATGACTTAATGCAGCATGTGTGACCACCTAAGAAACATGTGTTGCGACCTGATGCAACATGCATAAACACTAGCTGCTCAATGTGCAGAAAGCTCACCATTATCAGCTATGGCATACACTCTTTCATCACTCGTGGTTGAGCAGTTGCAGCCAACCCAGCTGTAAAAGCTGTCATCAACATTCACAGTTGACACCAGCTGGCCAAGGGATGGGCCCAAGATGCTGCCAGCTGTACCATCTGTTGGACAGCTATAATTGCTTGTGTAGGTAGTCCCAACAAACGAGGAAGCTTCGCCCAAGACACTTTCAAATAGAGATCCATATGCTGCAATGAGATCGGAAATCTGCACCACAAATGAAGCACAGTTATGTTCACAAAAGACACGCACGCCAGCGTTGTTAGCTATAGCTCTTAAGGTGATCCAGGACCCTGCAAATAAGCAAATCTCCAGGTGCAGACCTGTTCATAGCAAAGTCAGGCTCTATCAAGTCAATGTGCAAACTAGCTGCTGGCATTCCAAGCAAGCAAGTGCAGGCTGTGCAACCTGCACATGAGGCTGTATTGTCAAAGAGGAAAAGTGAGCCAGCTTAAACACTTGTGCCTCTTGCCACAATGGTCCATGACAATATCTGCTGAAGCTCGGTAAGAGACGTGACGGCTTACTCCCACTCAAACTGCAAGTCTGCGCACCACTTGTGCTTGCTGATCATGGCAGCAAACGTTGCAAGCCTCATGTTGGACTACAGGTGCATAAGTTTGCATATCACAATTGCCTGGTAGGCATAGTCTGCATCAATCAAATAACAGTCACAAGCTGTATGCATCACCTGTTGCTCGATCTCAGGGTACACTGCATAGGGCCTATCAAAGGCAATGAATGGGCATTCCTGGCCTGAGCTTGCAGCACTAGTCGCCGGACAGAACCGCAAGAAATTGGGCAGGCAGTCAGTCTCATCTGCTGTATCAGCTACACTGCCAGCCACTGTAACGGTCTGCAGTCACATGCAGACTATCAGGAGGACCTTCAGGCAAGGAAGCAGAGTTGAGATGCATTGGCGATTTGTGCAACGCCACATTCCAGGCAGTGGTAGATGCCTTGCAGCTTGCATGACTAGGACGTATCAGTCAGCTGCACCATGCCTGCAGGCAGCTGAGTGAAAGCTGAGAGGCAAACCCTGGATATGGGTTGACAACGTGCTGATGTTTCTATTTGCTGTCAGGCTGGGAAAGTTGCAGCTGCTGTCAGGCTGCAAGAACAATACCGTGCCATTAGCAGAATTTGCCGGGGCTTCGATGTGGCTGGCATTGCACTGCAGCAAGGAGGTGTTGCGCAGCTCCAGGGTCTGAAACTTGGCGGCCACAAGGGGAAGCACGTCAGGGAAGCGACCTGTCAGCCCTGCAAATCACCCAGCACATGCTATTCTCATGCCTTTTGCCTTTTGCAGCAGCACACATTTGCACACCAAATGCGCTGATGAGGATGTCCTGTTGACTGCAGTGAGACTGCTGAAGCGCAAAGTTTGCACTCCAAACACATGCCCCACAGCTATAAAGTCTATGAAAAGGGCAGATTGATGACACCATAGTAGCTATCATGCCTTACCACATGCTCACATATCTGATGGTCAAAATGCGAGATATTTAGGGCAAGCATGATGACACATCGCCAATGCCATATTGCGCACATGCAATTCTGAAGTGCAGCTCATGCACTACACCCATGTGAGACACAGGTGCTGACACAGAAAAAGGCATATACGCCTGCAAAAACGACCAAATGTGTACCTGGATTATCGCGCAATGAAACAAGCTGTAAGTCTGGCAACTTCTGACCCAAACTGGCTGGAATTGTCCCAGTCAAGTTGGCATCTGCAAGGCCAGTGACTGCATGTCAAGACTGCATGACTTGCACAATGGCACAGTACAGCAGCTCAAGAAGGAACCAACGCATGCAACAAGCAAGGCATGTTGGCTTGAGGCAAACTTGTGACGATGTCTCAGCTCAACAGTGCAAGTCAGCTTGACCCACAAGCTGATTGCCATCAAACGAGCCCCAACAAACAAACCAGGTTGCTGAGTACATGTACAAGTATGCTTCACACACAGCTAACATGTGTGCTCATCACGCAGGTCAGCAGGCTGGGGTTACTGTGATGTCTTGCCTGTCAGAAAGATCTGCGCCACAGATTGACTGCCTTGAGAGCAATACTGAGAGAAGAAGTCCCCAGCTGTCTCACAGCAAGCTACGCCTGACCACTGGCAGTAGCTCACATCTGTAAGCAGCAACACTTACAAATCAGTAGGGCTGTGATAGCAGGCTTGTGAGCAGGCATCAAGTGAGGCCATCGTGTCAAATAAGAAGGGCTGGCTTCTGCTTGCAGGACTTTTGTGAAATATGATGATGAGTACGCAGTAGACGACTTCCAATGACGCATTGCATTGCTGTTTTGAGGCAAACTTGCAGCTATGCCTTGCAACACTGAGACACCCTGCGGTTGCAGTGTTGTTCTGAATTGTGCATAACATGCGCTGATGCAGAGATGACAAAACAAAGCAGTAGCAAGCGCACTGAAATTGAACAGCCACGTCTGAGGCACTCACTAGCTGTATTCCACGGGTACTTCACCAGCAGATTGATAAGCTGCAGTGTACGCTGCACGGTGCAATTGGCAGACAGCACATCTGCTGCTGCAATCACTTCCTGATCCTCTGTGGGAAGATATGATATGTCAAAGCCTGACGCTGAAGTTACTTCGCCAAGCTCCACCAAATACTCGTCAAAGCCGTTTATTGCGTCTCGCAAACTGGAAGTAAGTACATATGAGGTCCAATACTCCCCGCCAGTGGCGTTGTAGAACTCGATCAGGGCATTCCTTTGATCAATTAAATCATTGTCCGCATCCCAAGAAATAGTATCAGA
>JAABUU010003046.1_pt1 | contig 22104 bp, 26 predicted proteins | sample 5559301 | NCBI WGS metagenome assembly JAABUU01 (sample SAMN10711884, study PRJNA513360) | rock metagenome | isolation source: Antarctica rocks | place: Antarctica: Victoria Land, Richard Nunatak white | reverse complement strand
ATCGAGCCCCCGTAGAGCATCACCGCGGGAACATCGAGGCGGGCGAGGGCCATGACGGTGCCCGGGATCGTCTTGTCACAACCGCTGAGCGCCACCACCGCGTCGAACAGGTGGCCGCGGCCCACGAGCTCGATGGAATCGGCGATCACCTCTCGTGACACCAGAGACGTCTTCATTCCCGAGGTCCCCATGGTGATCCCGTCAGAGATCGCCACGGTGTTGAACTCCATGGGGGTGCCGCCAGCGGCGCGGATGCCCTCCTTGACCCGGGCGGCCAGGACGCGCAGGTGAAAGTTGCAGGGCATGGTCTCGATCCACGTCGAGGCCACTCCCACGATCGGCCGCGCCAGCGCCTCGTCGTCATAGCCGATGCCCTTGAGGTAAGCACGGGCGGCCGCGCGCTGCGGACCGTCGGTCAGGGCGCGGCTGCGGTGCTTGACGTCGAAGTCGACGCCGTCGGTCACGGCGCGGGGACCGGGCCCGCCCCCCGGTGGGCCCGCTGGAGTCGCTCGCGCTCCCAGCGACTCAGGCGCCACAGGTCGCGACGCACCTGATTGGGATCGACCTGACGGCCAGGGAGGTGCATGTTGGCCCTGGAGATGACGCGCTCCTCGTCACCCGTCAGAGCCATCCACTTGGCCAGGACATCGTCAGAGTCGGGGAGGCGGGCGCTTCCGTGGGGTCGCGTGTGATCGAGGAACTCCACGCAGTACTCAGACAGCAACACCGAAGTCTGGGGAATGTAGGCGACGAAGGGCTTGTGGGGATAGAGCAGATAGGCGTAGGGGGCACCCCGGTCACCGGGCGCCCCCCCACCGGGAGCGCCCACTCGGGCGCCCCACACCCTGAGGAAGCCGAGGTCTGAGTACATCTCCCACTCCTCGTCGTTGACACAGGAGCGCAGCAGCGTCCGGGCGCGCTGCTCGGCCCGGCGCTCGCGGCCGGGGTCATAGCCCTCATCCGGCAGACGCCGACGGCGCGCCCGATGACGAGTCAGCGCCTCCTCGAGGTGCGGCATGGCCACCTCCCATAGCAACGCCACGATGACGATTGCGGTGGCGCCGAGGGCGAGCAGCATCCTCGGCCCTGCCCTTGGTCAGCGCCCGCCGGCGGCGCGCGGAAAGAAGATCACGCGCTCGGCGTCCCGGGGCACTTCGTGGAAGCTGCGCACCAGCTCAGCCTGACGCCGTCCTCCGTCAGCCACGGTGGGTACGGCCGCCCACATGCCCGCGTCGAGCTGGGCCCGGAACTGCTCGATGAGCTCGCGCTCCTGGTCGGGGACCGATACATCGCCCTCAGCCAGAAGGACCTCACCGTGACCCGGTTTCATGCGTAGAAGTCTCACGCCGGCGATTATGGCAAATGGGCGCCCGAGGGTCGCCGCTGATTTGCGGCGGCGGTGAGACCGAAGACATCGACCGGTCCCGCACCGCCACCCAGCCCGCGCAGTCCATCGCGCACGGCCTCGGCGGCGATGCGCTTGGCAGCCCGTGCCGCCTCCAGGGTACCTAGGCCCAGAGCCAGGTGGGCGGCCAGCGCCGTGGAGTGCGTGCACCCCGAGCCGTGAGCGGCTCCGTCGGCGAAGCGCTCACCGGTGATCTCGTGAGCCGTCGTCCCGTCGAAGTACACGTCGGAGGCGAGCGCGCGGTGGCCTCCGGTGATCACCACCACCCGGGGTCCCAGCGAGCCCACCGCGCGGGCCAGTTGCTCGCCGTCGAGTCGCTCGTCGTTGACGAGGACCCGCGCCTCGGGAAGGTTGGGCGTCACCACGCTGGCCCGCGGAAGCAGGTCAGACACCAGGGCGTCCTGGGCATCTGACTCGAGCAGCCGGGCCCCCGACTCGGCCACCATCACGGGATCGACCACCACTGGAGTGCCGGCGGGCAGCTCGTCGAGAGCTGCCACCACCGCTTGCACCGCTTGGGCGTTGCCCAGCATCCCCACTTTCACGGCGTCGACTCCGATGTCCTGGGCCACGGCGCGTACCTGGGCGAGGATCATGTCGGGGTCAACTGCCGTCACCGCGCTCACTCCGACCGTGCTCTGCGCGGTGAGGGCGGTCAACGCGGTGGCGCCATGGACTCCGCAGCGCGCACAGGCCTTGAGGTCGGCCTGGATGCCGGCTCCCCCGCCGGAGTCAGAGCCGGCGATGGACAGGACACAGGGCACCAGGCGAGTCACGGCGTCCAGGGTAGGGGTACCGAGGGTGCCCCCCGTCAGTACTGAGTCGAGCCCTCCAGGGGTCGCCAACGACCTGACTCAATCGCGGTCAGTCATGCCCTGCCTCTCTCAGACGATCACGGTGTAGCGACCGTCGGGGGTACGCCGGACGCGGCGCATGAGCTCAAGCTCGCTGAGGCCCATCATCGCCGCCTGCAGGTCCAGGCCGGCGGCCACGAGCTCGGGCAGCGTGTCGGCGCCGGCCGACACCGCCTCGATCAGCGCCGCCAACCGGGGCTCGAGGTCTGCCAGCGCGGGCTGGGGCGCCCGCGGGCAGTCGAACCCGCAGAGCACATCGAGCACGTCAGCGGCATCACGCACCACCAGGGCCCCGGCAGCCAGCAGCCCGTTGGGGGCGGTGGCGCGCGATGAGGTGACGCGGCCGGGCACGGCGCCCACCCGGCGCCCCAGGCCCAGCGCGAGCTCGGCGGTGACCAGCGAGCCTGACCGCTCAGTGCCCTCCACCACCACGGTCAGTGCGGCCAGCGCGGCGATGATCCGATTGCGCGCCAGAAAAGCCCAGCGGCGCGCGCGGGTGCCCGGAGGCGCCTCGGAGACCACGCACGCCTCCCGGACCATGTGCTCGTGCACCGAGCGCATGCGCGCCGGATAGGCGATCTCTGCAGCCCCGGCCAGCACGCCGATGGTCTGCGGTCGCGGACTCGACAGCGCAGCGGCCTGGGCGGCGGCGTCGATGCCCAGGGCCAGTCCGCTGACCACCGTCACCCCGGCCGCCGCCAGCCCGCGTCCCAGCGATCGCGCCATCTCCACGCCGTAGTCGGTGGGCTGGCGAGTGCCCACCACCGCAGCGACGGGTGCGTCCAGGAGCTCAGCCAAGCGCTCGGGCCGGCCGGCGACGTAGACGACGGCGGGCGGAGATTGGAGATCCTTGAGGTTCGCGGGATAGAGCTCGTCGTGGCGGCAGACGGGGCGCACTCCCGCCTGGGCACAGGCCCGGGTTGCCGCGCGGGCGTCAAAGTCCTCATAGCCGCGTCGTAGCTTCGGGCGCGCGATCTCGCCGCCCAGCGCCAGGAGATCGACATCGGGCAGGGCCAGCAACTCAGCCAGAGCCCCCCTGCGGTGGCGCAGGAGCTCGAGATGTCCCGCCAGGGCGCAGATCAGCCACGAGCGGCGCAGGCAGTCCCGGCAGGGCAGCTCGACGGGAGTCACGCGCCACCATGAAGGGCCGAGGAGGCGTCCTGGCGCAGCGAGAGGGCCTGCAGCAGATGATCGCGCGAGACCATGGCGCTGGCGTCCAGATCGGCGATCGTGCGTGCTACCCCAAGCACACGATGGTGGCCACGAGCGCTCAGCGTGCCGTGCCGGTAGGCCTCGCGCAGCAGGGGCTCGGCGCGGGGGTCAAGGCGCAGACCGACGCCGGGCGCATCTGCGTCCATGCGGCCATCGGGGCCCGGGGCGGCGACTGCCTGGCGATGAGCGCGACGCTCGCGGGCCTCAGCCACGCGCTGGGCCTGACACGCCGAGGTGGTGAACGGCCGGCCGCGCAGATGTTCGGCGGGGGGACGCCCCACCGCCACCAACAGGTCGATGCGGTCAAGCAGCGGCCCGCTGAGGCGCCGGCGATGGCGGGCGAGGTCGGCCTCGGTGCACCGGCAGCGATCGCCCTCCCCGGCATAGCCGCAGGGACAGGGGTTGGTCGAGGCCACGAGCATGAAGCGAGTGGGATAGAGCGCCGTGCGCTGGCCCCGAACGATGGCCACTCGCCCGTCCTCCAGCGGCTGGCGCAGGGACTCAAGCGCCCCGCGCGAGAACTCTGAGAGCTCGTCGAGGAACAGCACCCCGTGATGGGCGAGGCTCGCCTCGCCCGGTACCGGCAGGGCACCCCCTCCCACCAGGCCGGATGCCGAGATGCTGTGGTGGGGCGCGCGAAACGGACGGCGGCGCACGAGCCCGTTTCCGTCGTGCTGGCCGGCGACGCTGTGGATGCGGGTCACCTCGACGGCCTCCGGTCCAGACAGGCCGGGCAGGATCGAGGGCAGGCGGCGAGCGAGCATGGTCTTGCCCGTCCCCGGGGGTCCGCAGAGCAGCAGGTTATGGGCGCCTGCGGCGGCGATGGTCAACGCCTGAATAGGGACCTCGTGTCCGAGGACGTCCCGGAGATCGGGGCCGCCCGGGGAGGTCTCGGCGGCGGCCGCGGGCTCACCGGGGCCTTCGATGACGCTGTCACCGCGCAACAGGCCCACTACCTCGATCAGGGTACGAGCGCCGGCCACCGCGATGCCGTCGACGAGACCCGCCTCGCCCATGCGCTCACGGGCCACCACCAGCCCGCGCAGGCCAAAGCCATGCGCCCCCTCGGCGACGGCGAGCGTGCCGGCACACCCCCGCAGGTCCCCGCTCAGCGACAACTCCGCGAACAGTGCCCTGCCGTCGAGCTCCCGGGCCGGCAGCTGCCCGCTGGCGGCCAGGACCCCGCAGGCCAGCGCGAGGTCAAACCCAGGTCCCGCCTTGCGCAGATGCGCTGGCGCCAGGTTGGCGGTGATGCGCCGCTGGGGAAACTCAAACCCACAGTTCAGCAGGGCGGCGCGTACGCGCTCACGCGACTCGCGCACCGCGGCGTCGCCCAGGCCCACGATCGTGAAGCAGGGCAGCCCCGCCCGAATGTCCACCTCCACCGAGACCGGGCAGGAGTCGATTCCGTCGATGGCAAAGGTCCAGGCCCGGGCGAGCATGGAGTCAACGCTAGGGGGCGAGGTGTCTCAGTACAGCGACTTGCGGTGACAGATCTGCAACGGCAGCGCACCACGTTTGCACCTGCGCAGAGGCGTCGTTGTCCTGTCACATTCGCGGCGCGGATGTGGCCTGTGGGCGCACACCCAGGGCCCTAGGTTGAAGCCATGTCGACCACCGCGCGCAGCTGTCTGGGTCACCGGGGTGAGGCACTGGCGGCCGAGCATCTCGAGCGCCTGGGCTTCTCGGTGGTCGCCCGCAACCACCGCACCCGCTGGGGCGAGATCGACATCATCGCCTCTGACGAGAAGCGCATGCTGGTCTTCGCCGAGGTCAAGACCCGGCGGGCGGGCTCCGGCCATCCCTTTGACGCGCTCGGGCCCACCAAGCAGCGTCAGGTACGCCGCATGGCCAGCTCCTGGCTGGCCGAGACCGCGGGCCGTCCATGGACGTCGAGCCTGCGCTTCGATGCGATCGGCGTGGTCATCGACGCTCGTGGCGAGCTGGTCTGCCTCGAGCATCTGGAGGGCGCATTCTGATCTCAGACCGAAGTCCGCTACAAGGTCAGCTGCTGATAGGCGATCGACTGAAACGACATGCGGTGCAGCGGAGAGACGCCCTGGCGCAGGATGGCCGAGCGGTGCTCGGGAGTGGAGTAGCCCACGTGAGCGGCAAACTCCCATCCCGGGTGCAGGGCATCGGCCCGGTGCATGTAGCGGTCTCGGGTGACCTTGGCCACGATCGAGGCGGCGGCGATGGCGGCACTGGTGGCGTCCCCGTCGACGATGGCCCGCTGAGGATGCTCGAATTCCGCCACGGCGAAGCCGTCGACGAGGCACAGGCATCCCGGCCGGGCTACGGCGATGAGGGCATCGCGCAGGGCGGCGAGGTTGGTCACGTGCAGGCCCCGCCCGTCTATTCCCCGCACGCAACGTGACACCACCGCAACCCGCTCGGCGGTGCGCAGGATCACCGGGTACAGCGCCTCGCGGGCTTCAGGGGTGTGTTGCTTTGAGTCGTTGAGGGCGCCGAGGGCGCGCAAATCGCGGGAGGTGAGGCGGTCGCAGTCAAACAGCACTCCGGCGGCGACCAGGGGACCGGCCAGGCACCCGCGGCCCGCCTCGTCGGCGCCGGCGACGTGGCGCACCCCGAGGCGTCGGTCAAAGGCAAACAGGCGGCGTCCGCTGGGGCGCCGGGTCTCCGAGCGGCGCGAGCGCCGACTCACGGCCCGCGTCGCGTCGGGACCATCCTTGGGCGGCGCGGAGGCGACGACGGGCTCGGCAGGGGCGGGGGAGGTCGCGGGAGAGGCGGCGGACGCGTTCACAACGCTCATGATGCATGAGCCAACGGCGGGAAGGGCCTTCACGGGTTAGGGCACAGGACATCGACCGGGGAGGGGCCCGCTCCTGGGCGTCGAAATCCGCCTGGACACCCTCGGAGCGGTGGCCGAATCTGAGAGGACGGTTGGTTATGAAGGGGTTTCGGGAGTTCATTCTGCGCGGCAACCTTGTTGACCTCGCGGTCGCGGTGGTCATCGGCGCCGCATTCGGCGCGGTCGTCACCGCACTGGTCAAGGACCTGATCACGCCGCTGATCGGCGCGATCGGCGGTCAGCCCAACTTCAGCGGCCTGGCGTTCACCGTCAACAGCTCGCGCTTTCTCTACGGGGAGTTCATCAACGCCCTCCTGACGTTCTTGATCATCGCCGCCGTCGTCTACTTCTTCGTCGTCAAGCCCGTGGCAGCGCTGATCGAGAGACTGGTGCCCAAGAAGGAGCTCGGAGCCCAGCGCGAGTGTCCGGAGTGCCTGTCCGACATCCCCGCCGCCGCCCGCCGTTGCGCCTTCTGCTCCGTCGCGGTCTCCCCGGAGCCCGCGCCGTCCTGACCCTCCACCGTGCCGGGCTCCCGGACCGCCACCGATGACCGACCCCTCGCCCATCGCTCATCGCCACGTGACGGCCAACGGGATCGACCTGCACGTGGCCGAGCTCGGCGAAGGCCCGCCGGTCATCCTCTGCCACGGCTTCCCCGAGCTGTGGTACTCCTGGCGCCACCAGCTGCCCGCCTTGGCCGGCGCCGGCTTCCGGGCCCTGGCGCCCGACCTGCGCGGTTACGGCGAGAGCTCGATCCCGGAGAACGTCGAGGACTACGACGTGCTCAGCGTCACGGCGGACCTGATCGCATTGCTCGACGAGATCGGCCACGAGCAGGCGGTGTTCGTCGGACACGACTGGGGCGCCGCCGTGGTCTGGCAGCTCGCCCTGGCCCACCCGCAACGCGTGCGGGCGGTGGTGGGGATGAGCGTCCCCTTCGTCCCCCGAGCGCCGGCGCCACCGCTTGAGCTCATGCGCCAGGCCTGGGGGGAGGATTTCTACATCGTGTGGTTTCAGCAGCCGGGGATGGCCGACCGGGAGCTGGCCCGCGACGTCAGGCGGACCCTCACCGCCACCGTTGCCTGGGGGCCGGGGTGGGCGCAGGGCGACGATCGTGCGCGGCGACCCGCATGGATGAGCCAGGAGGACCTGGAGACCTACGCTGAGACCTACGAGCGCACCGGCTTCACGGGCGGGCTGAACTACTACCGCAACATCGACCGCAACTGGCGCCTGACCGCCAGCCTGGACGGAAACCGTGTCGAGCAGCCGTCCCTGTTCATCACCGGCTCGCGCGATCCCGTGCAGGCCTTCATGCCCACCCAGGCCATGGAGGGGTGGGTGACCGACCTGCGCGTCGTTGTCGTCGAGGGCGCCGGACACTGGGTGCAGCAGGAACGCCCCGGTGACGTCAACGGAGCCCTACTGAGCTTCCTGGACGAACTGGGCTGGTGAGGCCGACCGCTCGCCGGCGAACATCAGCGGGCACCCGCACGATGACGAGCACGGGTGAGGCTGCCCAGCGCCGGCCGGCCCCCAGATGGCGCCGTCAGAGGAGACCGATGCGGGTAACCGGCCAGTAGGTGGCAAAGGCCCCGCCGATGATCCACTGCTTGGGCACCGGCCCCCAGAAGCGGCTGTCGTCGGAGTCGCCCCGGTTGTCTCCCATCATGAACCAGTGCCCCGCCGGTACGCGCAGGGCAGTGGGAAAGTCACATCCGCTCGAGTCCCGGCAGGGCATCGTGTAGGAGTCGGGCTCGGCCTTGCCGTTGCGGATGACGTGTCCCTGACGGATGGTGATGACATCGCCCGGACCGGCCACCACCCGCTTGATGAAGTTCTGGCTGTCCTCACGGCCATCGGCCTGGGGGCAGGGTTGACCCGCCGGGGGCTGGACCCCGCACTCGTTGCTGTCGCCCCCCTGCCCGTCGTGGTGCAGCGCGGGCTCGGGGGGATGAAAGACGAGGATCTCTCCCACCTTGGGATCGGTGAAGCGATTGCCGATGCGGTTGACCAGCACTCGTTGGCCGATGCCCAGGGTGGGTTCCATCGAACCGCTGGGGATCCGGTAGGGCTTGATCAGAAAGGCCTGGATGCCCAGCGCCAGCAAGAGGGCGATGGCCACGATGACCACCAGCTCGACGAGCTGGCCGACGCCCGACCTCTGCTTGGACTTCACGCCGTCTCGTCGGCGCTGACTGGCGCGGACACCGCCCCCGGCGAGCCTGCGTCTGACGCCTGCACGGAAGCATCGGCCTCGACGGCGACCGGGGTGGGCTCTTCTGACTCCGAGGCGTCAGACCCGGGCGACTCCACCTCAGGGTGAAGCAGACCCGGCTCGACGATCTCCTCCGGTCCCACGTAGCGACGCTCCGGCACCCGGGCGCGCTTACCCACCCGGTCGCGCAGGTAGTAGAGCTTGGCTCGGCGCACATCGCCGCGGGCGGAGACCTCGATGCGCTCGATCTTGGGGGAGTGCACCGGGAAGGTACGTTCGACCCCCACCCCGAAGGACTGCTTGCGTACGGTGAAGGTCTCGCGCACTCCGTGGCCCTGACGCTTGATGACCACGCCCTCGAAGACCTGGGTGCGTCGGCGGGTGCCCTCGATGACCTGAAAGTGGACCTTCAGCCGGTCCCCAGCGGCAAACCGGGGGACACGGCGCAGCTGGGCGCGCTCGAGGCTTTCGATGACGGCGCTCATGGCATAGGAAGGCGCGGGCCGGGGAGCGCCGACGCGTTTCCTACTCTAGCGAACCGTCCTGGGCGCGTCCGCGCTCGCTGCTGCGCTCGCGCCGCCAGCGCCGCACGCGCTCGTGATCTCCCGAGAGCAGGACGTCGGGAACGCGCCACCCCCGAAACTCGGCAGGGCGGGTGTAGTGGGGGTACTCGGGGTCACCTCCCAGGGCGGCGCTGAAGGACTCCTCCACCGCCGACTCGGAGTGCCCCAGCGCCCCGGGCAGCTTGCGCAGGACGGCATCGCCCACGACCATGGCGGCCAGCTCGCCTCCTGAGAGGACATAGCGACCGACGGACACCACGTCGGTGCAGAAGTGCTGGATGATCCGCTCGTCAAAGCCCTCATAACGACCACAGAGCAGCGTAATCGCCGGCTCTCCGACCAGCTCGTCCACCAGCTGGTCATCCAGGAGGCGGCCTCCGGGGCTCAGGGCGATCACCCGCCGCTCACGGCGCAGCTCGCCAGCGTCCTGACCGTAGTAGGCGCTGAGGGCGGCCTCCATGACGTCAACGCGCAGGACCATCCCGGCCCCGCCGCCGAACGGGGTGTCATCGACCTGGCCCCCGCTCAGCGGGGTGTGGTCACGGGGGTTCACGCAGGTCAGGCAGTGGCCGTGGGCCAGGGCGTTGCCCACATGGCGCTGCCGGGAGAACCATTCAAACCATTCGGGAAACAGGGTGAAGACGTCGATGTTCAGGATCGACCACCCTCCTGGTCGACGGGCTCGCCAGCGGGCGCCTCGCCGAGGAACCGCAGGTCGACCTCGATGCGCCGCCCGCGAGCATCGACGCCTCGGACGGCGTCTGAGACCAGCGGGACGAGCAGATCGGGTCCCTGCGGCCGACTGACCTCGAGGACCTCACAGGACGGTAGGGCCAGCAGCCGGATCACCCGTCCCACGCGCCTTGCGCCATCGTGGACCTCACAGCCCTCGAGATCCTCCGCCCACCACTCCCCGGCTTCGAGCTCCGGGGCGCCGGCCCGGGCGACGAGCAACGCCTGGCCCCGCAACGCCTCGGCGGCGCCGCGCTCCCGGCAGTCCTCCAGGGCCACGATGGGTCGGGCGTCGGTGCCCGCGCGGCGGACGATGCGTCGCGGCCGGCCGGCCACCATCATATCGGCGCCGAGCTCGAGCAGCAGAGGACGCGGCCGGGCCACATAGAAGCTTCCATCGAGCCCGTGCGGGCGGCCCACCCGACCCGCCTCCAGCACGACGGTTGTGAGGGCGTCGGGCGAGGAGCCCTCGGTCGCCTGCGGCTTGGCCGACACCTCGCTCATGGATGCCCGGTCAATCGACGATGTCGATGAGCACGCGGCGGTCCTCGCGTACCGCCGCGGCCTTGATCACCAAGCGCAGGGCGTTGATCGTGCGTCCCCCCCGGCCGATGACCTGACCGTAGTCGCCGTCGGCGACCGCCAGCTCCAGCACGACGGTACCGTCGTCTTCCGTAAATTCCTCAACGACGACATCCTCGGGAGACTCGACCAGCCCCCGGGTCAGGTACTCGAGCAGCTCGGCCATGGCCACGACGTGACTCGCTAGCGCCTAACGGGCCTCGATGCCCTGGATACGCAGGAGCTTGCGCACGCTGTCAGACGGCTGGGCGCCGCGAGCCAGCCAGGTGCGCACGCGACCCTCGTCGATGACGATGGTCGACGGGTTGGTCTGAGCGTTGTAGTGACCCACGGTCTCGATGACGCGACCATCACGCTGGGAGCGCTGATCGGCGACCACCACCCGCCAGACGGGGTCCTTCTTGGCGCCCACACGCGTGAGCCTGAGTCTTACCGACACGATTTCCTTTCCCGGCTGTCCCGGATGAGCCTGATCCTGCCCGCCTCAGGTTAGACGACCCCGGCAGGACCCGCCTGCGGGCCCCGGGTCCCGAGCCCGGGGAGCGCGGCTCAACGCCCCTGGCGCATGAGGGCGCCAAGGTCGGGCATGCGCCCCCGACCCACCTGACGTAAGACCTTGCGCATCTGCTCGAACTGCTTGACCAGCTGATTGACCGCCTGCACCGTGGTCCCCGACCCCCGCGCGATGCGCAGTCGACGCGAGCCCTTGATGAGCTCGGGGCGCCGGCGCTCCTCAGGGGTCATGGAGAGGATGATGGCCTGCACCCGGTCGAGCTCGCGCTCATCGACCTTCAGCCCCCGCAACTGGGCGCTCATACCCGGAATCATGCCCAGCAGCCCGCTCAGCGGCCCCATGCGCCGCAGCTGGCGCAACTGGCTCAGGAAGTCCTCGAGGGTGAACTCGTTACGACGCAGCTTGCGTTCGAGCTCCTGCGCCTGGTCCTCGTCGAACTGACTCTCGGCCTTCTCGATGAGGCTCATGACGTCGCCCATGCCGAGGATGCGCTGAGCCATGCGGTCAGGGTGGAAACGCTCGAACTGGTCGAGCTTCTCACCGGTGGAGGCGTACATGATGGGCTTGCCCGTCACCGCCTTGACCGACAGAGCCGCGCCGCCGCGGGCGTCACCGTCGAGCTTGCTCATGATCACGCCGTCGAACTGCACGGCCTGGGCGAACTGCTCGGCGACGTTGACCGCGTCCTGGCCGGTCATGGCGTCGACGACGAGCAGGATGTCGTGGGGCTTTACCGCCTTGCGGATGTCGACAAGCTCAGCCATCAGTGCTTCGTCGACGTGCAGGCGCCCGCTGGTGTCGACGATGAGCACGTCCTTGCCGGCCTCACGAGCGCGGTCTAGGGCCCAGCGGGCGATGTCCACGGGGGAGCGTTCGGTGCCCTGCTCATAGACCTCGGCACCCACCTGGCTGCCGACCTTGACCAGCTGCTCCACCGCGGCGGGTCGGTAGACGTCACACGCCGCCAGAGCGACGCTTGACCCGTGGTGCTCGCGCAGGTGGCGGGCGAGCTTGGCCGCGGCGGTGGTCTTGCCCGATCCCTGCAGGCCGGCGAGAAGGATCACGGTGGGGGCACGGGAGGAGAAGCTCAGGTCACGGGCTGCCCCGCCCATGAGGCTGGTGAGCTCTTCGTTTACGACCTTGACCACCTGCTGTCCGGGGTTGAGCTGCTCGAGGACGGTGGCGCCCAGGCAGCGCTCGCGCACGGTGGCGGTGAACGACTTGACCACCTTGAAGTTGACGTCGGCTTCCAGCAAGGCGAGGCGGATCTCGCGCATCGCGCGGGCGACGTCGTCCTCGGTCAGGGCACCTCGTCCCCGCACGTCTGAGAGGGTGGCCTGAAGCTTGTCGGAGAGAGCCTCGAACATCGCCGGCTAAGTCTGGCAGGCCGGGTCGGTGGCGCCGGCTCAGGGCGGTGGCGTCACGACGCCGCCGACGCTGTCCCCGTCGCGGCGGCGGATCAGGGTGATGCCGTCACGCACGGTGAGCATGACGCAGCTGACGCGGGAGTCGGCGGCCACCCGGTCGTTGAAGCGGATGAGCGCGGCGGTGTCCTCGTCGGCGCCGTCAGCGTCCAGGACGCGCCCGCCCCACAGCGTGTTATCGGCCACGATCAGCCCGCGCGGTGCCACCTTGGCCAGCACCGCCTCGTAGTAGTCCTCATAGCCGGACTTGTCGGCGTCCAGGAACACGAGGTCAAACGGGCCGTCCAGTCCTCCGATGATCTCCAGGGCGCGCCCGACGATGACCTCGATGCGCCCGGCGTGGGGACCGGCGGCGATGTGACGGCGCGCCACCTCGGCGTGCTCGGGGGAGACCTCGCAGGTGATGATGTGCCCGCCGGGGGCCAGGCCCTCGGCCATGGAGAGGGCCGAGTAGCCGCTGAAGGTGCCGATCTCCAGCACGCGCCGGGCGCCCGAGACGAAGACCAGCATCTCCAGCAGGCGACCCTCGATGGGCCCGCTGAGCATGCGCGGGGAGGCGAGGGTCTGGCGAGTCTCGCGCGCCAACGCCTCGAGCTCGGGACCGCGCGCCGAGGTATGGCCCGCGGCATACTCCTCGATGGCCGCTGACACCAGGCTCAGCCCCAACCCGGGCGGGCTCTCGCCCGACCCGGAGGAAGTCAAACCGCTCTGGGTCCCGGGATGCCGTCCCCGCCGGGCGCCGGTGGGGACGTGGGTCCGTCGAGGGCGGACGGCGCTGCCCCCGTCCCCGCACCCGCCGCGCGGCCGAGCGCGCCTCCCAGACCACTGAGGGCCTGGGAGAACTCCGAGGGGATGACGAACACCTTGTTGGCCTCACCCTGGGCAAGTTGAGGCAGCATCTGCAGGTACTGATAGCTGAGCAGCTCACGATCGGGACGTCCCTCATGGATGGCCTCGAAGACGGTGGCGATGGCCTGGGCCTCCCCCTCGCTGCGCAGGATGGCGGCCTGGCGGGCGCCCTCGGCCTTGAGCACCGCGGACTGCTTCTCGCCCTCGGCGGTGAGGATCTGGGACTGCTTGAAGCCCTCGGCGGTGAGGATCGCGGCGCGGCGGTCGCGCTCGGCGCGCATCTGCTTCTCCATGGCCTCCTGGATGTTGGCCGGAGGCTCCACCGACTTGATCTCCACCCGGTTGATGCGGATGCCCCAGCGTCCGGTGGCCTCGTCGAGCACGACTCGCAGGTCGGTGTTGACGTTGTCGCGGCTGGTGAGGACCTGCTCGAGGTTCAGACCGCCGATGACGTTGCGCAGGGTGGTGATGGTGAGCTGCTCGATGGCCTGGAGGGGATTGGCGACCTCGTAGGTCACCGCCTTGGGGTCGGTGATGGTGAAGTACAGGACGGTGTCGATCTGCACCACGAGGTTGTCCTCGGTGATCACCGGCTGGGGCGAGAAGGTCACCACCTGCTCGCGCAGGTCGACCAGGGGACGCAGCCGATCGACGAAGGGCACGAGCAGCGTCACCCCGGGCTCCAGGGTACGGCTGTAGCGACCCAGGCGCTCCACGACTCCGGCGCGGGCCTGGGGGACGATGCGTACGGTGCGCACGGCGGTGACCAGCAACACGACGACGACGACAGCGAGAACGATCAATCCGGTCATGATCCGAGCCTACTCGCTCACCAGCGCGGTGGCCCCGCGTATCGCCAGGACGTCGACGCGCCGGCCAGCTTCGATGACCTGATCCTCGTCATAGGCGCGCGCCGTCCACACCTCACCGTCGAGCTTCACGCAGCCCACCCCCTCGTTATTGGCGATGCGCTCGAGCACCGTCGCCCGGCGGCCCACCAGGGCCGCCGTCCCGGTACGCAGGCGGGCGGGCACCCGGCGGTGGCGCACGGCGACGGGCCGGATGAAACCCACCAGCACCACCGAGCCGATGACGAAGGCCACTGCCGACACCGTGGCACCCAGGCCCACCAGGCTGAGCACGCCGGCGAGCAGCGCGGCACCGGCCAGCGGGGCCAGCACCAGGCCCAGGGTGAGCACCTCACCCACCACCAGGACCGCGGCGGCGATCATCCACAGCAGCCAGGTCGCCATATCATCCCACAGCTTAGCCCCGATTCCTCGGGACGCCGATTCGTGCGCCTCACGCGTGGATTGAGCGCAAGGCAGACAAGTTGGCGCCGCAACCCCGATGCTCGCCATGTCGCAAGAGCGGTGCGCGGCGACGTCGAGGGCCCGCGTCGCTCCACGCGTCAGCACGAGTCACGGCCGACGTGAGGAGTCGATGACGAGGGGAGGCCGATGCTCAGCTGAGCAGGGCGCGGGCGTAGTCCTCGGCGTCGAACGGACGCAGATCCTCGAGCGCCTCACCGACCCCGATGAGCTTCACCGGCAGGCCCAGCTCGCTGGCGATGGCCAGGGCGATGCCCCCCTTGGCGGTGCCGTCGAGCTTGGTCAGCACGATCCCGCTGACCTCCACGGCCTCGGCGAAGAGCTTGGCCTGACGCAGCCCGTTCTGGCCGGTGGTGGCATCGACGGTGAGCAGGGTCTCGTGGGGAGCGCCCGGGAGCTGCTTGGCGATCACCCGGCGCACCTTGGTGAGCTCGGCCATGAGGTCGTCCTGGGTGTGCAGGCGCCCCGCGGTGTCGATGAGCACGACGTCGCTGCCCCGGCGCCGACCCTCCGCCACGGTGTCAAAGGCCACCGCGCCGGGATCGGACCCGGGGGAGCCCGTGACGATGTCGCAGTCGGCGCGCTGGGCCCAGCCCTCGAGCTGCTCGGTGGCCGCGGCCCGGAAGGTGTCGGCCGCGCCGAGCAGGACGCTGCGGTGAAGCTCTCGCTGCAGATGCCAGGCGAGCTTTCCGATGGTGGTGGTCTTGCCCGTGCCGTTGACGCCGGCGAGGAGGATCACGGTGGGGCGACGGGTGATGTCGATGCGCCCGCGGTCCTCGTCGTCTGAATGCGCCTTGCCCTCCTCGCGCTCTGGTGACGGCGTGGTGCGCGCGGAGGCGTGGGGCCGGGCGATGTCGGCCAGCAGCTCGATGAGGCGGCCGGTCAGTGCCTCGCCCCCCTCCAGGTCTCCGTCGCGGGCCTCGGCCTCCAGGCGCGCGACCACGGCGGCGGTGGTCGGGGCGCCCACGTCGGCCATGATCAGGGCCTCCTCCAGGCGCTCCCAGGTCTCCTCGTCGAGGGTCTCAAAGAGGGTGGCCTGGATCTCTGACCCCAGCGCCTGGCGAGTCTTTGACATCGAGTCGCGCAGGCGTCGAAAGAAGCCCCCGCGCCCACCTTCGCCGCGGGAGGAACCGTCGTCCTCGCCGGGCACCGGCGTGTCGCCGTCCCCGGTGATGAACAGATCACTCCACTCGCGCGCCACGCAGCGGGCGAAGATACCAGCGGGCCGGAGCCCGGGTCAGGCCGCGCCGACGTGCAGCGCTGCCGGGCCGGCGAGCCGATCCGGCCCCCGGGATCGGTCATCGTCGCCGGCCGCGTCGGCGGGCAGGCGCCGCGAGATCACCCGCGAGACGCCGTCGTCGCCCATGGAGACGCCGTAGAGGCAGTCGGCTGCCTCCATGGTGCGCTTCTGGTGGGTCACCACGATGAACTGAGCCCGTCCCGAGTGACGTCTGAGCAAAGCCAGGAAGCGGTCGATGTTGAGGTCGTCCAGCGCCGCCTCCACCTCGTCGAGGATGTAGAAGGGACACGGCCGGGCCAGGAACACGGCGAACAGAAAAGCCAGGGCGGTCATCGACTTCTCCCCACCCGACAGCAGCGACAGCCGCTTCATCGATTTGCCCGCCGGGGTCACCTCGATCTCCACCCCCAGGAGCTCCTCGGCAGATGGCGCCCCCCCCTGGGCGTCTGACTCGGCCTCGGCCGCGTTCTCTGACTCGGCGGCGCTCGGCGGCTGACCGCCCAGGACCGGACGCGGCCCGGAGTCCTCAGACACCAGACGCAGCCGTCCACGCCCTCCGGGGAAGACCTCCCCCACGAGCTCTTCGAAGTTGGCCGCCACCGCGGTGAACGTCGCCTCAAAGGTCTCGCGGATCTGGCGGTCGGTATCGCGGATGAGGCTGCCCAGCTCACGCACCGCGCTCTCTGAGTCGTTGCGCTGGGACTCAAGTGTCTCCACGTGATCCAGGGCCTCTGAGTACTCATCCTGAGCCAGCGGGTTGACCGGGCCCAACTGCTCGCGCCGGTGGCGCAGCCGCTCCAGGCGACCGGTGAGGGTCGCGCGCTCCTGCTCGTCGAGGGCCTCGGCGGCGGGCAGGGCACTCAATCCCAGGCCGGCGGCGAGACGCTCGAGCTCTGAGTGGACCTCGGCGACCCGGTCACGCGCCCGCTGAGCCCCCACCTCGGCGGCGGTGACAGTCTCAGAGTGCCCGCGCAGCCGGCCCTGGATCTCAGCCTCCTGCCCCGCGCAGGAGCGCAGCTCCTGGGCCAGGTGCTCTCCCGCCTGACGGTCGGCGGCCAGCCCGGCGTCGAGCGTCTGCGCGCGCGCTTCGAGCACCGTGACCAGCCCGCCCAGGGCCTCGGTCAGGCGCCGCGCCGCGGGCGCGAGCACCCGATCGAGCTCGAGCTGACGCGCCAGGGCCTGAGTGCGAGCCGCAAGCAGGCGCTGCTCGCGGGTGGCGCGCTCAGCGGCGGCGCGCTCGGCGTCGAGCTGGCCTTCAAGCTGGGCGCGGCGCACCGCGCTGGGGCCCTCGTCGGGGGCGCGGCGGCGCTGGTCGATCAGCCAGGCGGTCCGGTGGGCCTCCTCGACGGCCTCCGCCCGGGCTCGCTGGGCCTCGCGGCGGGCCCGTTCGGCGCCGTCACGTGCCGCGTCGGCCTCGGCCGCGACTCGCGCCGCGTGCTCGGCGCCGGTGCGGGCTCCATGCTCGCGGGCCACCGCTCGCTCGGAGTCGGCGATCAGGGCGTCACGATGGTTGCGCTGGGCCAGCAGGCGCTCCTCCCCGCCCGCGGCCACCTGGCGCAGCTCGCGGGCGCCCCCCAGCCAGGCGCGACCCTCGACCGTCACCGCGATTCCCTGAAAGTCAGAGGGCACCTCGGCCAGGCTCGCCACCACCCAGGCCTCGCTGAGCAGGGCCCGGGCCAGGGCCAGCGCGACCGGCGGAGCGTCGACGAGCTCGACCAGGCGACGGGCACCGAGGACCGGCGCCGCGGGTGACTCAGACGCGATCCTCGGCTCCGCCGCCGCCGACGCCACAATCAGCGCCCGGCCTCCGTCGGCGCCGGCCTCGTCGAGCAGGCGCTCGCCCGTCGCCCGGTCTGGGACCACCGCCGCGCTCAGGCGTCCGTCCAGGGCAGCGGCGAGGGCCAGCTCATACCCCGGTTTGACCCGCAGCTCGGCGCCCAGGCTCTGAGCGCCCCGGGCGGCGATGGCGTGACTGCGCAGGAACTGATGGCAGGCCGACAGCTCGGCTCCCACCGCGGCAGCAAGACGGCGGGAAGCCTCGACCTCGCGCTCGGCCTCACGCAGGCCCCGCCGGGTGGCGTCGGACTCGACGTCGGCCTCGGCGAGCCTCTCGCTGGCGCTCGCCACCACCGCCTCGCGTTGGGCCACGCGGCCCACAGCCTCCTCGTGGGCGCGTCGCAGATCACCGAGCTCGCGCTCCAAGCGCTGCTCGCGATCGCGGCCCAGCTGCTCGAGCTCGGCGCTGAGCGCGGCGACCCGTGCCTCGGCGGGAGCCTTGACAGCGTCGGCGTCGGCGTCGGCGCGCAGCCGCTGCAGCTCGGCGTCGCCGCGCCCCACACGATGGTCGAGGGCGGTGGCAGTGGCAGCCGCCCGCTCCCGGCGCATCTCGACGCGCTCCAGGGCCGAGCGGGTGCGAAAGCCGCGCCGCGCCAGGCGGTCACGCTGCTCAGAGCGTGCCCCCAGGGCGCGCTCGGCCTGCTCGCGGCGACCGGCCACGCCATCGCGCGCCGCCTCGAGAGCGTCAAGCTGGGTCCGGGCGCCGGCGGCGGCGGCCTGAGCCTCGACGAGGTCGGCGCGGCGGGCGCGCAGCGCGTCGCGGGCCAGCTCCCAGCCCACCTCCAGGGCCTGGCGCTCCAGGCGCTCGTGGAGCTCGGCCGCCTCGGCCTGGCGCTTGAGCGGACGCAGACGCGAGCGGGCTTCGCGTTCGACGTCAAGAGCCCGATCCAGGTTCTCCTGGGTGCGCTGCAGCTTGAGCTGGGCGCGACGGCGACGCTTGCGGTGCTTGCCCAATCCCGCCGCCTCCTCGATGAGCAGGCGCCGATCGCGGGCCTTGGAGGTGACGATCGCCTCCACCCGCCCCTGGGAGACCACCGAATGAGACTCCTGGCCCAGCCCGGTGTCCGACAGGACCTCGAGGACGTCAGTCAGGCGGCAGCGGGCGCCGTTGAGGCGGTACTCACCCTCCCCGGCGCGATCCAGGCGCCGCAGGATGGAGATCTCCGACAGGGGCACGTCGAGGGTGGCATCCTCATTGTCGAGCACGATCTCCACCTCGGCGACGGGGCGGGCCTGCACGCCGCGACCGCCACCGAAGATCACGTCCTGCATGGACTGGCCGCGCACCGCCAGGGGCGACTGCTCGCCCATCGCCCACAGCACCGCGTCGGTGACGTTTGACTTCCCCGATCCGTTGGGTCCCACCACCACGCTGACCCCCGAGCCGAACTCCAGTCGGGTGCGATCGGGAAAGGACTTAAAGCCCTTCATGGTGACTGACCTCAGGTGCACCGGGGCTCCTCGGCGGCCACGGGCCCCAGCGGTGAGACCACTGGTCGGTGCACTAGCGAAGGTCCTCCAGGGCACTGCGCGCCGCCTGCTGCTCGGCCTGCTTCTTGGAGCGACCGTCGCCGCGGCCCACCACTTCCTCGCCCACCGAGGCCAGCACCTCGAAGCGGCGGTCGTGGGCCGGGCCCAGCTCCCGGGACACCAGGTAGGCGACCACGTCGCCGCGCTGGGCCAGGCGCTCCTGGAGGGTGGACTTGAAGTCCACGGGGTGCTCGAGGGCCAGCGCGATCTCGGGGGCAAAGGCCTGCACCACCGCCTCGGCGGTGGGCAGGTAGCCCCGGTGCAGATAGCAGGCGCCGATCACCGCTTCGATGACCGAGGCCAGCACCCGCTCGGTGGCCACCAGGGTGTCGACGTCCTCCCCGGCGGGGGCGGCATCCCGCAGCCGGGCGGGAACGCCCAGACGCTCGGCCACCGCTCGGCAGGAGACTCCGGACACCGCCTGGGCGCGGATCTTGGTCAGGCGTCCCGCCCCGAAGCGCTCGGCCTCCAGACGCGGATAGAGGTGGGTGGTCACCGCCAGAGACAGAACGCTGTCTCCCAAGAAGGCCAGGCGCGTGTAGGAGTCGCTGCGGCGCTCGGTCCACGAGGCGTGGGTGAACACCTGCCGTTGAAGGTCGGATGGCAGGTCGTCGAGCAGGCCGCTCAGGAGCCTCACGACCGGCGGCCCCCGCTCCCGGGCACCGATGCGTCGACCCCACGGCTCGGCGCCCGAGCCCCACGATCATCAGTGCGCCGGGGCATGGGCGACCACGAAGTCAACCGCCTGGCCCACGGTGAGGATGGCCGCCGCCTGCTCGTCTGAGATGGTCACCGCGTAGGAGTCCTCGAGCTCCTGCACCAGCGTGTAGAGGTCCAGGGAGTCGGCCTCCAGGTCCTCCTTGAAGCGAGTGGCCTCGTCGATGCGGGCGGCGTCGAGCTCGAGCTCGTCGCTGAGGTGGGCCTGGATGAGAGCGAACACTTCCTCGCGGGTCATCGGCGGCGCAGCCTAGTCAACCTCCCGGACCGACGGGGGGGCCGCGCAGGGCGCCCGCCGCTCGCAGGCCGTCCAGGGTGGCGCCCACCACGTCTTCGCGGACTCCGTGAGCCGCCCGCTCGATGGCCCGGGCAAAGCCCCGTCGGCCAAAGCGTCCGTGGGCGATGACGCTCAGCTGGCGGAGGCCGAGCAGGTAGGCGCCCCCCTGCTCCTCAGGGTCCAGGCGGTCGCGCAGACCGCGCAGCGCAGGACGCAACAGGGCGCCCCCCGCCTGGGCACGAGGAGTGCTGAGCGCCGCCTCACGGATGGCGGCGATCATGGTCTCAGACACCGCCTCGACGAGCTTGAGGGCGACGTTTCCGGTGAAGCCGTCGCACACCACCACGTCGGCGGCCCCGGACATCAACCCCGTGCCCTCGACGTTGCCCACGAACTCAAGTGCCGTCGAGTGAGCCGCGCGCTCGCGCAGCGCGGTGTGGGCGGCGATCACCAGCGGCGAGCCACGCACCCCCTCCTCGCCGTTGGACAGCAGGGCCACCCGCGGCCGGGGCACTCCCAGTACGCCATGGGCGAAGCCGGCGCCCAGGAAGGCGAACTGCACCAGGTGCTCGGGACGGGCCTCGGTGTTGGCGCCCACGTCGAGCAGGGTGACCGGATGGCCGGGCACGGGCAGCGCCAGCGCCAGCGCCGGGCGGTGAATGCCTCGGGCGCGCTTGAGGCACATCAGGCCCGCCGCCAGGGCGGTGCCGGTGGATCCTCCCGACACCAGGGCCTGGGCGCGGCCGTCGGCCACCGCTCGGGCGGCCACCACGATCGAGGCCTCGGGGGTGGAGCGCGCGGCCCGCATGGGGTCTGAGACCTTGGCGATCGACACCGGGGCGTCGATGACCTGGACCCCCTCTACCGGTGTGCCCAGCTGCGCGGCGGGGCCGAAGAGCATGACCGACACACCCTGTGAAGCGGCCAGCGCCGCGCCGGCGGCCACCTCCGCCGGGCCGAGATCGGCGCCGTTTGCGTCGACGGCGACCACCACCGGCGACTGCGCGCGCGACGCCACGGGAAAACGGACCGACGCTGGCTAGTGGTCGTGGTCTGAGTGGTCGTGAGCGCCGGGCGCGACGACCTCACGCCCCGCGTAGGTGCCACACACCGGACACACGCGATGGGGGCGACGGGGGCTGTGACACTGGGGACACTGGTTCAGCGCCGGCGCGGTGATCTTGTGCTGGGAGCGCCGCTTGGTGGTGCGGCTGTGGGACTGCTTCTGCTTGGGGACGGCCATGGCCAGGCAGGCTAGCAACCCCACCGTCGCCGAGACCGCCTCCTCGCCCTGCTCGTCGGCGCCGGAGGCGCCTCATAAAAATGATCTCAGGAGAAGCGGACTTCGGAGAGCTTGGCCAGGCGGGGGTCGCGGGGGCGCTCGTGGTGGTGGTCAGACGGGGCGCGGTTGAGGTCGGCGCCGCACACCGGGCACAGCCCGGCGCAGTCGGCGCGGCAGACGATCTGGGTGGGGAGGGCGAGGACGAGCGCGTCGCGGGCCCAGCCGTCGATGTCGAGGATCTGGGCCTGGACGTAGGGGCTGTCGAGCTCCTCCCCGCCGTTGGGCTGGTCGACCTCGCGGGCGTCGACCTTCACGCGGACCTCCGCGCCGTCCAGGCAACGCATGCACGGACCCACCAGCGCGGTCTCAAAGCGCAGGCGCAGGGCAAAGCCCTCCCGGGTCAGGCGCGACACGTCAACGACCACCGCCACCCGGCGCGGGTCGGGACGGTAGCGCTGACCGCCGAACTGGAGGTCATCCAGGGCCGCCTCGAGGAGATCCAGCTGGCGACCCTCCCCCGCGCTCAGGCGCAGGGCCGCGAGGTCGAAGGCGTGGGTGAGCGCCATCCCTACTCGAGGTTAGCGCGCCTCGCGCGGCGCTCCCCGCCCTAGACCCAGCGCCGGGTCAGGCGCCGTCGTGGTCGCCGTCGGCCTTGGCCAGCTCGCGCTTCAGCACCTTGCCGGTGGCGTTGCGGGGCAGCTCGGACAGGAACACCACCTCGCGCGG
>JAABUU010003044.1_pt1 | contig 22110 bp, 22 predicted proteins | sample 5559301 | NCBI WGS metagenome assembly JAABUU01 (sample SAMN10711884, study PRJNA513360) | rock metagenome | isolation source: Antarctica rocks | place: Antarctica: Victoria Land, Richard Nunatak white | reverse complement strand
CATACTTGACTCATGTATGTTGGATGGTGGGTGGTGCTTTAGTCATGGTGGGTGGCAATCCGGTGCCGTAGTCATGGTAGATAGTGGGTGCATTTGATGGAGATGATTTGAGATGTGCAGGGCAGGACTCTCATCATGAACCCTTGAATGGCAAATTGTTTTTGTTGTCGGTAGGCCTTGTTCATGGCGCCTGCATCAGAGGCTCTTGTATGTGTAGCCTTAGTCATGGTGGCTGCATCAGGAACCCTTGTACATGTAGATTTAGTCATGGTGGCTGCATCAGGAACCCTTGTATATGTAGCCTTGGTCACAGTCCCTGCATCAGGAAGTGCTGTGTATGCAGCCTTAGTCACAAGCCCTGCATCTGAATATGTTGTGTATGTAGCCATGTCCAGTGCTGTGCATGCATATTTTCAAAGACACACCCAACAGCACTTGTCCCACCGTGCACTACAGTATGCTGAATGCCACAACAGGAGTTCATATATTGAGCCGCCCAGGACTGTACACACCTGACCCCAGGAGAAGACACATGTTGAAGGACCAAAAGAACAACTGAACAAATGTATAACAGAACGAGCACTTAGTGAACAAATGAATGAGTGAATGAATGCCTGAAGGAATGAGTGCATGATTGACTGATAAAACAAATGAATGGGTGAATGCATGATCACAGGCGTGAGACAGAGCAGAAGGCTAGCAGCGCTTGCAGAGGCCCCACCCCACAGCCCCGTTGATGCCCATGCTGCCCAACAGCAGGGAAAGGCCCCCCATCAGCAGAAAAAGCCCTTCCAGCAAGCAGAGCAGCCAAGCGCGACACAGTCTGCAGCACTGTTGCAGGCATCCACTTTGGAGGCCAGCGCAAATGTGCTGAAAGGCCTGGTAAGGGTTTCGACTGTAAACCATGCTGCTCAGGGTTTAGGGTTTACTCCCAAAACCCTTAGCTTACACCATGCTGCTCTGGACCCCAAAGGCATATACCCCAAAGACCATACCCTTGATGTGCACGGTGCTCTCGGCGTGCTGCAGCAGCCAAGCCTGCATCATGGCTAAACCCTAATTACTGCTCCCGGGATTCAAACAACACCAAACTCTAACATGCAGTGGATTTACTGGACAGACCCCAATGTAGTCCATCTGTGTCTATGCAGAATGTGGCAGCAGGCGTGGTATCTGTACACAGGATGCTTGTCCTGCCATCAAAACCTACACCATACTCACAGAAACATTTGGCTACTGATTTGCGCGGGTTCCATCATCCATCTCTGTGTGTGTATGTATGGACAGTGTGACAACAGGGTTGAAGTTTCTGCATGAGATGCTTGCCCTGCCAGCAAGATCCATATCATGCATAGACAGGCGTTTGGCTACTGGCTTGCTTGGGTCTCTACAATCTGTCTGTGTGTGCGTGCAGACTGTGTCAACAGGGGTGAAGTTCCTGCATGAGGTGCTTGCCCTGCCAGCAAGATCTATATCATGCTCAAAGAGACACATTTGGCTACCGGCTTCCAGATTGTGTCTGTGTGTGTGTGCAGACTGTGTCAACAGGGGTGAAGTTCCTGCGCAAGATGCAGCCCCAGGCCATGCAGGGGGCCCTAGATGCCCTGCAGGTCTGTCCTCACCCCAGCCCTTTCTGACCCATACCCTTGCTCTCTATCCAAATTCCTGTTCTTTCATCAAGCCCTGGCTCTTTACCCACGCCAATCTGACCAAACCCTTGCTCTCTGTTGAAACCCTGGCTCTTTACCCAAGCCATTCTGACCAAACCCTGGCTCTCTATCCAGACCCTGGCTCTCTATCCAAACCCTGGCTCTCTATCCAAACCTTCGCTCTCTATCCAAATCTTGCTCTCTATCCAAACCCTGGCTCTTTACCCAAGCCAATCTGACCAAACCCTTGCCCTTTACCCAAGCCGTTCTGACCAAATCCTTGCTCTCTATCCAACCCCTGGCTCTTTATCCAAGCCATTCTGACCAAACACTTGCTCTCTATCCAAACCCTGGCTCTTTACCCAAGCCATTCCGACCAAACCCTTGCCCTTTACCCAGACCCTTACTCTTCACCCCAGCCCTTGTTGATCATTTCCATCAAGACAGTCAGTGCATTCACTGCATACACACCCCTGTGACATGTCGCCAACATTGGCTTCAAGGCAGATGCTGCCCTTTTGCCGGCAGCTGGAAGCTGTCTGTGCCATACGTATGTGCGTGTAACATGCATACAGCATGCACTTCTAGTACAGCAATCTTGTATGTAAGGCCGGTGTGCATCATCCACCTATAGCGTCTGTCTGTAGCGTTTGTTTGTGAAACAGGGGAAGCTGTGTCTGTGCATGTGTGCCTGCCTTGCTTGTTGCCTACAACAGCTGACTTAGGTATTTGTTGACTGTTTGTGCACCTGACCCTGAGGGAGGACCCGTTTCAACAAATGAATCAATGAATGAATGGATGGGCATTTGTGACTGTCCTGTCTGTACTTGCTGTACAGCAGAGATAGTGCATGTGCAGTCAGCAAACCAGATCAGCGAACTTACCAAGCAGCGACCGCTCAGGTCTTGGACATACATGCTGACAAGAGATATCTGTGTTCAGGGGCTAGACTGTGTCAAGGCAGATCTGCTCAGGGCACAGCTGTTTGGCATCAGCACACTGTCACACCAGCAGGCTGTGTCCCAAGCACCACAGCTCCTAGCAGCCCCACCAGGGCTGACCCCAAACTCAGAACTGCCCTTAGCTGACTTGCACAGCCCTCCAGCTGAGCTAGACAGCCCTTCAGCTGACTCTCAAGTGCCCCAGCATGAGTCACAGCAGCCGCCGCCTGAGAAGGGAATAGCTGGTAATACAGTCATCACATCAAAGGTGCCTAAACAAGCAAGTTCTGATGGGAATGGTCCACAGCAGACATCCCAATCTGCATCCCCAGATGCTGAGCCAAGCTTTCCAAGGCTTGCAGCTGGTGGTACACAGAGCAAGAAGAGGAAGGCCGACAAGGCTGATGTCACTGTAGAAGGTGACGCCGCAGCTGCTGTGGAAGCTGAGCATGCTGAGTCAGCACAGCAGGCTGAGGAGGAGCGTGCTTTGCCAAAGCGAGCTGCAGTCAGATCAGGCAGTGGCACAAAGAAGAAGCAAGGCACGCTGCAAGCTGCGTTTGCCAAGGCCAAGGTAGGGTTCTTTGCATTTCTTCACACAGCCTGACACACCATAAAGCATGTTATGATCTTGACGGATCATGTCCTCAAATAGTTTAATCGATGTTGTTGGTTTCCATTGTGAATGAAGGATCGATCATCAATTTTTTCTGGCAAACACAAGGACGGGCAGAACAGTGCCAAAGCTGTTACTTTCAGGGTAGAGATTGTCAGTGTAGCTCGCCAGGACATTGTCCTGCAATCCACAGTTTGGTGCAGAGTGCAGCGGAATGGATGATGCTTTCAGCAGGGCATGTCATCATGTCCGTCATGCAAACATTGGGCCTGGTGTTTCTGCTGCAGCTCGCTGACTGTTGGGACCTCTCAGAAAACCAGGTGGAAAGCCAAACTCCTGCACACTCATTAGATGGTGCCTGTGCCGGGTGTGACCATTGGGCGTGGTCACATCCAAAGTAATGCAATCTTTGTGCTAAGCACTACTCAACGTCTGCAGGATGCTGGCTCACAAGGCTTAAGCAGTAATGAAGCTCAGCAGAGGAAGAAGAGAAGCACTAGAGCCAGAGCAGTGTCCAATCAGGACACAGAATCATTGCCTGATCAGGCCATGGACCTGTCGCCAGAACAGGCTACAGAGGGTGAGGAGAAGAAGAGTAGTGCAGATGCAGAGGCAGTGCCTGACCAGGCGACGGCATCTGAGCAGCCGAAGAAGAGGGGTAGGAACATCAGGGCCAGGAGGTCGCCTGATCAGGACATGGTGGATGCTGTCATCAGCGATACAGAGGCAGAAGAAGAGGATGAGGCTTCTGATACAGACTTTGTGGCCGTTGTGAAGGGCAGCAGAAAGGTATGCCATGCAATGACACCTCCAAAAATGTCAAGTACAATGTTGTATATGCACATCTGCATGCAAAACATCGCAATCAACAAGCATCAAGAGTGTGGGTTAGGTCAGCTCTTAGTGGTTGCATGTAATTGTGTCACATGCGCATTCATTCATTCATTCAACTGTTCATTCATTCATTCTTTCGTTTGTTGGTCGGTCCTTCATTCATTCATACACAGTAAATGCGTGGCTTTGCCTAAGGTCAGGTTTATACAGTCATGCGTATGTATTGGTCCATGATGCTAATTGCCAGCAAGGTGGTTCAACTTTTAATCAGCACCTGTCTATAGCCATTACTTGGATGACAAACTGCAGGGCTGCACCCTCTCACGTTTTGTGTCTTGTACGCAGAGGATCAGGGCTGCTGCAAAAAGCCCCACAAAGAAGCAGAAGAGCAGAGCACGACCTCAGCCCCAGTCCCCAGCTCAGGCCTCCCCCTCCAGCAGCAGCGCAGCAAAGAAGGCGAAGACCGCCGAGCCAATGAGCCCTGGAAGCGCTCCGGGCTCTTCTTCTTCACCCAGCGATGCAGTCAAGCAGCGGCGCAGAAGGCGACCATCAGTGGTGAGATCTCTTGATTAGAGTTGATGTGAGATTTCTTATTTAGGGTTTATATGATGACTTCATCATTCACGTCATGCCAACGCATGGCAGGCATGGTCTACCACCTATATACCACTCAATCCTAAACATAGACTTGCTTCATTCACAACATGCTTACCGCCTCCTATCAAGCAGTACCACACGGGGAAGCGCAGCATACCTCACCCTCAAGCTTCTCTTGAGGGCGTGTGCAGGCTGCATCTCAAGATGCATGTCTATACTGGTGCTTTGCTGTGTGTGTGTGTGTGTGTGTGTGTGTGTGTGTGTGTGTGTGTGTGTGTGTACACACAATGCCTTGTGCAGATGCATTGATGGTGAAGGCGTGCGTCTGTGCTTCCACAAGCGCAACGTGTGAAGGCTTTGACACGAATTCATAACACTCAGATGTGGTCAGAACAAAGAGTGCAAATCTCTGCTTACCAAGAAAAAGGGCCCTCACTCATGTGGTGCCTGCAGCATAAGATCTGAGCATTTCACAAGTGGATGTTACTTCCTGTGCAGGTAACTGCATGTACCTGTAAGCAAACAGCGGTTAGTAAAGCACACTTGCATGAGCAGTCGTGCATGCTTGCAGGTTGCAAGACTAGCTGAAGAGGAAGCTGAGCAAGCAGCTGCTATTGCAGCAGCAGCAGCAGCTTCTCCCCCAAAGCAGGTGTGCTTTGATGCTGGCCTCCCAACTCTTAACACAGCTTCATTGACTTGCCAGCCTCTTAGTCATAACCATATACACATGCTGTGCTCACATGTTCAGTAAATTCAGCTCGATCTTGTATCGCTTTCTCCTGACTGAACCTGCCCATCAGAATGCACAGCAGAAGTCTTGAACAGAGGAATGACGTTGCTCCCAAAGGCCCCCGAAGGCCCCAAAAGGCCTTCTTACCAGGATCATGAACCCACATAACACAGAGAATCCCCAGGCGAACAGATGTGTCCCTACTGACAGGGAATGCTTTAGACATTATTAGTGTGATTGTAGAAGGGCCTTTTGTTATCCTGCTGTACGCATGGGCATGCACTCAACCCTAAACCGCTCTGAGGCTGAATCCCTAAAACCCTAAATCTAGTCATGCAACATGCAGCACCAGCTGCAATGTGAGCGTGACTTCATATGCAGAACAAGGGCAGTGGGGAGGGCAGAAGGGCCAAGGCAGGGTCAAAGGCCCAGGGCTTTTCAGCCATTGCCAGATCGGGCCACACCAACAGAGGCCGTGTGAAGCAGAAGAGTCACAAGGCTGCCAAGATCTTGGAAGTGGGCTCTGTCAGGTCGGATGCACTCTTCTTCTGCCATGCCATGTCTGTGCATCTGTGTGAAGCAGGAGAGTCAGCACCCTGCTGATGTTTTCTGTCAGGTGCGGAATGCTCTTCTTCTTTCACTGTTGCTCGCATGCCTCTATGCTCCTGCTGACTGATGCCCTTCTTTTTCCTCAAGCACTGCTTGCATGCCTCCATGCTTCTGCTGACTTATCCTCTTCTTCACCAAACACTGCTTGCATGCTCGCTCAAATGACGTCCAAGCTCACAAAAGCGATTTTTGCTTCAAAACGCAGAAGAACAGTCTGGAGGTGTCACCGTTTGACTTTAAACCCTAAGTCCAAACCTTCAACCCAACAAAAGCGCAATGAAAGCATGTACACCTCAACTTAGGTCAAGCTCTTGCCAGCTGGCTCTGTTGGCTTCGCCCTTGTTCAGCTTCTTCTTCATGTGTCACGCTTAGCTGTGCATGCTCCCAGTCTTGCTCTTCGCATAGCCTGATTTAGACTGTCTTGATTGACTCTATCTGGATAATCAGAACTCATCTGGATGCTGACCTGGCAACCTGACAGCTGCAGCATGTCCTTGTCATTGCACACATTACACCATGATGGTAGATTGCATCACACCATCAGCATCATGATTGATACCATGTGCATCATACTGTACTTGACCCTACTATAACACACCTTGATAGCTTCTGAGCTAATCTTGAGTGCCCCCAACAGACTTGGTTGTGGTCAAAAGCTGGATGTCAAGCTGGCCGTCTTGACAACACAGAGAGTGTCCAGTCATCAACTCAGATATCCTCAGCTGTGTTTGGTGTCAGTCTTCAAGCTGCCGCTGATCTGGCCACAGCACCTGTCTGGTGATGCTCTACAAGAGCCTGGGTAGATCTTTCCCAACCCAGATGAGATCAGTCAGCTGATCTGACATATTGTGTGGTGTGCAGGGCAGAGAAGGGGTGGTACAATAGTGGGTACATCTTCCCAGAGGGCTTCAAATCTCAGCTGCCCTTTAGGTTTGCCTTTCATCCTGCCCTTCATTGTGCCTTTCATGCTGTAAGTATGCGCTGCAGGTCTGCTATCTGCTCTGCCCTTTGGCTTGCCCATTGTTTGTCATTTTTGCCCTTCATGTACCTGGTCTGCCTATCAGATAAGTTGTGTTTGCCCTTCAAACATCTTTACTTTCTGCCCTCCATGTTGCCATCTGTCTGGCAGAATTGCCCTTTGTAGACCTGGCTAGCGCAATGTGTATAGTATGCTTGCTGTACGGCTTTAGCACTTTTGTGGCCTGCATGCTTCACGCGCATGCTGCATGCCCTGAAGAGTCAAGGTCAAAAGGCATATGATCTGCCTTTTGACCTTGAAAGCCCCTTTGCTTCACAAGGCAACTTTACAGGGAATCTGCCTTTTGACCTTGGAAGCCCCTTTGATTCACAAGGCAACTTCATGGAGAATCTGCAAGGTGCCTGGTCCTGATATGAGCCTTTGACTGCTACAAAACTTCTGTTCGGCACCTGCATGAATGCACCATCATTGGCAAGGGGGCTGCCTTCAGGAATGCGCCCTGCCCTCCTTGCCGCCTTCCTCTGCAGCCCAAAACCCCCACCCCAGCCCTGACAGGGGCCTGTGACTGGTACAGGTCTTCTGTGGAATTGGACCAGCTGTGCCTGCATGAGTGCACCATCATTGGCAAGGGGGGTGCCCACTGGCCCCACCCCACCTACAAGGTGGTAGCCATGGACAGAGCTGATGAACCCCTCTTGGCCAAATCCTGCACTGGCTGCTGGACACAGGTGATCAGCCTATTCTCTCTGATGCGCTTTCAACATAGGGCTGCTAAGTGCCCATACCTGATGCACCTGCAATGCCTTGCTGCACAGAAACACAGGCAGAGTCACTCTTGGCCTAGTTTTGTTCTGGCTGCTGGACACAAGACCCTGGCCTCACACACTCTCATCTGCATGGTGTCATCATGATTGTGCATCGCAGCACATGCTACATGACTTCTGCCTTGGCAAATTCAACCCAGCGTGCTTTGTTTTGTAGTCATATGGCTTATTCAGCTAGGGTCGTGAGTCTGACCTGACAGGTTGGTACCATTGCAGGTGCTGAAACGCATCAACTCAGAGATAGAGGCCCGACGCAAGGCGGGGGAGAACCTGCCCCCGCCCCCCAAGACCGCCATCGCCGGCCCTGAGTACTTCGGCCTCAACCAACCTGAGGTACACGGCCAACCACTCTCTCTTGTGCCATCCATCCCCCAATTGCAGTGAGTTTTGCCACCCCGCACTGAAGCCCACTCCTAGCTACTGCAGGTGGACATCCTGTAACAATTACAAGTGTTCCCCACGACCCATACATTCTGATCGCAGACTTGTGTCTGTGCAGTTGACTGAAGCCATTGAGGCGCTGGACCCGCAGCATGAGTGCAGTGAGTATTGGGATGGCAAGGCAGACAGGGAGGCAGCTGCAGCAGGGCTGGCCCCAGCTGACAGGGGGCCCAGACCCCCTCGCCCTTCAGCTGGGGGTGCCCCCCGCCCCAAACGAAGCAGAAGAGCCAGGTATGCCCTGTAGTCAAATGGGCTAGCTGGCCTCCAAGACTGTAACACCCGTGCTTGACTGGCTGACTGACTGGCATGATGAGTCATCCTGTTGGCATCAGAACCATTGTGACAGCTGTATTGCAGGAGCTGTTGCTCTGTGCAATGGCAGCAAGGTACACCCGGCTGGCTGCGTTCTCTTACCATAGTATGCATCAGTTTAAATACTTTGCAGGCAGTGCAAATTTGATGAGCTTTTCTTGGATTCGTATCATTGGAGAGACTAGTTTTGTAGGCAGTCAGAGCAAGCACACTGCAACTCAGCATGCAGCAGCAGTGCTGCTTGACACATCCTTGATTGTGATTTGGCAGCTCATACTCTCTGCCTGTAGCACCTGCAATATTACAAGAACACATTACAGACACAGCCACGTGTGATGATGCATGCTCTGCCAGCCCTCAGGTCTGCACTGATAAGGATGATGATAATGTTTGCGCTTTCTGGCTCATGATAAATCATGTTGTATGTGAAGGGCAAGTCTTGTCTCTGGAGACAGCAGTCTGTTCTGAGCATCCCTATAAGGGCTGATGATACATTTGGTACCCTCAGGTCTGCACTCACATGCCACATCCTTCTGCAGGGAGGGCTCTGATGAAGAAGCTGAGCCTGGTCGCGAAGATGAGGAAGATGATGAGTCAGCCAACATGACCAACCGGTGAGTCATGCATTGCCAACCCCTCAGTTAGTCAAAGTCGCTGAGGCAGCTGCATGGTCACTGAATGGCGACGTGCCCGGCACACTCTTTGCTTTTAGGCTTCAAGCTCTAAATCCTAAATCCTAACCCTCTACAACAGGGCAAATGGAGTGTCAGCAACTCTCGCACATAGAAGCACAGAAGATAGAGTTCACTCTGAGTCGGTCACAGCCTGAATGACAAGACGTGCTCAACTTTCCATCAGTCAAAGCCTGCGTGTTGACTCAAGTCCAACGCATGTGGTCTGTTGTATGTTGTACAGGTAAACACATGAAGCAGGGTGGGACAAGGGAAACCCTACTGCAATTTGGACAAACCCTAAATCCTGGTCTGTGGTTTGTACAGGTGGTCAGCAGTGAGTCGCACGGAGAGGTACAGGAAGCGGTGTGGGGATGAGGGAAACCCTACTGTGGACGAGACAAATCCCCTGCCCAAATTGATAGACCCCATCACCCTAGAGCCTGTAGTCACTCCGGCTATTTCGCCATTTGGGCATGTCATGGGGCTTGCCACCTGGAAGGTAGGGTTTCACAACTTGAGCAGGAAATTGTTTTCCAGCTCATATCATGGTATGGGGTTTGCCACCTAAACAGTACGGTATGCACATGTGCAAACAAATTGGCTTGCACCCTAGTTCACAGTATGCTGTGGGCCTTCACCTGGAAGGTAGGGGTTGCAATTTTGTGCAAGAGGCCTGCAGCCAGTGCAACAATAACAGTCAGTCCAACCCTGGCAGCCACAGCAGTCATGTTAGGGTTTTGGCAAGCATTCCCAATCCACAACTGGCTGCATGCAGCGCCTGTCTTGTCTTGGGGCTTGTGACTTCCCCAAATTGGGACTGTAATTAGGCAAGATAGTTGTGCGTTTTGTACAACATGATTGAGGGGTACTGCTTAGGTGCAATGTCTTTTTGGTCAAATGGGAGAAACTCGTTGGCAGTTTGGGTTACAGGACCATGCAAGCATGCTCATGTCGATACTCAACAAACTATGTTAACAGAGAGATTGCATCTCAGATGAAGGTTCTCGAGGATGCACTGATCTACAGAGCCTGGGGAAAAGCCTGAATACTTGTGATATTGCATCACATACAGTATGTAGTCATGCAAGGTTGTGTTAGTCTGCAGGATGATGCATTGAGAGGCTATGTTCACAGTCATGATGAGTATGCCCAACACATATAGTGAGTCAGGGCGCCGCTTCTGCTAATGGTGGGTTTTGCATGCAGGCGGTGCTGGCAGAGCAGGGCAAGTGCCCCTTCACCAAGAACGACTTGAGCTGGGAGCAGTGCACCACTCTGACCCTTAGCAACATTGACAGATACCGGGACCGCATTAAGTCCTTATAAGCAGTTGAGATGTAGAAATGCAGTCTGAGGTTCACGCCCTTGCACAGGCAGCCACGTCAGACTGGCAATACCTGACCCCTCCAGAAGGAATGAATGAATCATGTCTGCAGCATGAGTGTGTTACACCATGCATGCCTGATCGATGCAAAGAATAGCTGGGTCCTGCTGTACAAGTTTTGTGTCACAAGGAATGCATGATGTGAGATGGAGTTGACTTTGTGGGCCCACTCCTGGCTGCCACTCAACAAACATTTATGTTGACAATATTGAAAAGTTTGGCAGTCAACTCACTATCACATGGCAACCCTGGTCACAACGTAGGCCCAATGACCCAGGAGTCTTTGCAAAAAGAGAAAAAGACCTCAGAATCCTAATGTCAGCATCAGCAATGCCGGTGAGTTTTGCTGGAAGCTTTGTCTCGACAGCTGCTGTAAAATGTGACACTTGCTTTACAACTGCACACTCATCAAAATCAGACGCTGACTCACAACTATCGCAACAGACTGACTGCAAGCAGCAGCTGATAGCTAGTTGGCCACCAGTATTGTCTGTTGTAAGTTGAATTTTGACCACAAATCACATGATCTCGCAGTGCTCACCTGTTGTATCAAGATTGATGTCCATCCAGCACCTGATAATCATCATACAGACAGATTTTTCAAGCAAAGGACAGCTAAACAGGGTATGCATGCTGGTGGTGCAAGCAAGCCTGGCATTTCAACAACCACTGTGCTGCCCAGAGCAGGCCTTCTTCACGAACATAATAGCACACAGCAGGTCAGTATGAGTCAATTCACAAACCGAGTGTGCAACAAGACTGTGTCCCTTAATACAAGACTGTGGCCCTTGCATACGAAGCAGGTAAACCAGGCTGTAGGCGCAATATATCTAGCATGTGCCTGATTTACAGTTTGTAAGGCAGGCTGTGCATGTGAGACTATGGGCATTGAATCCACAGATGATGTGATTCAAGATGTCATATACTTAGTGAGTTATCACAACATGATCATGAAGGTTGAGAAGGATTACACAGAAACCTGATAGCACAACTAAGATTGCTTTGCACAACCTGCAAAGCTGATGCACGCATGTCATGCTGATTCAGCAAATAGCTCAATGGAACACATTAGTTACATGTTTCCATGAGCAAAGACATGTTCAAGCTTACATACTGCATCAAGCCTAGATACTCCATTCAAATACTTACTACATACTAAAAACCAGCCTGGATGACCCTGTTATAAGTATGCAGTATATTCAAGGCATTCAATCCCAAGCACAATACTTGCTGGGAAGTATCCTGCAGGTGCAATCAAAGCAACCCTAGACACTCAAAAGCATGAGAATCAAATGGAATTAAATGAAAGAAAGTCATGCAATGATTTAAATACATAATTTAATAATAGTCTCACAGTGTTGGAACGTCAAATTCTAACCCAGCAACTCGGGTACTCCCTCACTTGCAGTGGCATTGAGGACGGTGGGGTCATTTGTGAGTGCAAAAGGGAGCTCTGCCTCTTCATCTCCTGCACATAACATGGCATACCATCAGAAGACATGACACAGCTCAGCATGGTACCACATCATCACACTCATTGTTCACAACAAAGTCACTTACAGCCAAAGAATAGTACCCTCAGTCAACTCCTACTCTGACTCCGCATGTATCAACCCCAAGCCTACAGGGCTGCTCACGTGCCATAAGCCGTGTTGGATAAGTCAAGACACTTTGTCACAGTAAAGTACTCCAGTAAGCAAATGCAACTAGACCAAATGCAACTAGACCAAAGGAACATTGTGGTGGTGATATGCTCACCAGTGAAAGGGTCAATCAGGGCTGCTCCGTACACAGCTGGGACTGGCTCTGGGATGATGCTGGAGCTGTTGAAGGTGCCCTTAATAGCACCATCTGGGTATGGCATGGTGTGAATCTGCAACATGCATGAACATTACTGCAACATGTACAATCTGGTTGACAACCACAACAGCAGACACAGTAAGCCGCTGAAGCAACTGCAAAGTTGCAAAAGCATGACGTCAACATGGCTGCCAGCAGGAGTGTACAGAAGGAATTCATGCAGCATGCATATCACATGCATGTACTGTCTGATGAGATTGTGTAGGGCATAGCATGCAGCTCCACAGTCCTACAGCCTACCTGAGCATAGGCAAGTCCTGTCTGGACGTACTGGGTCAACACAGCACTGACATTAACATTTGTGTAGTCTGGCAGGATCTCCAGGTAGGGTCCAACGAAGACTGCAGGCATCAAGGCAGAGGCAGCAAGGAGGCCGGTGCTGGTGCTTCCTGGCAGACCAACAAATGGTGCCTGGTACAAGGGGATGGACACTGATCCGTTGGCTCCAACTGTTGATGAGATGTGGATGTGAGCAGCCATGACCTCTGTGATGTTGTCAGCAAACAATTGGTATGTGATGTTGTTGCTAACGGTGTTGAAGCTGATGGCCAGGAAAGCCTGCCCTACGGTAGGATCGCTGATGGGAGGAGAGTTCTGAGCGCCTAAAACAGAAAAGACCAGTGGTGAGAAGACGCGCGGGTCGTATGTGCATGTGACGGAACCGCAAGCACAAAGCGACCGCTACCCATATGTACCGAAGACCCTGGCCCTGACAAAGCAGGGCGGAACCAAGAATAGCTTCGTTGCAAGCATCACAGTCTTGTACTGTACTGTGCGAAACGGAAAGTACACGCCCATAGGTCTGGACCAGGGAGCAGGTCTGGACCAGGGTGCAAACCTGTCAGAGTGATGTTGTAAGTAGTGGACGCGCTTTGCGCACGGGCTGACGCCAACAAGCACAATGCAGCAATGATGCCGACAGCGTAGGACTTCATTATGTCGACCAGAATTCAAGCAGCAAGTCCTGCAGATCAAAACAGAAAGATCGGCATTGCTTTCCGCTGAGACTGCAGAGCGCCATATGACAGACAACGGCAAGGCATACGTATCTTGTGCGTGTCCAAACGCGTGCAAGGAAATAATTGCGAAAGAACGACAGTGCGAGAATCTTATTTCTGAGGTCGAGAAGTCCGATGCTTTGCACAAAGGCCTCGACGTCTGCATGCAAGACCACGTCGGAGGAAATCAAAATGAAGCTATTATGTCATCTGGATTTTGACTTGGTAGCTTCAACAAATTCTACATCTGCTTCCTGCGCCGGGCCACGTCTGTCAGTGAAATGTGAGCCAAGAGAGACAAGTTGCCATGTGTCAAATACACAATACGGTGCAGCAGGTAAATGGTGCTAAAATCGAGCCCACATGCGCATACATACGCGTATTTCCTGCCGCCCACTGAGCAAATTTGCTTGCGTTATTGTTGTATGCCATCAGCTTGGACACACTAGGGGCAATTGCAGTCATAACTTTGCACCGAAGCAAGCCTAGTGGCAGACGGATGCTGGACTCATATACAAGCACCGTACACTGTGCAAAGCTGGGAGCTCTAAGCAGTCAAGCAGCTGGTGCACTCTAAAGTGACGGTGTAGGACAGCATGCTCGTGACGCCAAAACAGCTGTGCCCAATGAAGGAAAGTAGCACGGGCTCTATGATGAACTTGCTCATGAGTAAGTTTGATGTTTTACATTGCGTGACTCACCCAGTGTGCCTCAGAGGGAGAGCCTCACAACCCATTGCGTACACCTGTAGCATATTGCCAAGGCCCCCTAGCCAAGGTGTCATTAAGGCCAAAGCAAAGTGTTGACTAGACTGTCAACAACCTTGCGTTGTTTGGAATGTCGACAATGCATGTGTATTGTCATTATTGTTATTACCGCTTGCAGCAGTCCACTGGATACTCGTGTTTCAATATTACAGAAGACAAGAGAATGCAGTGCTATGCATGGACTGTAGGGCAGTCAGCAATTATCAGAAGCGATCACAACACTCCTGTTGTGATCAGAACTCTGCAAGGGTTTGAAAAGGACAGCGCCATTGATGGGCAACATGTCTGGTCAACAGGCCTGCCATCAAAGGCCACAGTAGACAGACGCTGATAGTTTTGCTATGAACAAATTGTCACAAGCTTATAAACTCAGCTAGCTGATGACTACTGCTGCTAGCAGAAATGCACAGTGGCCATTGAGCAGCTGAAAACACCACTCCATGGGATCGACTCAAGTTTTGCAATGATGCAGAACTATCACCAGTCTCAACAACTCATGATAATCTGGAGTACACATGACTGGGCTCAACTTGTCGGGGTTTAGGGTTCCAAGGAACCTTCTGCCCAGACATTCTTTGGCATAATCTACCCATACCGACGAAGCCTCCTGGCACCTGCTTCAGACTACCCAAGTATGCTGCATGTTTGCATACACCCCAATGCCCATCAGATATTAGCATCTCTGATGGGCAACTGACAAACAACCCTGACACAAAATCTGACATGCTCTTTTTCTCCATAGCAGTCGCAACTGTCATGATTCTTGCTTCCTTATGGCTTGCGTCAGCTAGCTGATGGTTGGAGCTTCTGCTAGCCGGTGATGGGACTGTCCGCTAGATGGTAATTGGAGCGTCCGCTAGCTGGCGGCCAGAGTGTCCAAACTACTGAAAGACAGCTGCCTCTTGCGATGACCACCAGACGCAATTGATGCTAGCCTGGGCATGCTTGATTGCCTCTGGTGACCATGCTGGCAGGAACTGTGCTGCCTGAAGGGTGGCGGGGAAAATTTCCCGCCCAAGTTTGCCGCCTGAAACGCTGTGACTGGCTCCATGCTGCTGAAGGGGCTAGGGCTGGGGATTCTCAATGACAGCTGCTCCTGGGAGGATGACAGACCAAGGGAGGGTGTCCATCTGGAATTGTGATCAGGGGTGCTTTTGTTACTAAGCACAGCATCTGATGAAGAATCTGACGCACCCTGCAAGAACAAACAGGAGCTCACAAACATGGTGTCACATCAAGGGTGCAGTGCTATGCACATCTGACGGATGCATCTGTCACAGCCTGTACAGGCACAACAGCAATGCTTAAATGAATTAAAGTGCTAACTGTAAAGTTGAGGGTTTGGGCTAGGTAACGCCTCAACCCTAACCCTAAAATACAGTGCAAATCTGGAAGTGCTCATACAGCATGACACAGACAGACTAGATTACACCATGCACTGTAGGCTGATCAAGTGAACCTGTCATACCAGAGACACTACACAGAAATTGTACGTGTGAGTTAACATTGTATGCCTGATTCAACATTTGTATGTCTCAGGTAACATTGCATGTCTCAGTTCACATTGTACTCCTGCATTGACATTGTGCCAACATGTGCATGGACCTGATGACAGATGGCGTGCAGTGAAAGCACATGTCACACAGTCTGGCACAACCAAGACCTTGAACTGTCAATTGTTTGATTGATTGATAGACGCAGAGCTAATGGTTCAGCTACAGGCCAGGTGTCTATGCAGACCAGCACACAGCAGCACCAAGCCTTGGAAACAATGCTGCAGCATGGAAGAGACAACGAACAGCTTGGCTTTCCCAACACTCCCAGTCTATCACCTCCACTGCTTTGTCCTGTTGAAGATGACTTTTGATGGGCAATGAAATGAGCTCACCTGCGAGCAGTTTATGTAGAGGAAGAGTGCCAGGGAGACAGTGACAAACAGGGCAAGGGCTGCCCATACCACATGCTGTACATGTGGCGACGCACCTGAAAAATAAGGCAGTCAGCATCTGCACCAGCAAACCCTAATTACATGTCACTGATGCATCAGCGAACCCTAATTGCATGTCACTGATGCACACAGGCAGTGACAGATGGGGCTGGGTCACAGACACATGCACAGCTACAGTCGAGCAGAAGTGTGGGCACAGGAATATGTTGACTCATTGACACGGCCACATGCACAGCTACAGATGCACAGGCTTAAGGACAGATATGTATACAGGTAGTCACATGCATAAACAAGCGCAGTCAGGGGTTGCACAGCTTTTGGGGATACAGAAATATCACTACATTTGAAGTAATGCCTGTTCCATGGTAAAAATTTCAAGGGTAGCAATGTCATGCATCTTCTCTTTAAGAAGCTATCTTGAGGGAGACAAGTACTGATGGAGATCTGTGTGCATGAGCAAATATCCATTTCCTCATGCACAAGAGCTGAGTTGCAGAAGATGCATTTGACAGCAATCTCATGCTGGCATGCACGAAACAGGTTGCATGTCGCTTGCCTGCAAACAAAAGCTTGATGCCAGCAAAATGTAGTCATGCTACTCAAGAAGATGACTCACCATGGGAAAAAGATGAGCTGGTTGATCTGTTCTGAAGAAGAACCTTTGATCCTTCAGCCAGGGCGGCTCCTAGGGTCCAGCCCTCTTTGCCAGACCCTATGCTGATTTGGGACTCTGTCAGCCCCAAGCCCTCTCTCAACAGCTGAGTGATGTATGGGACCCTGCAGCACTCACCTAGGGTTTATCCTGACCCATACCAGTGTCATGACTCTGCTATGCTTGCCATGAAAGCAGCAGCCACGCTGCCCATGACACACTACAAGCACAAAGGAGGAGGAGGAGGATAGGAGAAGGAGAAAGAGGAGGAGGTGGAGAAGAAGAGGAGGAGGAGGAGCTGGAGAAGAAGAAGAAGAGGAGGTAGAGAAGAAGAAGAGAGATATCGAAAAAAATTGAAGCGTTCACCATGTTTCAGCATGGCAGCATTATGCTGTTTCACTTGGCTTCCCCAGGGCAATTGCAGTACAGAAACTTTTCTCCAAGCAAGGCTGCTCAACCAGGGCATTTTTCTGCATATGTACACAAGCAGAGTTCACCCAAGAAAGATGGTGGGGGCCACAAAACTGCTCCCAAAATGCTTGTTCTGGCAAATTCAAGGCAGCGCCTGTTCAGCTGCTCTCTCATCGTGGAAGCTGCTATACAAGGCACAACAGAGCAAGTAACAGGGTCACGCTCTAGAGCTAGGAGATGGGCATGTGAACATGTTGACTTGGACTTTCAGCACAACTACCAGTTACGCTAAAAGGTTGTGACTAGCCAAACCGAGGGCCTGGGTTTGAATTTGAATTGTCCACAGTCCATCACAGAGCGGCAGCACAGCACAGCACACTGCAAGCAATGTTGATAGGCAAGCCCACCTGAAACAGTATCTGTCGACATGGATTTCTGCTCCTCTCTCAGCATTGACTCTGCTCCAGGGCGTGTTGCAGAACTGCTGGCCGGCCTCTTCCAAGTCCGCCAGACTTGCAGAGGAAGGCAGGTGGAAAAACTGATACACCACAAAGAAGCCTGCACATGAGACTGTGTCAGTCTGATGATTCCAACCACCAGCGCTGTAAGAACGTTGCATCTTCTTCCTCAAAATTGCTGTGGGGAAAAATGGGTGACATAACGTGTGATGTAACACACAAAAAGTTTGCAAATTTTGGAGCTAGCTTTAGACGCTAAACTCTGATCCCAAGCTCAGCCGACATGTGATATGCCACATGGCCTTGATGGCAGAACTCCAAGGGTAACAGAAGAAGAAGAAGAAGCAGAAAAAGAAGAAGAAGCAGTAGCAGAAGCAGCAGCATAAGAGTAAGAAGAAGAAGGCAAAGTAGAGCAGGCCCTCGAGGTGCAATACAGACAAGAATTATACAAAAATGACACAATAATTACACGAAGTAGGACTGTGCAAATGCAGCATGAGCATAGCCCATGTTGAGACACTCACTTGTGAATGGTAGGTGCTCACAGAAAAATGCAGACGCCACTGCCCATGTGTGCAGCAGAGGTTCTACAGCAGTATGCTAAGGCAGTACGCTACTCAAACACTGGCATTCCAGCAGGCATCACCGACACACACATATGCATATGCAACATAGTGACTGCATGATGTCTAGCATGTTGACAGACCTGTGACAGCATACATCTTCTGAGAGGGGACAGGCTGAAAGGCACCCATGGCACAGGCCCCTTCAGGTGAAGGGCAGGGCTGACTGGCATTCACCACTGCTGCTGCCAAGGCCTGGCAGGCGCCCCAGTCAGGCCTGCACAGAAGTGAGACATCATGCAGAAGGGCGTCAAAAGGGTCCCCCCCCCTTCCAAATGCTAAGCAGGATTAAGAGGACAGGCTGGATGAGTTGAGAGGCAGGGAGGATTGCTGTTCATCGTTGCCGCTGGCAAGGCCCGGCAAGCATCCCAGTCAGGCCTACACAGCAGCAAGACATCATGCAGAGGGCCATAAGAAGGCGGCCTCACAAAAGCCGATGCCCCCTCACGGGGTAGGGCCTTAGCCTTGGCAGGAATTTGAATTTATGCCGGCAACCATCGGGGTATGCCATGTGCACTAGGCCATCTTGACTAAAAAAACAAAAAAGGCAGCCTTTCCAGCAGGAAAGATGCTAGAAGGCAGTAGAAGCACAGGTCCCACCGCTTGAAGAGCAGGTCTCACTGGCATTCACCACTGCTGCTAGGCATGCCAGCTGGCTTGCACAACGATGTCCTACAAAAGGCACCGGCCTATGCCAGAAGGCATGAAAGCAGCTTGTGCCAGTCAGGTCGGGCCTGAGTGACGATGCATAGCATGGAGAAGGGAGTACAGGAAAGGCACGAAAGGCAGCTTGTGCCAACACATGGCAGGGCTGACTGGCAGCACCCAGAATGCTGAAGGGAACAGCTGAAGGCAGCTTTCTCCAGTAGAAGGCCAGGCGTGTTTGGCAATGTTGATGTAGAAGGAATTACAGCCTCCAAATGACCATGAAGCAGACCACGTACAGCAAATGCTTGGGAGCGCCTATGACTGTCCTGCACGTACCTAGCTCATCATGAACTGGAAAGCGTTTTTTTTGTTGTTTAAATTATTATTATCCTATGACTGCTCCAATGACTGGAGCAGGCAACAGGACAAAGAACAAATACCTGCCGAGAAGCTGCACTTGTGGCAGAGGGGCCACGTGGGCCCCATGTGCCACCCATGCGTACTCCTTTGAGTACCCCTCATGAAGACAAGGGTGCTCCACTGTTATCCTTCCTTGCAGCATACTGCGACTTCTGGCCCCTGCCAAGTCCAGCTCTGGTTGCAGCAACTCGCTGCTGTTGACCAACTGCCCTTCTTCATTGACCAAATGCCCCTTTCTATTGAGCAAGTGCCCTCCTTCTCGGACTATGCCAGCACTTCTGCCTTCTGATTGGCTTCCCACCCCTTGCACTCTTGCATCAGTACCTCTGCTGCCAGGGGCTGGGGACTGGGATTGCTGCTTGGGACCGAGGACTGGGGCTGCTGCTTGCGACTGAGGACTGGGATTGCTGCTTGGAATTGAGGACGGGGACTGCTGCTTGGGACTAAGGACTGGGACTGCTGCTAGTGAGTGAGGGCTGGGACTGCTGCCTGAGACTAAGTCAACCCCTTGCAATATACTGCGCCTTCTGCCCTCTGCTGGGTGCACTGCAGTGATTGCTGTGTCATCTTGTTCCAAGGGCTTGGATTGGATTGAGTCTTGCAAAAAGGTATCGGTCTCGCTGTCCAGTTGCTCGGGCTGCTGCGTTGAAAGCAGATGCGCCACTGAGCGGTCAAAGGCGTCATTGAGACCGTAACTGTGGTGTACGTACGTGTAAAGGGAGTAATCTGTTCCTAGAACTGTCACGTTGACTGCAATCAACAGAGTCACAAGTCAGGATCTGTCACATGACTGTCATATGACTGTCAGATGATGAGTGTGCCATTGACATGCAACTGTACACAACCACAAATTGGTTGCATGCCTCATGTTGTTATTGTACGCATATGCATTTTACGTATGTTACACCACTAGATACATGTATGGACAAAGACTTTGCATCAGGTGTGAACAGAGAGTAACAAAAAGCTGTCATGCCCTTCTTGTGATCAAGGTGATTGAAAGCAGCGACAGCGTGAGTAGACAGTGAGTAGACTGTGGGTAGGTAGCAACAGAGTGAGCAGCCAATGTGAGCACATTATGGCAGCCTCCCATGATGTTGCAGCAGACACGGACCATTTCTGCAGCTACATAGCACCAAGAACAAAGGTTGTGGTAAACATGAACACAGGGTTGCCTTGTAAGAAAGGTATGCAAGGTGCAGGCTTTAGGATTTGCCATTGAGCCTACCTTGTGAGTCACCAGCACCAGCATGAGTTGAGTCACCAGCACCAGTATGAGTTGAGTCACCAGGTACAAAGGACACCTCCAAGGATGAGCCCCCCAGATCCACTGCCCCCACCGTGCCCAACCCCTCACCCCTGCCTGCAGCAGATTCATCCTTTCATGAATGCTCACGTGCTGAAGTCAAGCCTGCTGTGTTTTCATCAAGACTGCTCAAGAGTGCCTATCTCACTACCACTGCTCGGATTGCACCCACAGCGCCTGATTTTATAGACCTGCATGCAGTATGATGGCTGTGTGTCACTGCTGCTTGCCTTGATCAATTGAATTTCAGATACACGTCCCCAATTGGGGCGCCCCCAATTGGGACTTGCAAGGATGCACCAGTTTCAGAGCCTGATGAAATGCCTGGATTTGTAGAGCTTATGTTTAGCATGCAAACATGCAAGGTTGTGTACGATGCACTGAGATGCATTGCAGAGCTTATGTCTAAAGTCATGGTGAGTAAAGCTGCTGGCGTGGCTGCTGCTTTGTACAGCATCATGGTCATGCAAGTCTCACAGGGCATGCAAAGCCAACTGAAACAATGCATACTGCTGGACTGGCTTCAGTACTACACTTCTGGCTTTGGACACAGGACCATTGATTGGAGCCCCAGCGCCCAGCTGACAGCCCTTCGAGTGATTACGCACACATGTTTACTAACAATGGTGTAGGGTTTAGTCTGAAACCCTGCATCCCCAATTCCAGCAAGCGTAGTCTTGTTGAGAAAGTCTCTCAACCAAAATGTGCAACCTTTACAGCCAAAGCCGTTCATCAGATGCAGACCTGTTCTGTTGTCATAGTAAGTTGTTCAGTTGCCAAGACGCCAAGATGTGTGTTCACCTTACCATCAGGGCTGGAATAGTCAGAGTCCTGATTCTGGCCAGCATTGGGGACCAGGTGGCCTGTGAGGTAGTTGAGAGCTATCCAGCCATACACTCCTTCTTCTATGCCGGAAATTACCTTTGCCCATGAGGGCTCAAACCTGCATCAGCCAGAGCGCCATCGCAGCCCCATCAGAAGTTTCTCCTTATCAGATTTATCAACAAGATGGATTCAGTATCTGGGAAAATTTCCCTTTTTAGGGCAAGATCATGGTGTGCCTGCTGCACTTGGCAAGACAGAAAGAGCGCTAGGGGAGAGTTCAGATAGTAAATGACAATGAATGTTTGAGCACGCAAAAAACCACAATCATTGACACTGACATTACACAAATTTGCTTCATGTGTTGTTGTCCAGGACTGTTCAAGCCTGCAGCACCACGTCAAAGTGCCTGTGAGGTACTTGAGGGCTGCTCAAATCCTGGTCAATGGCAAGAGCCAGCTTGGCCTAACCAGGCTCAAACCTGCAGGAGAACAGAACCGCTCATGGGGTCGTGGTGGTGTGGTGTGGTGTGGTGTGGTGTGGTGTGGTGTGGTGTGGTGTGGTGTGGTGTGGTGTGGTGTGGTGTGGTGTTGTGTGGTGTGGTGTGGTG
>JAABUU010003038.1_pt1 | contig 22164 bp, 26 predicted proteins | sample 5559301 | NCBI WGS metagenome assembly JAABUU01 (sample SAMN10711884, study PRJNA513360) | rock metagenome | isolation source: Antarctica rocks | place: Antarctica: Victoria Land, Richard Nunatak white | reverse complement strand
AGTCCCATCTCAGCCCTCAGTCTACCCAGGTTCCGGCCCGGTCTGCTCACTCTCGTCGCGGCGCACGAGCTGGACGGCGACCGCCACCATGAGCGCCGCAAAGGCGATGCGCAGGACGCGCTCGGGCACGACATTGGCCAGCGCCACGCCGCCCACGGTTCCCGCCAGCGACAGGGTTCCGATCAGAGCGCCGTCGCCCAGGCGCACGTTGCCGTAGCGACGCTGGCGCCAGGTGCCCACCACCGCCACCGGGACGATGGCCACCAGCGAGGTCGACTCGGCCCCCACCTGACCGAGGTGGGCCAGGACGACCAGCCCGGGGACGAACAGGATTCCTCCGCCCACCCCGAGTAGTCCCGAGACCACTCCGGCCCCCACGCCGACGAGGATGATGGCGATCATCGCAGGGCGACGTCCACGGCGACGACGAGCAGCACAGCGGCGAACAGGCGGGAGATCGTGCGGGGCGCCAGGCGCTGCTGCAGCCACGTCCCCGCCAACACGCCGGCCACGGCGGGAACACCGATCAGCAACCCGTCGCCCAGGTGGACGTTTCCGTACGCGCCTTGGGCCGCGGCGCCGTAAACGGCGATGACGACGATGGCGGCCAGGGAGGTCCCGGTGGCCTCCCGGGCGCCGTAGCCGAGCCACAGCACGAGCAGCGGGACGATGACCGATCCCCCGCCCACTCCGAACACGCCGCTGAACGCTCCCGCCGCCGTGCCGATCACCGCGAGCTTGAGCGCTCGGCCGCGCGCCATGCGCGCCATACTAGAGGCCGTGTCTCCCGCGGCCACGCTCGTCGAGATCTTCGAGCCCTTGCGCACCGATCCGGCGCGCTCGGGGGTGCTGCTCGATGTCGACGGCACCCTGGCCCCGATCGTCCGTCACGCCGACGACGCCCACGTGCCCGAGGCCACGCGCTCGCTGCTCATCGCGGTGGCCAAGCGTTACGGGGTGGTGGGTTGTGTCAGCGGCCGGCGGGCGACCACCGCTCGCCAGATCGTCTCGATCGGATCGATAGCCTACGTGGGCAACCACGGCGGTGAGATGCTGCGTCCCGGCGCCACCGGAGTGGAGCTTGATCCCGACCTGGCGGCCTGGGGCCAGCGCGTGCGTGACTTTGCCTCCGCGGCGTGGACCGACGAGTTGCACCGGCTACGCGTGCGCGCCGAGGACAAGGACGCCATCGCCGCCTTTCACTGGCGTGGAGCCCCCGACGAGGCCAGTGCCGAGCGGGCCGTGCGGGTTCTGGCCCAGGCGGCTCAGCGCGCCGGCCTGGCTCCTCATTGGGGCCGTAAGGTCTTAGAGATTCGACCGCCGGTGGCGCTGGACAAGGGCCGAGGGGTGACGGCCCTACTGCGCGGCTGTGACGTACGGGCAGCGGTCTACGTGGGTGACGACAACACCGATGTCGATGCCTTTCGCGGGTTGCGCCAGCTCGTCGAGGAGGGCCACCTCAGCCATGCCGTGTGCGTTGGCGTGCGCTCGGATGAGACCCCGGCCGCCATCGAGCAGGAAGCCGACCTGCTGGTTGAGGGTCCGTCCGGGGTGCGCGAGGTGCTCGAAGCGCTGCTGGACTGACGCCCGCGGTGCGCTTCGTCGACTTCCTCAAGACCACCGTCCTGCTTAGCGCGGGCTCGGCCACCATCCTCGCCGCCCTTACCGTGGTCGGCGCCTCCCACGGTGGGCATCCCGCGGTGGCGCTGGGGTCCATCGGCTGGTGGCTGGCGGCCTCCGTGCTCGGTCTGGTCATCGGACGCCGCTCGGAGGCCAACCCGCCCATCGCCCGGCTGCTCGCCGGGGCGCGCACCACCAGCTCCCTGCCCGAGCCGCGACCCAACCTGATCCTCCTCAATCGGCTGTGGCCGCTGATCTTGGTGACGCTGGGTGCTGCCGGCCTGTCGGTGCTGGCGCCTCAGGTTCCCGGGATCGTCACCGGTCTGCCCATCATCCTCGCGCTGTCCTGGCGTCGTCAGGAGGCGGCGGTGGCGGCCATCGAGGAACGCGACGGCGTCCAGTTTCACGTCGAGCGCACCTCGCCGGTGCGCCCCATGGTCCTGCTGCGCTCCACGGGCTTTCGGGCCGTGCGTCCCCAGCAGCTCTCTGACTCGGTGTGAGGACTCCGGTGGCGCCGGTGGACGTCCTTCTCGTGTCCCTCGGCGCCACCGTCGGTCTGCGGAGCTCTGACGCCGAGCTCATGGCCGGGATGCAGCGTGCCGGCGCGACCGTCGCGCTGGTCGCAGCACGGCGTCCTCGGCCCGTACGCACCCTCGCTCTCACCGACCTGGGCTGGGCCCGGGCGGCTCGGGAGGCGGCGCTCATCGGCTTGACCCGACACCGCCCCCGGGCGGTGGTCTACTCCACGGTGACGGCGGCCCTGCTGTGGCCGCGACCGGGCGCTGTGCGCCTCGATGCGCTGGCGCGCGTCAATCGCCTCGGACGCCACGGCGTGTGGCAGCGCCCGGTTGAGCGTCGGCGCCTGGCGACGGCCTCGCTGCTCATCCCCACCCACGCGGGGGTGCTGACCGAAGCGGCCGTGGCGGCGGATGGTGCCGTGCTCGTGCCCATCGCGGTGGAGCCCAGCCGGGAGCTGGGCGCCGCCCGGCGCGACCTGGCGGCCATTACCTATGCCGCCGACCCGGTCAAGAAGGGCCTGGCGCGTGTTCTCGCCGCGTGGGGCCGCGCTCGGCACCCGGGGGAGGAGCTGGTGGTGGCCGGGCTTGAGCCCGAGCGCGTGGCCGGCATGCTGGGCGGGGAGCCCGCCGGCGCGGGCGTGCGGGCGGTGGGCCACCTGGAGGCCGAGGCCTACCGGGCGCTGCTGCGACGCGCCCGGGCCTACGTCTGCGCCCCCCGCCGTGAGGACTACGGTCTGGCCCAGCTCGAGGCCCTGGCCGACGGGTGCCGGCTCGTCACCACCCCCGCTCCCGGGGCCTACGCCGCGCTGGACCTGGCGCGAGAGCTTGACCCCCGCCTTGTCGGCGACGACCTGGAGGGCGCCCTGAGGATGGCACTGGACGCTGCCTCCGGGGATTACCCCAAGCGTGCCCTGGCCCTCCTGGAGCCCTTTCGCCGCCCGGCGGTGGACGCCGTGATCAAGCGGGAGCTGCTGCCTCGCCTGCTGGGGTGAGCCGACTACCCGCGGGCGCGTTTTCGCAGCGGGGCCAGCTGCGCCCATTCCAGCGTGTTGGCCACGTCGCCGGCGCTCAGCCACGCCCGCCGGGCGGTCGCCACCCCCCAGCGCATGACGCCCAGCGTGGTCGTCGCGTGGGCATCTGAGTCGATGACGATGCGCACGCCGGCCCGCACGGCGGCACGGGCGTGGACGTCAGACAGGTCGCGTCGGTCGGGATTTGAGTTGATCTCGAGCATGGTGTGGGTCCGTGCCGCCGCTTCGAACAGGGCGTCCATATGCACCGCGTAGGGCTCTCGACGTTCGATCAGGCGCCCGGTCGGGTGACCGATGGCGTCGATCAGTGGATGCTCGGTGGCCGAGATCATCCGCCTGGTCATCGCCTCGGCGTCCATGGAGAAGGCGGTGTGCACGCTGGCGATCACCCAGTCAAGCTCGGCCAGCAGGTCGTCGTCATAGTCGGGGGAGCCGTCGGGCAGGATGTTGACCTCGCTGCCGGCCAGCACCCGAATGCCCTCCAGGCGCTGATCGACGCCATGCACGCGCTCGATCTGTCGGCGCAGGTCATCGGGGGAGACGTGATTGCCGAAGCCGTGCGTGGCGGAGTGATCGGTGATGGCCAGATAGCCATAGCCGCGCTCGCGAGCGGCGACGGCCATCTCCTCGATGCTGTTGCGTCCGTCGGAGGCGACGGTGTGGCAGTGCAGGTCTCCTCGGATGTCTGCCTCGCCCACGAGGTGGGGCAGGGCCGACCCATCTCCCGCCGCCGCCCCGAGCTCCCCACGGTTCTCCCGTAGCTCGGGCTCGATGTAGGCCAGTCCCAGCCGCCCGTAGAGCTCCTCCTCGGTGGCGCACCGATGGGTCTCACCGGTGCCATCGTCGAGCACCCCGTACTCGTTGACGTGCAGTCCGCGGCGCACGGCGGCCTCTCGGAGAGCGGCGTTGTGGGCGGCGGAGCCCGTCAGGTGCACGAGCAGGCTGCCGAACTGCTCGGGCGCCGCCACGCGCAGTTCGACGCTCAGGCCCGTGTGGGTTACGCCCCTCGCCCCCGACCGGCCCACCTCGACGCTCTCCATGATGTCCAGCTCACCCAGGACGCGGGCCACGCTGAGTGGCTCGGCGGCGGTGGCGATGATGTCGAGGTCCTTGACGCTGTCGGTGCGCCGCCGCGCCGATCCCGCCACCTCGATACGGGTCTCCCCCTCGTCGAGGCGACCGAGCAGCCCGTCGGTGATCTGCTCGGCCAGGGCCAGAGCGCGGGGGAGCAGTACCCGGGGACGGGCACGCTCGGGAACGCCGGCGGCCAGGGCTTGGAGCACCCGCGCCTCAAACTGGGCGCCAAAGCCCCGCAGCTGGCGCAGGCGTTGGTCGTTGGCCGCCTGGCCCAAGGCCTCGAGCGAGTCGATGCCCAGCTCCTCGAACAGGCGCCGGGCGCGCTTGGGACCGAGGCCGGGGAGGTGGGTGAGCTCGATCAGCCCGGGCGGGAAGCGGGCGCGCAGTCGCTGGGCGGCCGGGATGGTACCCGTGTCCAGCAGGTCTGAGATCTTCTGCTCCAGGGTGGCGCCGACTCCCGTCAGCTCGGTGACGCGCCCCTGACGAGCCAGGGCGGCGACGGACACCGGTGCCTCGCGAATGGCCTTGGCGGCGGCCCGGTAGGCCAGGACCCGATGGATGATCGCGCCGTCGAGCTCATAGAGATCGCCGAGCTCGTCGAAGGCGGCGGCGATGGCGCCGTTGGAGGGATTCTGACTCGAGGTCACGCGGTCCTCTAGGGTACGCCGGCCCGTGCCCGGACCCGCTTGGCTCGTTCTGCCCACCTACAACGAGGCCGAAAATCTCGAGGCCGTCGTCGCTGCCGCCATCGGTGTCCTGGGCCGGGCCGCGCGTGACGGCTTTGCCATCCTCGTCGTCGATGACGCCTCACCCGACGGGACCGGCGACATCGCCGACCGGCTGTGCGCTGCCCATCCTGAGGTGCAGGTGCTCCACCGCCCGGCGCGGGCCGGGTTGGGACCGGCATACCTGGCTGGCTTTCGCCACGCCCTGACCGCCGGCGCCGGCCACGTCATGGAGATGGACTGCGACTTCTCCCACGATCCCGCCGATCTCGCCCGGCTCCTGGGGGCCGTCTACGATGGCGCCGACCTGGCGCTGGGGTCGCGCTACGTGACGGGCGGGGCCGTCGCCGACTGGGGCCTGGCCCGGCGGCTGGTCAGCCGCGGCGGCTCGGCCTACGCCCAGACCATCCTCGCTCTGCGCATCCGTGACCTCACGGGCGGCTTCAAATGCTTTCGTCGCGAGGTACTGGAGGCGATCGACCTCGATGGGGTGCGCTCTCAGGGCTATGCCTTTCAGGTCGAGCTCACCTACCGGGTGGTTCGCTCGGGCTTTCGCGTGGTCGAGGTCCCGATCGTCTTTCGTGACCGGCGGGCGGGCCTGAGCAAGATGTCGTGGCGCATCGCCGCCGAGGCCATGTGGCTGGTGCCCCAGCTGCGCCTGCGCCGCGCCTGAGGACATCCTCTCACCTGCTCGCTCAGGGCGGACGCCCGGCCGACCGATAGGACACCACATGGATGCCTCGCGCACCGCCCTGGTCCAGGGCTGGACGGACACGCGCACCACGCTGGTCGATTGGAACGCCAAGCCAGGTCGCGTGGTGGGCGCCTGGCTGGCCGCCAGTGCGGTCATCGGGGTGGGGTTGCTGATGGCGGTGTGGGCGATCGCCGGTGTATCCATGCCCGATCCCTCAGCGCTTCTGCGCCCGGGCTCAGGCAGGGTGGGAACGCTGGGAGATGCCTGGAGGATCGTCGCCCGCAACTGCCTCGTCCTGGCCCTGCACGCCATGGCCTGTGTGGCCGGCTTCATCGCCGGCAGCTCGTTGCCCCTCCAGGCGGCCACGCAGTCGGGACGCGTGCGCTGGATTCACGAGCGGGCAGGTCCGCTGGCCATCGCCTTTGTCATCGCTGCCACCGGCTTCTCCCTGGTCACCCAGGCCTGGGTGCTGGGCGCGGGTACGAGCACCCTCGCCGCCCAGCTTCACACCTCACCGGGCGTGCTCCTGCTCGCGCTGAGCCCCCATGCCGTCCTCGAGCTCACCGCCCTGTTCCTCCCCCTCGCCGCCTGGATCGCCGCGAGCCGTCGCCACGCCTGGAACCAGCTCCTGGCCGCCACCTTCGCCACCGTCGGGCTGGCGGTGCCCATGCTCATCCTCGCCGCCCTCATCGAGGTGTTCGTATCACCCCACTTCGTCAGCGTCCTGACGCGGTGACGTCAGGACCGGTCCACGCCCTCCAGGCGCCGCAGGAGGGCAGCGCGCCGAGGCGATGCCGCCCTCGTGCTCAAGTGACCGGACCTGCACGCTGTCAAAGCCGGCCCGCGCAAGCGCCTCCCGCCACCAGGCGACCTGCGCCGGGTGCTCCCATCGCCCGGTGAGATACCGAAACGCGTTCTTGACGATGCGCAGCACTCCGGCGGGCCCCCGCCGCAGCAGGCGGCCGACCAGGCTCGCGACCACGGCGCGGTTGCGTCGATCGACCATGCTGACCGAAAACATCATGTCAGCGAACACGAGACGCCCGCCCGGTCTCAAGACCCGGTGAAGCTCGGCCAGAGCCCGATCCTTCTCGCTGTCACGCAGGTGATGAAAGCAGTAGTTAGAAACCGCCAGATCGACGCTGTTGGTCGCCAGAGGCACCTGAACGGCACTGCTGTGAAGCGTGCCCACATTGGCGAATCCCAGGTCGGTGGCCCGCTCTTCGAGGTGCTGGCACATGGCGACGGACACATCCAGCGCCCAGACCCTCTGGACATCGGGAGCGAGCGCCAGGGTCAGAAGTCCGGTTCCGGCTCCGATGTCCAGGACCTCGTCCGTCGGCGCTGGCGCCGCCAGCGCGATGATCTCATCCCGCAGAGCCTGAAAGCCGGGACTGCTGGCCATCTCGACCAGATCGCTGACATGCTCGTCCCAGTTCTTGGTGCCAAATCCGCGTAGCGCGCTGATGGCCCGGACACGCTGTCGGGCCACGGCTGACGGTCTCACCCGGCGCGACGACTCTGGCAGAGGCTGGACCACTGTCTCCAGTCTGGCGCAGTCGCCCCGACCCGCCACAACGAGGTGAGACTTCTCTCACCGCCCCCGCCCGGCTTCACGGCCCTATCCGAGGGGGAGTTGCTCACCCAGCGCCGTCCCTCGGCCCGCAGCGGGAGCCCGACACTACACTTTGTATAGTGAGAGGACGCCCACGCCCTGGACGCCTGACCGACCAAGGAGAGCATCATGGCCCACAGCATCAGCGAAGTCACCGACGCCAACTTCCAGGCCGAGGTCATCGAGTCACCGACTCCGGTGCTCGTCGACTTCTGGGCCCCGTGGTGCGGTCCGTGCCGGATGGTCGCTCCCGTGCTCGAGGAGATCGCCGGGGAGCGCGAGGATCTGAAGATCGTCAAGCTCAACGTCGACGACAACCAGCAGACCGCCGTCACCTTCGACGTGCTGTCCATCCCTACCCTGATCCTGTTTCGCGACGGGCAGGCGGTCAAGAAGGTCATCGGCGCCTACCCCAAGAAGCGCCTGGAGGCCGAGCTGCAGCCCGCCCTGGCCTGAGGCTCTCACGCTCGGCGCAGGCCGATCACGAGCTCGCGTCCCTCGATGCTGGTGCGCTCCCCGGTGCTGGGCTCCAGGTCGGGGTCAAGGGTCACGCTGAGGGCCAGGGTCTCACCCGCCAGGTAGGCCTGATGGGTGCGGGCCGCGTCCAGCAGCTCGCCATCGCCGCCCAGGTTGAGATGGATACGGTCCTCCACCGCCAGTCCGGTGGCCTTGCGGGTGCTCTGGACGACGTGGACGACTTCCCGGGCCAGACCCTCCCGGCGCAGCTCGGGGTCCACCTCCAGGTCCAGGGCCACCGCGTGGGAGCCCTCGCGCTCCAGGCCGTAGCCCGCCAGCGGCGCCAGCGCGAGCTGGAGCTCTGACCCCGACAGCTCGTGGTCGCGGCCGTCGACTGACACTCCGACGCCACCTCCGGCCCCCAGCACTCGAGCCACATGGTCGGGGTCCAGGGCGGCGATGGCGGCGGCCACCTGGGGCATGGCCCGCCCGAAGCGCGGTCCCAGAACCCGGTAGTTGGCCTTGACCTCATGGTGGCCGAGCTCGGCCGCGGCCGAGACGAAGCGCACCTCCTTGACGTTTAGCTCCTCGCGCACGATCTCAGACAGGCGATCGACGGCCTGGCGCTCGGCGCCCGTGGCCACCACCACGGCGGCGCGCAGCGGCTGGCGCACCTTGAGCTTGGCCTGCCCCCGGGCGGCCAGGCCCAGGCGGACCGTCTCGCGCGCCACCTCCATGTCGCGCTCCAGTGTCTCGTCGCGCGCCTCTGGCGTCGGGAAGGACTCGAGGTGGACGCTGGCCTGCGACCCGTCGAGGTTGTCATAGATCTCATCGGCCACAAACGGGGTGAAGGGGGCCAGCAGGCGGCTGACGGTGACCAGGCCGTGGCGCAAGGTGGCAAAGGCGGCGGGGTCGCCGTCCCAGAAGCGCCGGCGCGAGCGGCGCACGTACCAGTTAGACAGCTCCTCGACGTAGGCGGCGATGGCGCGCCCGGCGCCGGTGGCGTCGTAGGCGTCCAGGCCCTCGTCGACGGCGTCCACGGTCGCGGCCAGGCGCGAGCGCACCCAGCGGTCAAGCAGCGCGCCGTCGTCCCCCGGCTCGCCCTCGCCGCCGTCCATGAACCCGTCATCCGACGTCGCCACCGACCCGCTGGCCTCCACGCCGATCACGCCTCCGGCGATTGCGTTGGCCTCGGCGTAGAGCACGTAGAAGGAGTAGGTGCTCCACAGCTGCCTGAGTACCCGCACCCCCTCCCCCACCGCCTCGGGGGAGAAGCGGTAGCCGTCCCAAGGCGCCTTGGACGTGAAGAAATACCAGCGTAGGGCGTCGGCTCCGTAGCGGTCGATGACGTCGGCGGGGGCGACGACGTTGCCCTTGGACTTCGACATCTTCTGACCCTCGGCGTCGAGGATCAGCCCCAGGCACACCACGTTGCGGTAAGGCGCGCGGTCAAAGAGCAGCGTGGAGACCGCCAGCAGCGAGTAGAACCAGCCTCGGGTCTGATCCAGTGCTTCACAGACAAAGTCGGCGGGGAAGCGGGCCTGGAAGCGCCCCTCGTTGCCCAACGGGGCGTGGTGTTGGGCAAAGGGCATCGCGCCCGAGTCAAACCACCCGTCGATGACCTCGGGCACGCGCCGCATCCGCCCACCGCAGCGCGCGCACGGGAAGCCCACGTCGTCGACGTAGGGGCGGTGGTGGTCGGCCAGGGAGACCCCCGTCAGCTCCTCGAGCTCGGCAAAGGAGCCCACGCAGTGCACGTGGCCGGCCTCACAGCGCCACAGGGGAAGGGGCGTGCCCCAGTAGCGCTCACGCGACAGCGCCCAGTCGACGTTGTGAGACAGCCAGTCGCCGAAGCGCCCGTGCTTGATGTGCTCCGGGTGCCATTTGACCGTCTCGTTGGCGGCGAGCAGGCGCTCGCGCCGGCGCGAGGTGGCGATGTACCACGAGGGCTTGGCGTAGTAGAGCAGCGGCGTGCCGCAGCGCCAGCAGTGCGGATAGGCGTGCTCATAGGCGCGGGCGCGGTACACGCGCCCGCGGGCGCGCAGATCCTCGATCAGGTCGGGGTCGGCCTCCCGGACGTTGCGTCCGGCGTAGGGCCCGATGCGCTCGTCGTAGGTGCCGTCGCCGCGCACCGGATTGATCAGCGTCAGGCCGTAGTGGGCACCGAGGCGAAAGTCGTCCTCGCCAAAGGCGATGGCGGTATGCACCAGCCCGGTGCCCTCCTGGGCGGTGACGAAGTCACCGGCGAGCACCGTGTGGCCACGCTCGCCGTACTCGCGGCCGGCGATGAAGTCAAACGGTGGCTCATAGCGCACCCCCTCCAGCGCCGCGCCCGCAAAGGTGTCGAGCACTTCGGCGTCCTCGCCGAGCACGGAGGCCACCAGCGCCTGGGCCACCACCAGCACTCCTCCGGCGCGCGCAGCGCGCCCCTCAAAGCCGCTGCCCACCCGCGCGCGGACGTAGAGGAGCTCGGGGTCCACCGCCACGGCGGCGTTTGAGACCAGCGTCCACGGGGTTGTCGTCCACACCAGCAGCTCGTCGCCGGCGTGCATGGGCCCCTGGGCCTCGGTCACCGGGAGGCGCACGTAGACGGAGAGATCGACGACGTCACGGTAGCCCTGGGCGACCTCGTGAGACGACAGCGCCGTGCCACAGCGCGGGCAGTAGGGGACCACCTTGTGGCCCTCGTAGAGCAGGTCCTTGTCGAAGATCTGACGCAGCGCCCACCACACCGACTCGATGTAGCTCTCATCCAGCGTGCGGTAGGCCTGATCGAGGTCCAGCCAGAAGCCGATGCGCTCGGTCAGGCGGTTCCAGTCGGCGACGAAGGCAAGAACCGACTCGCGGCAGCGCTGGTTGAACTCGGCAATGCCATAGGCCTCGATCTGCTCCTTGGAGGTGATGCCCAGCTCCTGCTCCACGGCGATCTCCACCGGCAGCCCGTGACAGTCCCAGCCCGCCTTGCGCTCCACGCGATAGCCCTTCATGGTGCGATAGCGCGGATAGATGTCCTTGAACACCCGGGCGAGCACGTGGTGAGAGCCCGGCCGCCCGTTGGCGGTGGGTGGCCCCTCGTAGAACACCCACGGCTGGGCGCCCGCACGCCGGCGCAGCGACTCGGCAAAGACGTCGCGCTCGCGCCAGCGCTCGAGCACGGAAAGCTCGAGAGCGGGCAACGACTGGGCGGGATCGACGCGACGGTGGGCCACGGGAGGAGGCATTCTAGGATGGGCCTGCGGCCCGTCGGTGGCGGACGCCGTAGGGAGAATCAGCGCTGGGCGCGGGTCGGGCGCGGGGCGGGCGGACGCGGGGGGGTGCGGGGCGGGGCGGCGCGCCCGCTGCGGGGGCGGGTCGGGCGCCCTGATGACGCTTAGGAGGCGGCGACCGGGTGCAGGCGAGCGCCCGTGGTCTCTGTGGCTCCGAGCAGGCGCTCGGCGGCGGCGACGGGTTGGGGGCCGAGGCGACAGACGGTGCTGGCGCCCGTCTCGGGCAGCGCACCCCGGAAGTCAAAGACCTCCACCGAGCCACCGGCCTGACGGGTGGCATAGACCAGGCGCCCGAGGGCGTCCAGGGAGGCCCGGCGCCCACTGAGGATGAGGGCGCTGGGGCCCAATGCCCTCAGGGCGCGAGCCAGACGGTTGGGATCGAGGTCCACGGCCAGGGTGAGGGTGCGCAGGCCCAGCCGGCGCAGGCACAGCTCGAGGGCCTGGACGTAGAGGCAGTCAAGGTCACAGGTATGACTGGCGTCGAAGATGAGGACTCCCCGATCACGATGGGGACGGGGGGCGGTGCGCATGGCGGCGGCCAGCCAGCCGGTGGCGTAGCGCCAGCCAAATCCGTACTCGGGGGAGCTTGGGCCCTCCTCCTCGGCCAGGGCCTCGACGGTGGGCAGGAGGATCTCCTCGACGGTGCGCTCGAAGGAGCGCACGACCAGGCTCTCCTCGAGCAGGCGGTCGCACTTGGCCTCCTCAAAGCGCATGAACGCCGAGCGCAGGCGCACCGGGGAGGCCGGGCCCTCGCCGCGCTCGCGGGCCACCGAGATCGCCGAGGAGATGTTGTGGGTTTCCTCGAAGGCCTGGCGCAGCGCCTCGATCTCCACGAGGTCGAACTGACGGTGCCCACCGGTGGTGCGTCGCGGACGGGGGTAGCCAAAGCGGCGCTCCCAGCTGCGCAGGGTGTTGGGACTGACGCCGAGGATGGCCGCGGCGGCGTTGGTGCGCACGACACTCATGGGCGGAGGTATCGAGCTTTGGGGAGGTTCTGACAAGGCGCGCAAGAGATGGTGCAGGTTGGGTGTGCCCCGACCCGAGCACGACAACGATGCCCCCGGCCCGAGGCTTGGCCCCAGCTCAGCTTCGGTCGGCGAAGACCAGCAGCGCCGCTCGCGGCGGGCCGCACGGTCCGATGCGCGCCCACAGCCTCACCCCGAACTCTCCCGCGGGGCGCAGCACCACCTGATGGGACGGGCCCTGCACCTCGTCGGCGGCGGCGATGATGTGACGGGCGACCTGGTCGTCGCCGCGCTCCTCCACGTCGGCGGCGGTCAGCAGCTCAGAGATGGGTCGGCCCACCGCCTCCTTCTCGGTCACCCCCAGCAGGCTCTCGGCCGCCGCCGAGAGCGCGCTCACCGCCAGGGCGCCGTCGATGACCACGAAGGAGTCGTGGGGGCGGGGGGCGACATCGGCGGCGGCCTGGAGCACCAGCCCCAGCCCGCAGCTGCCACACACGCGTGAGCCCGCCAGCGCCACGCCCTCGGGGACCACGCCGCAGTGTCCGCAGAAGGAATGCTGAGGCTGCTCGCGGTAGTGCGGGGAGGGGATCGCGCGCAAGGCCGTCCCTGGCCGTGGTCCTGACCTCATGATCAGACCATGAACCTCTGCGGCCGCGGCGTCTTGGTCTGCGCGGCAAATGCACAACTTCATGGCAAGAACCTGCGCAACGTTTGACAGGTTTGAGTAGGATTGGCGCGCTGTTTCTCGTAGAGCGTAAGCGGGAGAAACCAAATGCAGACGATCAAGACGCGCCTTGTCCCCTTTGCCAGCGTCATCGCCGTTGGCGCCTTCGCAGTGACCGCAGGCTGGTTCCGCGGCTGATCTAGCCCCTGGTTGCCGTCACGCCGGAGCGGTAGGTTTCAGGTGTGACGGCAACGTCCGGGCTCGTGGCGCCCCGCCCGAGGCTCGCCCTGGGGCTGGCGGTCGTCGGGCTGGCCGGATCCCTGGTCTGGTTCTCGCTGGTCGGCCACCGACACCTGGCCGACCCCCTACTCGCCGCGCTCGCCGTCGGCGCCGTCGGCGCCGAGCTCACCCGGGCGCGTTACTCGAGCATGGTGTTCGTCTCGGCGTCCTTTGCCTGCTCCATGCTCGCCGTCGCCTTTCTGGGCGCCGCGCCGGCGTTCGTGCTGGTGGTGGCCACCGACCTCGTCACCTGGGCGGTCAAGCGCGTGCGCCCGGCGGTGCTGGCGATCAACCTGGTGGGGGTGGGGCTCCCCAGCCTGGCCGCGGCCGGCGCCTTTGGCGCCCTGACCCGGGGTCTGCCCCGTACCGATGCGCGCTTCGAGCTCGCCCTGGCGCTGGTGGCCGCCGGCGCCCTGGCGCTGAACTTCCTGCTCGTCAGCGCGCTGCTGGCCACCCTCAACGGAGCCTCGGTGAGCTCGAGCCTGCGCCCGCCGCGGGAGCTGTTGCCCGCGCTGGCGGTCAACGTCGCCCTCACCGTCGCCCTGGCCGGCGTCTATGCCGAGTTCGGGCTCGCCGCCAGCGCCTTTCTGATCGTGGTGGTCATCGCCTTCAACTACATGGCCCACCTCGTCTCCGCCGCGCGCGACCGGGCCCGGGAGTATGCCTCCTTGTCATGGGGCGTCCTGTCGGGGCTGGTGCGGATGATGCAGGTCCGCGACCCCCGTGCCGCTCGACACAGCGCGGCGGTCGCCGCCTTCTCGCGCGACATCGCCCAGCAGGCGGGGATGGGCGAGCGCGAATGCGAGCTGGTCCACACGGCCGGGCTCCTGCACGACGTCGGCAAGTTCGCCCTGTCTGACCGAGTCACCGAGCGGGGCGAGACGTTGGCCGAGCCCGACTGGCAGGCGGTGCGCCGCCATCCCGAGCTCGGAGCCGACATGCTGCGCGACCTCGGCCTCTACGGGCCGGTGGCGGAGATCGTCCTCGGCCATCACGAACGCCTGGACGGGCGCGGCTATCCCCGGGGACTCCGAGGCGATGAGATCCCCGAGCTGGCCAAGGTGGTGGCCGTGGCCGAGGTCTATGACACGCTGACCGCCGAGGGCACCTACCGCACCCGTAAGAACTCCTTTGAGGCGCTGACCGAGCTGCGCCGGGTCAGCGGCCGCCAGCTCGACGCCCGCTACGTCGAGGCGCTGGCCGCGCTGCTGGCCGGGCGGGGGACCGACTATCGCCACGCCGACGAGGCCGACTTCTACGAAGAGCTCGACCTCGAGCGGCGCATCAACGAGGCGATGCGCTAGGCGGCCCCGCCTCCCTCCAGGGAGGCCAGGAAGTCAGCGATCTGCTCGGCCGAGAAGCGCCGCTGGCCGCCGGGCGTGCGATAGCCCCGGAGATGTCCGAGGTCAGACCAGCGTCGAACCGTGCTCAGCGAGACGCCCAGCTCGCGGGCGGCCTGTGAGGTGGTCAGGCCGAGCCGGCGGGTGGCGGGGGAGGGTGGAGAGCTCATGTTCTGAGTTCTCGTCGCCCGCGGCCCTCTGCTTGTCGAGGTGGGCGGCTTTGCACAGCTTTGAGCGTGGAGGGACGCCAGCGCGGGCATGCCGGGTGCCCTCAGCGTTGGGAGCCGACGGTCACCGGGGCGGCGTACTGGTCGGTGAGCCCGTTGGCGTCGGTGACGGTCAGCGTGACCGAATAGGTTCCGGGAGCGGAGAAGGCGTGGCTGGGTGCCGGCGTGCTGGCGAAATCGGCCTGACCGGATGCGCGATCACCGAAGTCCCAGGCCGTGGAGAGGATGGGGGCCTGCCCCGTACCCGACGTGGAGGCGTCGGCGAAGCTCAGGTTGAGGGTGGGCGGGGGCGAGGGGGAGGAAGAGAAGCGCGCGCGGGGAGGGGTCGGCACCGGGCTCGTCAGCGATCCGGCGTAGCGGGCGCCGTCGCGGCCGATGAAGCCCGCACACGGGGTGTCGTTGCGCCGGGAGGGGTTTGCGTAGGTGGCGGTGATGGCGGTGGCAAAGGCGATCTGCTCGACGAGGACGGACTTCACGACCTGCACGGTGATCCGCTCCTGCGCGCGTCCGCCCCGGGGATACACGCGCCCGTGGCAGCGCAGGGCCACCGCAAAGGCCCCCCGTCCGCCGAAGTCGTCGCTGCCCCGGATGCGGTGCAGGCCCAGGACGTCTGTCTGACCGCCGGAGCGCTGTCGGGTCAGGGTGGCCGTGGCACACGTCTGACGGCCCGGGCACGGTGCGGTCAGGCTCCACAACCGCGACAGCGCTTGACCACGCCGCTGGCCCCGGACGTTGGTCGACCGGGTCACCCGGCCGACCATCTGAAAAGTGCCCTGCAGGCGCAGGGCGCCGGTGGGAGTGCCGGTGGCGGGGGCGCCGGTGGCGGGAGCGCCGGTCGCGGGGCCGGCGCCGATCGTGACCGCGACGGCGACCGCAAGTGCCACGGGGTGCCTCGCGGCGTCGCGGCGCCTCACCGTGGTGGCTCGATGACCAGGTTGGAGAGCAGCCCGTTGACGGGGTGAAGGGGTTGGCCCCCGTCGGCGACCCGGGCCACCGGTCGCCGACTCAGACCTCGGTGACCCTGGACCACCACGTAGAGGCAGAAGGGGCGCCCCTGGGCCGTGAAGAAGTGCTGAAAGCCCGCCTGGTCGCGACGGCCCACGAGCAGCGAGCGCGAGTGGAAGTGCTCGGCGCCCAACGGGAGGGGGATGGCCGGAGCGCCGAACAGGCCCTGGCCCGGCTCCAGGCCGGCGCCGGGCCGGTACTCGGTGAGGCACACGAACGCCCCGCCGCTGGGCATGCGCGCGGTGGCACCGGTGCCGAAGTCGCCGTCTTTGACGGGAAGCGCGTAGCTGGCCGCGTGCAGGGTGGGATCACCCTCGGGTCGCCGGTAGATCCGACCATCCCAGCCGTCGGGCAGGCTGACGGTGATGCCGTGCGCGCTCATCGACATCGTTGACCTACCCCCACGTCCAGGATACGCCGAGAGCCACCACCATGGCGGTCTGGGCGCTCATCGCCCAGAGTCGCCCGCGCGGTCCCCAGCGCGACAGGCGCTCGTGCAGGCTCAGCAGGTCGCGAGGGCTGCGCACGCGGGCGGCGCCCAGCAGCGTCACGGCCCGGGTGAGACCGAAGCATGCGCTCACCAGTGCGCCGGTGAGGGCGCTGCGCGTCAGGGCGGCGGCCACCAGGGTGACGTAGACGGTCGAGCTGTTGACGATGGTCACCAGCCCCGTGCCGAGTTGGCCTCCGAAGCCCACCCCGGTGACCCAGCCGCGATAGCGCCTCAGCCAATCCTCGTTGACCTGGCGTCGGCTCGTCGGCAGCGTCAAGCCTGCCACCCGGGCGTCCAGCATCAGGCCGAGGAGGCAGACCAGCCCCAGCACGCCCAGGCGCCAGGGCCCGCCGGCGCCCGCGAGCAGGATGGCGCCCGCAGCGCCCAGCAGCGCTCCCAGCCCGGCCGCGGTGGCCACGCAGGCCAGGGCAAAGCACAAGACGGTCGCACCCCATGAGCTTCCGCGTCCCCGCTGGCCCAGCGGAGTGATGCTCGCCAGCATCGACTCCCCTCAGGGCGACCAGGCCGAGCGTAGGCCTGCGACCACGCCGCTCAGGGCGCCGATGATCGCCACCTCGGTGCCGACCGTGGCCGTCACCGCACCGGGTCCATGGCGTCCTGGCCGCCTCGGGCGCCGCTCGCCGGATAGAGGCTGCGATGCCCGGGCCCGATCCCGGCCTGGGCCAGCGCCTGCTCGGCGCGAAGGCTGCGGTGCACCGGCGCCTTCTGGACCCCGACTGCGCTTGGCTGACTGTCGGCTGCGCCATCACGCAGCATCTGCTCGAGCTGGGACAGGCTGCGCGCCGTGCCCTCTCCGATCACCTCACCGACGGCTCCGTCGACGAGCAGGAAGTAGGGGGAGACTTCCACTCCGTGGTCGGCCCAGGCCGCCGAGGACATCACCGTCACCCTGCCCGCCGGTGCCAGCTCGCGCAGGCGTCCCGGGCTCTCGCGGGCCTGGTCGTGGGTGACGATCACCGTGCGCGTCACCAGCTCATCCAGCGGCCCCGGCAAGCCGGCGAGCTCGCGCCAGAAGGTCTCACACGTCGAGCAGCCGCTGCTCAAGAAGGCCACCAGCGTGGTCGGAGACCCCGCCGACAGCCCCACCTGCACCGCATCGCCATCGGGGGTGGCTCCGGAGATGTCGCGCGCCCGCTGGCCGTGCGCCCCAGACCGGCCCCCGCGGACAAGGTCAGCCGGGCCGGGCGCCCCGTCGTCCTCGGCGGGGCCCAGGCGCCTCAGGATCTCGGCATGGCTGCGCAGCAGACCGACGACCAGGACCGCCAGGAGCACGAGCAGCATGGTCTCGCCGGCGACCAGGGCGGCCATGCGGTCAGGCCCCTCCCCCGCCGGGGAGCTGCACCACCAGTGGCTCCAGGCACGCGGCGCTCTGTCTGCAGGTGTTGTCGTCCTGCTTGTAGGTGGCGTTGCACTGAAACTCGGGGATGCCGGCGGGGTGCTCACACACCACGATGCGGCAGGTGACCTCGGTTATGCCCGCTACCTGCGTGTTGCACTGCCCGTAGCGGAAGTGGTTGCAGTCCACGCGTCGTTCGCTGCATCGGCCCCGGGCGCACTGACAGCCCCCCGGATAGGAGTGACCGGGCCGGCGGTTGCAGTCGATGTAGTAGCGCACGCCCTCGCTACCACACAGCCCCGCCCCGCGATAGTCGCTGCACTTCCACCAGCCCGCCACGTAGGTGCCCTCGGGGCAGGAGTTGCGTCCGTGGTTGACCTCACAGCAAAAGGCGGTGTAGCCGTCGCCGCACAGGCTTCCGGGCGGGCAGGCCTGCGGACGCAGCACGGCCCACGCGGGATCGGGGCGCAGCAGGTAGTGCACGGGCGCAACGGCAAACGCTGAGCCGGCCAGGGCGCTGCGGGCGAGAAAGCCGCGCCGAGAGGTGCGTCGCCACAGCAGCGACCCGGCGCCGGCCACCAGACGATCCACCCCGGCCAGCGTCACCGCGCGCTGCCCTCCCAGGCCCCCCAGCTACCGGGCGCCACAGTGAGCAGCACGTAGCTCAGCGCCACCCCGGCGAGGGCGGCCAGGGCCAACGGCGCGCCCACGGTCAGGTGCTGATCGCCCCAGGTGCTCAGCAGACTGGGCGCGTCGCCCCCACTCAGCGCCCCCACCGCCGCGATGGCCGCCGCGATCAGGTCAAAAGCGAGGTGGACCGCGTGCACCGGCGATCGCAGATCGCCGAAGCAGCCACAACCGGGCGCCCCCGGCGCCGTGCTCAGCAGGCGCCAGGCGACGACGGCGAGCACCGCGTAGGTGCCGGCGAGCACGAGGGCCCCCGTCCGTTGAGAGACCATCAGCGCGGCCACCCCGGCCGCAATCTCACCCGCCGCCAGCAGGCGCACCACCAGCGCGCCGCCGGGTAGGCCCACCGCGTGCAGGGCTCCGGTGGCGGCCTCGGGCCGGCGCGCCTTCAGCAGTCCGGCCAGCACGAGCAGGCCGGCGAGAGTGGCTAGCGGCGCCAGCAGCACCGACGAACCGCTAGGGCCTGACTCCGGGGCGCACCCGGTGGCTGCCCCGTCCGGTGTGCGTGTACACGTCGACGCGCTCGCCCACGCGCGCCCAGGCGAAGATGTCGCCGGCGTCGGGGATGGGCATGCGCAGGCATCCATGGCTGGCCGCGTAGGGAGGGACGTCGGCGTAGCCGTGGATCGCGTAGCCCCCGATGAAGTAGCTGGCGTCCACCATCCCCTCGGAGTTCGTTCCCGCCTGCTTGCTGTAGATGCGAAAGCTGCCGATCACGGTGGGAGTCGAGGGCTTGCCGGAGCTCATCGTGTAGATCCGCCGCACCCGTCCTCCCGGATTGATCTCGGCGAGCACCTGGTGGGTCAGGTCGGCCTCGAAGTGCCGGCCGTCACGGGGATAGCGCACCGGGTAGGAACCTCCGCCGTGGGCCATGCGCGAGAACAGCGCGAAGTCGGTGAGATCGGTACGCGAGAGGCCGCTGAGCTTGCGAAAGGCGAGCACCGCGCGCCCGGTGGCCGAGTCCAGTCGTCCGTCGATGGGAACGGCATAGCCGCGTCCGGCCAGCTCACGCTGGAGCAGGCGAATGTCGCTGGAGGAGGAATGCGCCGACAAGTGGCTCGGAAGGGCCACGACCCTGGAGACAGCCGTCCTGATCGGTGGCGCCTGGGGGGAGGCGCTGCTGACGCGCACGCCGATCGTGCCGGCGTGGCCGCCGACGGCGAACGTCACGGCGAGCCGGCCCCGACCCCGGCCGGCGGCCACCACGGTGGCCCTGCGCGCGCCCAGACGGCGCCCGTCCCTGGAGAAGCGCACGATCACGGCCTGGCCGGCGAGGAAGGGACGCACGTCGCCCACTACCCGCAGGCGCTCACCGACGATCACCGCCGACACGGGCCGGCGGTGGGAATCGGTGAGCGTAAGCCGGATGCGCGCGGGCGCCGAGGGGTGCGCCGGAGCGGAACCGGGCGATCCGGGGCTCGGCGGCGAGTCAGCGACCGGTGACGAGCTCGACGGCATGGGGGTGGAGCTGACCGCCAGCGCCGAGGCGCCGGGCAGCGCGACCATTCCCAGGACGACGATTACCCCAACATGACGAGGTCGGCAGCTCATCCCAGGGCGAGACTACCGGGCCGTGCGGCCCAGCGCATCTGGAATTTTTTGGCGCAGCGGTCACGTGCTGACGGTGCTCCCTACGATTCACGCCATGGGTGGATGGCCTGCCTTCGCGCTTGCCGCCGTGGCCGCCGAGCTCATCGCGGGCGCCACGAGCTGCACCAGCACGGTGGCACCCGTGCCCGTCGCCTGCACCGAGCATCCGACGGTGATCGCCCGCGCCCTGGATGGCGCCCCCGGCACGGTTCGCCTCGTGGACGGGACGTCGATCTCCACCTGCGTGTCACGCGCCCAGAGCGAGGGCGACCTGCAGAGCGTCGGGGCGGTGCTCACCACCGTCGCCGACGACCTCCGGGTCAGCGCCCGCGTGCAGGACCCGGCGGCGCTGCGTCTTGGGTACCTGATCGGGGCGGTGCGCCGTGGGGCCGCACACACCAACGGCCTGCAGGCCGAGCTCGTTCGCCGTCTCGAGCAGGACTCGTTGCTCGACGGGACCCCGGTCACCCGCCAGGCGGCGATGGGGCGGGGAATCGCCGCCGGCCAGGCGGGCGGATGAGGCTGCGCTTGTATCACCATTCCGACGGGGCGAGGGTCGCCTACTGGGAGGAGGGGACCGGGGCACCCCTGGTGCTGGTGCATTCCGGTCTGCTCTCTCACCGGGAGTGGGAGCCTGTGGTCGAGCACCTGTCAGACCGCTTCCGGGTGGTGTTACCCGACCTGCCCCTGCACGGTGATTCCGAGGCGCGCAGCCATCACCCCTACACGCTTGACTGGTACGCCGAGGTGATGTCGGGCTTCATCGCCCACGAGCTGGGTCCGCGGCCCCTGGTCGCCGGTCACGGCGCCGGGGCGGAGATCCTGCTGCACGCGGTCATCGGAGGGCGCCTGGTGCCCCGGCGCCTGGTGCTCATGCCCAACCGGCTGCACCGTCGCCCCGAGCGACCCCTCGTCCGTCGGGGCTGGCGCCTGGCCGCCCGCGCCGGCGCCGTCCCCGGTCTGGGCGGCATCCTGACCCACGGGGCGCGCACGCTGTTCTCACCCGAGCTGGCGCCCCGCCTGACCGCCCGCGGCAGCCCCGCCGCGCGCGACCTCGTCCGCCACGCCTTTGCCGACGTGGGAGGCGACGCCGAGCTCGCGCGGTCGTGGGCCCGGCTGGCGCGGGCCTGGCCGGTGGGGACCCGACGCGATCTCATGGACGACTACGAGCGGGTGCGGGTGCCGGTGCTGCTGCTGTGGGCCGATGCCGACCGTCTGCACCCCCTCGCGGGTGCCGAGGAGGCGCTCGACCTCCTTCCTGACGCCCAGCTACGGGTGCTGCCGGGCACCGGCTACCTGCTCTCCTACGACGACCCGGTGGGGGTGGCCCGCGAGCTGGCCGCGTTCTGCGGCTGAGCTCATCACGGACTCGACGCGGATGAGGGGAGCCTGATCAGCGACGTACAGCGCACCAGCCAGCCAGTGAGGCCTATCATCGCGCTTCTTTGCCAACGTCAGCAAGGAGGTAGGACATTCCGACCACCCCCAAACGACCACCGCAGGTAAAGCGCCAGGCCAAGCGTCAAGCCGAGCAGGCGCGCGAGCGCATGAACGAGCGCCGTGAGGAGGCCGAGGGCGGGGTGAGTGGTTGGATCTCTGACCGCGCCGGCGAGTGGTCTCTGAAGGGCTGGGACGGGCAGGCGCTTCATCGCCAGAAGTTCTTCTGGAATCCGCTCATGGATTACTGGTTTCGGATGGAGATGGATGGGTGGGAGCACCTGCCCGAGGCGCCCGTGCTGTTGGTCGGAATTCATTCCGGCGCGCCTTTCGTATGGGATGCGTGGACGGTCGGCATCCAGTGGTGGCGGCGCTTTGGTGACGGTCGCCCGCTGCACGGCACGGCCCACGACGCGCTCATGGCCGCTCCTGTCGTCGGGCGCTTCTTTCGCTCGATGGGGGTCTTGCCGGCGGCTCCGGACTCGATCGCCACCGCTTTGGCCGAGGGCCACGACGTGGCCCTGTGGCCCGGCGGCGAGGTCGACTCCCTGCGTCCCTGGCGCCAGCGCGACCGGGCCAGCCTCGCGGGACGGACCGGGTTCGTAAAGATCGCCATTCGCGCGGGAGTGCCGATCGTGCCCGTGGCGACGGTGGGCGGCGCTGACGCCATGCCCGTCCTCATCAAGGGAGACCGGCTGTCGCGTACGCTGCGCCTGGACAAGATCGCCCGCCTGAAGGTCTTTCCCATCGCGGTGTCGGTGCCGTGGGGCGTCGCTCCCGCGGCGCTTCCCCAGATCCCGCTCCCGGCCAAGATTCGCACGGCTCTGCAGCCTCCGGTCGTCGTCGACTCTGACCCGCAGCGAGCCCAGGACGACGACTACGTTCAGAGCAAGTACCGCGAGGTCGAGGAGAGCATCCAGGCGGGCATGGACGTGCTCACCCGGCGCCGCGCCTTTCCCTTGTTCGGATAGTGCTGGAGGAGGTCGCAACTCCTGGCCGCGGCCGGACGTCCACCGCCACGCTGGGATAGCGTTGGCGCCGGCACTGTCAACCGATGAGGGAGCACGATGGCGGCGGACAAGCAGCTCTGGGGCGCAGAGACCAGCAAGGCGGTCGAGAAC